>Ga0316208_1001620_pt1 | contig 20507 bp, 19 predicted proteins | sample 3monopyrite_MG_FD_204944 | JGI IMG/M metagenome (GOLD analysis project Ga0316208, IMG submission 204944) | Microbial mat bacterial communities from mineral coupon in-situ incubated in ocean water Damariscotta River, Maine, United States -... | ecosystem: Environmental > Aquatic > Marine >...
GTAATTTTGCGAGTTACAAAGGTTTCGCCTCGTCGTGGGCTTTCATGATTAAACAAAATCCCATTTGCTACAAACATGTTATATGATTCGCGATAATTAATTCCATACCAATATCCTGCTACTTTACTAACAGCATACGGACTTCTGGGATAGAACGCAGTCGTTTCTGATTGGGGAGGAGGAGCTGCTCCAAACATCTCAGAACTTCCGGCTTGATAAAACTTGACGACATGTCCAGTTTCATCTGTATAATCTCTAACGGCTTCCAAAAGACGTAGGGTTCCTGTTCCAACCACATCGCTAGTATACTCTGGTTGATCAAAACTTACTTTGACGTGCGATTGCGCAGCAAGGTTATAAACTTCATTTGGTTGCGCTGAACGCAAGACACTCCTCAGACCACTACTGTCGCTTAAGTCTCCATAGTGGAGAAATAAGCGAGCATCCTCTTCATGAGGATCTTGGTACAAATGATCAAGCCGCTCAGTATTGAATGTGGAAGCTCGCCGAATTATCCCATGCACTTCGTAACCCTTACCAAGTAAGAACTCTGCAAGGTATGAACCGTCTTGCCCTGTAATGCCTGTAATTAATGCACGTTTCAAAAGATGAGCTCCTAATCAATATGATACAAATAGAATTTACGTATACGGAGTAGATGATGACAGCAAGATAAAATAATAGCTCATTTTTGAGCTTCGACTGAATACTTTCGTAGTATAGTTATAATAATTCGAATTTAATCGCTTAATGGATTGAAACGGCATGCAATGAAATATCTTTTGTGTAAACTCTAAATGAATCAGCAAAGATAGCCTTCTCATTTTCAGAATTTGAGCGTTTAGTTTTATATTCGCACATATTCTCACACATAAATTGTGTAAATAATTTAATGCAATAAAATCAACTATTTATAATACACACAAAAAGATTCAAAATCCTGTGTTGGTTCGTCAATATTAGGCGGTGGGTGGGTTCAGCGAGAGAGAAAATAAATACTGCCTACACTTAGTTGCCTTGCTAATCGTATATGCTTCCTGAACCGGACCATACAGTGAATATCCGCACAGGCTTACTCCAATTATGTGGTAATCCGGCGTGATAGGCGTGGCCCTTAATCTAGACAGATTTGGCACTGCTGGTCATATTCCGAACAAGATCAGAAGCGCCAAGGATTACCAGCATTGTTGCAGCACTGGTTTTGGCGATGTCTACGCTTTTACTGTTAAAGAGTTGCCCCTTGATATAGCCAGCTAACTGCTGCCCTTTGGCCCGGGCAGCAGTTTGGCTTTTCTGTCTCAGTCAGCCTAAGGGAAAAGGGCACTGGTTTCTTGGCCGGGTTTACGCCTGAAAGCGGGTTCATGACTCCAGCTTCTCAAAGTCGATGTCAGCATGCTTTAGCTGATGTTCCCAGTTCTGTAATTCCTCAAAAATAAGTTCTAGGTTTTCTTCCTCGCGGCCTAAACGTTGCAGCCGCCTCAGCAGGCTGTCAGCATTTTTCACACTTTACGGCCAGTATGTTGGTCGGTTCTTGTTTTGTGGGGCACCGTGCATATGGAAAGATGTCATGGACAGAGAGAGGGGGGTTATTGGCCACCGCTGCGGCCAAACAGGGCGTCCAGCTTTTTGCTCTCTCGCCATTTTGCTATGGCTGTATTTAGTGTGTTAATAAACTCTGTTGTGTCCGGGCTTACCCAGCATGCAACAACCTCATTAGTGGTATTAATAATAAAATCATTGTTAAAATGATGAGGATCAGAGTTTTGACCTGCTTCAGACAAAGCATGATCAAATTCATACGCAAGCACAACATCCACACGTTCCCGCTCCAGAAGGTCAAAGGCTTTAATATGGTTAATTGTGCTTATAGTGTTCAGTTTATTTTTTAAGTTAGGCAGGGTGCTTAGTTTTTCCAAATGGCTAGGCGCGCCAGCAATGGTTTTGCCAGCAAGATCCATTAAAGACTTAATGACAGGAGCATCACGCCGTGTATAGGCATGCAAATTGATCCGGTTAATCGTATTGGAAAAAATGATTTCATTATTTGCGATAGCGTCTTTTGGATAATTTTCTTTTGTGTCAGTTGCAACATAAAGACAGTCCGCACCGCGTGCAGCAAAGTCTCTGACCGCACGTCGGTAAGGCAAATATTTAATTTCATGAGAACTAACACATTTACGCAGAACTTGCTCATAGAAGGTGTTATGGGGCCCTGGTTTTGCATGATGAAAAACAAAGGGAATTTCGCCGCCAATAATTGAAATATGTTCAGCTTTCACGGGGCTCCATAGCGCTACAAAAGCAACCACCAGTATAGTCACATATCTGTGTATGAGCATAGTCATCATCCCTAACCAACCGATCACGACCCCGCACGACCCCCGCATGGCTCCTCTAAGTCTGTACAGTATTCATTACCAAAAAGTAAATAATTTACTAATTTTTCGTTTACAGTTTTTTGAACAACTTATTAATTTATAAAGATAATTTACCAATTATTAATGATAGTTCGATTATTACAGTTAACAGGGGGCTTCAAATGAGGTGGCAAGTATGTCGTTTTTTTGGCCAAAAATTTTCAAGGACATGCTGGGTCGGCATGCCTGTGTAAGTCAGACCCTTGGTTGCAGTAATAGATTTCCGTATGCGCGAATTTTATCATGCGTACTGCTTCTTAATATCTGCCAAATTAATATCTGCCAAAAATATCGGCATAAATGGAACCAGCTTCTTGGTAGTTCTGACTATTCACCTCAGCCCAAACAAAATTTTGTGAGACGGGAGAAAACTCTCATGACTTTACTAAAAACCAGAGGAACATATTTCCTTGCCTTGGTCTTGTCCATGCTGACGGGCCTGCACGCAGTTCAGGCAGAGACATCTAAAAAAGATATGCAGATTGCATCACGTGCGGTGTCCTTCATGGCCGATGCGCCAACAGGCTCTGTCTCCGCTGCGGTTGTCTATGACCCTGCCAGCGCAGCATCAAAGGCAGATGCTGATGCTATTATGGCCATTATTGGTGGTGGTTTGAAGGCCGGCAAGGCAACATTAACAGGCAGGCTGGTTGCAGCCAACGCCCTCGGTGATTTGGCAGATGCCAAGGTCGCCTTTATCGCCAGTGATGCCAGCAGCCAGCATGCGGCTATATTTGCTGAAGCTGCGGCGCGGTCAATTCTTGTTATTTCAACAGACATGAACTGTGTTGATACTGACAACTGCGTCGTCGGCGTTGCTTCTAAACCAAAGGTTTCCATTGTCGTCAGCAAGGCTGCGAGCTCTGCTGCGGGTCTCAGTTTTAAGCCCGCTTTCCTGATGATGGTTAAAGAAAAATAAGCCTTTTGGCACTTTAGATGAAATGAGAAATATCATGAAAAAGAATTTTATTAGCCTTATTGCAACGACCAGTGTGTTCGCTCTTTCTTCTGCGGCCACGGCTCAGACAATTGATTATGGCTCCCTTGAAATGTTGTTCGACGAACCTGTGACAACAAGCGCAACCGGTAAGCCACAGCGTGCTTCGGATGCACCTGTCACGATGGAAATTATTACAGCTGAAGAAATCCGCAGGTCTGGTGCGACAGATATTCCCGAGGTGCTACGTGCTTATTCAGGCATGTCCGTTCAGCGGTCCACGATGGGCGGTGTTGATGTGGGTATGCGGGGGTATAATGCTGCTTTCAACGAACGCATTTTGGTGATGATTAATGGCCGCCAGGTTTATCTTGACCATTTTGGGTATGTTGAGTGGGCATCGCTACCGGTATCACTTGAGGAAATCCGCCAGATTGAAGTTGTCAAAGGCCCCAATACAGCGCTTTACGGCTTTAATGCGGTATCGGGTGTTATTAATATTATTACATATAATCCGCTTTATGACAGCAATGCGCAGGTAACAGTGCGCGGTGGTGGCCATGATTACCGTGAAGTGAACGCAACCTACACCGGCAAGCTTACGGACAAAATCGGCGTGCGCCTGTCGGGTGGTTTGTGGCGCTCTACGGACTTCACCACGCATTTGCACCATATGCAAGAGAATGCACTGCGTGATGATAGCACGCGCAATTTTTTAAGCGCTGAAGTGATTGGCCAGTTAACCGACAACATTCAGGCTGGGTTTGAGTTTACGCACAGTGACAGTGAACAGGGTGAATTGTTTTTTGATAGCACTTTTTCATACAGCGACTATAAAACCTTTTCTTACAAAGGCTTTTTAGCGGCGGAAACCAAGGCTGGCCTTACGGAGTTTAACGTTTATCAGAACTCGGCTGATCTGGTGAACACCTCAACGCTAGCAGGGAACGCAGCATTCATTGCTATTCCGGTTGATACCAAGGTCACAGTGTTTGAGCTTGATCATCTGTTTAAAGTTGGCGCTGACCATACTTTCCGCGGCTCTGTTAGTTACCGGAAAAATACCAACCCAACATTTCCTGTTGCCCTTGGTGAGTTGAATTTCAAAATATGGTCTCTCGGCGGCATGTGGGACTGGACAGTTAATGACAAGCTGAGCTTTATTGCTGCCACTCGGTATGACATGCTTAAAATGAGCCGTACCGGTGAATTTTTCCCTAACCTACCTTTTGACAATGAGGCCTTTGATCGCAAGATTAACGAATGGAGTCTCAATGGTGGCCTTGTGTATAAAGCGACTGACAAGGATACTGTGCGCCTCACTGTTGGTCGAGGTATTGACCTGCCATCGGCGACGGAATTCAGTCTACTTAAGGAGGTTGAAGAGGAGGTCTTTCAGGTTGGTAACCCAAACTTGAAAACATCGATTGTTTGGAATGTAGAAGCTGGTTATGACCGCGATATTGAGGCTATTAATGGTACCTTTCGTGCTGCGGCCTTCTACTATAAGGCAGCTAATTTGCAAAATATTCAACAAAATGAGGGTGAAGAACTGACAAACGGTGTTCATATATTTCTAGCTGAAAATGCACTTGATAGCCGTACCTATGGTTTTGAGGCGGCCATCAAAGGTGAATTTAGTGAGACACTCGATTGGTACATCAACTATCTTTATGTTGATGTTCAAGATACCCAACTTGAAAGCGATCATGATGCAGCAGAAGAGGCCCCAGCTGATGGCGATACAGGTCACGGGGGTGGCGGTGGTGGCATAGAGGCCCGTGAGGCGATCGACTTTGAGAACAATGCGCCGAAGCACACCATTAATTTTGGTGTCGGTTATCACAAAGACCGCTTCAGTCTTGACCTCAAAGGTTCTTACACCAGTTCCCGTAACCAATTGCGTGGGAACCGCCGCATTGGGGTTGACGAGCACGGCGATGAATTTGAAGTGATTGAACTGCTTTTCATTCCAATCAAATCTAGCCTACAGGTTAATGCTCGGGCTGCTTATAATATTACGGACCAGCTTACGCTTGCGGTTGAGGGTATTGGTATTACCAAAAAGGAATATACTCAGACGTCGCTTGCAAAAATTGAGCGCAGGGTAAATGTTTCCCTGAATTACCGTTTCTAAAAAATAACCCGGAAGGGGACCCCCTTCCGGTTGCTCACAAGTGTTGTTACTATTCGTAAATATATATACTATCAACAGGGGATTACCTCATGTCATTGCGCATAAATGATTTACCGTTTCTTTTGAAGGTTAGCCTTGCCCCTGCTTTCGCGTTTGCGGTCCTTATTGTGCTCGCAATTTATGCTAATTTTGGCTTATCGGAAGCAGCATCGGGTATCACAAAAATTCTTGACCAGAATATGGCCCTTAGCCGCGAGGTTGCACGGACCAACAGCGCATTCAAGCAGTTGGACGGTGATATTTACAGGCTTTTGACTTTCTATGCAGCTGATAGTGAAACTATTGACCTGGAAAAAGAAGTTGAGGGCCTGAAGATGCAGGCGGAGAAGGTGTCGGCGGGTCTCTCGGTTATCAAAGGGGACTTTGGGGCTCTGGTAGACCTTGAAGAAATTAGCGTTGTTGAAGTGGAACTGGCAAACTATGTAGAGGCAATTGATGTGGTAACATCTATGCTGGAAATTGATTTTACCAGTGCTGTTTCTTTTGTGGAGCCGTTTAAAAATAATGCGCAAAAGGTTACGGAAGTTTTTGAAAGGCTGGCAAAGAAAGCCGGTGATAATGCGACAACTAGCGCCGCGACTATTCAGGATGATGTATCAGGCATTCAATCAACTCTTTTGTTTGGGACAACCATTGCTGGCCTGCTTGTTGCCGCCATTTCGTATTTGATTGGCCGTATGACAACGTCTTCAATTCGGGAAATCGCCAATGCCACGACAAAAGTGGCCAGCGGGGATACAGAGTTTGAGATTGTTACGCTAGAGCGGAAAGACGAGTTGGGTAGTGTTGTCGCAGCCTTGACGCAGTTCCGTAATCAAATGGGTGAAAACGAGCGTTTGCAAGCTGAGCAAAAACGGCTGGAGGTTCAAGCAGCAGAAGATGAGCAGCTCATGCGCGAGGCAGATAAAGCCAAAGAAAATGAAAGATCTGAACAGCAAAAAGAAGCGCAAGCGCAAATGGAGAGAGAGCGGGTTGAGACCATGCTTAGGCTCGCGGCGACACTTGAGGAACGGGTTAACAGCACTGTTACGAAACTTGAGAATTCTGCGAGTGGTCTTGAGGCAACAGCGGTTGGCTTGTCTGCTATAAGTGATACAACAAAAAACAAAACAAAACATGTTTATTCTTCGTCTGGTCAGGCTTCATCTAATGTGCAAACCGTTGCCGCCGCCGCAGAGGAAATGGCAAGCTCCATTGGTGAAATTACGCGCCAAGTTGAACAATCATCTCAAATATCACGGCAGGCTATTGATGAAACAAAAGTCGCAAATACACGGGTCTCTAGCTTAGCCGAGGCAGCCAACAAAATTAATGATGTGATTAGTTTGATCCATGATATTGCAGGGCAAACAAACTTGCTGGCTCTTAACGCAACAATCGAGTCTGCGAGAGCCGGGGAAGCCGGGAAGGGGTTTGCTGTAGTTGCCAGTGAAGTGAAAACCCTCGCGGGGCAAACAGCAAAAGCAACTGACGAAATCTCCAGCCTGGTTAATAGTATTCAAAAAGAGACACGAGATACAGTGGCTGCGATTGGTAGTGTTTCCAAGATTATTGATAAAATTGGAGAGAATACCACAGCAATTTCTAACAGTATCAGTGAGCAATCTTCTGCGACCGCTGAAATCTCGCGTAATGCACAAGAAACGGCTCAGGGAACTAACGCTGTGACTTTGGCGATTGAGACAGTTAATGAAGCTGTTGATGCCTCTAGTGATGGTGCTGTACAGGTCTTGCGGACGTCAAATGATTTGAAACAAGAAACCGAGACCCTGCTGAGCGAAGTGGCTGAAATTATTGCTGAATTAAAGAATTCTACATCGTCTGGAAACAAAGAAACCGACCATAGCTAATCTGGCTGCCGAGCATTTCAGTATAGAATGCGTTCAGTAGGGCAGTCAGCAAAATAGACTTCCCCGAACAACGTTAGGGTGAAAGTGCTTATGCCAAATTAGGGATAGGCGCTTTTTCTTTTGGTCACAGAGCGCGGCAATAGATGGGACTAATAGAAGCTTTTGTGACAGTATAGTGAGTGTGCTCATAGGGTGACATCAAGCTTCAGCATTTGGCGCTCCATCGTTGGATAAGGCCTCAAAAAAACAGCAAAAAATAAGGAATTTCCTGCTGTTATGGTTCGGTGGGCTGGGCTAACAGTTTACATTATTCTAACAGGCACCCCTTAGTTGACATGCCAGGATATTGGCACAACAAAAACCAAATCATTATCAGCAAGACTGGCAGGAGGGGCCGGTAGTGGATTGAGTTTCCCCATCATTTTGGGGATGACTTTATCAAGCGAGGGTTGGCCTGTAGGTTCAACAACCTCGTACGTTGTAATTTCGCCGCTGCGGGAAATTGTTACTTGTACACGTGCTTTACCTTCTAGCTCTCTTGAAAGAGCTGCGCGCGGATAAATATGGCTTTTTATAAAAGCTTTCGATACTTGCTTGCGCCAATCACTCACATCATCAGCAACAACTTGAGTGGACACCATAAAGCTGCTTGAAAAAAGGCCAATTGATACTGCTAATAATATTTTACGCATCAGAGAAAATTCCTTCTAAAGGGAGCATGACACAGTCTCAAACCCTTGGTGGTTGGGCATGTGGCAAAAATCAGTATGGTATAATTTTACATGGGTATTCTTAATTTAGGCTAAAGATTTTGGTGGAGAACACAGCATTTTATTACGGTAACGGTGAGTAGGCTTGAGGGGATATGATGTCAACTCTTGTTTGAGGTACCTAGTCAGCTTGGAACAGCGTAGGTTCGGTCTATGTATATATAAGTAACAAGATGTATTGGTCATACTTTCGGCATAGTTTCGGTTAATTTTATATACAGGTATGAGCGGTATGGTGGGGTCGAAAAATAAGAGAGAAGAGAATGATAAAGCAATTTTTGACCCTGATTGTTTTAATTGGGTTTACCGCAGTGAGCGCACATTCTGCGGATCTCACCCCCCCTCAGCAGGTTGGCTTCTCTCAAGCGAAAATTCTTGAGCTTGAGACACACTTTCAAAGCTATGTTGAGCAAGAAAAACTAGCAGGCCTTACGACGCTTGTGGCCCGGCACGGTAAGCTAGTGCATTTAAAATCATACGGCATGCTTGACCGAACCGCAGGCAAAGCAATGCGGGATGATGCAATTTTTCGCATTTATTCCATGACCAAACCCGTAACAGGCATTGCTATGATGATGCTTTGGGAAGAGGGAAAATATCAGCTGGATGATCCAGTTTCCAAATATTTACCAGTTTTTAGAAACCAGAAGGTTTTTATTGGATTAGCTGAAGACGGCAAGTTGGAGACAGAGCCAGCCAAACGCGAGATGACAATCCGGGACCTTATGCGGCACACGAGCGGTTTGTCGTATGGTTTATTCAGCGACACTCCCGTTGACCGTGCCTACCGTGGTGCAGGGCTCTTTGGGCCAGAGGTTGACCTAAAAACCCTGGTTAACAAACTTGCTGAGCAACCCTTGTTATATCACCCTGGTGAAGCATGGGTTTATTCACTGGCAACTGATGTGCAAGGGCGGCTTATTGAGATATTGTCAGGCCAATCCCTTGATACGTTTTTTGAGACACGTATATTCAAACCCCTTGGTATGAAGGATACAGGGTTTTATGTGCAGGCAGATCAGCGTGACCGCTTTGCGGAGATATATGCCCTTAATACAGAGAAAAAGCTTACAGCATACCGCGGCGACATGTTTGCTGACCTTAAAGAGAAGCCTACCTTTCTATCCGCAGGGGGCGGGCTTGTTTCCACAACACTTGATTATTGGCGGTTTGCGCAAATGGTTGCAAATGGGGGTGAACTAGGGGGTGTGCGACTTCTAAAAAAGAGCACAGTTGATATGATGCGGCAGGACCAGCTCCCAGAGAGCCTTGAAGGGATTGCAGGCGGTGAACGGGGCATGGGTTTTGGCCTTAATTTTGCTATTGTAAAAGATATTAAGAAAGGCGGCAGTAAAGGCCGTTCAGGGGAATATTTCTGGGGCGGAATGGCAAATACGCTCTTTTGGATTGACCCAAAAGAAGACGTTGTTGCGGTATTGATGACAAATATTTTGCCGTCGGGTGTTTATCCGCTCCGTAAGGATATGCACGACTTTGTATATGACGCCATCACGGATTAAGAGTAGGGAGCTAGAAGAAGCCAAGAGGGTTAGGTGGTTTTTGTTTACTCAACCCCCTTGAGCTTGTTTGTCAGGGCGTATTTATTCCTCAAGAGTAAATGAAAAACGGTAGGTAACGCCAGAAACGCTAATGGCTTTACCGTTCACAACTTTTGGTTTGTATTTAAATTTTTGCGCAGCGGCAATTGCCGCACGTTCAAAATACCCTTTCGGGTCAGCCTCTATAATCGTGATGCTTTCTGGTGGTACTGTACCATCCGCAGCCACGGTTAGCGCCACTGTAACATACCCTTCAATGCCTCGTTCATTTGCACGGCGTGGATAGATGGGGGTAACGCGCACAAGCGGCATATATTCCCCTTCAGAGAGGGCGCCGAGGCCAAGTGTTTCTGGCTTATAGCCTGCCGGGTTGGCGCGCGGAATAGGTATAGCGTGCAGGTCTGGCCCTTTATTTGTCTGAATTGGGATAGGCACAGGGGGAATAGGCTCTACTTCGGGTGGTTTGACAATCTCGCGTTTGGTGCGCTCAGGGGGCGCAGGGGAAAGCTCAGAAAATATCACAAGGGGCCGCCGGTACTCTTCATCTAACTTAAGCGCGCCGTCCCCGGCGACAAGCAAGGTCATCACAAGAAAAATACCAAAGGTAATTGCCATGCTAAGGGGAATGGACGCAATAAAATAAAATCGATTATTTGTCATAAAGCCCTCCATTAAATGTTATGATATAACAATACTAAACTAAAGGAGGATACACAACAAAAAAAAACGGCGCCCAGTAGGCACCGTTTTAAATGGATATATTTGATAAGGATTAGCGGCCGGTGAGCATTTTCTCTCGGGCTTCTTCCCCTTTGAGGTACGCACGCCACTGACGGATGGTTTTCTTATCCTTCGCGGCTTTTGAAATACGGCCCGCAGCATCAAAGGTTTTGCGTGCCTCATCAAAACGTTTGAGCTCAGTAAGGGCCTGACCCCGCATCATCGTTGCAGAGAAGCGTTTGTCAGTAACCTTATCACCCTTTTCTTTTTCAAAGGCAGCAAGAGCTTTATCGAGGGCTTCAATAGCCCCTTCAAGGTTATCAAGTTGCATCTGTACCTGGCCAATTTGGAACCAAAGGTCAGCATCTGCGTCTTCTGCAGCTGCGGCAGAAAGAGGGGCAATTGACTTTTTATATTCACTGGCCTGCATATAACATTGCCCAAGAGTACGTTCGTTCTTGGCATTTGCTTCTATACGTTTTTCGGATAGGGCTTTTTCTAAAATCCACGCACATTTAATAGGCGCGTCCCGTGCAATCTGGATTTGCGCAACTTGCACAAGCTGTGTTGCTTTATCATTGAGAAAGCCTTGTTTGTAAGCCGCCTCAGTCAAAGCATATGATGTTTTTTCGTCGTTAAGTTCCTGATAAACACCTGCAAGCTGAATCCAATAAATTGGTTTGGGCCAGTTGAGTATCAAAATCTCAAGGATATCCCGAACAGCTGTATAGTTGTTCATTTCCCAGTTTGCAGAAAGCGCAAGGCCGTACCAGTTCTCTTTCACTTCTACAGTATCGAGAGAGTTGGCTGTATCGATAGCCCGTGTGATATAGCTAAGTGATTTCGGGAAATCAGACCGCGTGTAATGAAGCTGCGCAATGAAAACCAAATGGTTTACACTGATCAAATCCGGAGCAATACGAGCTTCCCACATTTGAACATAGTTCAATGACTTGTCATATTGCTCATCAGAGAAATATAGCTGCGCAAGGCCGTACATGATCTGCATTTCAAGCGCTTCGGGAATACTATCCTTATAGCTAAGGATTTTCTCGTAAGCGTTGATTGTACCTGGCGTATCTTCTTCTTCAAACGCAACCATTGCCCGGAACTGCCAAACAGTAGCACGTTCATAGTCGTTGATTTTGCGTTTTTCGAGAGCATCCTCAAGAACAGTTTTAGCTGTTGTCAGATCCCCTATGTCCATTGCTTCCTGCGCTTTTTGTACTTGCTTGTGAAAAGCAATACTCATCGCTGGCACTTTACGTGTTTTTGCCTGGCTTTTCTCTGCATCTTGAGCAAACGCTGAATTTGCACTGAAAAGCGACGTTCCTTCGGGCAATGGCATGACAGCAAGTACAGCTACTGTCGCTAATGCCATTGGCAAGGATTTCATGGTTTTAAGCATAGTCATGACTTTCTCCTGCCCCCTTCTAGTCTGCCAGATCAAATGTGAATTTATAGCGCACACCAGTAACCTGCTGGCCTTTGCCGTTCACAACTTTAGGCTTATATTTAAACTTTTGTGCTGCTTTGGTTGCGGCACGCTCAAAATACCCCTTCGGATCAGCTTCTATCACAATGATGCTTTCTGGTGGCACTGTCCCATCAGCAGCCACGGTTAGCTCCACTATAACATAACCTTCAATGCCCCGTTCATTCGCACGGCGTGGGTATTGAGGCTGTACTCGCACAAGAGGAAGATAGTCACCGTCAGAGCTTGGGCCAAGGTCAATTGACCCCAGGTCAACACCCGCACCGGCGTTTGTACGGCCAATAGACAGATTAAGTTTGTCCGGGCCACCCAAGTCCACTTGCGGAGTATCAATTTCTGGCGGAGGCGCTTCCACTTCCGGTGGTTTCTCTACTTGCCGCTCCTTACGTTGTGGCGGCTGCTCGTCGATGTCCTGCACGACGTCAATGAAACGTATTTGCTTGTCATCGTCGATGTTTACTTCACCGTCACCAGCAACCAGAAAGTTCATCACCAGAAATAGTCCAAAGGTGACAGCAGCAGCTGCGGCTAGGGATGTGGCTACACGAGCAATCATTACTTTTTCTCCGTAGCTATAGCTATTCTTGTGACGCCAGCCTCTCGAATAGCGTCATACACTTTCATAACCAAAACCGCGTCGGCTTCTTCATCGCCCTGAATGGCCATTGTGCCTTTCGGGTTTTCCGCAGCCAGCTTCTCCACAGTTGTACGCAGCGCATCTAACTTAATGGGGTTTTGGTTGATATGAATTTCACCATCCTTTGTTACAGCGATCAGAACACTAACTTGCTTTTGAACTAAAGCAGTCTCAGCTTCTGGCTTAACAACGGTGATGCCGGCCTCTTTTACAAAGACCGCAGTAACAATGAAGAAAATAAGCATGATAAACACGACATCGAGCATCGGGGTCATGTTTATTTCAGCTTCTTCTTCTTGCTGTTGTGCGTGGTTACGCATGGTTTTCTCCACTTCGCCCTTAAAGGCGCTTCGCCCTGAATGGCGGGGGTTAGCCCGCCAGCGATTATTTCTTAGGTGTCATAACAATCTGGTTATCAGCAATGCCAATTGCTTTCGCTGCATCATAGATGCGGATCGAATAGCCCAAATGTGACCCCTCTGCGGCCTGAATCACGACCGGTGCTTCTGGGCGCTCTACGCTTTCTTTCTTAATGATGGAAGAAACCGATGAAATATCAATACGAAGAAAATCGTGAGTGATACGGTTGTTCCCATCAATAACAAAAGCAATAGCTCGCTTTTCGTCATCCGGTGGCGGAGGATCATTTTGGGTATTATTATCCTCCGGCTTATTGATCTCTATACCGGATTCTTTGACGAAAGAGGCTGTGACAATGAAGAAGATCAACATGATGAATACGATGTCGAGCATCGGGGTCATGTTTACTTCCGCTTCGTCCTCTCCCTTCGAGAATTTACGCATTGGTTACTCTCCAAATCAGGTCTAGTGATCCGTGGTCAGGCTGTCTTCAAGCCGTCCCGCTTCACGTTTCGCACGACGTTCAATATAGGTGCTTAGGAATACGCCAGATAGTGCCGCAACCATGCCCGCCATTGTCGGGATTGTTGCTTTCGATACACCGGCCGCCATGGCGCGGGCATTTGAACTACCTTGTGATCCCATCACATCGAACACATCGATCATGCCGGTCACGGTACCCAAAAGCCCAACAAGCGGGCAAAGGGCAACAAGCGTTTTAATAAGGTTCACACCCTGAAACAGGTTGTGACTTACCTCTGAGATCATGGCAGTGCGAATTTTATGTGCATACCAAGATTTCCGCTCGCTCCGTGCTTCCCAAGCATCGATCACACGGTTTTTTTGCTTCCTGTATTCTAAGGAAAAAAACCAAATGCGTTCAACGATCAGCACCCACATTATGAACGTAACCGCGAGGATCAGGAACAGGACGTCGCCGCCCCGTTCCATGAACGCCCGGATTGCGTCAAATGCTTGACTAAGCGCTAGCATTCGCGTGCTCTTTCTCTGCATGGACAGCAATAATGCCAGCAGACTGTTCTTCAAGAACGTGGATCACGCCTTTAGAAGAGCCCGACACAAAGCTATGCAGCAGGAGAGTTGGAATGGCGACAACAAGACCTTCCACCGTCGTCATAAGGGCAGCAGAAATACCACCAGCCATCTGGCTAGGGTCACCTGTACCAAAGAGGGTGATCGCTTGGAATGTTTCAATCATACCTGTCACTGTACCAAGGAGACCAAAGAGAGGCGCCACAGCAGAGATAAGCTTGATGATTGTGAGGAAACGCTCAAGAGCAGGTGTTTCTTTCAGAATTGCTTCATCAAGTTTGAGCTCAAGTGTTTCCACGTCAACAGTCTTGTTATTTTCATAAACAGCAAGCACACGACCAAGTGGGTTGTTAGTGTTTGCGGTCTCAGAGCGGATCTGTTTTTTCACTTTGCCAGAAACCATAGTGAGATAGAGCCACTGGAAGACAGCAAGAATAACACCGATAGCACCAAGCGATAGTGTTAAATACCCAATGAATCCACCTTGGGCCAGATACTCTGGAAGAGTTGGTTTTTCAACTTCAAGGTTCAACAGCTGACCACGTGTTGGGTCAATACCAAGAGGCATAATACCCCCATTGGCAGCTTCAAAAGGTGCGATATCGCCAGTGAAACGATCAGAAGGTTGGCGCAGAAGTTCTTCGACAGAACCATCAGCTTTCAACTGATAATATTGACCGTTACCAACAAGCCCAAAGTCACCAATACGAACAAGATCAACGCGTTCAGTGTTTCCTGTGACCGTGCGAACTTCGTGGTTGAATTTAACCACTTGGCCAGAACCGATCATTTCCAGCATCATTTGAGCTGGCCATGCGCGAATTTCTTGTAGTGTAGGAAGTTCTGCAGAATCGGAAGCTTTAGCAACGAGTGTATCGATTTCAGCCATACGGCCTTCATTGTCGATAGAAACATGCGAACCAGCAATCACAGAGCGGGCATCACCAGCGGCTTGCTGAAGAACACCAAAAAGCTCAGAAAGCTGGCCAAGACGTTCACGCTGCACTTCAAGCTGACGTGTAATCTCGGCTTCATTGTTACGGCGAATTTCTTCAAGACGTGCACTTTCACGCTCAAGACGTTGCTGTGTTTGGCGCTCAGTCTGCAGCAATTTGTCTTGCTGATCTTTGCGCTGCAAGAATTCCGCCTCACGTTGTTTGTGTTGAGCAGATTCAGTTACGCGGCCTTCGCGTACTTTATTAAGAAGGGCACCAAAATCAGCTGTTTGTGCCTGTGCGCCTGCTGTAAAACCAACAGCGATAAGCGCTACGGAGGTAAGAAGCTTTTTCATCTGATTATTTCCCCTCTGGTGCCGCGATTGGCAAAGTAACGAGGTCCATCTGTGTACGACGCTGTGCCATGCGGATCAACTGTTTAACGGGTGTTGTGTATTCAGCACCGAGTTGTTGCCATGCACCGTTCGCAGTATCCCAAACAGCTGTTTCAGCAGCGTCTTTGGTTTGATAGTAAAAGCCAACACGGCCAATACGAGCGAAGTTCACAGACCGTCCATCAGGAAGCGTGTCTTCATAAGCATTCACTGTACGACCATACTGTACTTCAGCTTTGTAGGCTTCTAATACAACACGGAAACGCTCAGGGTCGCTCACGTTTGGATTTTCCATAGCGTCCACTAGCGATTCGATACGTTCTTCACGCTCAGCAGTTTGGAATGGAACATCTTTTTCTACAAACTCACGTAGGTCTTCGACCATATCGAGCATCAAAGGCGTAATTTGCCGTTTGATCTCATCGATCTGACCAATAGAGTTTTTAATTTTTGCAATTTCTTCTTCTTGCTTGGTGATAACGCGCTGTTGCTGCGCATTGTATGCACGCAGTCCAGCATTCGTCTTCAAAACGCCTTTATATTCGTTGAAGAGCTTATTTGTTACGTTAGCAACACCATCAATAGTTTTTTGAGAAGCTTGCGCGACTTGATTGGCCTGGTTCACCTCGTCAACAATCGACTTCAGACGAGCATCTTGTGCATTTGCAGCAGTTGCTCCCAGAAGGATTGAGGCGACCGCGGCTGTAGAGACAGCTATCCGTTTCACTTTAGCCTTATCCATTTTCTGCCCACTTGGGTTTTAACAAAGCCACGGACTAGCCCTTAACTTGAGCTCATGGGGATAGCCCAAGAGGCACACCCGCGGCGGATTAAACCTTGCAAAGAAATGATGCCCTAAGGCCCCAAACCTTTACCCTATAATTGGGAGTAAGCCGACACATGCCCCAATTCCGCCAGAATACTGACAGACTGATTCATGCTCTGCATCTCTAAAAGGCTTTCCCGTACCTCTCCCAACTGTGCCTACCACAAAACAATATTATTGCACCTTCTCGACATTCTTAAATTCCTTTCCCCGAAGGCAAGGCAGAATGTTCTATTCTTATTTCCAAACCAGTTTCCGATTGAGTGGAAACCTTAATGGCTTGAGAAGGGTGGTTCAGCTCGGCGCCTATAATCCAATAATATTCAGCAATTCCAAGCAAAATTTTAAAAATTCCTATTTTGCGAGCTATTTTGCCCTAATTTTGACTGTATTTATTGTGCATTATTGCGGAATAAATATTATGTAATAATATAACTTTATTATCTCTTAAGTCAATGATATTTGTTCGAATACGGGGGTTACAGTGTGCTTTAGTGATTCGCGTCGAACACTGTTGGCCGTACTTATCAGGCGCCAAACAATAAATATTTACCGTTGGCGACTTCGGGTGATTTTAATTTCATTTAATGCAGCGACGACACCGTGCCATTCATTGCGAGTGCTGATCTGTAAGGCACTTTCGATTCCCATATGGCCAGATAATTTAGTGGCTAAAAGCCGACTTTGTTCCGAAATATTACTACCTTCATAATCTGTCGGTTTGGCACGGGGAGGGGAATTTGAGGTTGAACGCATATAAAAACTCTTAACTAACAATAGGAAAGCGCCTACCTGAGGGGTAATGGCTATGCTTCTGAAACTAATAGTTATTCGTAAAAAAGATATTAACGGGTGTGTAAAATGCGGCCACAATCTTAGATATAATAGTCTTGATGGCAGTGCAGAGAAAACGACTCGATATTATTTATGAAAAATCATATGAAATTTCATTTTCATCGATTCGGAAAAAAATTACTCTGTGGGTTGCCATTCTTTGTGTACGAGTTTTACGATCCGCAAACCCCTGAATGCACTGCCGATATAAAGAGTATCGGCCTTGAGTAAATCTTCATGCCGAAGAGGGGTAATTTTAATATTGGGATGTGTTTCAAGAAGCTCGGAACGTAGTACACCAGGCAACACACCAGCTTCAATTGGCGGCGTATGTAAGGTGCCGCTTTTTTCTACAAAAATAGTGCTTATGGCTCCTTCGGTAACGTCTCCGTGAGTATTCAAAAATAAAATATCGGCGTGCCCCATCTCATGGGCGGCTTTCGCCGCTTTGTTATAGAGATCACGGTGTGTGGTTTTGTGAAAAAGGAAAGGATCGCCCGAGTCGGTTCTAACGGCGGACAGGCACACAGTAGATAGCGCCAACTGATTAGAGGGTGCCTCAGTGCTAGTTATACTTATATTTCCACGAGCATCTAGGAGGAGGCGTAATCGCCGGATGGCAGGTTCACCCTCAATGGCTGTTATATGATCGACGATAGTGTCAGCTGCCTTTTGTGGGTCGAATGAAAAATCAAAATATGTGGCACTTTTTCCAAGTCGCTCCAAATGTCGGGGTAAGTATGAAACTGTTCCTTGTTCTAACTTCATGGTTTCAATGAGGGAAAACTCTGGTGTGTAACTATCTGTAAAGGCAGACTTTAGTAGGCATTCTTGATACTCTTTTGCGGGGTCACTATCAGCGACAACACCACTTCCAACACTGATACGGCCTTCCCCTTTTGTATTCACAATCAGCGTACGGATCGGCACATTAAGACACCAATTTTCAGGAGCGTTAGCGGTTTTTGGGCTGAAATATCCTATGGTGCCGCAGTAAACGCCGCGGGGTGAACTTTCCAGAGATTGGATGATTTCCATAGCCCTAATTTTCGGGGCCCCTGTGACCGACCCACACGGGAACATGGCCGCTATCAGTTCTGAGGGTTTTAACCCGGCACGGGCTTCGGCCGTAACAGTAGAGGTCATTTGGTGTAATGTTGGGTATTGTTCTACATTGAAAAGGGTGGGCACTTTTACACTGCCCGCTTCACTCACCCGGCTCAAGTCATTGCGAATCAGGTCTACAATCATCAAGTTTTCCGCTTGAGACTTTATATCTTTGGCGAGAAAGGCCTGAGTACTGAGGTCTTCGCCGTATGTTTTGCCGCGGGCTGCTGTTCCTTTCATGGGTTGGGCTGTTAGAATTTGACCTGTTTTTTTCAGAAAAAGTTCAGGCGACAAAGAGAGAATTTTATGGGTCCCTGTATCGATAAATGCCCCGTAAGCAACGGGTTGGGACTGCCGTAGGCGTCGATACATAGTAAGAGCATTGCCAGATAAGTTTATGGGCATGGGCAGGGTGTGATTGATCTGATACACATCCCCTGCGGTAATGTATGCCTGTACGGTCTCAAGGGCTTTGGAATATTCCTGTTCATTTTGTGAAGGGGGTCTTTTTTCAAGAGCCGAAAGCCTATGGTTTCCTCGGTTTGATGTATGGAATAAAGGCGCCATGTCTTGAGAGGTTAAATGCTCTCTACTGCGTGTAGCCATCATCCATATAAGAGGTTCTTCTGCCTTGCGCGTAATCACCTCTGCCAAGCGGGGTTCAAAAGCGTGGGCGCATTCATAGGCAATCCAGCCTGCAACATGAAGGCCGTCGGATATTGCTTGATCAAGGGCTTTTAAAGCAGGTTCAATTTCATCAAAGTCATGCGCCGTAATAAGAAATTCGGGGCTGTGAAAAAGGAAAGAACTGTTAGCCTTATGGGTGGGGCGGCTATCATCCAGAAGCACAAGTGGCGTGTTATTAAGGTCAAGGCTGTTCACCAGATGCTCCTTTCTTTAACAGGGTGGATGAAATGTATGCCTTTCAAACTTTGCGGTTCTTATGGGGCGGCGGGGGCTTTTCGTCAACCAGACATGAAAAAGGCGGCTAATCAAGCCACCTTTTCTAAGTGAGTAGTGCTTAAAGTGAATGGAATTTTTAGAAGGCACCATAGCCTTTCAAAAGCCCAAGCCCGCTGCTGACTAAAATAACAACCCACGTCAAAACCGTACCCCAAAACCGAAAAGGATTTTTCCCAGTCATTTTACCAAAGGTTAACCCATGCATATAGCGCCCAACAACAAAAGCGACAGCAAGCGTTAAAACCACTTCTTTTTGGGTGTGTACCGTTTCAAGAAGGCCCAGTAGAATAAGCCCAATTGGGGCATACTCAACAAGATTACCTTGTGCGCGAATAGCGCGTATTAGCTCAGGGTGCCCCCCATCACCAAGGTCAGTTTTGGTGCGAAGTCGTTCTTTAGAAACATTATATGATAAATATATAAGTAACAGGCCCAAGAAACTTGAGGCGATCAGTGTGATAGTCATTTGTTGCTCCCCCTAAAATATGCTACCCCCGCAGCTACCGTGGATAAGAAAACACGTTTGGTCAAGGGTAAGTCATGATGGCTAAAGACAAATTCAGAGACTGGAATTTATACCATAAAGCAATTGTCATCATGTTGGTGGGGATCACTGCATGGATTATTGGCTGGGCTATTCTTGTATATGACGGTGCTTTTGAGTTGAAGCATGAAACGATTATATCCCGTAATACTGCGGTTATCTGGCCGTGGATCATTAAAAATGAAACCCGGCCTCGCTGGACCGCAGAGCTTATCGATATTGGACCTCTTGCGGGGGAAGATGGGGATGTCGATTCGACCCGTCTTTTATTTTGGAGGCACCGATTGAAACGCTGGCAGGCGGTTGAACATGTTACATCGATGATAGCCGAGCGTAAAATAACAAGCACGCAAGAATCGGATCAGGATTTACGCTGGCTTGACCTTGAGTTAATACCGAGTGGCCTCTGTGAAACCCGGATAATATTAAAAGAAACGATTAGGCCACTTAAATATGTGGATCGGTTTTGGTTTTTTGCCCGTAAGGGAGATCATGAAAAACGCCAACAGGAAAGTCTGCAAGCTTTGAAGCGTTGGGTTGTAGATACATCAGCGGCTTGTGAAGAGGTAAAAGAACCTTAAGTGTCCTCAACGTTGAAATCGTTAAAGGCCCATTCGTCAATCCGTTCCATTTCAGCCAAAAAGAGGTTTTCTGCGGCGACAACGGCTTCTTCTTCACTGGAAGCCTCAACTTCAGTTACCCAGTAGAAATGGCCGTGTGGAAGCTGTGTTTGCAGTGTAACTTTTTTGCGCGCCATAACGTTAACCTCTTGTGCAGTATAGGGAAGATGATCATAAGAACTGAATAAGCGTTCGTCTAGCATGAAGAAACATTGCCTGCAATTCAAGTTTACAAGCGTAGGTGCTAGAGTGTTCGGCCTATCAGTTCTTTCATAATTTCAGAGGTGC
>Ga0316208_1001621_pt1 | contig 20493 bp, 21 predicted proteins | sample 3monopyrite_MG_FD_204944 | JGI IMG/M metagenome (GOLD analysis project Ga0316208, IMG submission 204944) | Microbial mat bacterial communities from mineral coupon in-situ incubated in ocean water Damariscotta River, Maine, United States -... | ecosystem: Environmental > Aquatic > Marine >...
GGGCCGAAACCCCGACGCCGTGCTGGCCGAGATCGCCGCGACCAACGCCAAGCTCGACGCGCTGGGGCTGGTCCTCGACAGCGATCCGCGCCGCGTCACCAAGACCGGCAGCGCGCAGACCGGCGATCCGGCGGCCGATCCGGATACCGACGATCCCTCCGCCGACGCGGATGAAACCGAACCGGCGAAGGCCGACCAACAGGACTGACCTTCATGGACACGATGATCGAACTGCCGGCCATGCGCCGGTCGGCGGAGCTTGCGCCGAACACGGCCGATGCCGACAGCCGCACCGTCGAAGTGGTCTGGTCGGCGGGCGCCCGCGTCCGCCGCGCCACCTTCTTCGGCGAGCCCTATGACGAGGAGCTGAGCCTCGACCCCGCCCATGTCCGGCTCGACCGGCTGAACGCGGGCGCGCCCTTCCTCAAGGTGCACGAGCTCGACACGCTCGACGCGGTGATCGGCTCGGTCGTGCCGGGTTCCGCACGGATCGAGAACGGCCGCGGTATCGCCTTGGTGCGGATCAGCGAGCGTGCCGACGTCGAGCCGATCTGGCGCGACATCCAGGCCGGGCACATCCGGGCGGTCTCGATCGGCTATCAGGTCCACCGCTTCGAGGTCTCCAAGCCCGAGGCCGCCCGCGAACTCTGGCGCGCAGTGGACTGGACGCCGTTCGAGGTTTCCGCCGTCGCGGTCGGCGCCGACCCCGCCGCCGGTTTCCGCGCCCAGCACCCCCTTCACGACTGCGTCCTCCACCGCCGGGACGCCCCCACACCGCAAGGAGCATCCCCGATGACGGACAAGACCCAGACCCCGGCGCGTGACGCCGCAACCCCCACCACCACCCAGCCGACCGAGCCGGTCGAAACCGAGGACACCCCCATGACCGAGCCGAAACCGGCTGCGCCCGACCCGAAGGTCGCCGCCAGCGAGACGCGCAGCCAGCCGAAGACGCAGGCAACTCCCGCGCCCGACACCGAGGCGGTCGCCACCCGCGCCCGCGAGGCCGAGCGCGACCGCGTCTCCACCATCTACGATCTCGCAGGGCGGCTGAACCTCGAGCGCGGCTTCGCCGAGGACCTGGTCAAGCGCGGCGTCAGCGTCGACGAGTCCCGCCGCCTGATCCTCGACCAGGTCGCCGCCAAGTCCGACGAGACCCGGACCTTCCCCCATGTCTCCGTCCCGCTCGGCGGCCGCGACGAGCGCATCACCCGCCGTGACGCGGTGGCGAACGCGCTGCTGCACCGCTACAGCCCGACGCTGTTCCAGCTGGAGGACGCCGCCCGCCAGTACCGCGGCATGACGCTGCTGGAGCTGGCCCGCGAAAGCCTCGGCAATGCCGGGGTCAACACGCGGGGCCTGTCGCGCGACGAGGTGGCGACGCGCGCCCTGCACTCGACCTCGGACTTCCCCGAGATCCTCTCGGCCGTGACCAACAAGACCCTTCGGCAGGCCTACGACGCCTATCCCCGGACCTTCATGTTGTTCTGCCGCCAGGTGCTGGCCACCGACTTCAAGGCCATGCATCGGGTGCAGCTTGGCGAAGCGCCGCAGCTTCTGGAGGTCGGCGAGAGCGGCGAGTTCAAGCGCGGGACGCTCGGCGAGAGCAAGGAGAGCTACAAAGTCAAGACCTATGGCCGGGTGGTCGCCATTACCCGCCAGACGCTGATCAACGACGATCTGGACGCCTTCACCCGGATCCCGGCGATGTATGGCAACTCCATCGCGCAGCTGGAGTCTGACGTGGTCTGGGGCATCATCACCGCCAACCCGGCGATGGCCGACGGCAACGCGCTGTTTCACACCACCCACAAGAACCTCGCGGGCACTGGCGCGGCACTGGCAGTCGAAGCGGTGGGCGCTGCTCGCGCCGCGATGGCCAAGCAGACGGGTCTCGACAAAAAGACGGTGCTCAACGTCCGGCCCGCCTTTCTGATCGTTCCCGCCTCGCTGGAGCTGAAGGCCGAGCAGCTGGTCGCGCAGAACCTCGTGCCCGCTGCGACGTCCAGCGTGGTGCCGCAATCGATCCGCACGCTCGCGCCGATTAGCGAGCCCCGGCTCGACGCCGCCAGCGAGACCGCCTGGTATCTGGCGGCCTCGCCGAACCAGATCGACACCATCGAGTATGCCTACCTCGAGGGTCAGCAGGGCGCCTACATCGAGACGCGCAATGGCTTCGACGTCGACGGCGTCGAGATCAAGTGCCGCCTCGACTTCGGCGCCAAGGCCATCGACTGGCGGGGCCTCTACAAGAACCCGGGCGCGTAACGCACCCATCCCGAACCCTGACAAACGGGCGGTCCTGACGGGCCGCCCTTCGTCATTCCAAGAGGATCACCATCATGAAAAACTTCGTCCAGCCCGGCAACACCATCACCCTGACCGCGCCCTATGCCGTCGCCTCCGGCGATGGCCTGCTCGTCGGTTCCATCTTCGGCATCGCCGCAGGCGCCGCTGCCCTCGGCGAGCCCGTCGAGACCGCGCTCGTCGGCGTGTTCGACATCACCAAGGTCGGCTCCCAGGCCTGGACCGTCGGCGCCAGGGTCTCTTGGGACGACACCAACAAGCGCTGCACGACGGTCGCCACCGACAACACCCTCATCGGCGTGGCCGTCGCGGCGGTGGCGAGCGGCGCGGGCGACACCATCGGCCGGGTGCGCCTGAACGCGGCGTTCTGATGAGCGCCTTCGCCGCCGCGCTTGGCGCGCTCTTCGCCGATCCGAATATCGGCCGGGACGCGGTCTACATCGCCGACGGCGGCGCGCCCGTGCTGGTGCGCGCCGTCGCCCGGCGCGCCGACGCGGTCACCGACTTCGGCGATGCGCGGCTCTGGTCGGAAACCACCCGGATCGACCTTTGCGTCGCCGAGGTGGCGAACCCGCGCCCCGGCGACCGCATCGAGATCGACGGCGACGCCTTCCTCATTCAGGGCGAACCGGTCCGCGACCGCGAGCGGCTCGTCTGGACCGTCGATCTGAGGCCCGCGTGACGGCCATGAAACTGAAGCTCGACATCGATCCCGACATCGTCGCGATGATGGCGGCTGAGGTGGCGGCCGGGGAGCGCGCCGTCACGGCCGCCATGCGCGAGGCCGGGACCGGGCTGAAGACGGCGTGGCGGTTGCAGATCACCGGCGCGGGGCTCGGCACACGGCTCGCCAACTCGATCCGGAGCCAGAACTTCCCGAGGTCGGGCGAAAGCCTCGATGCCGCGGCGCTGGTCTGGTCGAAGGCCCCGGTGATCGTCGGCGCGCACGACACCGGCCCGCTGATCCGCTCCAAGGACGGGTTCTGGCTGGCAATCCCACTGCCAGCGGCGGGCAAGTCCCTGCGCGGCGGCAGGATTACGCCCGGCGAATGGGAGCGACGGCGCGGGCTGCGCCTGCGCTTCGTCTATCGCCGCACCGGCCCGAGCCTGTTGGTGGCGGAGGGCCGGCTGAACACTAAGGGCCAGGCAGTGGTATCACGCTCGAAGACCGGGCGCGGCAAGGTCACAGCGCCGATCTTCCTGCTCGTGCCGCAGGTCAAGCTGCCGAAGCGGCTGGATCTCGCTCGGGACGCGGACCGGGCATTGGACAGCGTGCCGGGGCTGATTGTGGCGAACCGGGTGGAAACCAAGGTGTGATGTCCGGCGACACTTCGGGACAGATGCAGGGTGTTCTGCCGATCAGGCGGCCTCTCTGTCCGCGCCGACCCCGTTGCGCATCTTGACCACCGCATCCTCGATGGTCGCTGCGTAGCGCACAAGCGGTCTCCTGAGACCATGCGTGATGAAGGCGCGCCGGATGTCCCGGCTTGCACCCGTCAGCCAGAGCGTGACGCCGCGTCGATGTGCCTTGTGCGCCAGACCCTCGATCATGTTGGCGCCTGTTGAATCGAGAAACGGCACGTTCGAGAAGTCGACGATCAGCGCCTTGTGGGTGTCCTGGATGCGGTCGAGAACCGAGCCTATCGAGGCCGTCGCCCCGAAGAACAGCGCCCCGCTGATGCGGTAGATGACGACGTCGGGGTCCGCCGCCTGTTCCTCGTCATAGGCCTCGCGCGGGCGCGCGGTGTCCGCTTCGTCGCGGCCGACGAAGGCGGTATTGGTGGCGACTTCGGTGGTCCGGCTCATTCGGTGGATAAACAGGACCGACCCGAGCGCAAAGCCGACGACGATGGCCTCGGTCAGGTCACGGAAGATGGTCAGGAAGAAGGTGGCGCCAAGCACTGTCGCCTCGCCCCAGCCCGAGCGCAGCAGGATCGCGATGGCGGGCTTTTCGATCATGTTCCAGGCCACCACGGCAAGCACGCCCGCCAGTGCCGCAAGCGGGATGTAGGCGGCGAGTGGCGCCGCCACGAGCATGAAGAGAAGGATGAACACCGCGTGCAGCATCCCCGCGACCGGCCCGTGTGCGCCCGCCCGCACGTTGGTCGCAGTGCGCGCGATGGTTCCCGTCACGCAGAAGCCGCTGAAGAGCGCCGAGCCGATGTTGGCGGCGCCCTGTGCCACCAGTTCGCAGTTTGAGCGGTGCCTCCGGCCGGTCATGCCATCGGCGACGACCGCTGACAGCAGCGACTCGATGGACCCCAGCAGCGTGAAGGAGATCGCAGCCGGGAGTACCGCCATGAACTTGTCCATCGACAGCTCCGGCAGGCTCGGGGCCGGCAGCGACGACGGGATGCCGCCGAACTTCGTGCCGATGGTCTCTACGGGCAGCCCCAGGAGGGCGGCACCCGTCGCAGCCAGCCCGACCGCAATGAGCATGCCCGGCCAGTGTGGACGCCAGCGGTGCAAGCCAAGGATGATTGCAACTGTCGCAACGGACAGGAGGATCGCAGCCGGCGTGACGCTATCCCGGACCGCCCACAAGGCGGGAAGCTTCTCCAGAAGCTCGCCGGGCTCATGCTCCAGCGCCAGCCCGAACAGCTCCCTGAGCTGGCTGGCGAAGATGATCACCGCAATGCCCGCCGTGAACCCTACGGTCACCGGGAAGGGAATGAACTTGATGAAGGTGCCGAGCCGCAGGAACCCGACAGCGGCCAGCATCAGTCCGGACAGGAATGTCGCGAGGATCAGCCCGTCCATCCCGTGCAGCGCGACGGCGCTGGCCACCAGCACGATGAAGGCGCCGGCCGGGCCGCCGACCTGGAAGCGCGAGCCGCCAAGCATGGAGACGAGGAACCCGCCCACGATGGCGGTGTAGAGGCCCTGAGCCGGAGTAGCGCCGGATGCGATGGCGATCGCCATCGACAGCGGCAGCGCAACGATTGCGACGGTCAGTCCGGCGATGGCGTCTGCGCGGAACTGCGACAAGCCATAGCCTTCGCGCAGGACGGTCACGAGTTTCGGGGTGAAGAGCTCGGCGAAGCTCGGAGCGTCGCTCCGTCTGGTGGTCTGGTCTTTCATCTGTGGCCGCACCTTTGAGGGCTGCGGCGGGATCGTCGGCATGTCGTCGGCGGTCGCCGTCGCGGGTTGAGAGATCAATGTCTGGGTGGGGGTACCTTCAGGCGCACGCCGCGTCCGCCTGCCGTGCTGGCGGAGCCTTCTGCGATGAGTTCGACGCCGGCGAGTTCGAGCGCCGCCACAACCTTGGTCAGGCTGTCCACGACACCGCGCACATTGCCGCTACTGGCCTCCATACGCTGGATCGTTGGCACGGATAGCCCCGCCAGCTCGGCCAGGGTCTTCTGGTCGATGCCGAGCAAGGCGCGGGCGGCGCGCATCTGAGGGCCTGTGATCATGGATCATGTCCTGAGCGGGATAAGCAGTATCTAGAATATGTAAACAGATATGTCAAACATCAGCCACGGTGTTTACAATCGAGCTCTGGGGAACAAATGATGCGCACCCCTCGCGAAACCATCCTCACCGCGCTGCACGCGCGGCTCTCGGTGCTGCCCGCCACCGCCCTGCGCGGCGAGGTGCTGCCCGAGCGCGTCCCTGCCGAAGGCCTGCTTATCCTGCGCGACGGCGAGCCGGGGGATCCCGAGGTGACGCTCTCGCCGCTGGCCTATCACTACCAGCACCGGGCCGAGATTGAGGCGGTCGTGCAGGGCGCCAACCGTGACGCCGCTTTCGACACGCTGACCGCCAGCATCGGCACGGCGCTCGCCGCCGAGCGGACGCTGGGCGGGCTCTGCGACTGGGTCGAGGCGGAGGCACCACGGCCGGTCGATCTGCCGGTCGAGGGCGCGGCCTGCCTGAAGGCCGCCGTCATCCCGGTGGTGCTGCACTATTCCACGGCCGACCCGCTGGCCTGACCTCACTCACCACAGGAGAACACCATGGCACGAGCCCAGGGGGCGCGGGCGCTGATGGCGCTTGCGTTCGAGACGACCTATGGAACGCCGCCCGCCAGCGGCTTCACCCGCATGCCCTTCGCCAGCACGTCGCTCGGCGCGGAGCAGCCGCTGCTGAACTCGGAGCTTCTGGGTTACGGCCGCGATCCGCTGGCACCGATCAAGGACGCGGTGACGGCCGATGGCGATGTCGTCGTGCCGCTCGACGCCGAGGCCTTCGGCTTCTGGCTGAAGGCCGCGTTCGGGACACCCACGACCAGTGGCGCGGAGGCCCCGTACAGCCACGAGTTCCAGTCGGGGTCCTGGACGCTGCCCAGCATGTCGATCGAGACCGGCATGCCCGAGGTGCCCCGCTATGCGATGTACTCGGGCTGCGTGCTCGACCAGCTCAGCTGGCAGATGCAGCGCTCCGGGCTCCTGACCGCAACGGCGCGGCTGGTGGCGCAGGGCGAGACGGTCGGCACGACCACCAGCGCCGGGACGCCCGCCGCGCTGGAACTGAAGCGGTTCGGTCATTTCAACGGGGCAATCACCCGCAACGGCACGGCGCTCGGCAACGTGGTCTCCGCCGAGATCACCTATGCCAACAACCTCGACCGGATCGAGACCATCCGGAGCGACGGCCGCATCGACGGCGCGGACCCATCCATCGCGGCGCTCACCGGCCGGATCGAGGTCCGCTTCGCCGACCAGACGCTGGTGACGCAGGCGATCAACGGCGATCCGTGCGAGATGGAATTCGCCTACGTCCTGCCGTCCGGCGAGAGCTTCACCTTCACCGTGCACGCCGTCTACCTCCCGCGCCCCCGGATCGAGATTTCCGGGCCGCAGGGCGTTCAGGCGACATTCGACTGGCAGGCCGCGCGCGACAGCGTCGTCGGCCGGATGTGCACCGCCACCCTCGTGAACGACGTGGAGACCTATTGATGCTGACGCTTGATCTGACGAACGCGCCGCGCTGGCATGACTTGGCGCCCGGCGTCCGGGTGCAGTTGCGACCGCTGACCACCGCGCTGATGGTGGCGACACGCAGCGACCCCGCCGTCGAAGCGGTGCCCGAGGACGCCTCCGATGAGGAGCGCGCCGTCGCGTTCGCCAAGGCGCTCGCGCGGCGGGCGGTGCTCGCCTGGGAGGGCATCGGCGATGCGGACGGCCAGCCCATCGACCCGAGCCCCGACGCCATCGACGCGCTGCTCGACATCTGGCCGATCTTCGAGGCCTTCCAGCTGACCTACGTCTCGAAGGGCCTGCTGCTGGAACAGGAAAAAAACGCCTCCGCGCTCTCGCCGAATGGTCCTTCGGCGGGGGCGAGCGGTACTGCGAAGCCTGTGCGCAAGCCTGCCCGGACTGCCCGGCGCGGCTGAACCGTCCGGAAACTCCGGAGGGTTGGCAGGTCTGGGACCTCGTCGGCCGGCTCGGAGGCCAGATCAGAGTGCTGCCCGGCGCGGTGATCGGCTGGGACATGTCCGCCGCGCTGGCGCTCGGTGACGCACTCGGCGTGCCGCCGCTCGCCATGGCCGAACTGCTGCCCGTCATCGAGGCGGTGATGGTCGCCAAACTCAACGAACAGATGGAACGCCCCGATGGCTGAGAAGAGGGTCAGCGTCCGCCTCGCGGCCGTGGGCGGACGGCAGGTGCGCGCCGAGCTGGAAGGTGTCGGCGAAGCCGGGGCGCGCGGGTTTGGGCGGCTCAGCCGCGAGATGGAAGCGGCCAACGCCCGGCTTGCGGCGTTCTCCCGCCGGGTCCGGATTGCCGCTGCAGCCGCAGTGGCCGCCGCTGCGGCTGCGGGCGTGGCCATGGTCCGTTCTGGACTGCAAACGGTGGATGCGCAGGCCAAGCTGGCGCAATCATTGGGCACGACGGTGGCCTCAATCCAGACGCTGGAACGTGCTGGCGAACTGGCCGGTGTCTCCATGTCCGGCATCGAACAGGCGACAAAGGATCTGACGCGCCGTCTCAGCCAGGCGGCTGCCGGGAGTGGCCCCGCCGCCGACGCGCTGGAGAGGTTGGGACTGTCTGCGACCGACCTGATCGCTCTGCCGCTGGATCAGCGGGTGGGGGCGATCAACGCGGCCATCGAGGCGTTTGTGCCGGTCGCCGAGCGCGCCGCCGTTGCCGGTCAGCTTTTCGGCGAAGAAGGCTCCATCGCGATGTCGCGGATCGATACCGCGACGCTCCGCCAGGCGACCGAGGATGTTCTGGCATTTGGTGTGGTCGTCTCCGAACAGGATGCCGACCAGATCGAACGCACCAACGACGCGATCTCGCGCCTTGGCCTCGTCTGGCGCGGGCTGTCGAACCAGCTGGCGGTTGCTGCAGCCCCCGCGCTTGAAGCGGTCGCGAATGCCATGGCGTCCGTGGCCAGTCGAACCGGACCGCTCGGGATTGCGATCCGGCGGCTCTTTGACAACATAGGCCGTCTGACCACCTACGCCGGTACGTTCGCGGCCCTCCTGGCGGGACGCTGGGTGGCCGGAATGGTAGCTGCGGCGATTTCCGTCCGCGGTCTGGCAACCGCGCTTGTCGTGATGCGTGGCGCATTGATCCGAACCGGGATCGGGGCGCTGATCGTTGGCGCGGGAGAGTTGATCTACCAGTTCGGCCAGCTTGTCTCCGGAGCAGGTGGTTTTGGTAACGCCATGGAACTACTGGGCAACCTCGTGATCGAGGTCTGGGAGCGGATCAAGATGGGGGCTGGCAGCTTTGCAGCCTCTGCGATGGCCGCATTTGTCGATGTGCAGGCCGCCTCCGCCTCCGCGATGCAGGGCGCGCTTGAGGGCGTCGTTGGATTTGCGAATGCCGCTGTAAACAGTTTCGAGGGGGCGTTCGAGGCGATCAAGGCTGTCTGGGGGCTTTTGCCTGCCGCCATAGGTGATCTCGCGTTTCAGGCGGCAAACAGCCTGATTGAAGGCGTTGAGGCGATGCTGAACGGCGTCGTCTCCAGGATCAACGGCTTCATCGACGGCGTGAACGCAGGTCTTGAAGCGCTCGGCGTTGAGCGACGGATCGGCCTTATTGCCGATCTTGATCTGGGACAGCTCGAGAACCGCTTTGCAGGCGCTGCGACCCAGGCGGCCAATGCCGCGCAAGATGCTTTTGCCGGTGCGTTTGCGGACAACCCGCTGGCGGTGCCGGATTTGGGTCTTACAGGAGCAGCCAGTGATGCCGCCGCCTCAGCCGAGGCTTGGAGGCAGACCGCCGCGACGCTCGCCGATGGCGCCCTACAGCCGCTCGAAGCGATGGAGGCTTTACGCATGGCGATGCGTGCGGCCGGAACCGAAGCCGAGACCTCCCTCGACGGAGCCACGGCAGCTGCGGATCGCTTTGATGCGGCCTTGGCCGAAGACGAGGCTGGCGGACCTGCTGCCACGCTTGATGAGACGGCCGCCGCCGCTGGTCGTGCCGGAGGGGCACTGCAGACCGCCGCCGATGTTGCGCGCCAGTCCTGGGACGCTGCGCGGGCAGCGGTTGAGCGCACACAGGAGATCGCGAGGGGGCTCGCCGACGATATCACAGGGCCGATAAAGGACGCGCTGAAGTCGGGCGAACTCAGCTGGCAAACCTTCGCGAGCGCAATATCCGGGATCGCGCAGAACCTGGCCAATCGTCTGATTGATACTGCCTTCAAACCGATCGAGGACGCGCTGTTCCGGGCGCTCTCTGGATCGGGGGGCGGCGGGGGTGGCCTTTTTGGATGGCTGACCAGCGCCCTCGGCGGACTGTTCGGCATGGGCGGTACCTTCGCCCGGGGCGGTGCCTTTGGGCAGGCTGGCGAAATCACAGCCTTTGCCAGCGGTGGCGTGGTTTCACGCCCGACCGTGTTTCCCTTTGCACGCGGCATTGGGCTGATGGGTGAGGCAGGCCCGGAAGCCATCCTGCCGCTGCGCCGAGGTCGGGGCGGTCGGCTCGGGGTTGAGACGAGCGGCGATGGTCAGGCTACGCAATCTGCAACCCGCATTGTCAACGTGCTCGATCCCTCCATTGTCGGCGATTATCTGGCAACGCCTGCGGGCGAGCGGCTGATCGTCAACGTGATCCGGCGCAACCGGGGAGGTCTCGATGCCTGATCTCTGGCTTTTCCCGGTACGCCAGCCCGTGACCGAAGTGCTGGAATGGAACACCGACACCCTGGCTACCGAGGCGGCTGAGCAGCGGATCGCGCTGCGCACCCTGCCGCGGTCGATCCTGACGGTCTCGCATCTCCTCAATGCCAGTGACCTCGCACGTGCTGCCGAGCTTGTCCGGGCCGGACTGGTCGATACATGGACGGTGCCGCTCTGGCATCTGGCGCGCCCGGCGACGGCACCGATCGACGCCGCCGACGTGACAATCTTCGCCGATACATCCCAGGCAACCTTCGCAGCACCGGGACAGGCCGTCATCGCAGCCGACGGCGGGGAGGCATTTCTCGTCGAGGTCAGCGCGGTCCTGTTGGACCGGCTGGAGTTTGCCGCGCCTGCGGGCGTGACACTTGCGCATCCGATAGTGGCCCCGGTGGGCATCGGGTTCCTGACGCGGCCCCTCGAGATCGACCGGCGCCGCCAGGGGCTGGGAACGGTCACGGCGACCTTCACGCTGCAGGATGCGACGGATATGTCGGCGAGCAGCTACCCGACCCATCTTGGTCTGGACGTGCTGACCGATCCGGCCGTGCTGCGCCAGCCGCTGGCGGAGACCATCGGCCAGACCGTTGAATACATCGACAACGGCTTTGGCCCAATCGTGATCGAACCCGTTCTGACCCATGTCCAGCGCCGGTCGACGGTCACCTTTGTCGACCGGGGCGCTGCCCGCTGGACGCGCCGCCGCTGGCTGCATTCCTTGAGCGGCCGCCAACGCGCCTTCTGGCTTCCGACCTGGGGCCGGGAACTGGTCCTGCAGACGCCGGTGACCTTCTCGGCCACCTCCGTCGTTGTTGCAGCCACCGCCGATCCCGGCGTCTGGAACGGACGGCATGTGATGTTCGATACCGCCTTTGGCCCGGTATTCCGCGAGATCACCAACGCAATCTATGACGCGCTTGGTATCCGGCTGACCATCGCGGCACCGGGCAAGAGCATTCCCGTCACGACTCCCATTCATCTGCTCACAAAAGTACGGCTCGATACCGATCGGATCGAACTGGAGCACTTTGCGGGCCGGACTGAGTTCGCGGCAAGCCTGATCGAGATCCCAGTATGACCACTGTACCTGCATGACCTATGATCTTGCCGAGACCTCGACCGCCGAAGGGCGGCCGTATTTCCTGTATCTCTTTGCCGAAGGCGATCAGGTCTGGCGATTGACCAGCCGCGCAAGCGCCTGGGCCTCGCCCGCAGGGGCCATCGCCGATGAGACTGAAGATCTGAACTGGAACCCATCCTCCGTCAGCCACGGGTCCGTCGTCCAGAGCAGCGACCCACGGCGGGTCGATCTCAGCGTCTCCTTTCCGCTCTCCGATCCCTTCGCCCGCCGCTATCTCGGACCCCGCGGCCGGGCAGTCACGACGCTCACCATCTTTCGCGGGCATGAACAGGTGCCAACGGAGGTGGTCGCGCATTGGAAGGGCCGCGTTGTCTCGGCGCGGGTCGAAGGGCGACGGATCACTCTGCGCTGTGAATCCCTGTTCACATCCATGCGCCGCGAGGGCGTGCGCGCGAAATACCAGCGCCTTTGTCGTCATGCGCTCTATTCCCGTGGCTGCCGCCTCAACATCGAGGGTTTTTTCGTCGGGGGCACGGCGAGTGCGCATCAAGGCCTGACGATTACTCTGCCGGAGGCCGCATTGCTGCCGAACGGCTGGTTTCGGGGCGGGGTTCTGCGCCACGCGGGCCTTCTGGGGTTCATCACTGGGCATGTCGGAGATGCACTGACGCTCTCGGGCCGCATGCCCGATCTCGAGGCGGCCATTGATGATCCCGAAGCTCTGGCGTTCGTCGAGATTGCGCCCGGCTGTGATCTGCGACGTGACACCTGCAAGGCCAAGTTCGGCAATTTGCTGAACTTCGGCGGCTTTCCCGACATTCCCGGCCGCAATCCGTTTGGCGGCACCAGCATCGTCTGACCCTCAGTTGAGAACCCATCATGGTCTGGAATTTCGTCGTCCAGATCGTCGCCAGCCTCGTGCTGACGGCGATCTCCTATGCGCTGTCGCCCAAGCCGAAGGTCGAAGCCCCGAAGGCAGCCGGGCTTGATGATTTCGACCTTCCGACAGCCGAGGAAGGCCGTCCGATCCCAGTGGTCTTCGGCACGATGCTGCTGCGTGGCCCGAATGTCGTCTGGGCCGGGGACCTCAAGGTAGATCCGATCCGCAAGAAGGGCGGCAAGAAATGAGCGAAGATCTGATCGTCACTGTGCAGGACCTGCGCGCCTCCCGGCTCTGCTTTCAGGGTGCGCGGCCGTGGTTCCGCCGCCATGGCCTCGACTGGCAGGCCTTCCTCGCAGACGGACTTCCAGCCGATGTGCTTGCGGCGACGGGCGATGCACTGGCATTTCGTGTGATCGCCGAGGCTGAGAAGCGGGCGGCGCTTACCGCGAGCGAGACTTAAAATGGGCGGCCGTTCGAAGTCACAAACAGTCGGATACCGCTATTCGCTCGGGGCGCATCTGGCGCTCTGTCACGGGCCTGTGGATGCGATCCGCGAGATCCGTGTTGATGACCGCACAGCCTGGTCGATTGGCACTGGCCAGAGCACGTCGCAGGGAACCGGCGTCGGCGCGTTGGCAAGTTATGGCACCGTCACGGGCATGTCCGCCACCGCGGCGGCAGAGGGCGTCAGCGTGGCTGAGGTCCGGTTCCCGGGTACGCTCACCGGCATCCGGCTCGGCCAGAGCTATGACCTGCAGCTTCTAGCGGACAACTCGATCCGCACCGTGACTGTTCAGGCCGTGAGCTACGCTGCGGGCAGCGGCATCACCACCTGGCTCGTCGAGCCCGCCGCCACGGCCTTCACGGCCCAATCGGTGGCGGTGTCGGATGCGGCCAGTGTGCCAAGCCTCAACGGCGGCGCTGCGGGCGGGCGCATCCGGATCAACAAGCCCGATCTCTTCGGCGGCGAGAAGCGCGAAGGCGGCATCGTCGGCGACATCGACGTGTTGATGGGCGCGCCGAGCCAGGCGCAGAACGACTATCTCGCCGCCAATGCCGGGGCCGATGTGCCCGGCTATCGCGGGATCTGCTCGCTGGTGTTGCGGCAGGTGTTTCTTGGCCTCAACCCCTATCTCAAGCCATGGTCGGTCCGCCTGACGCGGATCCTGCAGGCCGAAGATGGTGGCCAGCAATGGTATCCCGAAAAGGCGCAGATCGTACCGGAAGTCCGGATCGGCGATGCCGCAATCTATATCGCCATGGACGCCTCGGGCTCGATGTCAGGATCGCGCATGGCGGCGCAGGTCGCTGCCGTCTCGCGTCTGGTGGAAGAAATCGGCGAGAATGCCCTGGAGCCGAACGACGTCCAGATCGTCACCTGGAACTCCACCGTTTCGGGCACAATCCTGCGGCGCGACGCCGATGCCACGGCCTACGGGGAGCTCAAGGATTGGGTCGACGCGCTTTCAAGCTCCGTCAGCGGTGGGACGGATTTCGGCGTCGCCGTCAGCCAGGCGGGGGCGTTTTTCAACGGCTCGGGTGGCAAACGCCGGATCCTGATTTTCGTGACCGACGGTGAACCAAGCCCGGCCTCAACCCTGCAGACCGCCATCGCGACGCTCTCCGGCATCTCCGAGGTCGATGTCTTCGCCTTCAACATCGCGCTGTCGGACACCAGCGCCACCGCTCAGATCGACAACACGCCCGTTGATGGCGTGCCGGTCGTGCCGCCAGGCGATCCTGATGCACTGGTGGCCTCGCTGCGCGCAGCCTTCGGGCAGGGCCCTGACATGAACCCGGCCCACATCATCCGGGAGTGTCTGACCAACGGAGATTGGGGCCTTGGACATACCTTTGCTGACATCGGCCCCAGCTTTGCCAGCGTTGCGGACGCGCTTTTCTCCGAAGGCTTTGGGTTGTCGCTGCTCTGGCAGCGGGAATCGACAATCGAGGACTTCATCGCCGACGTGCTGAAGCACATCGATGCCTATCTCTATGTCGATCGCCGGTCAGGTCGCTGGGAATTGCGCCTGATCCGCGCGGACTATGATCCCGAGACGCTGCCAATTTTCGACGAGACCAATGTCGTCGACTGGGGTGAGCTTGGCCGCCGCGAGGCCGCTGATCTCGTCAACAGCGTCACGGCGAAGTTCTCCGATGCACGGACCGATCAAACCGGATCGGTCAGCGTGACCGACACCGCGCTCGTTCAGGACCTCGGTCAGGTGGTGAGCGCCACGGTCGATTATCCAGGCATTCGCTTCGAGTCCCTTGCGGTGCGGGTCGCAGAACGCGATTTGCGTGCACTCTCCGCACCGATCCTGTCGGGCGAGATCACCGTTTCCCGTGTCGGAGCCAATCTCGATCCGGGCGACGTGATCGTGTTGTCAAACCCAAGGCGGGGGCTCGAGGGCGTCGTTGTCCGCATCGTCGAGATCGACCATGGTGACGGGCGCGCCAATGGCGTGCGCCTCAAGATCGCCGAGGATGTCTTCGCGCTTGGCGAGACCGCCCTTGTCGGTGGTGAAAGCGGCGATCCCGGTAGCCTGATCCTGCCGCCCAAGCCCCTGACGCGCCGCTGGGTGGCCGAAGCGCCATACTGGTTGCTGGTCCAGGAGTTGGGGCATGCGCAGGCCGATGCGCTTCTCGATGAGGATCCGGGAGTGGGTGCGATCGTTGCGGCTGGGGAACGTCCTTCGGCCGATGCGCTCTCTGCGCAGGTCTGGAGCGACAGCGGGGCGGGTTACACCCTCGAAGAAGCGGTCGAGTTCGTGCCGACCGCTCTGCTCGTGTCAGACGTCAGTGACGATCCGGGCGACCGCGTCCTCACGGTTGGCAACTGGACCGGGCTCGGGGACGTGGCCATCGGCACGCTGGCCGCGATCGGCGATGAGCTTGTCCGGATCGACGGGGTGAGTGCGACGGCGTTGACAGTGGGGCGCGGTTGTCTGGACACGGTGCCGCTGGCACATAATGCGGGCACGCCGGTCATCTGCTGGCAGCAGCTGGCCAATGCGTCCGAGGCGGGGTTTGCTGCCGGAGAGACGGTCACGATCAAGATGCTGCCCGAGACCGGCTTCGGGACACTGCCGCTCGCGCAGGCACCCGGGGATGCCGTGACGCTGGCCAGCCGCGCCATCCGACCGCTTCCGCCCGGCGATCTGCGCGGCAACGGTGTCTCGGTCGTGAACCCGAACGTCCTGAACCTCGGGCCGGTCCTGCTGACCTGGTCTCATCGTGACCGGCTCACCCAGACCAGCAGCGTGTTCGACGCCTATGACGCAGGCGATATTGGGCCGGAACCCGGCGTCACCTACGCCGTCGAAATACGCTGGGTCGATCCCGATACCGACGCAACGCTCGAGCCACCGGCCGCGGTGATCGAAGTGGGTGACGCCAACAGCGTCACGCTGACCAAGGAGGATGTCCCGATCCTTGCAGCGCCAACAGGCACGAAGCATTTCGAGGTTCGGGTGCAGGCGCGCCGCACGGCTGGAACGATCACCTACGAGGCGTGGCAGGCCCGGTCGATCCGGCTCTTCATGCCGGACGGTATCAAGGTCGCCGAGGTCTCCGCATGGACCGAGATCGGGGCCGACGCGCGTCTGACGGTTGCCGAGGCGGTGATCTTCCTTGATCGCGGTGGGGCGGTGCAACTGACCATCGCCGAGGCCGCCATCTGGATCGGCTTTGGCAGTGACGCGCGCCTCTCCATCCCGGACATCGACATCTTCAACGAATGGGGCGGTCAGTCCCGTCTTACGGCCGCCGAGGCCGCTCTCTACATAGAGGTACTCCCATGAGCCACATCCTGCATCTTGGACACCAAGTCACGGACCTTTCCGGGGTGACCGGATTGATCAGCATCGACGCCGCGGGCTTTGATCCGACGTACGACGTCAACGCCGTAAAGATCACGGCCAACAACGGCTCGTCCGTGCCATTCTCGGCCACGTGGGCAGAACCCACGGGCGATGTCTGGATCGGATTCCGCTTCCGGGCGCCGTCGATCAATGCCCACATCATCGCTCAGGATGGCATCTTCCTCGAGTTCTACGACGCGGCGAACCGGCAGGTCGGCCAGGTCCGGACCGAGCGGGATGACGAGAAGTACCACGCCATGGCCATGGGCGATACGAATGTCGATGGGGCTTCCTCCTTCGTCGCGGCGACGAACCAGACATACTGGATCGATGTGAAGATCGCAGTGGGTGCCAACATCACCGTCGAGTTCTACGTCGACGGCGTGATGCATAGCAGCGCGACAGCCGCCAACACCGGCGCCAAGGGACGGCCCGTCCGTTGCGTCTGGCGCAACCTCTACCTCTTCGACTTTTACAACCCCGCCACCTGGTACTACGCCCATATCGCGGTGCTCGACGGCGTCTCGACCATCGGGCGGCGGTTTGCGCGGCGCACGCCCGATCTGGTCGCGACCTATGACGCCTTTTCGGGCGGGGTCGACGCGGTGAAGGACGGCGACATCGCCACGCGCGCGGCGAGCGACATTGCCGGTCAGCGCATGTCGTTTTCGCTGGCGGGTCCAACAGGTCCGGTCGGGGCTTCGGTCATCGCGGGTGTGCATGTGAAGCAGCTTGCTCAGCTCGGGACCGCAGGGCCAACCGGCATCGCTGGTTTCCTGCGGATCGGCGGGGTCGACTATGATGCGTCGCCCGGCACGCCATCGCCGGATATGGCCAGTCCGGTCTATTCGACCTGGGACGTGAACCCTGCCGACAGCACGCCCTGGACCACAGCCGCGCTGCCGACGGAAGCCGGGATTATCTCGTCATGACGCCACCTCGCGCCGATCAGGGCGACATGCGCATGTCCGAGATCGAATTCCAGGCGATGCTGACGCGCGCTGCTGAAGCAGGGGCCAAACGTGCGCTGGCCGATGCTGGAATCGATGGCAAGGACGCGGCCCTCGACATTCGAGATCTGCGTTCACTGCTCGATTGCATCCGCTTCGTGCGACGGACGGCCGTTCAGACCGCCGTCCATCTCATCACCACCGGCGTGATGTTGGCGCTCCTCGCCGGGATTGCACTGAAGCTCAAGATCTTCGGTGGCGGTCCATAACTGAGCTCCGCCTCAATTCACCTGACATCCCGAACCCGCCCTTGTGGCGGGTTTCTTCGTTTCTGGAGGAAACCATGACCACGACATTTTACGACCACTGGCGTGACGTGCCGGAGAAAGACTGGCGCTGGACCAACTTTTCGCCCGCCGAAATTGCCTGTCGCGGCACCGGCAAGCTGCTGATCAACGAACCAGCGCTGGACAAGTTGCAGGTGCTGCGGGATCGGCTAGGTAAACCTCTGATTGTGCGGTCCGCCTATCGTAGTCCAGAACACAATCGTGCCGTTGGCGGGGCAACACGCTCGAAGCACATGGACGGCGCGGCATTCGACATCGCCATGTCAAACCACGATCCCGTTGCATTCGAGGCGGCGGCCCGCGCTGTCGGCTTCCTGGGCTTCGGCTTCTACCCGCGCTCGGGGTTCATGCATGTCGATCTCGGCCCCGCTCGCCAGTGGGGCGAGCGCTTCCCAGTCCGCGCGACTGCCTTCGCCGATGACGCGCCTCCAGCGCGCGAAGTGCTGGCCGAAAGCCGAACCATGAAAGGCGGTGGAGCGGCCGGAGTGGCGACGCTGGGCGCAGTCGGGGTCGAGGTGGCGCAAGGCGTCCTGGCAGAGACCCAGACCGCCATCCTGCCGCTCGTGCCGTATCTCGACACGTTGCGCTGGGTGTTCATCGCCGTCGCGCTCGGCGGTATCGCGGTCACGATCTACGCTCGGCTCGACGACTGGAAGCGGGGGCGGCGATGATCGGTGAGCTTGTCGCTTCGCTCGTTGGATCGGCATGGGCACGCGCAGCGCTCCGCTACGGCGTCACAGTTTTTGCGATCCTTCTGTTCTTGCTGACCCTGCGCCGCTCCGGCGAGCGCGCTGGTCGCCTGGCGGAACGCCTTGAAGCTAGGGAGAAAGCTGATGAAGTTCAGCGAAGGATGCTGGAGGCGGCGGCTCGCCGTCCTCGTGATCGGGGCCAGTTGGTTGACCGGCTGCGTGAAGGCGGATTTTGAAACTCGCAGCATGGCTGCATGTCCACCGGTCGTGGAATACAGCGGGGAGTTTCAGTCTAGGGCGGCCGAAGAATTGGAGATGCTGCCAGACGGATCGGCCGTTGTCGAGATGATGGCGGACTATGCTGTTATGAGAGACCAAGCTCGGGCGTGCATATCCAATTGAAACGTGATGATCATAGGCCGTTTCGAACCTATTCGACGACGGGATAAAATGGCTTACCCCAGTGTTCATTTGGGTTGTCCATCATGATGTCGATGAAGACAGGCATCAGGAACCCAAGAATTTCCGCGCCGTCCCGAACCTGCGCGCGGTTCACTCCGCTGTTCCAGGTCGATCCTCCGTGGACGAGTTGATTTCGCAGGACGTACAATCGGTCGAAGACAAAGCTCAGAACACGAACACTGTCACCGGTTTGGAAGGACTGCGCGAAGGCGCGGGCTGAGGTCTTGAAGCGTTCCTCCCAATCCTCAAACCCGTCAATCCCATTGTGGTATTGCCAGAAGGGATTGAAGACGTACCGATTTTCCATGAGCATCCGAACAGGACCGGAAAACCGCTGCCACAGCGCCTTGTAGATGCGTTGGTCTTGATCAAGGGCGACCAGTCGACCGAAGTATTCCACGAAAGCAGCGCGTTCTCCCGGGGCGACCGCCTGAAACTCCTGCTCGTCGGCGTATGCTGCGTTGAATGCGATCCAAAGGAAAATGAAACGCGCATCATCATCCTCGCCGCAGGCTTCGGCACGACCGATCCAACTGATGGCGCGATGAGCGCGCAGTCCCATGGTTTCGGGGAAGTCTTCGCGAATGGCGCGTTGTTTTGCTTTTAGGGCTGCATGATCAAGACCGTTTTTCATAGTAAATTCCTATTCAATATCGTCATGGCAGAGCGTCGAAATCCGACCTCTGGTGGCCCGCAATCAATTCGCGCAAGCCCGCGGGTGCCAAGACGTCGACCTTGTCGCCCCATTGATAAAGGTGCCATGCCATTTCCAGCCAACCCGCTGCCGTGAACCTGACGATCAGGCTACCATCATCCTGAGGCTCTACAACTTGGGTCGGGTGGAAACGGTATTCGGCGGCGCGCTCTGCGGCCTCAGGTGTGAACCGCCACACAACTGCGCCAAATTGTTCGGGGTCCTGATAAACACCAAACGCCTGAGCAGCGTAGGTCTCTAGGGAGAATCCCGAGGCCAGTTGGAAGCTTTCGTTCAGTACCTCCGCCTTATGAATCCGATCCATGCGGAAGTTCAGGATGTCTTCTCCACGCGCGGGTTGGCGTGCCACAAGATAGGTGCGGTGCCCCAGCAGCATGCCATGCGGTTCTATCACACGCGGCGCAGATCCCCGAGCGCCATAGCAGACACGCAGCCTGAACGGACCGCGCAGCGCTTCGATGACAGCATCTGTCACGGCCGGCTTAAGTATGACTGCGGGGCCGGGGCGTGTGACTTGGCCCAATCCAGCCAGCACTGCCTCTGCATCGGCTTCCGACCGAAGCGCGTCCCTTGGATTCAATCGCGCCAGCAGCCCGTTACGGAGATCCTCCAGAGCGCGTGAGTGCCGTATTCGCCCTTCATCGCGCGCGGTACGTGCCGCAATTTCTAGCGCCTCGATCGCCGTTTCCTGTCGGGGCTGCAGTCGATCTGGCAAGGGTGCGTCCATCCGCCAGTATCGCCGTCTTTCTGCGTCGTCTGCGGTCGAAACGTTCACGAAAGTTGCTTCGAGAGCCTCAGTCATCCGTTGAGCAGTGCGATGCGACACATCGAACTCGGCGCAGATGTCCTCGAGGCTGACGCCACCTCGGCGAGAAGCCGCCATCTGGGCAAGGCGAAGCAAATCCTGCGCTTTTGCAAAAGACATTTGATCTCCATGCCAGAAATTGACACCCTCGCACGGTATTGATGACCTTGCGGTCTGTCGAGGTGATTCCCTTGGAGATTGATTTGCATAGGTAATGGAGTAGCCATGAGGGATCTCGACGGTCGCATATTCTTGTCCGCAACGGATCTCATGCGCTTCACAGGCTGCGCACATGCGACCACCCTTGATCTGGC
>Ga0316208_1001623_pt1 | contig 20486 bp, 18 predicted proteins | sample 3monopyrite_MG_FD_204944 | JGI IMG/M metagenome (GOLD analysis project Ga0316208, IMG submission 204944) | Microbial mat bacterial communities from mineral coupon in-situ incubated in ocean water Damariscotta River, Maine, United States -... | ecosystem: Environmental > Aquatic > Marine >...
GCCCCTCAAATGCTATAGAGAGCATGTCTTTCACGGTGAATGCCCCAATAACGAACCCGCGCAACCTTGCTCGGCGTTCATCAATGGTTGCTGGCGTTTCAACGGTATCATAGACAGGGTCAAACATTAAAAACCCAGGCTGTTCATCAACTTTTTGCACCAACTTAATGGGTGCGGTTGCAATTTCTTTGCCTGTGTCTCTTGCTCTTCTTAAAGCTTCAAACCGCACACTATTTGAGCCGACATCAAACCCCAAAGCTTGCTCATTCTTTTTATATGGTTCGATATAAAATACCGGGAAATATGCTGGCCTCTCAACTGCTGGTACCAAGAGGCCTACATCATTCATTTCTGTAATTTGGAAATTTCTATATCCCTCAGTTTTAGCTTTGGCTTCAAGCTGTGCTTTTTCCTCAAAAGTGATATAGGGCGCCCACTCCATGGCCTGATAAACTCGTGTATCCCCAAACATATGGCGCGTGAAGACTTCATATTCCGCTCGTGATACGGAGTTAGAAGAATAAAACAGCCCCAAAAAGGCATGTGAAACCTCGCTTGCGTCCTCAATAACCTTCTCTATTCGCTGTTGACGCTCTGCAACTTCCTTTAAAAAGTTTCGCTCTACATCTGCACGGCGGGTACTGCTGATAAAATTAAAGAATATAGCAACAGCAAGAAATAGTGCGAGAAATGTAAGGGGCACAACCCAGCGACGCTGTCGAGATTCCATATCATGGGGGCTGAATAAAATAAGGATCGGCGCAGCAAACAAGATGACCCCAACACTGTCTCCAATCCACCATGCAAACCAACCAAATACATATTTCTGTATCGGGTCAGTACCAACTAAAAAGAAAGTCGTATACGCAACCGTTGGGGCAATAAGGCAACTTATCGGACCACCAAAGAACACTAGAATATTGATATGTTTTTCTTTTTCCAGCGGGGATGGATACGCACCAAACCACTTAATCAGCCATGCACCAACAATGGCTTGTGTTGTAGAACCCAGTATAATCAGTGATACTGTAATGAGCGCAGACGCTTCACTGCCACTAGCAAACCGGTCAGACAAAAGGGGTTCATTAAAGGCAATTGACCCAACAATAATAGCCGGTATTAACCTGGCCCCCCCCAGTAAAATTGCAGCGAGGGCTACGCCAGCAGCCGGGAAAATAGGCGTCGCTTGTTCTGGTAAAAAAGAGAGAAGTGCCCCAAGTTTCGCAGCCCAATAATATGCAACTGTTACAGTAACAAATTGTACCCAATATGACTGTTGAGCTTTTTTTAAAACTCTATCCAAGTTCTCGCCTTACTTAAATTCGCTACTCAACACTCCCCACCCCATAGGAATATATTTTAGAGTTAAACATATAGTTAAAGGTTTAACGGCTAACAATATTTTTCATTCACGGCGCGTATTAAATATATTTTTCTTCAGCCAACGAATGAGCCTTCCGTCCAAAATCAAGAGGCCGATGACGATCACTGACATCCCGCTATAAGCATTGTCTGGTAATTTTTCACCCAGAACAAGCCACGTGAGGAAGGCCGCACTAACAGGGACAAGTACGGTTACCAGTGTAGCATTGGTGGCCCCGGCGGTTGCAATAAGCTTGAAATACAACAAATAAGCAAAGGCTGTGGAAATAACGGCCAACCCCGTAAGGGCCATGAGTACCTTTAAAGATATATCCAAATGCAGCGCGTCAGGCTGTACAAAAAACGCCGCCGGCAACAATAAAAGAGAACTAATGACCAACTGTCCTGTTGTCACAACAAGAGGGGCAACCCCTGCCCTACCAAATTTTCGTCCGAACACGCTTGCAAAGGCATAGGAAAGCCCCGCAAACAAAATGGCCAATTGACCAAGGTTTGTGATTGAAAAAGAAGTTAGCGCATTAAACCCAATAACAATGGCAACACCTGAAATGGCGACCGATATACCAATGGCTTTTGCTGCTGTTGCTTTTTCATCTTCGGTAAAAAGTTGAGCCACAATAACTGTAAAGGCAGGTGTTGCTGCATTCAAGATAGCCGCAACACCCGCTAATATATACTGTTGTCCCCAAACGATCAGTAGGAATGGCACAATATTGTTGAGCATACCCATCACCAAAAAAGAACGCCAAATGGACCAGCCTTTTGGCAAGGATAATGATAGCAATTTCATGAGACTTAAAGAAACGATGGCGGCCAGTGTCACTCGCGTTACAACAATCATAAGAGGCGACAGTTCCTCAAGGGCGATTTTCACAAAAAGAAAGGAGCTTCCCCAAAAAACCGACAGGAGCAATAACATGCCCCAGCCTTTTGCATCCAACCGAAGGTTAATATTCATATATTTTACCTCGCAAATTTTTGTAGAATTAAACTTTGTCTCAATAATAGAATATACTGCTTAACGAGGCTCGCTGTTTTCGGGCCTGAAACTTTGGTTCGAAACTTTTGGTCCGGAACTTCTGACTTGAAACTTCGGTATGAAGGCTCTCAAAGTTTTACACAAACTATTTGTACTACCATAATTATGAAGTACATGTGGTCCGCAAGCAATGAAGGACACACGTATGACCCGAAAGAAAAATAAACACTCTACAAACAAACGGGGATCGTCCGCGCCGGTAACGTCAAAAGCGGGGCCTGCCCGTTCGGCAGAACGCTCCGCAAAGTATCGGCAAAACAACATACAGGACAGCCTTCGTACTCACGCGGCATCACCCACTGCACAGCCTTTGGTGCTTAGTTCGAAAAATAGTTTCTTTCTGTTCGGTCGCAACTCGGTAGAAGCGGCGTTGAAAAACCCAAAACGCGAGTGCTTGCACCTCTACGGAACAGAAAAATCTCTCGCTGAACTGTCGCCTGACACAGCGCCTCACTTACGTCACAAGAGAGTCACAGTAGAAACACACGATAGCACACAGAAGATTGCCTCTAGTGTGCCTGAAGGATCCCCCCACCAAGGTATACTTCTTGAAGTACGTCCCTTGCCCGGCCTTGATATTCAAGACCTAGTGCCCGCCGCAAAAGACAAAAACATTATCCTGATGCTTGATCAGGTAACCGATCCTCACAATGTTGGGGCATGCCTCAGATCTGCTGCCGCGTTCGGCGCTAAAGCATTGATTACACAAGATAAAAATAGCCCATCCGAGAACGGCGTTATTGCGCGCGCTGCCGCCGGTGCGCTGGAACTTATGCCCTGGATTAAAGTGGCAAACCTGTCCCAGACCCTTGATACGCTGAAAGACTTTGGCTATTGGCACATTGGTCTTGACGGCAACACCAACCAATCAATTTCTGGTTTAACGCTCGGTAATAATATTGTCATTGTTATGGGCTCAGAGGGCAAGGGCCTCCGCCCGCTTGTACGAAAAAACTGCGATATTATTGCAAAAATTCCGATGAGCGGCAGCGTTGAAAGCCTTAATGTTTCCAATGCAGCGGCTATAGCGCTTTATGAATTAACTAAATAATTACAAATACTTAGATTTTATTTATTTGAAAGAAACCCAATGACATCCGTTCAAGATTTGATTGAACACCTCGACCTCGCTCCCCACCCTGAAGGTGGATATTATAAGCGCACGTACCAAAATAAAGCGGGGCCAAAAGGCCGGGGACATGCCACCGCCATTTATTATTTAATGGAAGATGATGGCTTTAACAAATGGCACCGAACTGATGGCGATGAGCTTTGGTTTTGGCATGCTGGCGCACCTCTTACTCTTGAAATTGATATTGCCCGCAAAGGGGTACATTCTTTTATCCTTGGCACTGATTTTGTCGCAGGTCAGCAGCCGCAGATACTTGCACCCGCAAATCACTGGCAACGTGCCAAAAGCAATGGGCCATGGACACTCGTAAGCTGCTCTGTAAGCCCTGGGTTTATCTTTGAAAATCATGAGCTTATTGAAGACAAGGCTTGGCACCCTGATACGCAGTAAACCTGTTGCATAAAAAAGGGCCACTCAAGTGGCCCCTAATTATATTACTCATTCTGCGTGAACGACACTATGTTTATAGGGCATGTTTGCGCTTTTCAATTGTCGCATAAACGATACCGCCCGCCACAATTATCCCAGCCCAGAAATGCAAGCTTGTGAGGCTATATTTTAAGGCAATAAGCTGTGGCCCACCAAGAAGTGCCATAAGCAGGTCACGTGGCCCTTCAATTACAGTATGTTGCATAGCAAAAGCGTGCGTTATCCAACCCCCAACATGCATACCAATCCAAGAACCCACAACATTCGTATTAAAGAATAGAACTTCAATCGCAACCACAACACCCGGCAACAAGATTGCCCACAAAAAAGGAATGCGATTTGCAAAAGCTGACACAAGAAGTATCCAAGCAAACACAGGCAATGCCCACATCACATAAATCAAATACATACTAATAGCAGCAAACCATGATGCCACCATAAAGCCCAGCGGCCACATAACCAGAAAAGGTCCGCCATGAACAAGTACGACAAGGCTCAGGAAAACAGCGATCACAATTTGTGTCACAATCGTAACAGCCAAGAATATTAAAGGCGCCACAATAACCGGCACAAAAAGTTTAACGAGTACTTCTTGCCAATCTGCTATAGGCATTGATTTCCAGAACAATATGGATTTATCCCGGCGTTCTTCATAAAGCGCACCAAGGAGCGAGAAAAATACCACAAACGGAAAAGCCATCCATGCAAGAGTACTCATTCCCCAATAGCCAACAGCAATAGCTGCTGGTGCTTCATGTGGCTCCTTAGCATGCAATTTGTTTATTGCATCGCCAAGATTCTCAATTCCTCGTGCTTCCATCCCGTGAAAATTGGCCAATTCCCCAACACCCAGCGCTGAAAGAAATAGCAATGTTACGGTAATACCAGCCAAAATTACTGGTACTCTTAAATACCCATTTTTACCATCAAGTATCTCGCGTTTTACGAGGGCTTTCAAAATCTTCATTGCCCTTCTCCCGTCATAGTCGCCACGAAAATATCCGCAAGCCCAAGGCGGCGCGTTTCGCCTAATTTAGCCAACGTTTCACGGTCTACATTTTTATATACGCACGTGGATTTACCAAAAGAGGAACCACTTGTAATTGGCCCAAGCGCAAGCGCTTCTTCCTCTTTACCTTTCCCCACCATCACCTCAATAAATTGTTGGGTAAGGCTCTCCATATCGTTTTCAAGTACAATGTTACCATCTTTGATAAACACAACATCGGTGAGAATATGCTCAATTTCTTCCACTTGGTGTGTCGTGATAATAACCGTGCGTCCCTCATCAAAATATTCTTCAAGCAAACTTTGATAAAACTGCTTACGGAAAATAATATCAAGACCAAGTGTTGGCTCATCGAGCACAAGCAGTTTAGCCTCAATAGACATGACCACAGCAAGGTGCACTTGCACTGTCATGCCTTTTGAAAGGGCGCGCACTTTTCGGTCAAGTGGCACGTTCGTACGGGACAAAAACCCTAATGCTTTTTTCCTATCAAACCTTGGGTGAACAGCCTCGACATAATCCAAAACTTCAGAAACCTTCATCCATTTTGGTAAGGTCGCTACATCAGCAATAAAACATACATCCTGCATCAGGATGTCCCGTTCAGTTGAGGGGTTATGCCCCATCACTTTTAGTTCACCCTCATACGAGGTTAGCCCAAGGACTGCGTTCAAAAGTGTTGTTTTACCAGCACCGTTTGCGCCGATAACACCGACAATACGTCCTAACGGCACTTTAAAGTCGACCTGCTTTAAAGCTTCAAACTTACCAAATTTTTTTGAGAGCCCACGAGCTTCTACAACATATTCAGTCATGAGTGTGCTCCCTTAATCAGAAAGGCTGCTTTTCAGCAGCTCATCAGCATTAAACCCAAGCCGCCTGATTGTATCAACAACCCGCGGCCACTCCTCATTCAAAAAGCGCTCGCGTTCGGCTTCCAAGAGCTTATTGCGTGCACCTTCAATCACGAACATACCCAGTCCGCGCTTTTTCTCTACTAATCCATCCATCACCAGTTCCTGATAAGCTTTTGATGCAGTTAGTGGATTAATTTGCAAATCCACAGCGACATTCCTTACAGAAGGCAGAGCCTCTCCTTCAAGGAGAGCACCTTCCATAATCGCAGTTGCAACTTTATCTTTCAGTTGCCGGTAGATCGGCTGATCTTCTGTCCAATCCGGCGTCATAAAGCCTCCTCTCTGTTATGCACTAATGGCAAAAAGAGTGTTGTAAATATTCTTGAAATTATCAGCTTTATGCTGGCCACCTAATCGAAAGAAACGATGGCTACGGAGTAACGCACTGATGGCTTGTTGGGATAGTTTCCTAATCATTTTATTCTCCTCGGTGTCGCTGTTATGCCTCTTTTCGGGCGTTTCTCATGGCATTTGCTTTATGGCTTTTTATAAACATGAGACCAGTACTGTCGTTATCTTTTCTTTTGTATCAAGGGGGCCAGTATACTGGCTCCCCTCGAAATTGTGGCCCTTTGGGCTCTTTTATGTACTTTTATATACTCGCTATCTTACTCCCCTTCAGGGGTATCTACTTCGTCGCTGTCATTACTCAGGCCGATATTTTTACCGTACCCATCACCAATCGCCTTTGCGGCTGCCCGTTTAAATTTTTAAGTCACTGGGCGTGTTATCGTCTTGGTGTATTAGTTATGTAGTACACCTATTCACATAATGCAATAGAAAAATATAAATAAAGAAAAATAAATTATAACATATTGAATTCATTAAATAATAAAGTCAGAGCTAATTTCAAAAAACTCCAAACATCTAAGCAGGATTTACAATATCTTTTCGATAGCCCGGTATTATGCGGTATTATGTAGCAAACGCACCTAATTGATTATTCTCAATAATCGCATTTTGAAACTCACAATAATAAGGTGGGGCAGGCCAGATGTGAAAACGTCCCTCACGATGAGACCAAGTCCTTCTTGCTTTAAACGCCAACTGGTAACAATTTATCTGATGACGGACACCCGGCTTGATATGATATTTTATTGTTCAGTATGAAACCTTATTGTCTGATTACATTATTGTTTACAGGCATCGGTATCCTTATAATTTATACACTGTATAAATTATAAGGATACTTAAATGACTACTGGACATGTGATGATGGCGATGACGCTTGATGGGTATGTAGCACGAAAAGATCACACACTTGATTGGCTCACAAAACAGGGTGTGCCCGGCGAAGACTATGGCTTTGAAGAGTTTCAAGAGAGTGTTGATGTAATAGTCATGGGGAGCGGTTCATTCAGAACCGTACTTGGGTTTGGAGAGTGGCATTACAAAAAGCCAACGGTCATTTTGAGCCGGTCGATGAGCTCTGACAACATACCAGTTGAGTTGCGTGACAAAGTTCAACTAAGCGGTCTCAGACCCAATGAGCTGATGGAAGAGTTGAGACAACAGGGATACAATCGTGCGTATATTGATGGGGGTGCCGTGGTTCAATCCTTCATGCGAGAGGGCTTAATTCAAGATATGAGAATAACTTTGGTACCCATTCTGATCGGAGAGGGAATTAGAATTTTTGGAGAGCTCAATGCTGATGTGGATTTGGAACTGCAAAATGTGGAGACCTTCAAATCTGGTCTAGTTACAACTCATTACAAGACACTTTGAACTGTGCCCAAAAAACCATACTAGGTCGACCTCAAAATGAAGCAGCCAGACTGTCTAAAGGACCACATTCTTGCTACGGCACTTGAAATCATCCAACAACAGGGCGAGGAAACTGCCTCGTTTCGATTGTTAGCAGAGAAAATGGGAGTTACGCCGATGGCGATCAGCTACCATGTGGGCAGCAAAAAGAAAATGCTCAGGAACGTTATCAGGGTCGCTTTTTTTAGGTATTGCCAGCAGCTCCAGGGCCACATCGCACAAGAACGTATTAAATTTTCTGTATTATGTAGCAAACACACCTAAATCGGATGACTACTTATTGAGCCCGACACAAGCCAAGTTAATGAGTACATAAAATTCCTGCACATTGAGACTTACAGAGCCATTCTTTGGTTTTCGTTTTTCGATACGGTGTAAATCATTAGCATCCAGATTAAGTTCTCGATACCAATCCCAGCAAGTAAATACCGACCATTGAAGCCTTTCATATAAATACCGCGCGCTTCTGGGCAGTTTCTTTTTATACGTTTAATTTGTTGAAGTGAGGCAATTTTGGCCTCATACAAAAGCTCTATCAAATTCAAATTTTAAAAACGCTCCAGATGACGCTTTTTTGCGTGAGTAGAAATAATCCAATCGGTACCCATCATAAAAACAAGGCCAAATGCTGTATATTACCTCATTTAAATAATGTGGGGACGGTCGCTACCTAGAACATGCAGCACTTGAAGCATAAAGACCGCACTAAAGCTACCCCTAGCTATCTTGTTGCTCAGGTTCTGGGAATTTTCGTGAACACCTATGCTTTCGAGCCGCTCAGCTAGGTCGATGTAGTTATCGCTCGCATAAGTGATGATGATGCCTACGAAGCCTTCAAAATTCGCTGGGCCTATACCGAAGGCCAGAATGCCTCAAGGCTTCACTTAAACTATATAATGATATTTACCATTGGCAAAAACAGCAGTTTGAAGAGCAAGTTAATACATCAGCGTGTATACAAAGCAGCAAGGGCCTGATATTTACAGGCCCTTGCTGGTATCGAAGATTGCGTAACCTCAGAATGGGTTCAATGTATACCCCTGCTGTTGCAGCAGCGCGTGCGCTGTCATGGCAGACAGCGACATTTTTACGCCAGGTAACAGGTCCTGCTTGCCAATACCGTGGTATGTGGCGCTTTGCCCGCAAATGATAACCTCCACACCGTGGTCTACCAGTGCCTTGATCAGCGCGGCACTACCGTTCTCTCCGCCCAGTCGTTTTTTATATTCAGCAGCAGACATGACATCGTTTGACGCGCCGCCGTGCACCACTAGCGCCAGTTCTATATTCTCAACGGGCATACCTGCTTCCACATGCATGTTCAGGAAACGGGCAGCTCTTTCCATGTTCCGGTTCAGGCTGCCAACCTCGGCCTGTTTGGAAACATCGATGACCACCTTCATGACCGTGCCCTCGGGGATTGGCATGTCGCTGTCAATAGTTGCTATTTTGCCAAAGGCCGGGATCACCGGGCCGGGATGAAAGTCGCTCTCGCCTGCTGCGACGGGTGACAGGAAGGCGAATGTTGTAAGAAGAGCGGTGAAAAAAACTTTGAACATGGTGGGTTCCTTTAAAAACTATGTGCCATATATGGATACACAAGGGGTGCATAAGCCATGCATGAAATGCAAGCTAAAATGCGCTTATTTTAATCAGGCACCCTGGTGGTGGTCTACTCTGCTTTATGAGCGCTGGTTTACTCTGGCGATTAATAGATAAAAGTCACTATAGATAAAAGCCCTCGGCCCTGCCGTGATTTTGATTTTTTGGTATTCTTGAGAGAGCTAGTCACAAGTGCGCCCCTTTATAAACTAAAGTTTGATTGCCTCTGTCTATATTCTAATGTTTCCTAACTAGAGCTTGGTATGTGTTTTCCAAGCCGCAAAATTGCAGCCCGCAACATAAGGTGGGTGTCTTGTGTCAGATACTTTGGCACGGGGACGTTTCAACCTATTTGAACGGTGGAAGGTATACAATGAAGGAGCTCATAAGGAAACTGCATCTACACATGCTGTCGTCAATTGCCGTGACGGCTTTTTCCACAGCAGGCCTATCCGACACCAAAAATCAAGAGGCACTTGAGCAGAAAAATTTGAAAAAAGCGGTCTATTGCATGGAAGTTTTAGAGGTCGAATTTGACCTAGAAACTGCGGGACGTGAGTGTTTCGGCAACACCTACATTCAACATTCCGCACATGTTCCTGATGGCAAAGAAGGTGTTCTCACGTATTTTGCCCAAAGATTCAAGAAATTCCCGAATGCACACATGGAGATTAAACGCGCTTCGGCGGACGACGATCTGGTTTGGATTCATTTGCACTTCCAGCGCACCCCAGAAACCCGTGGCAATGCAGTCATTCATATTTTCCGTATGAAGGACGGGAAATTTGTCGAACATTGGGGCGTTAGCCAGCCTGTGCCCGAAAAAACGGTTCATGGTAACTCAATCTTTTAGCTATCCGTTACCGAGTGACGGCCACACAGCGTGTTTGTGACATAATAGCACAAAAGTCTGGCGATGCTGAGGGCATACAATCCCTATACAGGGCCGCTCTATTCATTTGTGCATGATTAAAGCCCGGACCTCTAAACAATAGTACGCACAGAATAGGCCTTAAAATAAAGGTTTTTTACAAAAACAGGAAAAATATGAATTTTTTTGTTGCGCCCGGAAATTCTTCCGACTATATCCATCTCCGTCGTCGCAAGATGGCTCTCCCTCAAAGACACAATGTCTGACGGAATGCCGGTATAGCTCAGTTGGTAGAGCAGTTGATTTGTAATCATCAGGTCCCGAGTTCGAATCTTGGTGCCGGCACCATCCCCCCTTAAATCAGAATGCTATATATATTTCTGCACAGGTTGCGTCGTGCCGCAAGGTGGGTATACAGCCACGCGAACTGGGCCTCTTCTATTTTGGGTCAGTTTTTTAAAATAACTCTGCCCTAAATGCCAATAGTGTTTGGTACGATAAGAAATCACCGATTGCTGGGAAACCATTATGCACTTTACCAAGCCTGACCTTGAAAATGCCTGCACCCTTGTTCATAGCCACATGCTGCCCACTCCGCAGTATGTGTGGCCCCTCATCTGTGAAACAGTTGGTGCCCATGTTTGGGTCAAACATGAAAATCACACCCCAACAGGGGCTTTCAAAGTGCGGGGGGGTATTACCTATATGAATTGGCTTAAAAGAACCCACCCAAAAACACAGGGCATTATTACAGCGACACGGGGCAACCACGGCCAGAGCCAGGCCAGAGCAGCAACAGCCGCAGGCTTATCATCGACCATTTTGGTTCCTCTGCAAAATTCAGTCGAAAAAAATGTGGCCATGCACTCCTTTGGCGGAAAAATCATTGAGCACGGTCAGGATTTTGACACAGCCTGCACACAGGTTGCCCCCATCGCCAAAAAAGAGGGGTTATGGATTGTGCCTGCGTTTCATACAGAAATAGTGCGCGGCGTTGCCACTTATGCCTATGAGATGTTTAGCAAGGCACCAGACCTTGATACAGTGTATGTACCCATTGGGTGTGGCTCTGGCATATGTGGTATGATTGCCGCCCGCGATGCGCTTAACATAAAAACCAAAATAGTTGGTGTTGTGTCAAGTGAGGCACAGGCCGCAAAACTTTCTTTTGAAGCAGGTAAAATCATAGAAACCAACTCGGCCAATACATTTGCTGATGGCGTTGCTGTACGCGGCCCCGTGAAAGAAGCCTATGATATATATTCAAAAGGGGCTGACCGTATTATTGCCGTGACCGATGCCCAAATTGCTGCGGCAATTCGCCTTTATTTTCGGGCCACCCACAATGTTGCCGAAGGCGCTGGTGCCGCGGCACTGGCAGCGCTGTTAAGTGAAGCTGGTCAAATGCAAGGCAAAAATGTGGGGGTTATCCTTTCTGGTGGTAATATCGACACAGACGTATTTGCCACTATTTTACAGGGCAACACGCCTGCTACTTCATAAAATCGGGTGGCCCGAACATGCACCATTACCAAAAATCCTCTTTGCTTGGTACACGCGTAAAGGCAATTTTTCCACCGGCATGGCCGCCGTGCGGGGGCTTCCACGGCCCAAGGCTAAGGGCCGTTCTCGCGTATTTATTATTGACCTGATCCATTGTTTCACAAATTGAAAGCCACTTCTTACGGATGCCACTTTCCTCACCAAACATATTAAGCTGGTACTGAGTGGCAGGTGCAAGCGCACTAAACGAGACATGAAAGTTAAGGAGAGATACATTGGCTGGCATTTCCAAGTGGGCTTGCCCCCAAAGCTGTTTCAATGCGCCAAGAGCAGCATGATCATCATTAATATGCCCTAACTGTACCATACGCGCCCAACGCCCCTCCCTATACCTAAGGTGTAGAGAAAAGGCATCTGACACATAGCTCTCTCGTCGCAAACGGCGTGCGGCCTTCACCGTTAAAAGTCGGGCTATCTCATAAGCACCATCAAAATGCCTACTTTCGGGGGGCAACACACGGCCATGTCCGATCATGCTGCGTTCTGTTGTTTCAACATGCATTTCATAGCCATGCAAGGCATACCAAAGGCGCTCGCCTTCAACATTATTCCATATTTTACGCATCTGCTTCGGCTCAGTGTGCCAAAGAGCCTCAACAGTCCATATGCCTACATCAATCAGGCGCTTTTTCATGCGCCGCCCAACGCCCGGTATATCCTCGATAGGCAAGTCAAACAGTCTGCCGGGTAACTTTTCTGGATGAAGAACCGTAAACCCATTGGGTTTATCCATGTCTCCGGCTATTTTGGCAAGTAATCGGTTAGGTGCTACCCCTATACTACACGTAATATAGGGGCCAACTTCGGTGAAAATTCTCTTTTTGATACGCTGGGCAAGGGCGTAAGGGTCCGCAATGTCAAAAGGGTCCAGCTTACATGTTAACTCATCAATACTGCACACTTGCTCAATAGGAATTTCCTGCGCAATGAGCGAAAGCAATTTGTGGTGCGCGCGCACATATAAATCAGGCGACTGGGGCACAAGAGCAATATCAGGGCATAATTTTCTGGCCTCCCAAACGGGTGTCCCGGTTTTTATATGAAATTTCTTAGCCTTGTAATTTGCCGCGATCACACAAGTGCTCTCGACACCTGCAAACGGAACAACACCGATGGGCCGCCCCCGTAATGCCGGCCGTGCTTGTTCTTCAACACCCGCAAAAAAGCCGTCAAAATCAAGGTAAAGTTGTTCAATTGTTTGTGGTTTTCTCATGGTACACCAAATTATTTCCTCTAGTATACACAAAAGAACAAAATAAGAACATTATTTAATAAAGAAAACCCCTGAACCCAATAGTTCAGAGGTTGTAATTATATAAAGCTTATATAACAAAACGGCTGTGTCATCTAGTTGCGCCTACGGTTTATAAAAAGCCCTGATGTCTTTTACAACCGCGTCAAATGACGGGTGATGAAGATACATCATATGTCCTGCGGGGTAATAGGCCATTGTCACGCGGTCCATATCCATACCATGCCGCCAGAAAGTATATTCCGCATCAAAGAATGGGGTTGCATAATCATAGTAGCCCGATGCGACAAGAACCCTCAAAGATGCATTATGCCGCATCGCCTCCGAGAGCTGAGGAGCTGTATTAACATACTCTGGCTCATGATACCCGCCACTTGGGCGCTGCCAAACCCAATTTTTTCCAACCTCAGGGCCTGAAACATAATATGCCCGGTCCAACACTACCTGTAAATCGTTCCTGAGGTAATGATGGATTGCGGCTGAATAAGCACCAGAAATGGCAGCAGCCCCCGCATCATACCGTGGAGTAAGACCTGTATCATCAACCTCATCTGTTAAATACCGGCCATCAAGTCGACCAATGGAGAGGCCCTCTTCCCGCAGCAACTCTTTCACATACCGCCCGGCGAGAATACGGAGTTTTGACCGCTTCACATAACCAACATCAAGCCCAAGATATCCAGCAAGCTTTTTTGCAACACTGTTAAAGGTTTCAGCATCAAGCGTTGACCCTTTAAAGAGGGCGGGTAAATATTCATCCATAGCAAAGGTACGAACTTCCCCCAAAAATGCCTCAAGGCTTTCTGGGCGGTTTTCAAGCTTACCATGATACCATGCTGTTGCTGCCATTGTCGGCAAATAAGTTACATAAGCGATAAAATTATCATTTGACGGTGTGCTACCAGTATAATCCAACGCCTGTGAAACAAGTAAAAGACCATTAATTCGCAGAGGTTCCGAGCCTCTCTCCAGATAAGGCATCATTGCAGCCGCACGGGTCGTCCCAAAGCTTTCGCCCATAATATATTTAGGGGCATTCCAACGATTATTTTTCCGCACCCATTCCCGTACAATCTGCGCTACTGTTTCAGCATCTTCTTCTAAACCATACACATCTTCAGGCTTACCCTGGCCCGCAAGACGGCTAAAGCCCGTACCAATAGGGTCAATCATGACAATATCCGTAATATCCAGTATTGATTGCTCGTTATTGACTATTTTATAGGGGGCAAGACCTGCATCTTTGGCATCACTAGGTACAAGCACACGCTTTGGGCCAACCAACCCCATATGGAGCCATGTAGAGGATGACCCCGGACCACCATTGAAAACAAAAGTCACTGGCCGGTTAGCGGCACCGCGCTTTGCTTCATACGCAATTGTCACGGCATCGGCATACACATCACCTTTTTCATTCTTTAATGAAAGGTTTGAGACAGTTGCAGTATACTCAAGCTTGCTACCGTTAAATATCCCTTTATGGTTTGTTATAACGCTAAGCAGTTCAGGAACTGGTAGTTCTTTCTCTTCTTCCGCAATTGCACCAGGCGTTAAACCGAACGTGAATGCCAACACGAGCATTATACAGCCGAAGGTTCCAGAAAGATTCATAGTAAGCCCCCTTTATATCTTTACCTTTAATTTTCTATTGGGAGCCTATATCAAATCACGGTATCGACGAAATGTTTCCGGTATCTCGTTCTATAATCTTTAGTTTATCAATAAAAAGAGGCCCTATGGGCCTCTTTTGAAAACACCTCAATCAAGGGACATTATCCAGTCACGTTTTTAATGGATTCTGACAGGTACTCAATATTATTTACTGTAACCCCTGCAAGGTTAATCCGGCCAGAACCCACAATATACACGGAATATTCGGTTTGCAGACGACTTATTTGCTCTTTCGTTAAATCAAGAAATGAGAACATACCCCGATTGTCAGTCAAATACTTGACATCGTTAAGCGCGCCTACTTTCATGAGGCCATCCTGTAGCAATTGCCGGGAGTTATTGATTGAACTGCAGATACCAACAAGTTCGGCTTGCCATGAAGACCGTAGTTCAGGGGTATTAAGAATATATTCCACAATGGCACCACCATGTGCTGGAGGCATACTGTACATACCCCGTGCAACAGAACTAATTTGCCCCGTAGCAATTGCCTTGGTTTTTTTGTTCGTTAACACACCAACGAGGCCTGTGCGCTCCCGGTAAAGACCAAAGTTTTTAGAACATGAAACCGCAAGTAACATTTCTTCAACACTGGCCGCAATTTTTCTGACACCATAAGAATCGGCTTCCAAACCGATACCAAGCCCCTGGTAGGCACTATCAACAAAAGGGATAAATCCTCGCTCAACAGCCACCGCTGCCACTTCATCCCATTGCTCGGGAGAAAGATCAGCACCCGTAGGGTTATGGCAGGACGCATGGAGCAAGACCACATCGTTTGGACCAAGTTTACGGAGTGTATCTATCATACCATCAAAATTAACGCCGTGCGTGGCCTTATCATAATATGGATAGGATTTAAGTTCAAAACCCACTCCCCCAATAAGAGGAACATGGTTTGCCCACGTAGGATCACTGACCCAGACAGTTGCCTTCTTGTTCGCCCGCTGAAGAAACTCTGCTCCCACACGCAGGGCACCGCAGCCACCAGGGGTAAGTGCGCTGGAAAAACGACCATCCTGCAATGTTGGGTGGTCTGCCCCGAACAGAAGCTCAAGCATAGACTGATTATAGCCTTCAGTACCCAGCATACCAATATAAACCTTGGTATCTTCTGTTGCTAAGCGGTGAGCTTCAGCTTTTTTTACTGCATCAAAAATAGGAGTATGACCATTGATGTCCTTGAAGACACCTACGCTCAAATCCACCTTGTTTGGATTTTGGTCTCCACGGAACTTTGCCATCAAACCGAGGATTGGGTCAGTGGGAAGACTCTGAAGATCATTAAACATTGATTCTACTCCGTAATTCAGGCGGCGGCTTGCGTTTCTGCATTGTCCTTAAAGGCTTCGATCATAGCTGGCAAGGCCTGCTGATAACTTTCAAGTGCCTCATCAAAAACTGGGCCATACCCACGCACGTCCTGTACCTTCGCTGCCAAATCCGTGGCGCTAGCCTGATTGTGCGCCGTTAAGCTGGCAAGAATAGTTTCTACAAGTTTTTCATAGGACCCAATCATTGCACGCTGAGCACGGCGCTCAGCAGTCATACCAAAAACATCAAAGGCTGTCCCCCGCAAGAAACGAAGTTTAAACATTGCCTTCAGTAAAACTTTCATCCAAGGGCCAAATTCATATTTCTTTGGCCGCCCAAGAGGACCCTGACGAGCACCAAAAATAGGCGGAGCCATATGATATTTTACCGTAAAGTCCCCTTCAAATATATTATTTATTTCCTCTTCAAAACTACCGTCTGTATGCAACCGCGCCACTTCATATTCATCCTTGATAGCCAGTAGTTTAAAATAGCTTCGTGCCACTGTCTCTGACAACTTATCCGAACCGGGCACCACAGTAGCTTCCGCCGCTTCAACAACCGCAACGAGACTACTGTAACGCGCTGCATATGCTGTATCTTGGTACTTAGTCAGAAAATCCACATGGAAGTTTTTGAGCTCCGAAAAATCCTCAACCAGCGCCTTTTTCGTTTCATCCATATTCGCAAAGACAAAATCAGGACTGTCGCAAACCAGGCGGCCCCAATGGAACGCAGCTTGATTTTTAGAAACCGCGACACCGTTTAGCTCAACCGCGCGCATCATTGCCTCAAGTGTCACAGGAATAAGGCCTTGTTGCCACGCATATCCCGCCATCAACATATTGGAAAAAACAGAATCCCCCATCAAGCTAATGGCAATTTTACTGGCATTAATAGCATTAAAATTATCAGCACCTGCTGCTGATTGAAGTGTTTCAATCCGCAGGTCTGCTCTCATCGTTGCATCACGGTTCAGAACAAAATCACCTGTGGGTAGCTCTTCTAAGTTAAGGGAGATTTTTGTTTTACCTTTAGCAATTGCCTTCATAGCTTGAGGGCCAGTTGCCACCACCATATCGCAGCCTACAAGTGCATCCGCACTCCCCGCCTCAATCCGCACTTGATTAAGAGTGCTAGGTGCATCTGCAAGGCGTACATAACTAAGTACCGTGCCTCCCTTCTGTGCAAACCCCATGAAATCAAGTACACTGCTACCCTTGCCTTCAAGGTGTGCAGCCATTGTTATGACCGCCCCAATTGTAACAACACCTGTACCACCAACACCGCCTACAAGCAGATTATATGACCCATCAATCTCTGTATCTGGCACTGATAGCTGTTGCACTTTTGCTTCAAAGCCAGAAACCTTGCTCGCTTCACGCTTTCTGAGTTGTCCACCTTCAATGGTTACAAAACTTGGGCAGAACCCGTTCACACACGAAAAATCTTTATTACAGCTATGTTGGTCAATTTGACGTTTGCGCCCCGCGTTAGTTTCTCTCGGCACGACCGAAAGGCAGTTTGACTGCACCGAACAATCCCCACAGCCTTCACAAACTGCATGGTTGATAAGAACGCGCTTTGCAGGGTCAGGGAATTGTCCGCGTTTGCGGCGGCGGCGCTTTTCAGCAGCACATGTCTGGTCGTAAATAATAACAGATACGCCTTTAATTTTGCGGCATTCGCGCTGCAAAGCATCCAATTTATCCCGGTGATGAACCATAACACCTACTGGCCATGTTATGGTGCCATATTTCTCAGGCTCGTCTGTTACAACCCGTATCCAGTCAATGCCTTCCGCGCGTACCTGAGCAGCAATTGCCGGGACAGTAAGCTGGCCATCAACCGGTTGACCCCCTGTCATAGCAACGGCATCATTAAATAAAATTTTATAGGTGATATTAGTTTTAGCAGCCTGCGCTTGTCGGATAGCTAAATATCCTGAGTGAAAATATGTTCCTTCCCCAAGATTTTGAAAGATATGCTCTCCGCCATTAAAGAGCGAACGCCCTACCCAGTTCACACCTTCCCCGCCCATTTGGATAAGTGATTCCGTCTTACGGTCCATCCAAGATGCCATAAAGTGGCACCCAATCCCCGCAAGGGCTTTACTGCCTTCAGGCACCTTTGTTGACCGATTGTGGGGGCACCCAGAACAAAAATAGGGCATACGGCTAATATCTGTCATGGGGGCTATGTGTGTTTGACAAGCCTCGAAGGCATCTAACCTGTCTTGAAAAGATAAATCCACTATTTCGCTAAGGCGTGAGGCAACAGCTTTTGCCACCATAAAGGGACTTAATTCACCAACCCACGGCAACAAGGGTGAACCATCCTGTAACTCTTTACCATAAACACGGGGCTTGGGAGCACCATCGTGAGAAAAAATATATTCCTTAATCTGGCTTTCAATGATACCGCGCTTTTCCTCTACAACCAGAATTTCTTCTTTTCCTTTTAGGAACTCGCATATACCAGAAAGCTCAAGGGGCCAAACCATACCAACTTTATAAATTCCTATACCAAGAGTAGCGCAGCGGTTCTCATCCAAGCCTAATAAATCAAGCGCTTCCATCAGGTCAAGATGACCTTTGCCTGTAGTGACAATACCAAACCGGGCTTTCTTAGAATTTAAGATGGTTTTATCAATAGGATTGGCTCGCGCAAAGGCTAGAACTGCCTCTTTTTTGATAACCATCCGATTTTCAATTTGCGGACCCGGCAAATCAGGCCAGCGATAATGCACACCTACATCAGGAATCTCAAAGTCATCTGGTTTTACAAAGGTCGGTAATGGTTTCACTTCACATGATTCTGCGCTCTCAACCGTTTCTGATATTGCCTTAAAGCCAACCCACATCCCCGAGTAACGAGAAAGCGCATATCCATACAAACCAAATTCCTCGAACTCGGCTACGTTTGACGGATTCAGGGTCGGCATAAACCAATCCATTAGGGCTACATCAGATTGGTGTGCCATGCTGGATGAAACACACCCATGGTCATCCCCCGCCACAACAAGTACGCCGCCTTGTGCCGAAGAGCCATAAGCATTACCATGCTTTAAGGCATCAGCGGCACGATCTACTCCCGGTCCTTTACCGTACCACATGGCATAAACACCCCCGACTTTTTTATCAGGGTCTGTTTCCACTTGCTGTGTACCGAGGACAGCTGTTGCACCAAGTTCCTCATTAATAGCCGGTAAAAACTTTACATTCGCAGCGTCTAACAACGCAGACGCACGCCACATTTCCTGATCTACACCTCCAAGAGGTGACCCTCTATATCCGCTCACAAACCCAGCCGTGTCGAGACCGTCACGCTTATCCATTTCTGCTTGCATAAGCATGATGCGAACTATGGCCTGCGTTCCTGTTAAAAAAACGCGATCCTGCTCGGGTTTATAACGATCTTTCAGTTCATAAGAGAGGTCGAGGTGGCCCATTGAAATATTCTTCATTCTAATATGTTAGATACTCGATGCCTTATGCACCATCAAATAATAATTTACATCATATTAGTTTGAATTTCCGTTCATATATGGCACTAATATACTGAAAATTGATTGAACTAATTCAAAATAAGAAAAAAAATGAAATGGTTACTCATGTTAAATGCTGACGAAATAGACCAAAAAATCCTTTCCCTGCTTAGTGACAACTGCAAACTTAGTTCTCAGCAGGTTGCAGAACAAGTTGGCGCATCCCCGGCTTCTGTTTGGCGTAGGATAAAAAATCTGGAAGAATCAGGTATTATTTCTGGATATGAAGCCCAAATAAATTATGAAAGTCTCGGTTATGAACTGACCGCTTTTGCGCAAGTTACACTCAACAGACACTCCAAAAATAATGTGGGATTATTTGAAGATGCTGTTCATAAGATGCCCGAAATTCTTGGGTGCTTTGCTGTAACAGGCCAATCAGACTATATCTTACAAATCCTAGTAAAAAACATCCGCGATTATGAGCTTTTTCTTAATGATCGAATCTTTCAACTGCCCGGCGTAGAGCATGTGCACTCCAGCATATCTCTCAAGACAATTAAAGCAGGCCAACGAAAAGAAAAAAATGACCTATCCCTTTAAGTATTTATACAAAAGTCTTATTCGTCGTAACTGAGTACAACCTTGTCTGAAACAGCAAAAGACTGGCAAGTTAACACATAACCAGCTGCCACTTCCTCAGGCTCAAGCCCTTGGTTCAAAACCATCTCAACGTCACCGTCGAGAACTTTAGCACGACACGTACAACAGACCCCTCCTTTGCACGCAAATGGTACATCAAAACCCTGCTCAATAGCAGCGTCAAGAATAGCTATATCCTTATCCGCCTTTACAGTATTTTCATCACCATTAATTACAAGCGTCATGCTTGCCAGGCCCAGTGCTTCTTTTGTGCGCTTGGGGGCAACATTTTTTTTGCCTTCACTCAGGAATTTCTCGAAATGTATTTTTTCGTCAGACAAGCCCGCAAAACCAAGCGCTGTCACAATGTCATCAATCATTGCTTCGGGTCCGCATATAAAGGCATGG
>Ga0316208_1001624_pt1 | contig 20467 bp, 18 predicted proteins | sample 3monopyrite_MG_FD_204944 | JGI IMG/M metagenome (GOLD analysis project Ga0316208, IMG submission 204944) | Microbial mat bacterial communities from mineral coupon in-situ incubated in ocean water Damariscotta River, Maine, United States -... | ecosystem: Environmental > Aquatic > Marine >...
CGGCAGTGGCGAGTCACTCGCCAGCTACGAGGTGGCTATTACGCCGGATTTCCCGTCGACGTCGATGACGACCGGATCGTCGACCAAAGCCAGACGGAGATCGCCGAGTGTGCCTCGCTAAGCGGCATCTCGGAGTGGGACGCCGTTTGCGTTCTTGCCTGAACCTACTGATTTCTTCGAGCAGGCACCGTTGGACACACCATTCTCTGTGGGGCAGTGACGGTTAACCGTTTCCCCGGCAGGCAGCGACGACAGAAAGATGTTTCGAACAGTTGTGAGAGACTGTGATGTGAGAGTTCCGCGCGTAGAACAGAAAAGCTATGTGCGAGAATGATTGGGAGCGGGGGCAAACCTCATGGACGGCAGTCGACAGCCAGGGAGGGCAGTCCGCCCCCTTTACCGGACGATTCAAGCAGTTATTGTTTCTGCGAGTTTCGGACTGGACGTGCTCTTGTGCCTGACGCACCTCATTAAGACGGCACCCGCTCCGCGATCACTGTTTGACACCTTTCGCCGGAGCGTATTTCAGCATGTTTAAAGCACCGTTCACTCTGCTTGTGTTTGCCAGTCTTGTGGCTTCGGCGGTTGCCGATTCGAAATCCGATATTCCAGCCGGCAAATGGCGAGCGGTCGAGATCGACAAAATCTCAATCGGGTACGGCGTGCAATTGACCGATGTCAACGGCGACGGAAAAACGGACATCGTCCTGGCGGATAAAAAGACGTTTCAGTGGTACGAGAATCCGAGCTGGACGAAACACATCATCGCCAAAGATCTGACCGTGCGAGACAACGTCTGCATCACGGCCCGAGATATCGACGGAGACGGCAGATGCGAGATCGCGGTCGGCGGGCAATGGAACTATCGGGAAAGCCGGAAAGACGGAGCGGTGTTTTATCTGGTCCCGCCGGAAGACCGGACTCAGTTGTGGAAGCCGGTCCGATTGCACAACGAGCCAAGCACTCATCGCATGCACTGGGTGAAGGGCAGGGGAGGCAAGTTTCAGTTACTCGTGAAGCCTCTGCGTGGTCGAGGCAGCGAAGATGGCGACGGCCCAGGCCTGCGGTTGCTTGAATACTTCATGCCGCCGAATCCGCAGGACGAGTAGAAGTTTGGAGTCGTCTGCGACTTCATCCACCTCTCGCACAACTTCCACCCGGTCAACTGGGACGACGACCCCGAGGAAGAAATTATCGTCGCCGGTAAAGAAGGCGTCTGGCATTTCGACCGCCAGAAAGATGACTGGGCAGCCACGCAGCTGACGAAGGATTTCGCTGGCGAAGTCCGCGACGGAAAACTGCCGAATGGAAAACGCTTCATCGCCACCGTCGAGCCTAAGCATGGCTCCGTCTGCGCGGTCTATTCTGAGCCCAATAAGAAGGGCGATCGCTGGCCAACGGTCAAAGTGCTCGACGACAAACTCAAAGACGGCCACGCGCTGGCGTGTGCCGATTACCTGGGAGTCGGCTCCGACCAGATCGTCGTCGGCTGGCGAGCGATGAACGACCCCGGAGTGCCCGGCATCAAACTGTTCACCCCGCTGGACAATGCCGGCACCAAATGGCGGGACGACAGGCTCTCGTCCGAAAAGGTCGCCGTCGAAGACATCAAAGTCGCCGACCTGAACGGCGATGGAAAAGTCGACATCGTCGCCGCCGCTCGCCAGACGAAGAACCTGGTTGTCTTCTTTAACGAGCGATAGGTCGTAAAAAGATTTTGACCACGGAAAACACGGAAAACACGGAAAAACACGGAAGACAGTATTTGTCTTTCGTGTTTTTAGTTTCTTTCGTGGTTGCTCAAAATATTCGCCGGGAGAGCCTGAAGTCTGCGTCGGGATTAATCCCGAAATTCGTGAAAGAAACCGCTCGGGGCTGTGTGTTAAGGTCACGTTTTGCCTTTTGAGCGAGTTCCGATGGTCGTTCCTGATACCCGACACAGCCTGCTGCTGAGACTGACCGATGCGTCGGATGTTTCGGCGTGGGACGAGTTTGTCGCGATTTATGAGCCGCTGGTTTATCGGCTGGCTCGGCGCAAAGGGTTGCAGGATGCGGATGCCCAGGAAGTCGTTCAGGAGGTGATGCTGTCGGTGTCGCGGGCGGTGGAAGACTGGGATCCCGATCGCAGTCTCGGACGTTTTCGCGACTGGCTGTTTCGGATCGCTCGCAATCTGACGATCAATTTTCTCACCCGACCGAAGCATCGTCCGATTGGCTCGGGAGACAGTGCGGTTGCCCGGTGGCTGGAAGCCTTGCCTGACGACGGCGCAGAAGAATCGGTCCTGTTTGATGTCGAGTATCGGCGGGCGGTTTTTCATCGCGCAGCGAAGGCTGTTCGATCGGCGGTTCGAGAGTCAACCTGGGAAGCGTTCTGGTTGACGAGCATTGACGCCCGGCCGGCTCAAGAAGTGAGCGAACTTCTCGGCGTGAGCGTCGGCAGTGTGTACATCGCAAAGAGCCGAGTCATGGCTCGACTTCAGAGCGAGGTGCAGCAGTTTGAGGTCGAGGACGAAAATCATTGTTAGGAGTTTCGCCGAAGGACTTCCCGAAAGTTGAGTCATGGTGAGTAGCAGGCTGGAACAAGCACCGCGCAGTTCCGGCAGCACGACGATCCTGAAATGCCGGAACTGCGCGGTGCTTGTTCCAGCCTGCTGTTTGAAATCGAGAATCTAATTCGGACTCATTCCCTAACGGCCACGCGATTTCTACAGGACAGAGTTATGAGAGCGGTCGAAACAGAATCATGCGACGATTCGAAACTTCAGCAGTTGCTGTCGGTCGATGAGGACAGTCGCGAACTGAGCGAGACGTCGACTCACGTCGATGATTGTCCGCGTTGTCAGAATCGACTGGTGGAACTCGCCGCGAGTGCTGATCGATGGTCTGAAACATGTGACCTGCTGAGTGATGTGGATGTGTCGGCCGATGATGCTGAAAGTGCGGCGTCGACGAAGCTGGACTTCCTGTCGGAACCGACGCATCCGGAAATGCTCGGGCGGATGGGGCGGTACGAGATTGAGAAGGTCGTCGGTCGCGGCGGGATGGGCGTTGTGCTGAAGGGGCACGACGGAGAACTCAACCGACCGGTGGCGATCAAAGTGCTGGCTCCGCACCTTGCTCATAACGGGCTGGCTCGACAGCGGTTCGCTCGTGAAGGCAGAGCGGCGGCAGCGGTTGTGCATGAGCACGTCGTGCCGATCTACGGAGTCGATTCGGACGCCGATTTGCCGTTCCTGGTGATGCATTATGTGGCCGGCCAGTCGCTGCAAAGTCGAGTCGACCACGAAGGCCAGCTTCCCGTCGCGGACATTCTGCGGATCGGCATCCAGGTGGCCGCGGGTTTGTCGGCAGCTCACGCTCAGGGAGTCATTCATCGAGACATCAAGCCGTCGAACATTCTGCTGGAACAGACGGTTGACCGCGTTCTGATTACTGATTTCGGATTGGCTCGTGCGGCTGACGATGCGAGTCTTACTCAGTCCGGAATTCTGGCCGGCACGCCACATTACATGTCACCGGAACAGGCCAGTGGCGACCCGATTGATCATCGGTCGGACCTGTTCAGCCTCGGGGCGGTTCTCTACTTCATGGCGACGGGCCGGCAGCCGTTTCGAGCTGAACGGGCGATGGCCGTGCTCAATCGGATTTGTAACGAAGCTCATCGCTCTGTGTGGGAGATCAATCCAGAAATCCCCGACGGACTTTGCGACATCATCGATCGACTGCTGGAGAAGAAGCCTCGGTCACGATTTTTCGACGCCGGGCAGGCGCAACTGTCCCTGTCGCGAGCACTCGTCAACGTTCAGCAGCCTGGGCGACATCGATTCCACACGACGTTCCGTCGTTGGATGCGGAAACGGGGCAAGGCAATTGCTGGAGCCATTGCGGTGACTGTTTGCGGACTGTCGGCAGCGTTCTTGTTCCCCCTCGATTCTGGCGAAAAGGCGATCGCGCCGGTCAGTGCAGCAGCAGGGGCGAAAGAAGTCAAACGGCCGGTGGCAGAGTTCCTCAATGCGGACGCTGGCGAAGCAAAGGCGGACGGGATTCTTTCTGAGATCGCCGGCGAGCAACGGCTGGAACGCAGCTTTGTGGACGAAATCAGCGAGGTTGAGGCCGCGCTAAGCAACCTGGAATCATCGCACACTTTTGAAGGTAGTGGTTTTCTGCACGACGGTACCATCGCGTGGGGAACCGAAATTGAAGATCTTCATCGGCGGCTGACCGCTGTTGAAGATTCACTTGCTGTTCCCACTTCGTCAGTAGGAGAATTTTAATGAACCACCAACAAGTATTTCGCTTGTGGTTATGCGTTGGCTGCATAGCCGTTGTTTGTCTGTCGGTTTTTTCGAACGGTCAGGCACAGGACGCCGTGTCGCCGAATAATCCGGGTCAGGCAGTTGCAGGAGAAAAGGTGATCGATGTTCGGACGACGAACCGGAATCCTCTGGCTGGGACGAATAGTAATGGGTTTGCGGTGGACCCGTCTGCCGCTTCTTCTCCTGCCGGAGATCCGGGCCTGTTTAATCGGAGGCGGGGGGCAATCAACGCTACCGCTGCGGGTGGCCGATCGTTCGGTACGCCGCCGGTACACCAACCAGAAACGAATGCGGCGAAGCTTCAGAAAGCGATCGAAACGCTGAAGCAGGCAAAGGACGAAGAGGCCCGCAAGAAATCGCTCGAAACGCTTTCATCGGTCGTCAGCCAGTTGTTTGACGAGGATTTGAAGCGACGTGAGTCCGAAGTCGGCGACATTCGGAATCGAGCCGCAAAATTGAAAGCACTCATCGACAAGAGGAAGGAATCAAAGGACCGCATTGTTGATCTGCAGTTGAAGATTCAGCGGAACGAAGTGGAAGGACTTGGGTTTGCGGTAAAGCAGCGAAGCGGTGGCCGAAATCCGAATCAGTATTACGGCGGCGCGGCGCAGGAGGGCATGGAGATGATGATGGGCGGCCCCGGTATAATGTATTCACCCGTGCTTGGCCTTCCGGGCGAAGAAGACTACGGTGCTGGAGCTTCGACTGAGTCTGCTGATCCCCGCCGAAAAGTCGAGCAAACGCTGCGTGATTCCACGGTAAAGCTGAAACAGGCAAAGAGTGAAGATGATCGTCGGTCGGCGGAGAAACTTCTTCGCTCGGCCCTGGAAGATTACTTTGCGGCGGACCTTGAGATTCGTGAGCGAGAGATCAAAAGAATCCAGAAACGTATCACAAACCTCGACAAGCTCATCGAACGTCGACGCCAGGCTCGTGATCCGGTGATTTCGTTGCAGTTGGAAGTGCTCACGAATGAAGCCGACGGTCTCGGATTCTTCAGCACGAGTGCTCGCCGTTCTTCGAACGGCAACGGTACGTTTCATGTAAACATGCCAGGCATGAATCAATCGTTCATTGGTTTCACCAGGTAGTCGGACTCGACCGCAATTAAGTTCTGTCCCTTAATTGTGAGCCGAACGCGCTAGCGTCGGGCCGTGGCGAGAAAAACCTGCAGAATTCATGGCCCGCGGTTAGCGCCGTCGGCTCACAAATGACTTCACAGTCTATTAAGGGACAAAGCCTGGTCCGTCCAATCGGGCCGTTGATTTGAGTGGGCCGGAGACCCAACTCTTCCCTCGTCGAGTCCAGGAAAAGGCCGGTGTCTGACGGGACGAAGAACGTCAGGAAACAGGCGATCGCTTCAGGGCGGTCGCCTGTCTTCGTTTGTCCGTCTGTCTGTCGGTTATCGACCAGTGTTGGCAAGTGGCCGAAACAAGCGAACGTGGTGAACCGGGCGGCTCAATCGGCTAACGTAATGGATTCGGGTCCTGACGGCGGGCGTCATCTATTCGTCCTCCGGGTAGTCCTGAATGTTGAATTGAGTTTACGTTGCACTCAAGCCTGCACTGCGAACCGCAGCAGCTTGTCGGAATTATCTTATGAAGCAAAGACTGCTGATAATTCTGCTGTTCTTCCCGGTTGTCGGCACGATGGCTTCAGTTGCCTTTCGAACGAACGGGAATGGGACTCCGAAGTCAGTGGCGGCGGCGCAGCAGGTCTTGACGCTGAATGGGGCCGTTCAGTTTGGAGAGGATCACGCTTTCACCCAAACGGCTCGAAAGTTTGAAGAGCTGGTCAAAAAGTACTATGGCAAGCCGATCAACTTCGAACTTTACGTCAACAGCGAGCTGGGGCTGGAGAAGGACTATTTCGCTTACATGAGTCACGGGATCGCGGTCGACTACGCGATCGTCACGCCGGCTCACATGTCGACATTTTCTGAGTCGGCCCCTCTCGTTGATATGGCATTTCTATTTCGGGACGTGGATCACTGGAACAAGGTGCTCGACAGCGACGCTCTTGATCCACTGGAATCGTGATCGCCCTGCTGATGATGGCTACCGTGTTGGCTTACGCGAAACGCCGCAACTATCCCGTCTACAAGCGAGCAACGTTCAATGAATTCCTGCAGGCCCTCGTGAATGCCAGTCTTGCGTTGGTAACACCGGCCATCATCATCGGCGGCATTGTGGCGGGATTCTTCACGCCGACGGAAGCTTCGGTCATCGCGGTTGTGTACTCGGCAATTCTGGGCGGGTTGATCTATCGTTCGATCAAGCTGAGAGACTTTCCCAAAGTGTTTTATGACTCAGCACGCTTCGCCGCGATTTCGTTGTTCTGCATCGGGACGGCGTCGGCGTTCGGCTGGCTGCTGGCCTACTACAGAGTTCCTCAGGCACTGGTCGAGGTAATCGGCGGCTGGGGCACGGGATCGGCGACAACCGGATTCCTGGTCGCGATGTCGTTCCTTTTCGTCGGCATGTTCATCGACGCGATTCCGGCCATCATCGTGCTGGGAACCGTGCTGCTGCCGCTGGCCGACAAAGTCGGCATGCACCCGATCCACTTTGCCATCATCGGCATTATCTCCCTGGCATTCGGCCTGGTGACTCCCCCTTACGGTCTGTGCCTGCTGATTTCCTGCTCACTGGGCGACGTCAGAGTTGCCGATGTTCTGAAAGATGTCGCAATCATTCTGGTTCCGATGCTGATCCTATTGATCGTGGTGATCCTGTTCCCGGAATTCGTGCTGTTTCTTCCTCGGTGGATCACGCCGAAGTTTCTGTGATTGAATTCCTGGTCAATGGCGATGGAGCGTTAGCGTGAGTCGGACTCAGCCCAGTGGTCGCAACGATCTTCACCCATTCGAACAAACCAATACACTGGGACCTTCGAAGCAGAGATCGGTTTGAGGCTGAGGAGAGTTTTTTTATGCTCGGGATTCTGGGACGTCATCAACGCACGTGCGACGGCATTTCGCGGCGTCATCTTCTTCAGGCGGGTGGCGCAGGATTGCTCGGGCTGAACGTGCCACAATTGCTTGCGGCTGAGGCGGCGCAGCCGTTTCAGAATGCTCGTGCGAAGCATGTGATCTTCCTCTTTTTGTTCGGAGGACCGGCTCAGCACGAGACGTTCGATATGAAGCCGGAAGCGACGGAAGCGATTCGCGGTCCGTTCAAACCGATCGCCTGCCGAACTCCGGGGTTGCTGATTTCTGAACACCTCCCGAAGACGGCGCAGGTTTCAGACAAGCTGACTGTCGTGCGTACGATGAGTCACGATTTCAACGATCACAGCGGCGGCGGCCACTACATTCAGACCGGACATCGTTGGCATTTACCGATCGGCGGCGGTTTCAACGTCACGCGTCAGGACTGGCCGGCCATGGGTTCCGTCGTTGAGTACTTGACTCAGCAGCGAGCGGCTCTCGCCAAAGACATGCCCAGCTATGTCGTTCTGCCGAACTTCCTGGGACGTCTGCAGGACTACCGGGTTCAACTTCGGCGGCCTGGTGAGACCGGCGGGTGGCTTGGTCGAGGGTTCGACCCGGTCAACACTCGCATCGAAAAACGCGACAGCTCCGACAATCCGTACTGGCGCGACTGTACCGACGAGGAACTCAGTTTTCAGATTGAGGGCCTGGTCAATCACGAAGCGCTGACTCTGGATCGAATGAGCCGACGAAGCTCGCTGCTCGACCAGTTCGACGCCAGCGTCAGTCAGCTACCGGCCCGGTCGGTGCAGACGTACGACCAATTTCAGCAGCGAGCGTTGTCGCTGGTTTCTTCGCAGCGAACGCGAGAGGCCCTCGACCTCAGCCGCGAACCCGACAAGCTCCGCGATACGTACGGTCGGCACTTGTTCGGGCAGTCGACGTTGATGGCTCGTCGATTGATCGAGGCCGGTTCACGATTCGTAACCGTCCATTACGACTGCGTGGACGGTTACTCGTGGGATTCGCATCGCAACAGTGACGACGTGAAGAAGAACCTGTTGCCAACAATGGACTCGGCATTGTCTGCGTTGCTCACCGACCTGGACGATCGCGGCTTACTCGATGAGACACTGGTCGTCTGCATGGGCGAGATGGGTCGAACTCCGAAAGCCAACGCAAGTTGGGGCCGCAATCATTGGAGCACCCTGTTCCCCGCTGTGCTGGCCGGAGCCGGCATTCAGCGAGGCGGCCTTTACGGAGAAACCGATCGCGACGCGGCCTACGCAGTCACTCCGCCCGTCAGTCCGGAAGACCTCGCCGCGACCATCTATCACGCGCTCGGCATCGATCCTGAGTTGCGAGTGCCCGATCCACAAGGCCGCCCGACACACGTCATCGATGGCGGAACGCCAGTGACTGAACTCTTTGGTTGATCTGCCAAAGAGATGTCACGCGCCGTAGGGTATGTCAAGCGCAGCGCCGGCGTACCACGTTTTATTGCGGCGTATCCAAATGGTACGCCGGCGCTGCGATTGACATCCCCTACGGAAATCTGACGGCTGTCGGCGTGTGGAAAAGCTACAAACGGTTGAAGCCGTTCAGAGCGGCGACGCGGTAGGCTTCGGCCATCGTTGGGTAGTTGAACGTTGTGTTCGTGAAGTATTCCAGCGTGTTGTGCGGCGCGGGCAGCGACATGATCGCCTGGCCGATGTGGATAATTTCGGAAGCGCTCGTGCCGAAGCAGTGAATGCCGAGAATCTCCAGCGTCTCGCGGTGGAAAAGCAGCTTCAACATGCCGACGGGCTTGCCGACAATCTGAGCTCGCGCGAGGTTTTTGAACATTGAATGCCCGACCTCGTACGGAACTCGGGCTTCGGTCAGTTCCTTTTCTGTTTTGCCCAGCGAACTGATTTCCGGGCTGGTGTAGATGCCGGTCGGGATGTCCGACATGCGGAAGTCTTCGCAATCGCTGTCGCCCAGGTGCCGTGCCGCAAACCTTCCCTGAATGTACGCAGCGCTGGCGAGGGCTGGCGGACCGATCACGTCTCCCACGGCGTAGACATTGGGGGCCGCTGTCTGAAAGTTCGAATTCACCGGAATCTGGCCTCGATGATCTGCTTCAATGCCGAGGTGTTCGAGCCCCAGCGAGTCGGTGTTCCCCGAGCGTCCGTTGGCCCAGAGCAGCGCGTCTGACTTCAGCTGTTTGCCCGATTTCAAATGAAGGATGACGCAATCGTCACGCGGTTCGACTTTGTCGAAAACCTCGCCGTGTCGAATTCGGATACCCGTATCACGCATGCGATAGCTGAGTGCGTCGATGATTTCGTCGTCAAGAAACTCAAGCAGTTTGTATCGCGTATTGACCAGATTCAGTTTCACGTCGAGGTTGCGGAACATCGTCGCGTATTCGCAACCGATGACTCCTGCCCCGTAGATGGTCAGGGAACGCGGCGTGTCTTCGAGGTTTAGAATCGTGTCGCTGTCAAAGATTCGTGAATGACTGAAATCAATGTCGACCGGTCGGTACGGTCGAGAGCCAGTGGCAATGATGAACGATTTGGCGGAAAGAATGTGCTGTCTTCCGTCAGGCAGTTCGACAGTGACCGATTCGTTGTCGCGGAAAGAAGCAGCTCCGTGAAAAACGTCGACGTCGTTCCGGTCGTAAAAACTGCGGCGCATGCCGACCTGTTTCTCGATGACCGATGCGGCTCCTCGTCGCAGGTCTCGAAAGCCGAGGTGGATCGAAACTCCAGCTTCACGGAAGTAACGGTTCGCGTTGACTTCGGTCAGCCGGGAAATCGCCGAGCGAAGCGACTTGCTGGGAATCGTGCCGACGTGGGTGCAGTTGCCGCCAATCAGAGCCTGCCGTTCAACGACCGCCACGTGCTGGCCCTGCTTGGTGGCTTCCATCGCGGCGCCTTCGCCGCCGGGGCCGGTTCCGATGACGACGAGGTCGTATCGCGACTCTTCAGTCTCTCCCACTTCAATGACTCCACAGCTCATCGTGCAGACCGTCTGCTGCGCCGTGCAGCCGGCGTGCGATATCAATAATCGATAACCGCGAATCCTGACGCGGTGTCAGTCTCGCTGAGTGACGACCGAAAGGCCATCGTCCATCACGAGCTGCGATGACTGGCCGCGATCTTTCAACTGCTGCATCACGGCCTGCGCTGCTTCGAGAGTCTGGCAACGTTTGACCAGCCGATAGCTGTGCCAGCCGCTGAGGTGTGTGGCCGAGGTTGTCGTTGCTTTGCCGACAGTCGCTTGTTTAGCCGCTGCGTTTGTGACCATTCCATCAGACCTTGGGGAAGCGTGAGTGGGCGAGAGTCAGTTTGTGGTAAAGGCATCCGAACCTTCGCCAATTGACTTGTGAGTTCTCTCATGAATGATCGGCAGCATCGAATGTGCTGGTTCAGGATTCCCGGCGATTTTGATTAAAGTTGCAGCGAAACGTTCTTGTTGCGGGCATCCGTGCGTCATTCTGATGTCAGAGGCGGCCCGATGGCGAGGGGCTCTCGAACGAGCCGGGCCGCGGTTGATTCCGATTAAAAAGAAAACCGCGACTTCCGAAGAAGCCGCGGCCTTCTTATGTCAAATCTCTCGACGAATGCGACGGCAGAGTCGCTTGAAGAATGGCGGAACGCGGTAGTGCCAGGCACTCACCGTTGGTCGTTCGAGCCAGTCGAGTTGGTTTGGAACCTCCGTCGGATTTCAAGAAGAGAGATTTGATTTTCGCTGCATGTCAGTGCTGCATTCATCGGCACTCGACGGACACGGTGATTGTCAAAATTCGATCTGCACCGGCATTATTGTGCACATCCTGGAATCAGGCCAGATCGGATCTGGAATTTGGTTGGGTGGCGCGCGGTTTGCCCAACACGGTGCCGGTTTTGTGATTTCTACGACGGAATTCGACTCAAGGGCCGAGGCGCGCTGCCTCGAAGCATCCCGTCGCCGAGAGATCGGGCATCGCGTTTCGCGGGAACTCGCGTACGCATCTCACCGTTTCGGACTACTTAACGAGTCGCGATCAGCAGGCCGGAATGGGCCAGAGATGCGGTACTGATTCGACCATGCTGGCGGTTGAGTGATGCCTGCGGCTGATCGGCAGTTTTCTCGAATTCAGGTCCGCAATGCGGGCATTTAGCGATGTGTTGACGGATTTGAGCGGTTTTCTCTTCGTCTAGTTCGCCCTTGTTGAACGCCGCCGCGTACTGGGCGACTTCAGAGCAGCACACCGATCCGAACTGAAATTCGCCATCGGGCGTATTTGCCTGCTGAGTGTCGCCGGGGAGCGATTGCCAGACTACTGCTCCGATCAGCAAAGCGGCCGCGATGCCAGAAACCTTCGCTGACGCCGCCAGTTTCCGTTGGCGCGTCACGCGACCGACCATTCCCGAAATCTCTCCGCTCGGGCACTCGACCCAGCCGGATTCATCGGGATTTTTGTTTTCAGTTCGTTGATTGTTTTCAGTCATTGCCCAAGCCTCGTTCAGAGACAAGCGATGTCACAGTGCTCTTCCGACTGTCTTTAGATTATCAGCGCTCGCAGGGCAATGGTTTGTGAGATGCCAGACAAAGCTCGATTTTGCAGAAAGTCAGGAGCGACAACCGTCCGACGGGTAAATCTTGCGAACCGACGAAAATACCCCGGTCGCAAAGCCACGACCGGGGTTCGAAATTCTGGAGCGGTAATCTTTAGACTTCGTACTCGCGTTTCTTCGTGATGCCCGGCATCGGGACCGGGTATTTTCCGTCCTTCAACTGGAGCGGAGGCGTGCCTTCGAACGAGAGATTGGCAAGGTCCGGTGCGAACTCGTGATCATGCTTCATCATTTCGTCCATCGTGATGAGACGTCCGGTGTGAGCGGCCATGCGACCCATCGACGTCACGATACTCGCCATCGCTCCGCGTTCGACTTCGTTGTACGGCTCGTCTTCCCGAACGGCGTGAATCATGTCGTCCCATTCGACCTGGTACGGATTTGGTTCCGGCTGCGGGTACGCCCAGATCATCTCGTCCTTGACGAAGTTCTGACCTTTATAGATCCGACTTCGAGCCGGAAGATGGCCGCGTGACGAGAACACGGCTGAACCTTTCGAACCGTGGACGTAGGTTGCAAAGTCCTGGTGACAGCCCGGGATCGTCCGACCGTCGACAAACAATTTGGTTCCGTCGGCGAAGGTGTACTCGATCGAGTAACTGTCAAAGTTCTGATCGATCGCCGGGTTCCCGAACTTGTCGAATCGATAGTGCCGACCGCCGGAAGCCTGAGCCGAAACTGGCCACGCGCCTTTTGCCCAGCAACCTTCATCAATGTTGTGAATCAGAAAGTCGCTGACCGCTCCGCCGCTCAGCCAGAGGAAGCCGTGGAAGTTGCGAATCTGCCATTCCAGTTCGTTCGTACCCTCCGGAGCCGGACCGACCGCCGCCGAACCCGTCGGGCCTGCCATTCGGTACGCTCGCAATGTAAGTACGTCGCCGATTTCTCCGTTGTGAATCCGGTCGGCGAGTTCTCCTCGAGCTTTACAGTGTCGACACATCAGGCCGACGCCGACCTTGAGATTCTTCTCCTGAGCCTTCTTGCCGAGTTCGAGCATTCGCACCGTTGTCGGAGCGTCGATGGTTACCGGCTTTTCCATGAAGACGTTCAAGCCACGCTCGATGGCATAGCTGAAGTGCAACCAGCGGAAGGCGGGAGGCGTCGTCAGAATCACGATGTCGCCTGGGTTCAGGCAGTCCATCGCTTTCTTGTAAGCATCGAAACCGAGGAACTTGCGTTCATCGGGGACGTCGACTTTATCTTTAAAGGCATTACTCAGACCGACGAATGTTTGTTCCTGACGATCTGCAAATACGTCGGCGATGGCAACGAGTTTGATTGGCCCGTTGTCAACAGACAGAGCGTTCGATGCCGCACCGTTTCCTCGCCCCCCACACCCAACGAGGGCAAGCTGGATGGTGCTGTCCGAAGCCGCGTGAACGTGAGAGCCGGCGGCCCCCACAAGAGCGGCGGCACCGGCGATGCGACCGGAGTCTTTTAGAAAATCGCGACGTGACGATGATTGAACAGGAGTGTCGCTCATGGCAGAAACCCTTATTGGGAAATCAGGAGTTACGATCAAGCAATATGTAATTGAAGAGTGAACATCGAACATCCAACGTCGAATTACTTCTTCTTGTATTTGAATTCCGTGTGGCAGGCTTTGCAGGAAGCGGTGATACCCGCGATGGATGCTCGAACGCCAGCGGCATCCTTCTTCGCAGCACTCTTCAGCCCGGATTCCGTGGCTTTGCGAAGAATCTCACAAGCGTCGGCCCAGATTTTATCCGGGCAGCGGTCGTCTTCCATCATCGTGTAGCTGGACTCGTTGAGCAGAGCGATGCTTGTCGTCAGAGACTTCCAGCCGTCTTCACCTTCGGGAGCTTTCTCATCAGCAACGTGACCCTGGATGGCGACGAGCTGTGGTTTGACCAGTCCTGACATCAGCTGAGCCGTCGTCATCGGTCGCGACTTACCCTTCTTCTGGGCTGTCACCTGCGACGTCGAGATGGTGAATGCGAGACCTGACAAGGCGATGATTCCGGCAGCGAAAGCAAAAGACTTCTTCACGGGAAAGCTCCTGATAATTGGTAGGGTCATTTGTGGCGGGGCAGCGAAAAATCGAATCGGCATTGTGGTCGATAAAATTCTGCACGGGAACCTCACGGACGAAATTTGATGGAGGTTTGCGCTCGTCAGACAGTTGAGCGAACGAGCCACCTGGAGGATGCTGCCCCTCCATGAAAGAGCCCAGCCGCCGAACCATCAGACAAAGAGCCGACCATGACCGATTCAGAAACAGCCCTTCCGATCGTCATCGGATCGCGATCTCCCCGCCGTTTGGAACTGCTTCAGATGATCGCTGCGCCGGAGAGACTCGTTGTACTGCCGCCACGCGACGCCGACGAGCCGGGTTTCGACGGACTTAGGTCGATGTCGGAGTTTGAAACTCGATGTCACGAAATCGTTGAACTGAAATGCCAGGACGTGCTCGACCAGCTCGTTGCCGAAGCTGCCCCGCACGGCCCATGCGCCGTGATCTGTGCCGACACGACGGTGATTGCTGAAGACGCCGAGGGATCGTTACTGGCGCTCGGGCAGCCGAATGTGGTCGACGACTGGGAAGGCGAGGTGCGCGGCTGGTTCCGTGATTATCTGGCAGGACGAACTCACACCGTCCTGTCTGCCGTGTCGGTTTCCCAGGTTGATGAGACAGGCAACGTCGGGAAGACGCTGAACCAGTCATGCAAGACCCGTGTCACGATGCGCGATGATGTCGAGCCGTGGCTGGACTGGTACATCTCAACGGGCGAGCCCGTTGGCAAGGCCGGGGGATACGCAATCCAGGGAGCAGGCAGTGTCATGGTGACGAAAGTCGAAGGCAGCTACAGCAACGTTGTCGGGTTGCCGATTGAAAATACCGTCGAGATGCTGCGAGAAATTGGTACCTTGCCGCTCACTAAAGAACAACGTTGAAGACCACTTAGAGAATGCCGACACCGATGACGGTGACGTCGTCGTTCGCGTCAGCTTCGCCACGCCATGCCGCAGAACGGGACGCAAGGCTGTTGACGATGTCTCTTAGAGAAACCGACTTCAAGCTTTCGACGTCGGTGAGCAGGCGAGCGGCACCGTAAACGTCGCCGTCTGAATTCATCGCGTCGGGCAGACCATCGGAGTAAATTAGCAGCCGGTCGCCAGCCTGCAACTGCACGGTTTGTTGATCGAAGGTTGCTCCTTCGGGTGCCATGCCGATCGGGAATCCGCCGACGTCGAGCATGCGCGGCGTTTCATCGAGCGGAACATGCAGGACGGGAGGGTGGTCGGCACTTGTGAATCGAAACTCGCGTGTCTTACGGTTCAGGACTCCGTACATCAGTGTGAAGAACTGGTTGGCTTCGACATCGCCGCCGAACTGCTGATTCAGTCGAGCGGCCACGTCTGACGGCTGCGTGACGGAAACGCCTGAGTCACCGCCGAGTCGGTCGACGAGGATCGACGATGGGTTTGACGATGGGTTTGACGAGTCAGACAAAAGTCGGCTGAGTGTCATCGCCAGGAATGCTGCGGGGATACCATCGCCCGTGACGTCCAGCGAGAAGATTCCGACGTGGTCTTCGTCGAGGGCGACGACGTTGAACATGTCTCCGCCGAGCTTAATGTGCGGCTGGTGTTCCCACGCGAAATCGACTTCTGGAAACGTCGGAGCAGAGTCGGGAAGAAATCCTCGTTGAATTTCTGCGGCAGCATCCTGGCTGCGTTCAAGACGCCGGTTTGTTTCGTTGAGTTCTCGATTCAGTCTGGTGATTCGTTGACCGGCTCGGAGTCGAACATGAAGTTCGTCTCGATGGACCGGCTTCGCCAGGAAGTCGTCGGCTCCGGCTCCCATTGCCGAAACGACGTCGTGCATTTCGGCCTTGGCAGTCAGCATGATGACGTAAACGTACTCGCCACCTTCGACTTCGCGGATTCGTTTCAGAAGTTCCATGCCGTCGACGTTTGGCATCATCCAGTCGGTGATGACGATGGCGAATTCGCCCTGCTGAAACAGCTTCCACGCTTCTTCGCCATCGGCTGCTTCGATGACTTCGTGGCCCCATTTCGAGAGGTCGGTCTTCAGTTTGAATCGAGTCAGCTGATGATCTTCGGCCAGTAGAATTCGCATGGCCTCGCGAGGCCGCACTGATTGGTCTGTTGTCTTTGCTGCTGTCTGAGTGGCGAGAACTTCCGTTTCGTGCTGGCGAAGCATCGAAAACAAATCGTCGGCCAGATCGCGAGCCGTCGTGTATCGGTCGGTCAGTTGTCTGGCCATTGCCTTGAGGCAGATGCTCTCAAGTTCGCGCGGGATGTCCCGGACAAATTGTCGCGGCGGCTGCGGATCGTCATTCATGACCGCGTCGAGGACTTCTCCGAGCGTCTTCCCTTCGAAGGGAAGTCGATTGCTGAGCATGCGGTACAGCATGACGCCGAGCGAATAAATGTCTGTCCGGCCGTCGATGCGATGCCCTTCGCCGCGTGCCTGTTCGGGAGACATGTACGACGGCGTGCCCGTGATGTCACCACGCCGCGTGCCGGTGCTGCCTGCTGAGATTTGGCTCAGGGCCAGACCGAAGTCAACCAGCACCGGAACGAAGTCGCCGGTTCGTTCGGTCATGATGACGTTGGCAGGTTTCACGTCACGGTGAACGATGCCTCGAGAATGTGCAAACGCCAGCGCTTCAGCGAGCGTCGCGACGATCTTTGCGGATTGCTGCCAGGTTGGAGAGTGTTGCGGTAGCCAGTCTGAAAGGCTGGCTCCATCCAGAAAATCGGAAACGATGTAGCAGGCCTCGTTGGCGATGCCGACATCAAAAACCGTGACGATCGATGGGTGAGTGAGCTGTGCGAGCTGCCGCGCTTCCTGCAGAAAATCGTCGTTCTTAACATCTTTGCGGAGAAGCGGAACTTTAACGGCGACGTGGCGTTCCAGCTGCGCGTCGTAGGCTTGATAAACGGCGCCGAAGCCACCCTTGCCGAGCACTTTGCGAATCTCGTACCTGCCGACCGCGGTTGGTGCTTCCGGCTCGGGCTCCTCGATCTCCGTAGATGACGCTGACCACTCGGTGGGTGGTTCCGTGTTGACCAACGTTGGTGGCGGGAGCGTTACATCATCAGAGAGTGAGCTCTTTGAAGTTGCAGGCGTTGGCGCGTCTGAGGATTGATACGAAACAGTGGCGTCGAGTTCGCTTCCCGGTTCAACGGGGCGACCGGCATCGGAAGGATCTTCCGTCGGCGCATCAGATGGATCTGATGCTGGATTTTGCGGTTCGTGTGGCCCCATCGTCGATTCCCTTGTTCCTCGCCATTGCGTTGTTCAAGAATTCATTCTGCGACAATGTCACTGATTTCTGCGTTCATGTCGGCCAACTGCTTCTTCAACTCCACCAATACAGCGGGTGCATCTGCAAGTTGCCCATCGCGGCCCATGATTTCAAGCTGGTAGGCCGTTTCGTAGACGGACATTGCAAAAAAGTTGCCGACTCCGCCTTTCAACGCGTGCGACTCTTCCATCAGTGTTTTTGCGTCGGCCGACTCGATCGCGGCATGTATCTTCGGCAGCCTTTCTGCTGAGTCCTGTTTGAACATGTCAAACATCTGCCCAAGCATTTCGCGGTCGTCTTCAACTTCTTCCAGCAGTTCTTCTGAGTCGATAAGCATCCCGAGTTCCTGTTTTCGCTGCGGTCGTCAGTTATGTTCTGTCGTGTGCAGTCACGAACGGCCGGACGTGATCACGTCGTGTGTTTGCCAGGGTCGGAGCTTAGTCCAGAAACCGTTCGCTCACGCGCTCGATCACTGCTTTCAGATCTTTACGGCGGATTGGTTTGGACACGTACTCGTCCATGCCGCCGTCGAGGCATTTCTCTCGATCACCCTGCATAGCGTGGGCAGTCATCGCGATAATTGGGACGTGCTTGCCGGAAGTTTTCTCGTCGTCCCGAATTCTCGCAGTCGCCGCCATGCCGTCCATTTCCGGCATCTGGACATCCATGAACACGAGGTCGTATTCGTTTTTGGCCAGCTTCTCGAGAGCTTCGAGTCCGTTGTTCGCGACATCAACCTCGTGCCCCAGCTTCTTCAACATCGTCGTCGCTGTTAACTGGTTGACAGGATTGTCTTCGGTGAGAAGCAATTTCAGACCCGCAGGTGCTTCAGTGTCATCGGCATTTGGTGCCGCAACGGCTTTGCCCGATTCAGCTGGACGAGATGGATCGGCCGGAGCAAAGTCTTCCTTCGGGATGAGATCGGCCATTGAAGTGGCGATGGCATCATAGAGTGACGATTGTCGTACTGGTTTCGTGAGGTAGGACGCAACGTTCAATTCTTTCGCGCGTGCACGATGCTCCGGTGTCGGACCCGAACTGAGAATCAGAACATTGACTGCAGAGAATTCCTGTCGCGAACGCATCCACTCGATAAACTGCATGCCGTCTCGTTTGGGCATGTACATATCGCTGAGTACAAGCTTCACAGGTTTACCGCTGTGTTGTGCCCGTTCCATGGCCTGGATGGCTTCGTCGACGCCCTCGACAACAGTTGGTTGCATCCCCCAGCCGATCACCATTTCTTTGAGGATCAGGCGATTCGTTTCGTTGTCATCGACGATCAGAACCGGCAACGCCTGAAACAGTTCAAGGCTCTCTTCCAGGGCTGGTGGAGCGTTGTTCTGTATGCCCAGTTCGGCCGTAAACCGAAATGTCGTCCCCACTCCGATTTCGCTTTCGATGGCGATCTCGCCACCCATCAACTCGACCAGCTGTTTCGAGATGGCCAGTCCCAAACCGGTGCCGCCGTATTCTCGTGTTGTCGATGCGTCGGCTTGTTCGAACGCACTAAACATGCGGTCCTGTTTGTCTTTTGGGATGCCGATTCCCGTATCCGAAATGGCAAACTCCAGCTCACAGCGGTCATTGCCGACAGATTTCGGCGAGACTCGAACAACGACTTCGCCTTCATCTGTGAACTTAATCGCGTTCCCGACGAGGTTAACGATGATTTGCCGCAGGCGTCCCGGGTCGCCGGTCAGGTAAGCGGGGACGCCGGGATCGATGTGGCAGGCCAGCTCTACTTTTTTGGCATGCGCACGGAACGAGAGGATCTCCATGCAGTCGCCGAGGTCTTCACGAATCGCAAAATCGATCTTCTCGAGGTCCAGCTTCTGCGCTTCAATCTTTGAGAAGTCCAGGATGTCGTTAATGATGCTCAGCAGTGCTTCGCCCGACGACCGCACCGTTTCTATGTACCGCCGCTGTTCGGGATTGAGGTCCGTTTCGAGGGCGATTTCGGACATCCCGATAATCCCATTCATTGGTGTCCGGATTTCGTGGCTCATGTTGGCCAGGAATTCGCCTTTGGCGCGGTTCGCACGTTCGGCCTCCGCCTCCGCCCGTCGCCGTTCGGCGATCTCTCGATCGAGTTCTTCGGGCGTCTTCATCGAGAGAAACTTTGGCATATTGGGAATCAGCGCGCAGACGGTTACGACTGAAACAATTGCCGTCCCGGCCTTCACGTAACCAGACAGTCGATAGACTGGTTCCCAGAAGATGATCGCTTCGACAAGGTGCGACGCTCCACACGCGACGATAAAAACGGCGAAGAGCCAGAAGATTGGAAGGAATGGTGCGTCCTTCTTCTTCAGTACAAAGTAAACCAGCATCAACGGAATCGCTGTGTAGGCGCAAAAGATGGCGACGTCGGAAATGATGTGCATCCAACCGACGCTCGGATCATCGTTCCAGCCGACTCCGCAATTCCAGCGAGCCGGAAATCCGGTCGTATCAAACAGGCTTCCAAGGAAGTTAAACAACGGGACTCTCCCAAGTGGACGCGAAATTATGGCTTAGATGCAGACCAAAGAGCTCACAGCCTACCGTCGGAAAAACACAGTATCCAACGTCTGGCAGATGGCTGATCTGACAGATCAGGAATCTGGGATCAGTTATGTCTACACCTGTCAAACTGGTCTAATTTGCTCTGTGGGACAGTTGCAGGCTTGCTCCGTGCGACGCATATTGACGGAATCCTGCCATGTCAGCGGTAGGCCGCAAGTCTGCAGCCGCGTGGTTCCGATCGAGGCCAACTTACACATCGAGGAGCACCAATGAGCGACCAGGTAACACCAACGTACGGATCGCGCTATTGGCCGCCGATCCAAGCGACATCAAGCACGAACGGTCCGGCACCGGGACTGACTATGACAATGCAAAGCTCACTCATCCAATCGTAGCGTCTTCGCACATCGGCTTTACGTGCCGCAGCTGCAGCGAAGTGAAACGCATTGCCGAGATGGCAAAAGAAGAAGGCATTCTTGAGCACGGCCCAACCGAAGAAGGCTGGCCGGGCGGCTACTGCGTTTACATCACTGACCCAAGCGGCCACAGCATCGAGTTCTCCTACAACCAGGAAGCCGGCTACAACGCGATTTTCGATCCAGTATGCGACCTCGAATCATTCAAGAACACTTATAAAGACGGCGAAGAAAAGTGGGATAAGTAGCAGCCGCGCTGGTTGCTGTTAAATCCCACTCCGACTAATGACGTCGAGTAGGGTGAGTCCCGGTAGCGAGCCGAGACTCAGCCCTCTCACAGAACCGTACGTACGGGTCTCGTATACGGCTCCTGTTTCTGATAGCTCAA
>Ga0316208_1001625_pt1 | contig 20464 bp, 17 predicted proteins | sample 3monopyrite_MG_FD_204944 | JGI IMG/M metagenome (GOLD analysis project Ga0316208, IMG submission 204944) | Microbial mat bacterial communities from mineral coupon in-situ incubated in ocean water Damariscotta River, Maine, United States -... | ecosystem: Environmental > Aquatic > Marine >...
GAATCAGCTTCCATGCGGCCCCGAATGCGTCGGCGGCGAGCAAGACGGAGGCGGCATCGATGACCTCCGTTGCGAGATTTTCGGATCCTGCGATCGGTGTTAGGCCGGCGGATTCAAAGGTGACGTCGGCGAGGGCGCGGCTTCGGTCATGGCCGTCGATCGGCTCGATGCGAACGCCTGTCCCCCGCGCATCGACGAGCCCGAGTCGCCCACCCGCCAGGCCGACGAGCAAGAGGTCGGTTGCAGCACTCGCTTCTGCGAAGCGCTTGACGCCGGAACATCGTCCCTCCTCGTCCGTCAGGCGAAAGTCTTCGGGCAGCCATGCTTCGGGGCCGTCGGCGAGGGCAACTCCGCCAACAACATCGCCTGAGGCAAGACCGGGAAGCCATTTCGCCTTGAGGTCCGCATCCGTTGAGCGTGCGAGGGCGAGGGTCGTAAGTGCATGGCCGAGAAAGGGGCCGGGCGCCGCCGCGTCGCCGAGGACCTCGAAGGCGAGGGCCAGGTCGAGCATCTCGAGCTCGGAGCCCCCGTACTCTTCAGGCACGATGAGTCCCTGGAGTCCGACGCCTGCCGCTGCGCGCCAGAGCGATTCGTCAAAGCCTTTGCCCGCGTCGAAGCATTCGCGAAGTCGCGCGGTGGGCAGCTCCTCCGAGGCGAAATGGCGAAGCGTCTCCTGAAGAAGCGTGCGCTCCTCGGTTAAACCAAAATGCATTGCAGGCCCTTCCTTGGCGTCGGGGAGTCGGCGACGGCTCCGCGTGAAGAGACCCGGACCGTCCTCCGATGGACTTCCCAAGTCTGGCAAGCCCAGCGCCGCGCGTCAGCCACGAATGCGAGCGAATCTCGCCGATCAGGGATGCGCGTCGTCGAGAACGACGAGTTGCATCGTCTTCGGGCCGTGGGCGCCGAGGACGAGGGCCTGCTCGATGTCCGCCGTTTTCGAGGGCCCGGAGAGGAACCAGCCGAAGGGGCCGGCGAAGAGGTCAATTCGTGCGTAGGCCTCGTGCAGGCTCGGCACGATCTCGGTGGCCGCGACAAGCACGACCAGGTGCTCGGCGAGGAGGGCCGCGGCGCGTTCCTGCGGCGATTGGGGGACGTGCCAGGAAGCGCCGTTTTCGACGACGCTGAACTCCGCTTCCAGGATGCAGACTTCGAGGGGCGCGAGTGCGTGGACATCGTCCGTGATCAAGCCGACGCCGCGGCAGGCCAGGTCCCCGCTCTGCCTCGCATCTCCCCCGCGCCTTGCAGAATAGAGGTGCTCGAGGTCTGCGCGCGCGCGCGGCCACTCGATCTCCTGCGCCCAGTTCGCGCGCGTCGAGCGCACGAGCCGGCCTCCGTTCTGGGCCAGCCGGGACGCCATCACGTCGAAGGGAGCATCGGGCATCGGCGGTCCGCTCATCGGTGCCGGTGGTGCATCCGGGCCGGCGGGACGCGCGGCCTCGAGGGCGGCAAAAATGGTGTCTCTTGCTTCGCTCATCGACTCTTCCTCTCGACGGTCGCGCGGGGCGTCGTCGCGGATTCCCGATCGGCGAGCTGCTCCCGAAAGCTTCGGCGCGGAATCGGCGGGAGCTCACGCTGGCGCGTCCATGCGCCCCCGAACTTGTCGAGGAGCGCGGTGGGGAGGCGGCGCGCGATGCCGCGGCCGATTCTCGTCACGCCGCGGTAGAGAGCTGGCTTTGCAAAGAGCACCGCGGCCAGCCCCAGGGCCCATCGCCGCCGGCGCGGGTGATGTCCCTGGCGCGCGAGGTGGCTTCGCCAGGTGAGCAGTTGGTGATGGAGCGGCACGTGTACGGGGCAAACGTCGGTGCAGGAACCGCAGAGGCTGCAGGCATGGGGGAGTTCGGCGTGAGCTGAGGGATCGCGGGAGGGTTCGAGCACGGAGCCGATCGGTCCCGGAATCGTCGTGCCGTAGCTATGGCCGCCACTTCGTCGGTAAACGGGGCAGGTATTGAGGCAGGCGCCGCAGCGGATGCACGCGAGGGCTTCCTGGAAGCCCGGTTCCGCAAGCAGTCGACTGCGTCCGTTGTCGACGACGACGATGTGAAGCTCGGGGGCCGGACCTGCGCCGGACTCGGCGGGTCGGGGGCTGCGGAAATGGGAGGTATAGGTGGAGATCGGCTGGCCCGTCGCGGATCGCGCGAGCAAGCGCAGAAAGGGCGCGAGGTCTCTTGCTTTGGGGACGATCTTCTCAAGGCCCACACAAGCGATATGGAGTCGGGGCAGGGCGGTTCCGAGGTCGGCATTGCCCTCGTTGGTCACGACGACGAAGGAGCCGGTTTCCGCGACCGCGAAGTTGATGCCGGTGATCCCCGCTTCCGCGGCGAGAAAGCGCTCACGCAGATCGAGGCGCGCGATTGCTGTAAGTTCATTGGGATCATCGAGTCCCGCCGGGCTGTCCATCTCCTGGTGAAAGAGCTCGCCGATCTCGCCCCGCTTGAGATGGATTGCCGGCATGATGATGTGGCTCGGGCTTTCGTTCCGGAGCTGAACGATTCGCTCGCCGAGATCCGTGTCGATGATCTCGATGCCGCGATCCTCGAGGAATGGGTTCAGTCCGCATTCCTCCGTCAGCATGGACTTGCTCTTCACCACCCGGGTGATGTCGCGCTCCTCAAGGAGGCCCGCCACGACGCGATTATGCTCGTCGGCGTCCCGCGCCCAATGAACGACCGCCCCGGCCGCATGCGCCTGATCCTCGAATTCGCGCCAGAGTGCCGGAAGCCGTGTCAGCGCCTCGCGCTTGATGCCGGCGGCCTGGCTTCGCAAGGCCTCCCAGTCCGGCACGGTGTCCGCCGCGAGGTCCCGCTTTGCGCGGACGAACCACAGGGACTCGTCATGCCAGCGGGTTCGCGCCTCATCCCGAACGAACTCGCGCGCGCGATCAACGTGGCCCATGGGTATCCTCGTCATGGGCCGCAAGCCACTCCTCGCCGAAGGCGCTCGCTGCGAGTAGCTCCGCGAGATGGAGGAACTCGACCGACTGCTCGCGGCGTCGGGCCAGCCCCTCGAGATGCATCAAGCAGGAGATGTCGGTCGAGGTCAGGATCTCCGCGCGGCCTTTGGCGTGGTCCTCGAGTCGGTCGAGACCCATGCGGACCGAAACGGCTTCTTCTTCTACGGAGAAGAGTCCGCCAAAGCCGCAGCATTCGTCGCGCCGGGTGAGGTCGATGCGTTCGATGCCCGGAATCCGATCGAGGAGCATCGCGGCGGGGTCCGGGCGGACCGGCTCGCGGGTTTCGCTCGGTGTTCCCAGCCGGAGTTCGCGCAGGGCGTGGCAACTCGAGTGGAGTCCGACGCGGCGCGGGATCGGGTGGGTGAGTGAGGGTGAGTCCCATCGCTCTGCCAGAAACTCCGACAATTCGAAGGTTCGTGCGGCGACTTCGGCTGCGGCGGGCTCCTCGTTCGCCGCCAAATGCTCGCGCAGGGTGGAGACGCAGCTACCCGAAGGGACGACGATCGCGTCGAAGCGATCGAAGCGCGTCATGAAACGATGGCCCAGGGACTGCGCGCTTTCCGCTTCTCCTGCGCTGTGAAAGGGCTGCCCGCAGCAAAGCACGTCGCCGGGGACTTCGACCTCGCAGCCGGCGGAGCGCAGCAGGTCGAGTGCCGCGAATCCGATTCGCGGGCGAAGCTGGTCGACGTAGCAGGGGACGAAGAGCGCGAGGCGCATCGGCGGATTCCCGGGCCGCGCCGGGCGCGGTGGCTCTCGATTGAGGGGTCGCGGCAGCATAATGCGCAGGAGCAGCGAAGAGAAGGGAGGCTTGCTGATCAAGTCGGCTCGCCGCAGGCCCGGCGATGCCTCCCCCGGAATGAGTGGCTGACTCACGCCACGTCAGATTGAGATCAAGCCAATCGCCGGTTCGAGATCCCGGATCTGCCGATCCGTAAACTCGCAAGAGTTCAGGTGAAACCCAAAAAATCGCTTGGAAAACCAGCAGAGCTGCGAAAGAATAGCGGTCGCGCCCCAGACACTCCGAGATCGTTCCCTTACGCAGCCACCCCCGGCTTGTGAGAGCGCGTTCTTGGGGATCCCTGTCAGGACGTCCCCAATTGAGTGCCTGACCCTCCCCGCATCTCGAGTGCGTACCGTTATCCAAGGTACGTACACAGAAGCCGCCGAGGACCGGGCCTTACGCGGAGGCGCCCCGTCGGTGTCGTCGCCCGGCGCTTCTATGTAGTAGTAGTGCCAGGTGGAGGATGACATCAGACCCGCGTTCCAGGCGCGCTCGCCGCTTCGGAGGCCGCCTCTTGATCGAAGGATCTCGTCGTTACACGGCGCCGATCACCGAGATGGGAGGTTTGCTTTTCCGGCCGAGCGACCGTGACTGGGGATCCTTTTCGACGCGTGCGGAAGCGCGCGCGGAGGGGCGCGAACCCGTGTCATTCATACTAGTGTCAAGAGCCCCGTGGGCGCCGTCTGGCGAGTGCGCTCGGGAATGAACGCTTCAACTCTTTCGTGAAACTTTGAATTTGAGTCGCACGAGAGGATCCGGAAAACGATTTTTGCCGACTAACATCGGTGTCGATCGAATCCAAGAGTCGAATCTGGTCCGGTGGGGACCGAGGAGAATTTGCATGACGACCTTCAGGGCGACGGCGAGCGGAATCGCCGTTACCAACAAGCTGGCCAATCAGACGGCCACTCGCGTGGCCAGTATCGTGGCCATCGCGATGGCGATGATCTTTGCGGTGAATGCATCCGCGCAGCAGCTCGATCCTCCGATCGATGCTCAAGTGGACGCGAACGCCGCGGGCGCCGAGTCGCAGCAGCGAGTCGAGGCCATCGCCGACGCGACCGATTCACTCGTCGCGGAATATCGTCTGACGAATAAGAAGATCGAGTCCCTGCAGATCTTCAACCGCCAGCTTCGGCAGGTCATCGACAGTCAGAACGAAGAGCTCGACAGCCTTCAGCGCCAGATCGATGGCGTTGAAGAGGTCGGTCGCGCGGTCACCCCGCTGATGCTCAAGATGATCGAAGCGCTCGACCAGTTCGTGAAGTTCGACGTTCCCTTCCTGGCGGAAGAGCGCCAGAAGCGCGTCGATAGCCTTCGCGTCCTGATGCGCCGATCCGATGTCGCGGAGCCCGAGCGCTACCGCCGCATTCTCGAGGCCTACCAGATCGAGAACGATTACGGTCGAACCATCGATGCCCACGCGGGTACGATCGAGAAAGACTCCGTTGAGGTTCCGGTCGACTTCCTGCGAATCGGACGCATCGGTCTGCTTTACAAGACCCGTGACGCCGAGGAATACGGCGCATGGGATCAGGCCGCTCGCGCTTGGACCACGCTTGATAAGTCCGAATACTCGAACGCGATCGACGAAGGTCTGCGGGTTGCCAAGAAGCAGGCCGCACCGCAGCTGATTCGCATTCCCCTTCCGCAGCCCCAGCAGGGAGAGAACAGCTGATGACCCGTTCGAATCTGATTTCAAACATGAAGAAGACGGTTGTCGCTACGGCGATGATCGCAATGTTCCCCGTCTCTGCGCTGGCGCAGGAAGGCGAAGCCCCGGCGATGGTCATCGACGTTCCGACGGCAACGTCGGTCGACGATCTCCTCGAGAAGGTGCGCGCCGGCTTCGAAGTCACGTCGCGTGAAGACGCCGAACGTGAGGCCAAGTTCGCGGGCGATCGCTCGCAGCAGCAGCAGATGCTCGCAGACGCCAAGGCAAAGGAAGCCCGCGAAGAAGCGACCAGTCAGGCTCTCGAGAAGGACTACCAGGAAAAGGAAGTCAAGATCGCCGAGCTCGAAGAAGCGCTGAACCAGCGCATGGGCAACCTCGGTGAGCTCTTCGGTGTGACGCGACAGATCGCGGGGGATACCCGAGGCAACGTCGCCGCATCGATCACGACTTCGCAGTTCGGTCTCGAGCGCGCGGAATTCCTTCAGACGCTCGGTGCGAGCAAAGAACTTCCGTCGATCACGGAGCTCGAGCGCCTCTGGGCCGAGATGCTCCACGAAATGTCGGAGCAGGGTAAGGTCGTCACCTACGAAGCCGAGGTCTACACGCCCGGCGGTATCGAGAAGCGCCAGGTCACACGAGCCGGCGTCTTCACGGTCATCGCCGACGGTGAATACCTGCTGTGGGATGCGAACGAGGGCAAGCTTCAGTCGCTCTCTCGCCAGCCCCCCGGCCGCTTCCTCGAAACGGTCGCTACGTACCAGGCCGGTACGAGCGGCCTCGCCGTTGACCCCTCTCGTGGATCGCTGCTCGCGGTGCTCATCGAATCCCGCAACCTGACCGAGCGACTGCCGGAAGGTGGCGCGGTCGGTTACACGGTCATCGGTCTCGGCATCCTGGCCTTCCTCCTCGGCGTCTTCAAGATGATCGTCCTCACGGTCACCGGCTCGAAGGTCAAGGCCCAAAAGAAGAACAGCAAGCCCGACACGGGCAATCCCCTCGGCCGCATCCTTGCGGTTGCCGCGGATAACCCGGACGCCGATCGCGAACAGCTCGAGCTGATGCTCGACGAAGTCGTGCTCCGTGAATCCGGCAAGCTTGAGAGCCTCATCTGGCTCGTTCGCATCGTCTCGGTCGTCGCACCGCTGATGGGTCTTCTCGGAACCGTTACAGGCATGATCCGGACCTTCCAGTCCATCACGCTCTTCGGTGCCGGCGATCCGCGAATGATGGCAGGTGGTATTTCGGAAGCCCTCGTGACGACCATGCTCGGCCTGGTGACCGCGATCCCGCTCGTTCTCCTCCACGCTGCTCTGGCCAACAACACGAAGAAGATCGTCGATACGCTCGACGAACAGAGTGCTGGCCTGATCGCGCAGCAGGAATAGAACCGGTCCGGATTCTGCGGGATCCGAATACACGCGAAATCAGAAAGACGAGGCGTAAGCCATGAGTCAAATGATTCTAGACGTGCAGGCCTTCCTGGAGACGGGTGGGGGCGTGCTCAACTTCATCGGTGTCGTCACGATTGTGATGTGGACCTTGATGTTGGAGCGCTTCTACTACTTCTCACGGATCTTCCCTGGCGTCGCCGACAAGGTTCAGCAGGAATGGCAGGCGCGGGACGATCACTCGTCCTGGGCAGCTCATCAGATCCGCCGCCTCAAAGTCTCCGAGCTCCGCATGGATCTCGAAGATGGGTTGGCCTACATCCGAGTGCTCGTCGCACTCTGTCCGTTGCTGGGTCTGCTCGGCACGGTGACCGGCATGATTGAAGTCTTCGATGTCATGGCGATCGCCGGTTCGGGTAACGCGAAGGCGATGGCCGGTGGCGTGTCCAAGGCGACGATCCCGACGATGGCCGGCATGGTTGCGGCCCTCTCTGGCCTCATCCTCTCTGCGCGGCTTGAAAACTTCGCAGCGGATGAAGGCGAGCGACTCGCCGACCGACTCGAGATTGAGCACGGAGGAGAAGGCTGATGAGAAGACGAAGATCTTCAGGTCAGGACGAAGCGGAAGTCGATCTCACGCCGATGCTCGACGTGGTCTTCATCATGCTGATCTTCTTCATTGTGACGGCCTCCTTCGTGAAGGAAGTAGGCCTCGAGCTGAACAAGCCCGATAGCGGTGAAGCGCCGAAGACCGTGACCGAGAATGAGAACATCCTGATCCAGATCACGAATGACGGACTGATCTTCGTCGATCGACGTAACGTCGATATTCGTGCGGTCCGTGCCAACATCGAACGCCTTCACGCAGAACGCCCCAATGGGCAGGTCGTGGTGGCGCCGGGTGGCGCTTCGGAAAACGGATTGTTGGTTGAAGTCATGGATCAAGCGCGACTGGCGGGTGTCGAGGAAATCTCGATGGCCGCGGAGCTGAACTAATGGCGATCGTTCGACTCGGCATCACGTTCTTCCTGGCATGTGGCGTGACCTTTGGTCTCTTCTACCTGATGCAGAGCCTGATCGGCGTTGAAGGTCAGCTCGACGACAGCGCCACGGTCAAGGTGGTCGACTTCGTTCGCGTCAAGCGCAGCGAAGAGGTCAAGAAGAAGGAACGCGAACCCCCGAAGAAGGAAGAAATCGACGATACGCCTCCGCCGCCGGACTTCGCCATGGACAACAACACCAGCCTCGACGGGGCTGGTATTGGCATTGGCGCAGCGGTGGATACGTCGATGGCACTCGATACGGGTGGCGGTTTCTCGATGGCTTCGGCGGACGGTGACGCCGTTCCGATGGTTCGTGTGCCTCCGCAGTACCCCGAGCGCGCGCTCCAGCGTGGCATCGAGGGTCGCGTGCTGATCGAGTTTACGATCAGTCGCTCCGGATCCGTCAAGGACCCGAAGGTGATCGCAGCAGAGCCCAACTCGATCTTCAATAAGGCGGCTCTCAAGGCCGTTCGACAGTGGAAATACAACCCGAAGATCGTAAACGGCAAGGCCGTCGAACAGCCGGGCGTGCGGATCGCAATTCCGTTCCGACTCGGCAACGAGGCGGCTTGACCCGGTCCTGATCGCGTAGCGGTCGGACCCAGTAAGTCTTCATTAGGGTGGGTGATTCGATGGTGAATATTCTCGGAAACACGCGCGGAACGCGCTTCCTTCGAGGGGCTGTGCTGATCTTCGTTGCAGTCGGATTCCTTGCGAGTCCGGCGGCCGCACAGCAGGGCAAGTACTCCTTCGGTGCGCGTAACCAGAAGAAGATGGTCAAGGCCTACGAGCTGCTGCAAGGCGAGGGGACGGAAGAAGAAAAGATCGCGATGACGGCGGAGGCCCGAGAGATCCTGGAAGGGATCAATCTCAAGCGTGCCAAGCCCTACGGTCGTGCTCGAATCCATCAGACCCTTGGCAGTCTCGCCGTGAACGACAGCGAACATGAACGGGCGCTTGAGCACCTGGAAGCCTGCATCGCGGAAGAGGCACTGCAGCCTGAAGATCAGCTCCGCACGCTCTTCATGGTGGGGCAGCTGCAGACAATGCTGTCCCGGTATGACGACGCGATCATCACCCTTGAGAAGTGGATTGCTCAGGTCGAAACGCCGACCCCGTCTTCCTACTACACGCTCGCTGTGACGTACTACCAGGCAGAACGTCCGAATGATGCGCTCGCGCCAGCACTCAAGGCCGTCGAGATCTCCGTCGATACGCCGCGCGAGCCGTGGTACCGCTTGCTTCTCTCGCTTCATCTGGAGCGCCAGGAATATCAGGAAGCCCTCGCGATCCTCGACGACATCATTTTGCACTACCCGAATAAGGCCTACTGGGGACAGATGGCGGCCATCTATTCGGAGCTCGACCAGCCCGCAAAGAGTCTCGCCGCACAGCAGCTCGCGAAGGGCGAAGGCTTCATTACGGAGTCGAAGGACCTGATGCGCGTCGCGCAGATGCTCATGGTCGAAGGCCTGCCCCATCGTGGCGCGGCGATCATGAAGGCGGGCCTCGAGGACGGCAGCATCGAGCCGACCAAGATGGCGTACCAGACCTACTCGGACACGCTGCTTCAGTCTCGCGAATGGAAGCTGGCGGTGGACCCGCTCGCGAAGGCGGCGGATCTGCACGATGACGGATCGCTCTTCGTGCGCCTCGCGCAGGTCAACCTGCAGTTGGGCGATTGGAGCGGAGCCCGTAGCTCCCTCGATGCCGCATTCGAGAAGGGTGACCTGACCGACGAAGGCCAGGCCCACATCCTCTACGGTATCGCCGCCTTCAATGACAAGAAGTGGAACTCCGCGACACGCGCCTTCGGCCGCGCCTCCCGCTTTGAAGGGACCGCCGAGGTCGCGGGGAAGTGGTCCGCCTACGTCGAGCGTGAAAAAGCCCGACTGGGCGTGGAATAGGCGTCGAGCCGCGGAATCAGCTGGCGCGTTCTTTTTCTGTTGCGTCGCCTGGTTTTCCCTGCTCTCAAACGCGATCGGAAGTTTGCGTCGCGTGGAACAGGCAGCCGGGTAAGCGCGTCTCTCTCGGCTCGCTGGGACCTGATGACGCGAAGGTGAGATAGGCCCGCGGGAAGGCGATTCGGCGCCATCTCCCCATTCCGTCGCGGCCGGTTCGGCGGTAATGTTGGGCCGATTTCTCGGGTCCGTTCCCGGCGGACACCCCCACGAGCCGAGCCCTGCGCGCGCCGCACAGCACTTGCATCGCGCCGAGTCTGATCCAGCGATCATCAACAGCTTTCGAAACGCAACCCCACGCCCGGAATCCGAACCGGAGACGCGGGAAGGAACCCTCTTTCATGCCCCCTGTCGCATCGAACGCCCCGCGCTCCCTTCCGGTGGATGCCTCCACCGGTCACGCGGATCCCGCTCTTCTCGAGAAGGTCGAAAACACGATCCGCTTCCTGACCGTCGACGCTGTCGAGCGCGCGGGAATCGGCCATGTCGGCGCCGCGATGGCTTTGGCTGCCTCGGCCTTTGAACTCTTCGATAACCACCTGCGCTTCGATCCCAAGGATCCGACGTGGCCGCTGCGCGATCGCTTCGTGTTGTCGAACGGTCACGCGTCGATGCTTCAGTACTCGCTACTGCATCTCTTTGGGTATGACCTGAGCCTTGAAGACATCGCCGACTTCCGACAGCTCGGTTCACGCACACCGGGGCATCCTGAATATGGTCACACGGCGGGCGTCGAACTCACGACGGGCCCACTCGGACAGGGCTTCGCTCATGGCGTTGGGATGGCGCTCGCTGCGCGCATGACGGCATCGCAGTTTGCAGGCGAAGCGGCGGACCCGACGGACCGCGATCGACCGGGCAACCACTTCGTCTACGGCATCGCGGGCGATGGCTGCCTGATGGAAGGCGTCGCATCGGAAGCGGCATCCTTCGCCGGACACCACGGCCTCGGCAACCTGATCTTCTTCTACGACGACAACTCGATCACCATCGATGGCGAGACGAATATCACCTTCGGCGAAGACGTCCCGAAGCGCTTCGAAGCGTACGGTTGGCAGGTCATCAACTCCGTCGAGGGGCAGGACCGTGCGGGCGTGGCCGAAGCGCTGGTCGCGGCGCGGGAAGACACGGACCGTCCGACGCTGATCGTGCTCAAGACGCTGATCGGTCGTGGCGCACCGAACTTCGAGGGCCGCAACAAGGCCCACGGCGGCCCGCTCGGCGCGGACGAGACGAAGCTCGCAAAGGAAGGCCTGGGCTGGTCGATCGAGGGCGAGCTGATCGTGCCCGACGACGTGCGCGCCTACTGCGACGAACGCTCCGCGGCCAAGACGGCAGAGCGCAAGGCGAGCGACGCGCGGCTCGACGCTTGGCGCAGCGCCAATGCGGATGCGGCCACGAAGTGGGACACGGCCCGGACGCGCTCCATGCCCGATGATCTCGTCGAGAAGCTGCTCGACGGAATGGAGGGCGTGAAGAACGCGACTCGAAATCACTCGAAGACCGTGCTCGAGCGACTTGCCGATCTCGTTCCGTACATGACGGGTGGATCCGCGGATCTTGCAGGCTCCGCTGCCCCGCCGATCGTCAAGGCGGCAGGCATCGTCGGCCCCGGTGCCGGCGAAGGCATCGACCCCTTCGCGGGACGCAACATCCACTTCGGTGTGCGCGAGCACGCGATGGGCGCGATCGCGAATGGCATCGCCCTCGATGGGACGTTCCTGCCCTACTGCGGCACGTTCATGATCTTCAGCGACTACATGCGGCCTTCGATCCGCTTGGCTGCGCTGCAACAGACGCGAACGCTCTTCGTCTTTACCCATGACTCGATCTTCGTCGGTGAAGATGGCCCCACTCATCAGCCCGTCGAACAGGTCGACTCGCTTCGAGTGATGCCCGACCTCACGGTCTTCCGACCGGCAGACGGCGTCGAGACAGCCATGGCCTACGCCTACTATCTCACCCAGACGACGGGCCCGATCCTGCTCTCCCTCACGAGACAGGGTCTCCCGGGCCTCGAACGACCCGCAGGCTTCGATCCCAAGGATGTCTGGAACGGCGCCTACATCGTTTCCGATCCCGCGGAGAAGGCCGACGTCGTGCTCCTTGCAACGGGCAGCGAAGTCTCTCTCGCCGTCGAAGCCGCCGCTGACCTCGCAGGCGACGGCATCAAGGCCCGAGTCGTCTCGATGCCGAGCGTTGAGCTCTTCCTCGAACAGAGCGAAGCCGACCAGGACGCCATCGTCCCCGACGACGGCACCCCGATCGTCGGCATCGAAGCCGGCCGCGGCGAAACCCTCCGCCGCTTCGTCGGCCGCCGAGGCCTGATCATCGGAATGGAATCCTTCGGCGCCAGCGCCCCCTATTCCGCCCTAGCCGACCACTTCGGCTTCAATGCGAAGAATGTGGCTCAGAAAGTGAAGGCGCACGTCTAGCCACCCGGTCGCGTCTTGCAGCAGAAGACAGAAAAGGCCCGAGCTGCAGCATGCGGCTCGGCCCTTATTCGTTTCTACGGAGGGCTTTGACTCGAAAGCCGTGACTAGAGCTGAGGACGGCTTGTGCGCGGTCGTTGCGAGAGCCCAAGCAGGCCAAGGCCGAGGAGCAGTCCAGTTCCGGGTTCGGGGACGAACGTCCAACCGGCGGCGACGGGGTCGAAGAGCGGGGTCGAATCGAAGAAGCCGGTTCGCGATCCGGTGAAGTCCGTGTTCGCATCGTAGAGCGGGGAGCCGAGGAGAAGCGCAAGCCCGATTCCTCCGGACAGGTCTGCTCCTGAGAAATCTGCTCCGTCTGCATCCGACGTGCGGAATACCTCGAGACCGAGAAGATCAGCGCCCACGAAACTTGCGCTCGTGAGTACCGAGGTGCCGATCACGACGCTTCTTAGATTCGCCCCATCGAATACGGCGTTCGTCGCATCCGAGCCACTTAGGTCGGAAAGAGACGCATTCGTGAAGTTGGCGTTTCGCATGTTGTTGCCCCCGAGTTCGCGACCGAGAAAAGACTCTGAGAAGTCAGCGTTCTCAAAGCTGGCGTTGCTCAATCGCGCTCCCCCGCCGCCATCGAATCCCACCCCATTCGCCCGCTCGAAGTTCGCGTACTCAAAGTTGGTGGGTTCACCGATGACGACCTGCGACAGATTGGAGTCACTGAGGTCGGCCTCGAAGAAGGAGCTGTCTCGAATTAGGCTCGCTCCAAAATCGACGCTCGAGAGGTTCGCGTTTCGGAAGGACACGTTGTCGACGAAAGCGTTGGAAAAACGCGCGCCGCTGAAATCGGAATAGCTCAGGCGGCTGCGCTCGAACCAAACGGTCGAGAGGTTCGCGTTTCGAAAGGAAGCGTTCATGAGCTGCGCCCCCTCGAATCGAACGTATTCGAGCGAGCTGTTTGAAAGGTCAGCGTCGTCGAGTTCGACTTCCTGGAGCCGAACGTAGGTGTCGTAAGGGCTTTCGGGTGTCCCCGCGAGCGAAACTCCCGGGCCAAGATTCGGACCTTCGTAGAGGGGCGTCGTGGGGAGGGAGTGGGTGATCGGCACGACCGTACCGTCGGTTCGTTGATAGGTCGCAGCGATCGCAGAAGTGGCGATTGCGAGGTTACCCAGAACGAGGCCGAGGAAGAGACCGAGGGCGAGGCCTAGAGTGCGGCACACGCCTGAAGCTCCCTCGTCGTCTTGTGCTCGTTTGGCGGTGGTATGATCGAGCTGGATACTTACGGTTGCCCTAGCGTCGTTTTCTCGTCTCATAGTCCATAATAGTGGTCTCGATCCGTTCGATGTGGCACGCGACCCTGTGAGCCGTCGCCGCTTATTTGCCCTGTGGGCGAGTGCGGCACCCAGTACGATTCGAGCATGACACGCGGTTTCGCGGCCTGGAAAAGACGACGGCCCCGCCAGCAAGTGCTGACAGGGCCGTGATTCCGTAAGCCTTCGGTCTTAAGCGCTAGGCATCAGGCATCCGACGAAAGCGCGGAGCTCAGTCCTCAATCGCGATCGTATCGATCGAATCCCCTTGCTCGATCGCGTTCACAATATCCTGGCCTTCTTGAACTTTGCCAAAGACGCCATGCTTCCCGTCGAGCCACGACGTCTCCACATGCGTAATAAAGAACTGCGAACCGTTCGTATTCGGTCCCGCGTTCGCCATCGAAAGCACACCCGGTCCATCATGCTTGCCCGCAAGCGCGCCGGCTTCGTCGTCGAACTGGTAGCCGGGGCCGCCGGTGCCCGTGCCCTGAGGACATCCGCCCTGGATCATGAAGTCGTCGATCACGCGATGCCACGTCAGGCCGTTGTAGAAGCCTTCCTTTGCGAGCTTGATGAAGTTGCCCGTGGTTTCCGGGGCGGCGTCGGTGAAGAGTTCGAGCTTGATTGCGCCCTTGTTCGTGGTGATCGTGGCGGTGGTCATCAGGGTCTCCGTTTGAGTGAGTCTGTCCTGCGAGGATTCAATTCGTCGCAGGGAGTGGTCAGGTGAGAGAGCAGGGCGCAAACTGGGGCCGTGCCATTCTTGGGGCGCGGAGTGTAACGCGTACAAAGCTTCGCGGACGAAGGGTTTCGGGGGATCGATGGATATCAAGCGCTACTTCGTGGATGAACTGAAGAGCGTCTACTCAGAGCGGATCGCGACGGCCGCGCGTGCTGTTTCAGCGGCGGCGGAGGAGGCGGACCGCATTCGCTCCGAGTCGACGAAGCGCGAGGACGCGAAATCGGCCGCGATGGAAACGCGGATGGCTGCGGGGCATAACCGGCGACGCAAGCAAGCCGTCGTCGAGATGGAGACGCTGCTCGACTTCGCAGAACGGGGCCTTCGCCGCTTCAAGCCGACGGATCGAGTGGATCTGGGGGCGATGGTCGATGTGCGGATCGAGGACGAGAAAGGGGAGGAGGAGCGCACGCTGCTTTTCCTGCCGGTGGGAGCGGGCGCCGAGCTGACGGGCCCGGGAGGCGACGGCTTCGTGGTCGTGGTGACTCCCAAATCCCCTGTGGGGAAGGCGTTGATGGGGGCGCGAGCGGGCGACTCGTTTGAGATCGTGATCGATGGTCGCGATCGAGAGTGGACTGTGGTCGATCTCGGCTGAAATTCGCCGAGATTCGAGCCTTTGTGATCCCGAAAACATTTGACGTGGGAATTATTCCCGCTTATAAGAGTGGAGTGGGAAATATTCCCACAAAACCTAACCCCCACTTCGCCCCTGGGCCGAGCGCCCGGGCGCCTCAGCGAGGATCCCCATGACACGTCATTCCCTGACCCGCTCGATTGCTTTCGCCGCCGCTGCGCTGTTCCTGAGTGCTGCTGGAGCCGAAGCCCAGACCATGATCGAAATGGACGACTCTCGAAGCGAAACGCAGCTTCGCGAGGACATGAAAGAAGCGGTCGATCGCGATACCGATGTCGCGAACACCGCACTCGTCTTCAACAACACCGGCGGCGAGCAAACCCACGTCTTCTGCACGGCATTTGGCGCGAACGGCCGAGCTCTGGGCTCGAAGGTCGCGCGGATTCCCGGGAAGGGCGTTCGCTACCTGCGCGCCTCGGATCTTTCGAACGGCGTCGACTTCATCGGCTCTGCGCTCTGCTCGTCCCGCGGACGGGTCGTGGGTTCGGCGGTCTTCCTGGCACCGGGTGCGATGACGAACCTCGATGTCATTCAGGCCGGGCCCTGGGATGACGCGAGCCTTCGCTTCCCGCTGATCGCGACCTACTGATCCGAGAGAAGGATCGCTGATCAACGAGCCCGAGACGCCGCGCCACGCCAACGGTTCGGATCTCGGGGAGTCGCGAGTGCGGCTCGAACACAAGCGCCGAACGGGACTCCCGTTCGGCGCTTTCGCGTTTCGGACCAAGCATGACCCGGGCCCGCTTGGCCTAGCGCCTAAGCACGTCCTTCGAGGCGCTCGGGCGTCGGATGTCCGGACGAACCGGTGTCGGCTTCATCCGAACGGGAGGCTTGCTAGGCGTCTCCGGTTTGACCGGCTTGATGCGCCGCGCGTCCGGGGGGGCATCGCCCCTCGGCGTCTCGGGCGTCTCCGGCGCGGGTGTCGAGGGGGGAGCCGGAAGCGATGTCGCGGGATCCGTCCGCTTGAGCGATCGCGCCTCGCGCGGGGCGGCGAGCCAGCTCGGCGGCGCTTCCACGTCAAGTCGTCCGTCGCTCGAGAGACGTCCGCCGATGCGCACGCGCGCGCCAGCGCTCTGCGCCGCGCGGGCTTCGCGTAGGGCTGTCTGGCCGCGGAGCCCCAGGTCTATGCCGAGTAGCTCGGGACGTTCGGGGTTGCCGCGGAGAACACCTTCGATCGAGACGTAGAAGTCTGCGTCCGCGTGCCGTCCCCGAGCGCGCTCGCTGAGCAGATTGGCGGCCCGCATTTCGAAGTCGGCGTCGCCGCGCCGCACAAGCGAAGGCCTTCCCGAATCGATCCGCGTGGCAACCAGCGTCTCATCGACGCCCGGCCGGGCCTGGAAGCGAATCCACGCGCCGGCTTCGACGGCGGCGAGATCGATGCCGGGACCGCTCACGGCGTCCGGCGCGAGCCGGAGCTTCTGGCCCGACACGGTGAGCATCCGGCCATTCTTTCCGATCACTTCGATCTGCCCCGCGCGCTCTGCATCGAGCAGAATCCGCGTCGCCACGATCCCCCCGTCGGTTCGACTCGCTTCTACGTAGGCGAGCTGTCCGGCAGCGAGAGAGCGGGCGCTCGTGGTCCCGTCCGAAGTTTCGGCGTTCAGCGAAGTTGGGATCGTGATGTCGACCCCGTTCAAGCAGACGCGGCTCGCGTGACTCGCGCCAGAAGCGCCAGAAGTGCCAGAGGGGCCCGAAGTGCTTGAGGGCGCCGACGGCGTCACGTGGGTGATCCGGCCGAAGAGGCCTGTTCCGCCGACGCCACTTTGGTCTTCATCTGTGTTTGGCGGTCGGAAGCCCGTCCCCCCGATCCCACTTTCGTCGTCACCACCGACGCGCGCGCGTCGCTGGGGCAGCGCACCGGTTCCCCCGATTCCGCTGTCGTCATCATCGGGATCGAGCCGTTCGAAACCCCGCGCATTCGGCGCGTTGCAGGTTCCCTCGGCGTGTACAAGTTCGACGCTCCCCAACAAGAAGACGAGCGCGATCGAGACGAGGGTCGGCGGCCTAACGATTCTCATCGGAGCCCTCCGGGTCGTCCGCGTTGTTATGCGAATCAGACTCGCCGGTTCGGAAGAACCAGGCACCGAAACTCATGCGATGGCGCGCATCGGACTCGCCCTCGTCGGCGAGCTGGAGTTCCCGGGCGCGCACATTCACCCGCTGTAGCGCGTCCATGCCCGCTTCCCGAGAAAGCGTCTGCAACTCGGCGACGGACTCGGGGCGGAGCTTCGCGTAGTAGACGCTTCGCTCGAGGAAGGGATTCGCTTGCGCGGTGAGGTTGTGGTGGGCGGAAGCGAGATGATCCCGGACGTTGCGGCCCAGGTAGTAGGCCTTCTCGTCGAGGCCGATCGCCGGAACGAACGCGCGCTCGGTCAATTCGACGCGGTCCGCTGCATCGACCCGGGCAATGCCCAGCCGAAGCCACTCGTCGAGAATTGCGCGCGGCCGGATATCCTGCGTGACCGATTCGACCAGGGATTCGAAGCTGGGGGTCTCGCCGCTCGCAGCCAGGCGAGCAAGCGATCGCGGGCGCCCCGTCTCGTCGAGATAGGCGGGCTCCGCCGTCCATCGCAACACGAGTTGCGCGCCAAGCGAAACGGAAGGTGGCACCGGCGCTGCATTCGCCTCGCTCTGGAGGCGCTTCACGTCCTTGCGATGGATCCCCGTCAGCAGGGTGAGCCGACTGATCGTTTGGGGTCGGTCGGGCAGGGCGAAGCCTCGCTCGGCTTCTTCGATGTAGACGGATTTCAGGAGATTGGCGAGTACTGGGAACGTGATCTGGTGTTCGAGGAGGAGGCGGACGAGGGGGCCGAGTAGCCGGCGCGTTGCGCGCAGGAGTGCCTCGGGCGGACCGACCTGACCGGATGCGCCCGCTGCTGCGGGGGCGCCATTTTCGGGCGTGTCTGGGGCGTCAGGGGGCATGGGGCGGGGAACCTCGGAGGGGCGCTCAGGTCTCCGCGCGCCCGTCCTTGTGAGTGGGAAAATTTACCACAAGGTGTCGGCGGAACCCGGCTCGATCTGGAATTGCCACTATCTTGCCGGCTGAACCGGCTCATGAGTGAGGGAGAGATCAGACGTGGCTCAGATCGACCAGATGGGGGATTTCGAGGGGCGGAGCGCGCTCGTGACCGGGGCCGGGGCGGGGATCGGGGAGGCGATCGCGCGGCGCCTGGCGGCGGCGGGAGCGGCGGTCGCGGTCGTCGATCTGGATGGCGCGACGGCGGAGGCGGTGGCGGACTCGATTCGGGGTTCCGGCGGACGCGCGGTCGCAATCGTCGCGGATGTGTCCGAGGAGTCCGATGTGGCGCGTGCCGTCGATGCGGCGGTCGTGGCGCACGGCGGGCTCGATGTGCTGGTCAACAATGCCGGCATCGTCTCGATCAAGCGCTTCGAGGAGACGACGCCCGAGGAATGGGATCGGACCTTCGCGGTGAATCTGCGCTCGCTGTTCCTGACTTGTCGCGCAGCACTGGAGCCGCTCCGGGCTTCGCGTGCGGGAGCGATCGTGAACCTCGCTTCGATGGCGGCCTTTCGGTACACGGTGCCCCACGTTCCCTATGCGTCGACGAAGGGCGGCGTCGTTTCGTTCACGCGGGACCTGGCGTTTGAACTCGGGGAGGATCGGATTCGCGTGAACGCGGTTGCGCCGGGACCGACGGCGACATCGATGATGGCCCAGCTGACCGATGAGCAGCTCGATGCGGCGGGACTCCGCTTCGTGTTAGGCCGAATGGGGCGGCCGGACGATATCGCGGAAGCCGTCGCCTTCCTCGCCTCGGATCGCGCTTCGTATATTACCGGAGCCACGCTGCCTGTTACGGGCGGAGCGGAGCTCGCCTCCCGACCCCTGCGCGCGGAGGATGCGTGAGTCCCAGCGCCGGCCTAACGGTAGTCGTGAGAGGCGGGCATGTGTTGGTTCGTGCGCGCTTCGCTCAGATCGAGGGGGATCACTTCGCGGGCACGCACATGAATGACGCCATCCACCCGCTGAAGCGGCCCGGCGAATTCGAGTAGCGTTGCCTGATGCAGAGGCACGCGGAAGCGCGCGGCCTGGTCCGGCGTGAGGACCGCGTTGGAGAGTCCGGTCTCATCTTCGAGGGTGACGAAGCAGAAGCCCTTCGCGGAGCCGGGACGCTGTCGCACGATCGCGTGCCCCGCGATCCGGACATAACTTCCGTCGGGGGTCTCTTTGAGTTGGGCGGCAGAGAGGATCCCGCGCCGGTCGAGTGCTGCGCGCAGGTGGCCCATCAAGTGGGTGCCGGTCGTGAGTCCTGAGAGACGGTAGTCAGCGAGGGTCTCTTCGATCTCGTTCATCGCCTGAAGAGGCGAGGTCGTCCGGGGCGTCGATGTCTGTGGAGCGTTGGCCGGCTTCGCGGGGCGGGCGATTTCGCGTCCCGCGAAGAGTGAGCGGGGATCCCGTTCCAGTGCGGCGACCTGCCAGAGGGCGTCACGTCGACCGTCCGGGGCACCTCGTAAACGAGAAAGCGCACCGAGCTCGGCAAGGGCGTCGAGCTCATCGCGATCCGGGGCGATGCGCCGAACGAAATCACCGAGATCGAGGAAGCCCTCCCGTCGACGCTCCTCGACGATGCGATCTGCGGTTCGCCGATTGAGTCCACCGACGGAGTCGAGACCGATCCGCACCGCCGGAGGCAGCGAGCGACGATGGCGATCGGTTGAGCCGGGTTCGAGGTCCGCCTGAACGTTGGAGAAGAGCACATCGACGGAGCGGACTTCGACCCCATGTCGCTGGGCATCCTTCACGAGGGTCGCCGGGCTGTAAAAGCCCATGGGCTGGGCTCGCAGGAGTCCCGTCAGGAAGGCCGCGGGGTGATGACACTTGAGGTAGGAGGAGGCGTAGGCGATCAGCGCGAAGGAAGCGGAGTGGGATTCGGGGAAGCCATAGAGCGCAAAGGAAGAGATGTGCAGGACGATCTGGTCCTCGGCTTCTTTCGTGAAGCCACGCCGCCGCATGCCCGCGCGGAGCCGCTCTTCGATCGCGGTCATCCGTTCCGCCGACCGCTTGAAGCCCATCGCGCGGCGAAGCTCTTCGGCTTCCCCACCGCTGAACCCCGCCGCCACCATCGCGATCCGAAGCAGCTGCTCCTGAAAGAGCGGAACGCCTAACGTCCGCTCAAGAATCGGGCGCAGCGATTCGTGGGGGTAGACCACGGGCTCCCGACCCGCGCGACGATTGAGATAGGGGTGAACCATCTGCCCCACGATCGGTCCGGGACGGATGATCGCGATCTCGACCACCAGGTCGTAGAAGGTCTTCGGCTTGAGACGGGGGAGCGTCGCCATCTGGGCGCGGCTCTCGATCTGGAAGACGCCGACGGTGTCCGCGCGGCGCATCATGGCGTAGGTCTTGGGATCGTCTGGGGGGAGCTTGGCGAGGTCGACTCGCTTGCCTTCATGACGGCGGATGAGCGGGATCGTCTCTTCGAGGGCGGCGAGCATGCCGAGACCGAGCAGGTCGATCTTGATGATCCCCATGTCGGCGCAGTCTTCTTTGTCCCATTGCACGATGCGCCGATCGACCATGGTCGCGGGTTCG
>Ga0316208_1001626_pt1 | contig 20453 bp, 17 predicted proteins | sample 3monopyrite_MG_FD_204944 | JGI IMG/M metagenome (GOLD analysis project Ga0316208, IMG submission 204944) | Microbial mat bacterial communities from mineral coupon in-situ incubated in ocean water Damariscotta River, Maine, United States -... | ecosystem: Environmental > Aquatic > Marine >...
TCTGAGTGGAACGCCGTAAAGTGAAGCTGTAGACTTTCGAGAGATCAGCCTGCGAGAAAGATTGTTGAGGCAAAGAATAGGCTAAAGAGTGAATCAACAAAACTGATTTACTTCGCTGAATAGTTACCTTCAATTCTTGTAAAGCGGTTTAATCTTTTTCATATCGGTCAGGCGAATAACGACCATTCGACGCTGTGAGCGTTGACCATTATGATTCACGAAGAATTGGCTGGCTATTTTATCCAGTTCTGAAGATTCTGAGGAGACAATCAGCATCTCTCCCACATTCAAGCTCACACTGAATTTTAAGTCTCTTAAGGAAATAATTTCCTGCTGCGGTTTTAATTCCCAACGAGAAGCCCCTGCAATGGGCCGAAGTTCGGAACTGCCATGATGGATTTCAGGGATGATATGCAATTTGATCCAACCATCCTGCAATCGCTCCAGTTCTGTCTGCAAAATGTAACGAGCGTTATACAGTACGGTCGGTTCGGAATCTCCAGGAAGCTTAATGGAAACTTCTGGCTGGATATTGCTTGTAAGAATCTCGGCTTCTCCGCCTGAACGTAAATGGATTGTTCGCCCAACCATTTCATTGTGCCTGGAGGTTCCTGCTGAATCGGTAATATCATGCTTGATGCCGAGCAGTCTTTGAAGCGACCGCGGCGGCGTTAAACCAACAAGCCCAATTCGAAACCCTGAATGACGCAGCTTGGAACGAGTTTCCAGATTGACTGTTCCGATGGTATCAACTTCATCCCAGACCAAGCTGGAAAGTAAAGGGTCGTCTACATCCCGTTCAATATAAATTATGTCTATTTGAACAGCCTCCATGCCCGGTTGTATCGGATTAAGGAGTGATTTGCTTTCGCTCTGTTCACGATGTGTATCAACAATATGGCAACCACCCTGAAAGCACAGGGCGAAAAGGATTGACAGAGCCGGGATCTGTCGAATCACTTGCCACATACTGCATGGCAGAAGGCTGAAAACGCGAACTGTTGAAGAGACAGCCATTACAAATGCGACTATTCACGCAAGGGGGACGAAACCGAAAGGAAGGGAGAAGAATTTCCTTTTATCGGGACTGCCCCATTGTGTCAATAACTGATCATAATCACGATCTTCCAGTTGCAAATAGTCATTTTTACAGAAACTCTGGAGTTTATAAGACGGGAAGTGAAGGATATCACTCGATCAGGCGCGATAAAAATAAACTCTGCACGGTTACAGATGATTCGTTTAACGGCAAGCCAAAGGCGACTGCGTAAACAGGTATGCTTTGCCCCAAAGTGCCATTCTTTTTATTCGCGGTGAATTTGCGTTGTCAGTGAGTATTTCAGCCCATCAATCACAAACTGTGCTTCGCCGTATAACGCAGCGTTTCCCTGCCCTGGTACTGGAACCTGCCCGTGATAGCAGTTGTCGTCTTGCTTCATCGGGGTTGAATTCCACTTCACTTCGCGGAAGTCGCCGTTGTCTGATGTTGCAGACCATAAACGAACCGCCCTTGGCTTGGGAGTCGAAGAAACATTTAACTGAAGCTGACCATCTGATTTGGAATGCTCCCATTTAAGCTCAGGCATCGCGGTATCTGTTGCCAGATGTTTGACGAATGCAGCCAAGCTCGTCAACGCAAACTCTTTCCCATCTCCCAACCCATGTCCTGCATTGGGAACATAAAGAATGTACTTATCCCCAATTAAACCATCCCAGTAAATATTCAGGGCATCGACCACCCAGTAACGATCATTCGTGCCGTTGATGAGTAACTTGGGAAGCGTCAATTGTTTGCGATACGTGTAAGGATCGACCCAGCGCCAAAGCGGAATTTCCGGCTGTTCCTGCATCACCTTAACCAACCCTTTACGGGTGTAGTCTGCAATTTGTTCGCTGTATTTCCCCCAGATTTCAATCTGATGTTTCATCTGTGGTTGCAGATTGAGCGTATCAATCACGATCGGAGCAATACCAGCGACTCGTTTATCGACAACGCCGGTCAGCCAGGTTGTCCAACCTCGTTTTGATCCCCCGGTTACCACAAATTTTTCTACGGGAACATCACGGTACTTTGTTGTTATCTCTTGAATAGCATCCATCGCCTTGACTGCACTTTTCGTCATTGGAAAAAGCAACGGCCACGTTTCATCCCCCGATTCCAGATACTTCAAGAACGTTTCGGAGATAAGATCATCTTCGAATTTATCTCCCATCAATGGCTGGTTCGGAACTTGCAGTAAATACGCGCAGTAAGTCCCACTCATGTTTGCCAGTTTGGCACCGGCAAGTAAATCACCATCACGAATTTTGCTATCGGTGCGACCACCAGTAATAAACAGCAGGCAGTGATCAGGTTGCGTTAAATTTTTTGGTTCGAAAATAACAAGCAGATGTTTCCATTTCATCCCTTGCCAGGTTTGTGAGGTCAACTCAACATTATAAGCTGTCCCCAAATCCTGTGGCAGCTCATGCTTACCAAGCAGGTTCCATGCAAAAGAATCATCCTTTGCATCCACATAATTCTGAAGAGCCTTGGGATCACCCTGCGGCTTGAGAGACTCTGCAATCGTTACAGAGGGCAACAAAACCAACGCGGGCAACAATACCAACGCTGACAAAATAAGAAGAAAACAAGAGATAGGTCTCATTAAATTAAACGCTTCCCAAAACCAAAAAATTCTGAAATACCAGCCGATAGAAATTCGGTTATTCTTTTTTCTCTTCTTCGCCACCTGTTGTTAATTCAATGGTGCCCATGTCAATCGGCTCGGTTGCTTTGACGCTCAACTTAAACTCAGATGCTTTGGGATCAGAATATCGACCATTTAATTTGTCTGGGCCGCCATACGAATTGCTGATCATATTGTAATCTTGCCATCTGAATGTCAGCACATAATCACCGGGAGGAATCCCGTCTCCTTTTTCGTAGGTGGAAAGTTCAAAGACACCCAGGTCATTAGTCATTCCACTTGAAACTGAAGGATGCTCCTTGTCTACCCCTCCTACTGGATGGCACTCAACGATCAATGCTGATGAAGGTGGGGCTCCATCGACTGTCACTGTTCCTTTAACTACCGAAGTCAGCTTTCGAAAGGGTTCTTCTTCCCCTCCACACCCTAAACAAACAGGAATTAACAAAGACAGGCAAAACCACCGAAATGCAGGACGAAACATTTATAAACTCCCGTTGTACTGTACTAAAAAAAATTATTAGAATGAATGTGTAATGCAGAAGCCGGCAATTAACCCGTTTAACAGCAAAGAGCTTGTGCAGATACTGTTGTCAGTATTCTGTCATACAGGGCAATTCAATAATCTTCGATTGCCAAATAGCAGATACACGGTCTTTGTAGACAAACCCACTTTGAGAGAAACGTGCTATCCACAAATCGCAGATAGCACGTATTATCATTCAAAACAGAACTCCACTCCAGAAGTCACCAGGCAAATTCCAAGATAGATAGGCTTCTGAAGAAGAAAGAATCTTCAATTCTTAGAACTCACCAACAATTTCACCACCTTGCTTAGTAGTCAAGCTGGCAAATGTATGACCATCAATATTAGCGGAGAGGAATCGCACAGAACCATCTCCCAGGACGAACTGAGCACCACCATCGTGGAAACTCATAAATCCTGCACTACGCATGTTAGTGCAATTGATCGCACAGGGCCCACCATCTGCACCTGGCGTACCATCGAAAAGCGAACCGCTGTACCAATGCTCGCCATTCAGGAAGTCGCCCCAGGCACCGCCCTGGGCAACACCGGCTGCTGCAGTTAAGGTTGGGTTAATCTGCTTCTTTGTATAAATATTTGAACCGCCAACACGTTCACCAATAACAATTGTGTTGGAAGTTCCATCAACGATGTCTCTAAAACGAGATGTACTATCAGTAGAGCCAAGACCGATGGCATTTAGTACGCCTCCCCGACTACCAGGAGTAGGGTACCCGGCGTAAGCAAGAGTTGAATAATCTCCACTTACACCGGTAACAGCACAGTAATCCGAGCGTGCAGCTGTCCAGGTTAAAGGGAGTGGAGGTACGCCAGCCCCCCCTGCATTTGCAGGCAAACTGTAGTTATGAACGGTTGCCTCTGATGCCGAAGGGCACATGAACACACTCAGTGGTTGCCTGATGGCAGCTAAATTTGCAGCAAGGGACGCCGGCGGCGCAGCTGGAAAAACAGCAGGGGCTTCGTTAAATGCAGGAAAACGAGAATCCCACGTGTCATAAAGTGGAGCTTGCTCGACAAATGGCAAGATCATAATTCCCCAACTCGAAACATTCAAATCAGGACCAAGCATCCAGGCAAACGGGAAGGTGCTATGCACATCGTGATAGTTGTGCAGTGCCAGGCCAAGTTGCTTCATGTTGTTTTTGCAGGAACTCCTGCGGGCTGCTTCTCGGGCTTGTTGTACTGCTGGTAACAACAACGCCACGAGGATGGCAATGATCGCAATCACCACCAATAGTTCAATTAAAGTAAATCCTTTTCGCTGTCCGCCCTGTTTATTCACGGCTTTCATACTGTCCCCCTTCATGCTTTCAAAAAAATAAAGAAACAACGTAACTCTTCTCGCCGCGATGTCGCCTCACTCCACTTGACCCACATGCAACAAACACGACGAGCAATATAACTGTTGACCTGAGCAAGGTCACCTTGATTACCTTCTTCTCGGTTATCTTTTACTCTTGGGATAAAACCAGAACCATCTGAACCCAGTTTTATTATTCGCCACCAACTATCAAGCAACTAATTAGTAGGTTGAAAAGTAATTGGAGATAAATACCGAATGAAATATTTTTGAATTATTTTTTGTCAAATAAACTCCATTTAGCGGAATTGCTACCGTTAATAAATGGGGGAAAAGAAACCAGCATGAAAACAAACGTACATTAGAAGAACCCCTCCCCACATAAGTATCCTAGAGGTTTTACCCGTGGTGTGTCAAACATATCTTAGCTTGTCAATGTATTATTCGAAAAATATCTTTGCTTTTATGTCCACCGTTTTGTCAGATTTCCACTTCCTGGAATAAGGAAATCCGATTAATTCATGCTTATGTCTCATTTATCCTGCTTTTGTAGTTCTGCATTAGAACCAAGGGATCGAAGAAGATAGAGAATTTGCCGCCTGGGGCGTCCGTTAAAAAAATTGATCGCTGCTGAAACTCACTCTTTCCAATAGGTTGAATTCGGATCGACTTTGTATTGTACCTCCATTTCCGGAGTTTTGATCAACTTTTCTTTGCGGAAGAGTGATTCGACTCCGGCTAATGTCATCCCGGAGGTCAGCAAGGTTCGTTCGATGGGGTACGGCGTTTTTCCGGTGATGACAGTATTTTCGATATGGCGGGTCAGCGGGTGAAAAAAGTCGGCTGTTGTTGAACCAGGCCCCGGCATTGGCAGATACATCTGACAGGAAATAACCTCACCTGTATCGGATCGCATTCCTGCGTAATTGAAATCTTGAATACCAACCAGAAACATCGATGTACGAAAACCATCACGGTGTTCAATGAAATAAGCCAGCGCATCTGGAAAGGTTTTGCGGGCCCAGTCGAAACTGATTTTATCAGTGTAGTAGCCCCCTTCAACCGGTAAGTTATGACTGCGAGTCAATGCGGCAACCATTAATTGGCGCGTCTTTTTACGATCTGGATTTTCAAGATACTTCCATAAGCGAGCCCCGCTCATTGCATGAACGCTGTTGATGCCAACCTCGCCTCCCTGGCGTCTTTCCGACATACATTGAGCCGCTTCGAGGGCGTGAATGTCGTACACATCAGCCCCGCCGTAAGCGACGCAGACACTTTCGCTCAACGGTACATTGTGCGGCATGTCGATTGAAGGGAGTCGGCGAGTCACGGGGAGTGACGAACCGGCAAAGAACGGGAAACCTAGTCGCTTGGAATCAGCAACCATCTCTGCACATTCTTTCCAAGTAATGGAAAGATGCTTATCGTTAAAAACAGGGACAGACTTTCCACTCGCTTCGAAAACTTTGACACATTCCTTAAACCATTTGTAACGCGGGTAAAGTTTTTGCCCCTTTTTATTCTTTGGATAATCGCCATGCTCTGCAATGATGACTACGCCATCGACTGCCAGTTTGCCGGTGCCAAGTGTTAACGCATCCGCAATATTGGAATACTGCTTGAGGCCGTATCTCTTGATTCGATTTCGTCCCAAATCTTCTTCGGGAAATTGATCGATATAAATGGAAGCCACATCAATTCGCGGGTTTTGCCATGCGCCTTGCCAGCCATAGCCAAGGCAAAGTCGATCAAGAAAATGTTGCGCATGGGAATGGCAAAAGATTGTCGAACAAAGAAAAGCAATTTTCTTACGCGGTTTGTCGGACGAAGCCATTATCAACGGAACCGGCGACACTAAAGAAGCAGTCGCAAGTGTAGAAACCTGAGCAAGAAAAGTTCGGCGAGTCGTATTCATCGGGAGGCTCTCTATCTTTCAGAGGGTGAGAATAACGCTTTTTTTTCGGCTTTATGGAAAAGTATTTTCCTGACTCATCCGGAAATACCGTGCTTCCTGGTTTCCCAAAAGTCTATGGACTAAAACCGTCACTTCATCGGGAGAGTCCAGACTGGCAAATCGTAAACGTTCTTCAAATCGCCGGCAACTGCAACACAAAAAAAACGCCCTACAAAGTCCAGACCACTTCAGTTGTTGGGTACCCTCAGGCACAAGATGCTCGCGTTCTGTGCGTTCAAGATCATTGAAACATCCCGAGTAAAAGGAAACCAGATGGCGCGAGCCTCTTGTTGCTACGCAACCCAACCGCTAAAAGCGGATGGGCTACCCTGTTTTATTAATTTGACACAAAAACTTGACTCAAACAGGACAACTTGGACTCTATAAGGGATCTAATATCACCAGAAGTGTTATTATTAAATCATCGAAAATTCTAACGCATAATCCGGGAAAGAGCAGATGATTTCATTCTGGTTTAGCATGGAAAACTACTATTTTCGATTCCCATAGACACAAACAGGGGAACTGATTAGATTTCCAAGCTCGCAAGTAAAACACTCCGATTGCAATTAACGAATCGGTAGTACATCCCATTCGAAGCAGGAGACTGGTCTATGCCCACTGGAAGTCCAATTTTTCAACGAATATTTTTTGTCATCGCGATGGTACTGGGGACGACAACCGCGGTCGCTCAAGAGAACCTCAAGCCTCTCTCGCCCGCAAAGATCGAAATTGATGAAGACATTCTCGCATTTTTTATCGATAAGCCGTGCCGTCATTTCGAGGCGGCAAGAGACAGTTTTGTGGCTGGTGAGACAAAGCAGGCTGCCAGGCATTTGCGTGATGCGGTTGCTTATTTACGGCTGGAAGATGCTCGGGCTACTCCAAACGGGAAAACAGCTTTGAAAACCTCGATTGCAGAACTCAAGCAACTTGCAGATGTCGTCGAGAAGGAGCAAGTGAAATCAGTTCGCACATTGGAGCAGGCCTTTGCCCGAGCGCACTATGCGTTGTCCGGGCATCATTGCATTAAAAGTAATCATCGTTGCTGTCAGGTTGCGACATTTCAGGATAAGCAGGAAATTGCTCGCACAGGTCAGGATCTTAAAGCTGCGGCATTTCACTTTAGAAAAGGAGCAGAGTGGGAATACGGGGAGTTAGATGAGGCAACTTCGAAGTTGCTCGATAATGCAAAGCTTAGCGCCGCTCAGCTCATCCAACAAAAGCATGGCTCGCGACGCAAAGTAAGAAAGAATATTCATGCCGTTCACGACAGGCTGGAAAAAGTAACAGGACTGAAATTCAAAATTGCGCCCTCGGTGATTGCCGAAGATGATGTCGGCCCTTCGATTTTCAAATAGGCTTTTCCGTCTCCTCAGCTCACTTAACAAATATTTTGATAAAAACGAGGTTTATCCAATAATACTGTTTTTAGAAACAGTCGTTCCTGTCGATAACGAGCAATGAGCAGTAGTGGCTCATTAACGAGCAATGAGCAGTAGTGGCTCGTCGTTGTTACCTGTTAAGGGATCGATTGGAATGCGAAAAGGTTGTGCGAAAATCAGAGACGCCATGCTGTGGATCGCTGTTCTTGCGATACCATTGCAAGGTGCCTTTGCATCTACACGCGACTCAAAACAAGGATGTTGCTCCGGAAATATCACTTGTTGCTGTAGCAATGTGGAAGCATCCTGCTGCGATTCAAACCAGGGATGTCAGTGTGGCAATCAATGCCATTGTTGCGATCAACGACGGGAAATCCCTGCTGTTCCTTTCAGTGAATCGAGAATTGTTCAAACGGATTTGACGGAACTTGCCTGTAGTTCCAGTGTTCTGGATTCAAATACAATTCGCAATGAAACAACCCAGCAGGTTTCACTCACTCTTGATCGTGCCTCTTCTTCACTTGCAGTTTGCATTGCTTTTAACTGCTTTCGGCTATAGAAAATCATGGCTGAAACAGGCGCATCGTTTTGGCATCTGCGAAAGTCAAGGTGTCGTGAGCGGTGCTTCTGAGCATCAATTTTGTATCAGCTCGTGCAAAATTTATATCCAGCCATCAATCGAATGCGATCAATAACAGATCCGTTGAATTTTATTCCGCATCCGTTCTCTTTTTTCGTGCGATCTCTTTACTAAACATCGGCAAAGAGAAGCAGTTTTGACCCTGAAAGCAATTAGACACAACAAAGCAGATCGCTTTGTTATGGAGATTTATCATGTCGATTCAAGTTCGTTCTCTCGTTTTGATTACAGTATTAGGTACCCTGTTTAGCTTTTCGTTGGTCGGTTGCCAAACAAGCCAGGGAAGCCGATTTAGTGCAAACAAGCAACCACCTGTTTCCTCTTTCGAAATGCAACCGCCAGCTATGGTTTTGCAAGCAACTGGAACCAGCGACAACGCCCACGCTTCGCACCAGATGCCAACTACCCAGATGCCAACTACCCAAATGCCTGCGTTACAAACCGCAGGGCTTTCACCTGCTCCTTCTGCCAAGTCGTTTTCAGGAGGTGGTTCGGGAAAGTGTTCAAGCTGCAAATAACAGCGTGAAAGAAAATGCCCAAAGGTCGCCAGAATTTAACTGGCGATCTTTTTCGATCTCCGCATGCAGCCAAGGACCAATTCTGCCCGGTCTGGAAAGCAACAGGGACGATGTATTGGAATTATTCCCAACTCAGACTAAAATCGGGAGTTCGGTTGTTTTTCCTTTTTTCTTTTTCCGCTTGGTACTCACGGGAAACAGAGCTTCGGTGTATTCTGCGATTTGTTCTGGTGTTTCAAATAGTTGGTCGTAGCAGCCATCGCCTTCGTATTCGCAGTTGTTTGTGGAGTAGTCTCTGCAAATTTGTGGGCGAATATCATAAATTCCGCACAAATTGTCGTCTCTTAATTTGCTGCACTTGGTGTGGACCATCAAATACCAGTCGCCCTTATCGACAAACATGGAAACCTGTTCATGAAGCATGTACCAGCGAATATTTTCCAGTTCTTCGCGGGTATCGGGCGTTTCGATCGGTAATGCAAAGTAATGACAGCACTTGGCTGGGCAGAAATCGCAAAGGCATTCGCCTGATTTCAGTTCTTCGCGTTTTTTCATCATCTCGGAATCCGTCCATTTTGAATGTTTTTGGGTGCATCATCGTGAGATGTTTTACTTCACACAGAGAGGAGTCACAATCGACGGAATCGATATTTTCGGAAATCTGTGCGATTAGAATGATTCCCATTTAGCAAGTGAAACCGGAATTTCCGGCGTAATCCCCACGAACTACCATGCTTTCAAGTTGACCAGGCATTTTCCCCTTCCGTATCATGCAGTAAGATGCTGACATACTAAAAGAGGGTATGAATAACATACTGGAGCGGTCGCGGTCCGTTTTGTTGTATTTGAAAAGAGTCGCATTTGATGAAGATTCCGTTTTTTGCGAATTCTGTAAATTATAAGAGTGACATTAGTTTCGGTGGTTTAGTAACCCTATCGAAACGGGAGTAACTGGAAATGCATTTGACGGGAAAAATATTCGCCTTTTTCACATTATGCCTGGCCATCGGGGCTGTCATCATGACCGCCAAGGTTCTCGATAAACAGAATGAGTGGAATAAAAAAGTTGAGGACTCGCGTAAGAGTTATCAAAAAGTGGCGGCTGAAGTCCCCGGTGTCCGTTTGCAAGTGGATCAACTGAAAGATGACCTGTCGCTGCTACGGCTCGATTGGGGAAACCATTGGGATAATGTAGAGGCGCAGGTCAATGATAAAGATAGCGGTATTCTCAACATCGGAATTGGGAGAAATAATATTCAAGGTCGAAAAACCGACACCGAAACAATCTATCCCACCCTTTACGCCTTTCAACCCGAAGGGGATGGAATGGTTTATGTGGGTGCATTTCGGGTCGTTACGATGGATGCGAACCGGGCAGCCGTCCAGTTGATGCGTCCCCCACGTCCCGGTGAAGCTGATTCATGGAAACCGGGCAGATGGAGATTTCGCAATGGCTTCCCTGCTGCCAAAGAAGGGGAACTGGGAGACCTGCTGATCAGTTTAACTGTTCTGGAAGAGAGAGTGAAAGGTCGCAGACTAAATCTTGCCATTCAGCAGAAAAGTGTTAAGAACGCTCAGAAATTGCTTGATCAACGCCTCGACGAACTGAACGGCAATCCTGATTTGCCCCCCGAAAGCGGAGAAGTTTACCGTAAGGGATTGGTCGAATCACTGCGAATTGCTCAAGATAAACGAGACCAAGCACTGGCAGAAGTACAGAAATTACGAGAGCAACTTCACACGCTTTACGGCAAGTTCGAAAGTTTACTGGCAGATAATCAACAACTCGAATCTAAGCTGGAGCCCGCAACGCAAACCGGGCAACTTAAAACGAATGTGAAGAACTGAGTTTCTTTTTGAGCAACTCGGCTGGCCTGTGCTAAAAAACACGCCAGCCTCGGCATCGTGAAGCTGTTGTCACTTGGTGCGCGTTACACTCAATGAGAGATTGCGGGCAAGCGGAGTCGCATCAGTTTTTATTCTCACGCGAATCCTGCTCGCATTCTGGGATTTTTCTGGTATTGTGGCTCATTGCTGTTTGAACGGTGCCTTACATGCGATTTCTTTGATGAATAAAGAGACGCTCCAGGCAATTTTTTCCTAACGCCTAACGCCCAATACCTAACGCCTGCCCATATGTCTGTACCTAAAGTTGTCATCGTCGGACGCCCGAATGTCGGGAAAAGTTCTATTTTTAACTGGCTTGCCGGGAAGTTGATTTCTGTCGTCGATCCCACAGCCGGCGTGACACGGGATCGTATTACGCAGTTGATCCAATATCAGGATCGCTACTTCGAACTGGTCGATACCGGCGGGATTGGCATCGTTGATAGTGACGATTTGACGGATGATGTTGAGCATCAAATTGAAATCGCATTGGAGGAAGCAACCGTTATTCTTTTTGTGACCGATGTGCAAACCGGGGTCACGCCACTCGATCAGGAAGTGGCAGAGATGCTCCGCAAAATTGATCGTCCTAAACTGTTGGTTGTCAATAAATGTGAATCGGAGCGGACCGATCTGGAACTTCCCAATTATTTCGGTCTGGCAGATGCAGAGATATTACAGACCAGTGTGAAAGCGAATCGCCATCGTAAGGAGTTGATGCAGAAATTGGTTGGGCTTCTTCCTCCGGCTGATGATGCTGAATTGACAGAGGGGGAAGATCTGGCAGCCGATCCTGAAATGAAGCTCGCGATTGTCGGTCGCAGAAACGTGGGGAAAAGTACCTTCATCAATTCGCTGGTAGAAACGGATCGCATGATCGTCAGCGAAATTGCAGGAACAACGCGAGACAGTGTCGATGTCCGTTTTGAACTTGACGAAAAACCTTTTATCGCGATTGATACCCCGGGGGTTCGCAAGAAAAAATCATTAGCGAACGATGTCGAGTTTTATGGATTGGTCCGCGCCCAGAAAAGTATCCGCAGAGCCGATGTGGTCTTCATGCTTTTTGATGCGACAAAAACCATTTCAAAAGTCGATAAACAACTGATCGAAGAAATTGAACATCATTACAAACCGTGTATTTTTGTTGTCAATAAATGGGACTTGGGGCTTGATGGGGAGATGACTTCCGAGCGATGGGCAGAATATCTGATTAAAACATTCGCCTCGATGAGGCATGTCCCAATCGCATTTATTACTGCTTCGGAAGGGAAGAACATCCGCCAACTTCTTAATCTGGCTCAGACAATTTTCAAACAATCGCGAATGCGCGTTTCAACCGGTAAGTTAAACCGCATCGTCGCAGATGCCGTGGAGCGAAACCCGCCGCCAATGAGCCGAAATAAACGTCCAAAAATTTACTACGCAACACAAGTCGGCACCGAGCCACCCACAATCGTTGTCAAATGCAATCAGCCGCTTCTGTTTGCTCCCAACTGGAAACGTTATTTTACCGGTTACTTGCGTGAAGAGCTTCCGTTTAACGAAGTCCCGATGAAATTCTACTTCCGCCCCCGACATGGCGAAGACGATAAGTAAAATAACTGTCGATTCTTTAATTTATTACTCCACAATTTCTTCGTTAACAGGACGGTTCGGCGAAACAATTTCTCTGGTCGCTTTGAACATCGCAGGGATGTTAATAAGAACCGCGAAGGTTGCTGCGATGAGCAGTAAAGGCAAAATTGTATCGTTGGTATGCCTGCTCGTATCAATCTCATTCAATGTTGCAATCGGATTGGTAATATACAAAATATGATAACCGTCCCGGTAGTAATCGTAGTGCCCCATCATAAATAGAATGATGTAAGGAATAATCATCGCAAAAGCGAACAGCACAACCAGCGTCGTTCTGACATGCGCAGGCCGCAGATCCTGAGATTTCCCCAACAGCCATCGTCCTGCCGCACATCCAATTCCGTAATAAAACAACACATAAGCAATAATTGCTAAAAGAGTCAGCAGTCCCTCACGTGGTCCTCCGCTAACTATCGGTGAGTAAACGGCGACAAGAAAACCGAGCAATGTCATGTTGATCAGCAACAGTAGATATCCGCGAGTCCCGCCTGGCATAAAAGGAACCGAAATCAGCCTGGCCAAAAAGTTTTTTGATAAATCTCGTCGAATTCTTCGTGAAAGATAATCGCGTTCCATTGAAATAAAGAAGCCGAAAAGAGCCCAATGAGCCAGCGAGAAAAATGCCATTCCCCAAAACAGATCATCGCTAATGCTGCCGTTCAGTAAATAACTGACCGCTACAATAAACCACGCCAAGACAAACTGAATGGCTGCAATGAACCGCACCCCGCTCGATTTATTCCCCGCATCAAACATCAACTGAGCCACCGTAATTTGATGAAACAAAAAGAAATACGAAATCCCAATCGCCCAGCATATTGCCAAAAACCGGTAGAAATTAGGAGTGAGAGCTTCATCCATAATGACGTAGGAAAATGAGAGAGTTGCTATAATCGCCCACATTAAACCACCAAAAATAAACAGCGTTGCCAGCGATTGAAACTGCTTATTTCTTGCGACCGTGCTAAGCATGAGTGTGAACATCGAAAGCAGAATCGAAAAGCCGAGCAGCGAAGTCATTAAAATGATCGTGCGAAACAGATCAAAACCTTGCAGCAGCGATGTGAACGCAATAAAGGGAGAAATCGCGCAGTAGAATACAAGCACCTGCACAACAGCAATCAGCAGTTTTCCCCAGACAATTTGCCGCGGGGAAAGTGACGTAATGCTCAATAACTCGTAGGTCTCGGAATCCTGTTCGCTCAACAAACTGCGAAACGAGTTGAAAGGGACGATAATCACGACTGCGACACTCAATACACCGAAAAACCACTGAAAGAAAACGGTACTTGGCCTGCCGAATTCAATTTGCGCCCCGAACAGAATAATGCCGATCATGCAAATCAGCCAACTCGAAATCAACAGCAGCATGAACGTCCCGACAAACTGCCTGCTCTTCAAAGCCTGCCGGGTCTCTTTAACCAGAATCGGATTCATCCAGTCGCTGAATTGATCAAGCCTGTCAGCCGGTAGTTCGATGGTACTCATTTTAATGCTTCTCTGTTTATTCGTAGCGTGCGTTGCAATGCACTAATTACTTATCGGGAACCTCTATTTTTTCAAAAGGAACACAGACATTCCTGCCTGTTTCGTTTGAGCAGGCTGTATCGTAGGCAAACAAGAATGTCTACCCTCCGTCCAGTAGGAAATATTTGAATTAATAGAGGTACCCTTATCACATTAATCATACTCAAAGGTGCGCCACGACGCACCCTACAAGAATATGAAGTTCATATTTCACGTTACAGAAGCTCAACAACATCGCCGCAACCAATGGAAGTCCCCTTGTTTTCTAGTGAAATCCGTGTGTTGACTGCGAATCGATAATAGTGATTAAAATGTTCCCGCGCTGCAGTCTCAGGAAGTGATTCTTCTCGCAACCGGGCAAACTCTTTTTGAAACCCGGCCCAAACTTCTCCCGTGGCTGAATCGCGAGAAGGAACGACACACCGCTGGCAGGGGTTGACGCCGAGCAGTTCAATATCGCCCACACGAAAACGCCGGGGAGATTCGGGAGGACCGAACAAACGATCTTCCCAGAATGGCTCAGTCGTTTCGAGAACAATGTTCGCACGAAACCGCTTCTTCAATTCCGGCACCGTCAGCCCCGCAAACCACTGCGTCATTATTTCAAGTGAAGCCGAACCGATCAACGTTGGGCCGGGGGAATCGAAATCATCTGGAAATCCCTGCTGTTTATTTTCCTGCAGAGAAACGGGTATCTCCAAGTGTTTCGATAATAATTGTTCGAGCTTTGCACTTTCTGCAGGCAATTCAAATTGCTGCCAGTTGTCATCCTGGATCGCGATTTCAATCCTGTTGAGTTCTGCGTTGAAATGAGTCCGTATACCATGAAGAGAGGGCGTTTTTTTCCCGTTGATATATTTCCCATCTTCACCAACAAGTGACCAGCAACGATCTCCTTGCAGTGCACCGCAAGAAAGAATATTTGCGTTTTGAAGAGAGTGAGCATGAAAAGATTTTAATGGATAGATATCAATTGACTGAATGATGACTGGACTGTTTTCCGCCATATTGCTGCTCCATTAACTCATCCACTGTTCAAGCACGCGACTGTAAGCACCAAAGATGCCTTCGTTGAACAGAACGCATCGTACCAGAAGGGGATCACTCTGTTCGCTTAAGAATTGTCGAATTTCCGAAAGAGCGACTTCGCTTGCCAGATCCAACGGATAGCCATACACGCCTGTTGAAATCGCAGGGAACGAGACACTCTGACACCGATATTCTAATGCAAGCGTCAGAGAATTGCGATAAGCGGCTCGCAAATAAACTTCTTCGCGCTCTCGTCCCCCACGCCAGATTGGGCCAACGGTATGAATAATATACTTCGCCTTCAATCGCCCGGCTTCAGTAATAACGGCTTCACCCGTGGGGCAGCCGTCGGGATATTTCTGACCAGTCTGCTGCATCACCGACGGACCAGCCGCCCGATGAATCGCTCCATCAACACCCCCACCTCCCGCTAGTTGATTGTTCGCCGCATTCACAATCGCATCGGTCTTTTCATCCGTGATACCCCCGATCACAAGTTCCAGCACAGAATTCTCAATTGAAATTCGCAAGCGAACCTCCCCTTTACACAAAACAAACCCAGAGTATTACACCCCAGGTTTATCTTGAATTCATCACCCGGCATAGCCGGAACCAAACAAGTAATTAAAATTAACCACAGAGACGCAGAGATCACGGAGAAAAACTCTCGCAAAGACGCGGCGACGCAAAGAATTCCCCGCATCGTTTGAAATTAATTGGAATTCAAACTGCTTATTTAATCTGCTTAAATTTTTTTTCTTCTTTTCTTTGCGTCGCCACGCCTTTGCGTGAAACTCTTTTTTCCATATTTTCTATTCTTTTTTGTTTTGCCTCAGTGTTCTCAGTGTCTCTGTGGTTCACTTCTTTCTTCTTCGTGGTAAAAAAAATCCTGCCACTTTTGCGCAGCATTTTGTTGATAAGAGCCTAACGCCTAAGACCTACTACCTAACGCCTATTGTTCCAACTTCCGTTCACGGATCCAGTCGGTATGAAAGGTTTCGCCGCGCGGTTTATCGATGCGTTCGTAAGTGTGTGCCCCGAAGTAATCTCGCTGTGCCTGCAGCAAGTTTGCGGGCAAGCGGTCTTGCCGGTAGCCATCGTAATAAGTGAGGGCTGCCCCGAAACCGGGAGCAGGCAAGCCGAGCGTTGCAGCGGTAGCGACAATTCTTCGCCAGCTTGGTTGCGCCTTATTGATCGCTTCGGTAAAGAAATCATCCAGCAACAGGTTTTCAAGTTCCGGCTGTTTATCGAACGCATCCTTAATGTCTTCCAGGAAGGTCGATCGGATGATGCAACCGCCTCGCCACAATAATGCAATGTTGCCATTGTTGAGTTTCCAGCCGAATTCTTTCGCTGCCGCATCGAGTTGTACATAACCTTGTGCATAACTGACGAGCTTGGAAGCATACAGCGCCCATTTAACATCATCGATGAATTGCTGTTTGTCGCCCTCGAATTTCAGATCCGGTCCGCTCAACACTTTCGAAGCACGAACTCGCGCGTCTTTTTGTCCCGAGAGACAACGGGCATAAACCGCTTCAGTAATCAACGTAGTCGGCACGCCCAAATCGAGAGCGTGCTGTGACATCCATTTGCCGGTCCCTTTTTGCTTGGCGGTATCAAGAATATTATCGACCAGCTCATCGCCCGTTTCAGGATCTTTGACGGTAAAGATATCACGAGTAATTTCGATTAGATAACTTTTCAGTTCTTCCTGATTCCATTTCTCAAAGACTTTGTATAACTCATGATTCGACAAACCGACCGCATGTTTGAGCAGGTAATATGCTTCACAAATCAGCTGCATATCACCATATTCGATGCCGTTGTGTACCATCTTTACATAATGCCCGGCACCTGCTTCTCCAACCCATTCACAGCAGGGGATATCGTTATTCGGGCCAACTTTGGCAGAAATCGTCTGGAAGATTTCTTTGACAAACGACCAGGCTTGTTCATCTCCGCCGGGCATGATACTCGGTCCCTTCAGAGCGCCTTCTTCGCCGCCGGAGACTCCGGTGCCAAGGAATCGAAAACCTTCTGCTTTCAATTCGTCGTAACGGCGATTTGTATCGGAATATTCCGAATTCCCGCCATCAATAATGATATCCCCTTTGTCGAGCAACGGCTTGAGCTGATCAATCACCGCATCAACCGGCTTACCCGCCTTAACCATAATCATCACCCGGCGAGGCGTTTTCAAATTCTTGACCAGATCTTCCAGTTCATGGTAACCATCAATCAGATCCACAGTCCCCGGATGCACCGTTTCTTCATCACGATTCGGTAGTTCATTCACAAAATTATCCGTGGTGCTGGTCGTCCGATTATAAACCGCAACCGAAAAACCATGGTTCGCCATATTCAAAACAAGATTCTGCCCCATCACCGCCAAGCCAATTAAACCGATGTCGTGTTTCATTATTAAGTCCTGAATCTATTTCCTGAAATTAAAAATTTGTAAGTGAACTAAAGCCAATATGTTCAACCATCCGGATCGTCAATCAATTCCTGTAGCCGTGTATTCAAGGGAGCCTCAAATTGGGCAGGCCAGGTTTCATCGATCAGTTCCAGTTCGATCATATCCCTTAAATGAGTTCTGTCTTTGTCTCGATAAGAAGTCAGCTTCATACGGACCAGCGCTTCGAGTAACAAAATCCTCTTATTATCTGAAAATACTGATTCATTCACATCAGGTGTAGGCAGAACATAATCTTTACGGACTTTCTCATTAGCAAAAACCACAGGGACAGCATCTCGTGCTTTCCCATCAGGGCCATCCAGAAACATATCGATTCCTCTGGCGTGACCATACACAAACCCGGCTGCTTCCATGGCCGGGATTGCTTTTTCTAAATCTTCCCGCCGTAAAAGAATATCGACATCTCGCGTATTGCGAAATGCTGCTTCTTCAATTCGAGAAACCCAGGCTGCGACCGCGTTACCTCCGACAAGTGCGTAATCGATGTTTGCCGCATTGAGGGCAGCCGTCGTTCTTTCGAGCCGCTGGCGAACTTTTTCCACCGCACGCACCATCCGATCCAGAGATATTTCACCGATCTGTTTCATGAAATGATTCTATCTTATTTCCAAGGCGGTTGTTCCGGCAGATAGGTTTCGAATTCTGCGATTACTTTTTGTTCGTATTCGCCGCCGTATTCTCCTGCGAAGAACTTGGCGAGGGCTTCGTTGTTGAATCGTTCCCAGCTTGCTTCTTCGTGACCAGGATTGATCGGATAGAAATGGGCACCAACTGCGATCGCGGCTTTCATGTCGCCGGGGGCATCGCCGACCATTAACATTTTATCCGCATCATAACCAAGCGTTTTGGCAGCGGTCAGGATTTCCGTTTTGCTGCCCGCTTCCTGTCCACAGATTTCCGCGATGTACTCGATGATACCATGTTCAGTCCACTCCGATTGTAACGCAGCAGTCGGCGTTGCGGAACAGACAATCACATCGGCTGCCCGGTTTTTTATTTCCTGTAACGCCTCTTGCACGCCAGGAAAAGGAGGAACGCCGTGGACCAAATCTGCAATCGTTGCATCCACCGTTGAAGACCAATCGTAACAGAGCTTCAAATCGGGATCGCCCGTTTTTTCAGCTTCCGGTTTAATCGTTTTCGTGCCGAGCTTCGTTTCCCGCTGCATCCAGTCCCGTAAGCCTTGCAGCTTGGGCAAATTGACATTTCGAGCTTGCACTTCCGGGCGGTCTGCAAGCAAATCAACCGCAAGCAAGTAAGCGATAAATCGATTCGCTCCCCGAGATTTTGAATACAAGTTCGTGAACTCAGCCGCTTCCCGCGCAAACCGGGAAACAGGTTGCAGGCTAAAAAACTTGATGAAGTTCGGAATAAAACATTCCTTGTGCTTAATCTCCATCGAATCAAAAGCACAACCATCGGAATCGACAGCGACTAAATAGTCATTTTTCTTTTCGTAAGTGACAGACATTATTTCTTTCTTTTTTTTCTTTCGTATTAACAGGCGAGCCGGGGATGTTAATCCCCTGGTGGGGTGGATATGTCGAGCGAATTTTCCGAGGGTTAACACCCCCGGCTCGCCCAGCTTATTTCAAGGTTTATCGATCCGCTTGGGGGATGTATTTATCGAGTTTCTGATCCGCGAAAATCGGTTTCAGTTTGGCTAAACGCAGGCGTCCATCAATGACCGGAACTGAAACCCAGTTGTCGCCGATGAGCGGTCGAGCGTATTTCAAAAAGTCGTCGGTGACATCAGTCCCGCAAGGCGTAATCCATTCTGCAGGAAAGTGCCGTTCGCTGTTGGCAACTTCTGAAAGTGGGGCTTTGCCGTAGGTGATCGTATAATTGTCGCGGTCTTTTCGTAAAATAGAAGCCATGTAACCATGCTCGCCTGCTGCTGCCAGGAGTGCTGCTTTTTGTCCAACATAATATGATTCAGCTAAGTCCACATTGGAAGCATGCACGATATCATTACGCTGATGCGTTCCCGAAACATTACAACGGGCTTTCCCTTTCACTGCGAGTGGTTTCTCGTTCAATGAATTGGTCAGCAATTGCCCGACAGTAATTTTACTGGAAGAAAGCATCGCATGACCGAAGGAATCGCGAACAACAAACTCTTCAGGAATTTCGAGTCCCACAATTTCCAGCCCTTCACTAACAACAACCATCGCTCGCCCATGTTCTTTGAGCATCTTATTGATGTTCTCGCGAATCTGTTCGATTTCGACTTTCTTTTCCGCCAAATATATTTGAAGGGGCATCTCGCGATGCGGATCTGCCAGCCGCGCCGCTGCGGGGATGTAACCAATCTTTCGACCCATCGCCTGCATAATCAAAACGGGATCAGCCGGGCTGCTGCCATTGTTTTCTTCGTTCGACATTTGCACATAGTTGCTCCAGTAGCGAGCCGTACTGCCGTAACCGGGCGTGTGGTCGATCAACTGAAACTCGCTATCGCCGACATCGTTATCAATCGTTTTTGGTCCGCCGATGCCGACCACATCCAGACCACGCTCTCGTGCAAAATTCGCAACCTTATTGGCGGTATCCATCGAATCGTTTCCGCCGATGTAGACGAAGTAGCCGATGTCATGTGCTTTGAAAATTTCGATAACGCGATCAAAATCTTCATCCTGTCCGTCTTTTAACTTGTACCGGCACGTCCCGACAGACCCGGCTGCGGGTGTTGTACGAAGCAGTGCAATTTCCTCGGGAGATTGATCTGTCAAATTGATCAACTCTTCTTTTAGCACCCCTTCAATCCCGTGCCAGCCGCCGTACACGGTGCCGATCTCCGACATCTCACGAGCTGTTTCAACAATACCACGCAGCGTATTATTGATTACCGCA
>Ga0316208_1001628_pt1 | contig 20446 bp, 13 predicted proteins | sample 3monopyrite_MG_FD_204944 | JGI IMG/M metagenome (GOLD analysis project Ga0316208, IMG submission 204944) | Microbial mat bacterial communities from mineral coupon in-situ incubated in ocean water Damariscotta River, Maine, United States -... | ecosystem: Environmental > Aquatic > Marine >...
CATTGTCAATTGACGCCGGAAACGGTCCCGCCATCTATCTCTTCGAAATTTCGTACACACTGCGGACGCAAATTCCGGAAAAAACCAAAAGAAAACAGAAATTCCCTCAAGTTCCCCAGCCGCTGCTGGATCGAAACCGAACGCCAGCACCCGAAGACTTCAAGGGATTTCGACTGAATCCTCGCCAACCACGCCCGACACCTTCCGAATTTCCCGACCGCTGCTGCCGGATCGAACTTCGTCAGGCAAGGTCAGAGAGAACGGACCGGCAAGGGGAAAAGTTTGCGGTGAAATCTCCTTCGCCCCGAGTCTCTCACTGTTTCTCAGAGCGAGTCTCGACATAATCTCGACGGTTTAAGGCAAGCGGAAACAATCTCAGGACTCAACGTGGCGACTACCAGAACTTTTGCTGAATTCAATCTTGTCAAGCCGCTTGTGAAGGCGGCTGCGGCGGAGCAGTACCACACGGCAACGCCCATTCAGGAAGCAGCCATCCCGAAGATCATGATGGGGCGTGATATTCTGGGAGTTGCTCAGACGGGCACGGGAAAGACGGCCGCGTTTGCGTTTCCGATTCTGCACCGCATCAGCAAAGAGAAACGCTCGATGAGTACGCGCACTCCGCGAGTGCTCGTGCTGTCTCCGACGCGCGAACTGGCGACGCAGATTTCCGAACGATTCCTGGCGTACGGAAAGAAGATGAATCTGAAACTGATCACCGTCTTCGGAGGCGTGAATCAGAATCCTCAGGTCAAAGCGCTTCGAAAAGGCGTGCATGTTCTGGTCGCCACACCAGGCCGATTGATCGATCTGATCAACCAGGGACACGTTGAACTCGATCGCCTGGAATTCTTTGTCCTCGACGAAGCAGACCGGATGCTCGACATGGGCTTCCTGCCTGACCTGAAACGAATCGTCAAACAGCTTCCTCCGAAACGGCAGTCGCTGTTTTTCTCCGCGACGATGCCGCCTGAAGCCGTCGAACTGGCAGACGAACTGCTCCACAAGCCCGTTCGCATCGACGTCACGCCGGATGATCCAGGAACATCAACCAGCGACCTGGTCGAGCAGAAGGTGATGCACGTTGAATATCCCAAAAGGATCTCCCTGCTGTCTCATATTCTGATCCGCCGACCGGTTGGCCGAGTGCTCGTCTTCACGCGTACGAAACATGGAGCCGACCGCGTCGCCAAAGACCTGAAGAAACGTGACATCCCGACCGAAGCCATTCACGGAGACAAGTCGCAAAACGCCCGCACACGAGTCCTCAAAGACTTCAAGAAGGGCAAGACGCTGGTGCTCATCGCGACCGACCTGGCTGCACGCGGCATCGACGTCGACGGGATTTCCCACGTCATCAATTACGACATGCCCCACGACTGCGACTCCTACGTGCATCGAGTCGGTCGAACCGGTCGAGCTGGCCAGCAAGGTGTCGCGCTGACATTCTGCATGGCCGAAGACATCGACCAGTTGCGGGCCATCGAGCAGCACATCCAGCGAAAACTCGAGGTCGACGATCAACACCCCTACCACGTTCCCGGCCTGGAAGAACTGACCGAGTCACCGCCACCAGCGCATCGTCGTAAGGAAAGCGGCGGCCAGAGTGGCTCTGGCCGATCGTCATCAGGCGGAAAGCGTTCCTGATCGACTGAAAACGATTGTCAGGTTCGGTACGATCGTTGGTGTATTGGCGGCTCAGCTTTAACAGCCCTTTGAAAAAGTGTGCCACTGGCTCTGCCAGTGCGGGATTTCCTTAAACGCCGATTGCAAACAGCACTGGCAGAGCCAGTGGCACACGTTGAATGGTTGAGTCAGTCGTTCTTGAACAGCCGTTAAAGTGTCGAGCCGCTCCATATTCCTTCTAAGGTTGCGCGACGTGCGAATTCTGCTCACGCTTTGTTTTCTGCTGATTCTGGACGCGCTGGCCGCCTGCGCGTCGGCATCGTTCGAAACCGAAGTCAAGCCGTTTCTGGAAAAGTATTGCGTCGACTGTCACAGCGGCGGCGAAGAAGCCAAGGGCAAAGTCGACCTTTCCACGATGACGTCCTCCAATTTCGCCGAACGATTCGAGCATTGGGAGTCGGCGATCCAGCGGGTCAAGAGCCACGAGATGCCCCCCGAAGATGCTCCGCAGCCGACCGAGAACGAACGCCAGAAACTGTTGAACTGGTACCAGGCTCAGGTCGATTCCGTCGAGGCTCATCCCGGCTACTTTACTCCGCGTCGCGTTTGCGCCACTGAGTACCGCAAAACGCTGCGATCACTGTTCGGGTTTGATCTGGAAGTTGCGATCATCGAAGCCGAGCAAACGGTCGCCGAAAAATCGCTCGTCATGAAGCTGCTGCAGACTGACCCTCCAGGGGGCAGCGGCTTTCGCAACGACACTCACGGCAACCCACTGACAACGATCCTGTGGGACCAGTATTCGTACATTGCGGACGCGGGACTGGCTGAGTTGTTCTCTCAGAAACGACGAGCCTTGCTCGAAGAGACCACCGGACCGATTCCGCCGACAGGCCTACAACTCGAACACGTCGAGAAGCTGATTCGATCGTTCGTTCCGCGAGCGTTTCGGAGACGTGTTCCGGAGTCAAAACTCGTTGAAATCATTGACGCCGTGAAACAAAGCAGCAACCTGGAAGCTACAGTGAAAATCGAATTGAAAGCCGTCCTCATGTCGGCCGGCTTCATGTTTCGTGGGCTGATGATGGATGGCGAAGCCGGCAAACAGCAACCGGTCGACAGCTTTGAACTCGCCGAACGACTGTCGTACTTCATCTGGGGCGACATGCCTGACGCCGAATTGTTGGAACGGGCTTCAGCGGGCGCACTCGCAAAACCAGAAATCTTCGCGGCACAGATCGAACGAATGATCGACTCGCCAAAATCAATCAACCTGTCAGACGACTTCGCCATGCAGTGGCTGACGCTCGACCAGGTCGCCAAACGGTCGGTTCAGGTGCCGGAAGCCGAGGCTCTCCGGTCGCAACCAATCGACTTTATGCACCACCTCTTTGTGGAAGACCGACCGCTGTTGGAATTGCTCGATTCAAAGACGGCATTCGTCAATCCATTTACAGCGAAGTTCTACGGAGCCGATTCGAAGCAGATGGTTCGGTATCGCAAACAAAAGGGCATTGAACGCGAGATCGTTCCGAATCAGAAGATCTCGCTCGTACAGACAAAGAATCGTGGCGGGATTCTTACCATGCCGGGCATTCTGGAGATGAACCGCGGGCCGGTGATTCGAGGAACCTGGATACTCGAACGAATCCTTGGCGAAGAACTCCCCGAACCACCCGCCGACGTCGGACAAATTCCCGCCAATCCACCCGGCAAGAATCTGACATTCCGCGAACGTTTCGAAATGCACCGCAGTAAGGCGACGTGCGCGATCTGCCACGACAGGATCGATCCGTTGGGATTCGCGCTGCAGCGGTACGACGGTCCAAACTACAAACGGGAGGCCGACGTCGACACGACCGGACAGCTTCCGACGGGAGAGTCGTTCGAAGACTTCGCAGGCCTGAAGCAGATTCTGGTCACGTCGCAACGTGAACCAGTCATTCGAAACATCGTACAACGCACGCTTTCCTACGCACTTTGCCGTAAACTGGAAATCTTCGACCGCCCGACAGTCGATAAAATAGTCAGCGAGCTCGTCGCTTCCGACGGTACCTACCGCGACCTTGTTCATCAGGTCGCAACGAGTCTACCGTTTCAACAAACGGTCATCAGGAACTGAGCATGAACTGGAACATCGATCGCCGCACGTTTCTTCGAGGGACCGCTGGAGCGGCGCTGCCGTTGCCATTTCTCAATCTGATGACGGCGTCGGCCAAAGAATCGGCGACGGAGAAACCGCCCGTTCGGTTCATGACTTTGTTCAAGCCAAATGGCGTCCACCCTCCGTCATGGAATATCAGCGGCGGCGTTGAAACTGATTTCCGCATGTCGCCGCTCATGCAGCCGTTCGCGAAGCACAAGGACGATGTGCTCATCCTCGACAACATGGGTGACTTTGGTTTCTCGTCACACGCCAACTCAACTCGACGGTTTCTGTCGGGACATCACAGGAACACAAAGTCGGCGTCGGTCGACCAGTTGATCGCGGACAAGATCAGCGGAGACACGCCTCACCGTTCGCTCGAACTGACGACCGAAGGTTTGTTTCCCAACCAGATCGGCTGCAGCTACATCTCGTACGATCAAGACGGGCAAGCCATTCCACGCGAGAGTGATCCTCAGCTCATCTTTGATCGACTGTTTCGAAATCCGCTGAGCCATCCGCAGAAGCGGCAGGAGATGGCCAGCCTGCTGGACCGCGTTCGAGAAGACGCGAAATCGCTCACACGAAAAGCGGGACACGAAGACCGAGCAACGCTCGACCAGTACCTGACCGTTGTCCGAGAAACTGAAAAGCGTCTGCAGGACATGAAGGCTCGTTCGTCGACGTCGGACTTCTCAGGATTCAAACGGCCAGAGCGTCCCGCGAATCTCAATGAACAAGCCGAGTCGATGATCGACCTGATCGCACTCGCCATGTGGACCGACTCAACCCGATGCGTCACCTACATGCTCGGAAACAGTAACAGCCGCATGATCTTTGATTTTCTTGGCATCAAAGAACAGCACCATTACCTGTCACACTTCTTTCGCAATTTCAGCCGCGAGAATCTCGAAGCCCTGCTCAAAATCAGCCGCTGGCACATGGAGAAATTCGACTACCTGCTGACCAGGTTGAAGTCGTTTAAAGATCACAACGGGACATTGCTTGACCACAGCGTCGTTTTGTTCGGCTCGGGCATGGGGCACAGCGACAACCACACGGCAACTCGCATTCCCATCATTCTTGCCGGCAACGGTGGCGGCATGCTGAAAACCGGGCGGTACGTGCGGTACTCAGAGAATCAGCAACTCGGCAAACTGCACCTCGCTCTTCTGCAGAAGTTCGGTGTCGAGCCCGAATCATTCGCCGGTTCAAGCACGGCACTGGCCGGGCTGGACTCGTCAGACTTTACTCCGTGGCGTGAGCAGCCCTTCGAAAGCTGGATCAAAATCGAAGGCAACGAGATCACTGTTCAGGGACGAATTCGAATGTCTGACAACCTGGACGAAGCAAAGCTGTTCTTCGTCGATGTTCAGGACAAGCCGTCGGTCCGAATCGAAGTTAGTTTCCGAGACTTCCACAACTTCAACATCGCCTATCACTGTGGTACTCCGATTACGATCTCGGGGACCGGTAGCGAACAGGGCGGTCGTCTGACGATTACTAAAGTCAAAGAGCTGACTTCACTATTCGGTGCCAGGCCCGGCAGCGCTAACGGTTAATTCCACCGACGACCGAACCTGCCTGTCGAGAAACGTATCCTCTGACTCGTCAGCCGACAGCAGATCGGCGATTAACGAACCTCTCTGCTGGACAGGCCTCTCTGCCGGACAGGAATGATGAGCCACGATCAAACAATCCCCGTCAATGACGAACTCTGGATGTCGCCGTTGGTCGCCGACGATCGCGAGGCGTGTGTCGAACTGCTCAATAATCGAGAACTCGAACGCCGAATGCTGAGTGTCCCGCATCCGTACGGGCAGCCTGAATTTGATAGCTTTCTCGCCATAGCCGCGGCCGCCAGAGAAGGACAAGGTTGCGACGTCCATTTCGCGATTCGGCACAAAGGCGAAGGAATGATTGGCGGCTGCGGATTCCAAGGCATTAAGCCCGGCCACCGGGTCGAGGTTGGCTACTGGCTTGGCCAGCCGTACTGGGGGCGTGGTTTCATGACGCCCGTCGTCGCAGCAGCCTGCAAAATCGCGATCGATACCTGGGACGTCAAACGGATCGAAGCGTACGTGTTCGACGGAAATAATCGGTCGGCACGGGTGTTGGAGAAAAACGGTTTCTGCTTCGAAGGCCTGCTTCGTAAGTTTGACCGCAAAGGCGACGACTTCATCGACACGCGTGTGTTTGCAAAGATCGTCGACTGACATGCCCCGTTTTGATTTTGCCGTAGGGTGTGACCAGCGGAGCGAATCAAACGGCTGGTGTGCCGGCGCGGGCAATCGTTGGAGATTGTTGCCGCCTGGATTGCTCGCAGATCTCCGCGCCGGCACACCGCAATTGCCGTTCGGCCCGCTGGTCACACCCTACACAAACCGTCCGATTCCGTTACTTCTTTCGGTCGGCGCGCTGCACGGCGACCATCAGACCGGCGAATGTTTCAAAGTTTGCTGGAAAGCTCATCTGAGCGTTGTGCTTTTTGAAACTGTCTCGCGTCTTCGCGCTGCCATTCCATTCGTCCGCTGAAAGCGACCCATCTTTGTTCTTGTCGAGTCGTCCGAAAACGTACTTTGCCCAGCGACCTTCCGCGCTCTTGGCATCGTACTCGACGGCCGCGATCGGAGTTCCGGACGGAGCTGCTGCAGCGGGTTTTGTCGATGACGTTGCATTCGAACGTGAGGAAGGAAGCGTCGTTGCTGCTACGGCGGCTGTAGAGGGAGCTGGACTTGCTCCTGACGCCCGTGAGATTTCGCGAGGAGTCAGCAGGCTGTCCCGGTTGGTGTCCAAGGCAAAGAATTCCTTGTACTTCATGCGGTCCCATTCGTAGAGCCCGATCTGCCCGTCCTTATCGAGATCGGCAACCTTCCATGCTTCCGGCAGGTCGACCGTTACTCGCGGTGGAGGCTTTGGCGTATTCCGGCTTGAACGGCTACGACTGTCACCGCGCGAACTCGCCCCGTATCGGCTGTCGCGAGACCGGTCATCGTCTCGCCGGTAATCGCTCGGCCCACGACCATCGCCACGGTCACCAGAGCCGCCTCGGTCGCCGCCATACCCACCACGGTCCCCGTAACTTCCTCGGTCACCGCCATACCCACCACGGTCACCACCGGAAGAACGATCGCTATAGCCTCCTGATTCTCGGCCACGACGCATTTCTTCCATGGCGCGAGGCAGCATCTCACCGAATCGGTCGCGCGAGAGTCCTCTTCGAAAGTCGGCACCCATCCGTTGCATGGCGTCGCGCATCGGCCCGGGAATTCGTCGTGTTTCGTCTTCATCCAGACGGCCGTCGCGATTGCGGTCCATCATTCCAAAGAAGCGATCTGCCATCTCGGAAGGGTCGCCGCCTCTGCCGCCGGGCTGAGCAAACGCTGATTGGAACGCCGTTCCGGCGAACATCACAGCCATCACTAATTGAAGCCTGATCATTTTTTCGTCTCCACTTCCGGATGCTTCAGTTTGAGATCGAGGTCAAACTGCTGCGGGTAGTCTCCATCGCGGCCTGATTTTTTAATTGGCTTCGCGTTTACTTCAAGATCAGTTCGTTGCATCAATTCTGCATTCAGTCCTTCGATATCGAATCTTTCCTTCGCATGCCCCGCGGCTGTTACCGTGCCACGTTCTTTGCGAGTCCCTTCCCCGAACTGCAGCTTTGTCAAATAGTGCCGCTCCGTGCCGTCGATCGTTTCCGCCAGAGTGTCAGCTTCTTCAAGCCAGTTGACACGAGTAGAAGCCCACTCACCCACAGACGCAGCAACTTTCACCTGCGGCTCGAGTTCTTTCAGCAGCTCTTTCTGATCCGTTTCGTCCTTCGTCGCCTGCTTGACTTTCTTTTCAAGTGCCGCGACTGCGTAAGAGCGGTAACCGAACATCCCGATCAGCAGAATCGCGACCGCTGCAACGCCAGCCAGTTTCTTGTGCCGAGAGTAGTCCTTCTTGACGGCCGGTCGCCGCGGATTCAAAAAGTCGACGGCGCACGAGACTTCAAGCGAATGACTGACAAGCTGCCCGATCGGTCCGCCGAAGGCTCCGTGCGGATCGTCAACCGGCGTACAACTGAGTGTTACGCCTTGCCCCTGAAACGGATCAAGCTGTTTGATATCGCAGCGAAAGCGGTCACGAATGGCGTCACCGAGTGCTGCGTTCTCGTCTGGCGACCCGATCATCCAGCAACGGACGACTCGCGAATTGGGAAGTCGTTTCTGCAGAGCAACAAGTGCTCGGCTGATCTCAGCGAGAATCGGAGTCGGCTGTCCTCCGCCGGCTACTACCTGTGTTGAATGTGTAAAGTGCAGGTGCCCTTCGCCAAGAATCGAAATTTCAACTCGGTCACCGTGCTGGGCGACGACCACAACAATTTCGCCGGCGCTGTGATCAATCCGGTGCTCTTCCAGAGAAACAATTCCCGCCGTTGCCACAGATGAAACACCGACGGATTGAAGATCGAGCCCTGCCGCGGACGAAATCGTTCTCAGTCGCTTAATCCGATCCTGATGAACGGTCGAAACCAGCACGTCGCGAACGGAAGAATCCTCACGGCGCGGCAACGGAAGGAAGTCGAGCGTCAATTGGTCCAGCGGAATCGACGACTTGGCCGCCGACTGGTACCGGACGAGATCCGGCAACTCGTCATCAGGGACGTCGGGAGTTTCGAGATGCCGGACGATGACGTCTTCACGAGGCAGCGAAATGCAAACCTGACTGGCAGACGCTCGCTCGCGACGCAGTTCGCCTTTCAGCCATTCACCGAGTCCGTGCGGATCATCGGCCGAAATGGATTCCGGAACTTCAATCGAAAAGCTTCTACGAATCTTCACCGAGCCGCGTTCTACGGAAGCTTCGATCCCGCAGATTCGATGCGTCTCCAAATCAATGGCCAGGAAATCAGACATGGTTGTTCTTTCTGTTTCTGCTACCGCTTCAGGCAAATTGTGCCAGCTTTGGAACGCCGTTTCTCATGCCGCAGTGAGTCGTATTTTTGATTACTTCTTTTACTCGTTCCTACGCTCTGCGTGGGAACGGTTATTCAGACGCTCTGCGTCATCGTGTTGTTTTCTGGTCGTGTTGTGCAATCAGGACGCGGAGCGTCAGAAAGGTACGTTCCCACGCGGAGCGTAGGAACGAGTTGGGAAGTTTTTATTAAGTTCCGTCGTCGATGATTCCAGTCAGCTCAGCCCTCGTGTATCCGCGTCCGAGTTCCGTCAGGTCGCTGACAGAAACGACCTTTGCTGGCGACTCGGTGGCATCGATCGTCGCTTCGATGCGTGTGAATCCGCCGCCTTCTTCGAAGAACCCAACAATCTGCGCACGGAAGACGTGGCCTCGCCCTGTGAGGAATCGGTCGAGTTTGACCATCGTCGGCAGGTCGACAATTCCCTGAGTGACCAGCCACCCGTTGTTCGTTCGCATCGCCGCCTGCTCAGCCAGTGCTTCGCCTTCGGACCCAATCATCGGCGATGATGTAATCGCTTGGGCGATCTCTTCAGTCATGTCGGGAATGCCAAGTAGTGTTTCGAATCGAGCCTGGTTGACATTGATTCGTCCCGAAAGTTCCGGGCCTTCGACAACGGTCAACGCATCGAGCAACGTCGGCAGGTAAGTTTGCATTGAGCCGGAGTCGGATGCCCACGGACTGTTGAGCAACTGTTTCTGACCTTCAATTTCGACTTCGACCTGAGCCCCGATGAGTTCGTACAAAGACTTCAGGTCGACCTTGGCACCCTTCGACAAATCCATCCCGCCACGAGACACTGTGCCTTGAGCGTTGCCGCCCAGTGCGTTTCCGACGGCAGCCGCTGCCTCGACGAGCCCACCACCGGAAGTTTGATTTGAGTCGCCGGAGCGTGCGCTGGAATCTGAACTCGTCTCGGAGCTTGAACCAGAGGTCGGTGACGTCGAATCCGTCGACGCACCTGCTTCCGCTTGAGCTGCCGGATCGTCTGGATCAACGTACGGCCCGCTCATTCGAAAGGCGACGACAAATTGTGCGATGTCTTCGTCAAACTCTTCAGCCAGTGAATCAAAAAGTTCGTCGAGGACGCCGTTATTAACGTAGGTTCGCTCGGTTCCGTCGGCTCGCTGATTGAGTTCCCGCGCGTTCACGGTCAGAAAGGCTGCCAATCCCGGTTGCAGCACTCCATCGGCGTTGTCGAAGGGAGCATTCGCGTCGCCATCGTTCTCGTTGGGATCAAGCTTGCCGTTGCGGTTGGCGTCTTCGCCGTAGAGCAGATCAGCAGTCACGCCAGCCACCTGAAGCAACTCATCGATGGACTCGATCGCCCCGTTTCGCGACTCGTACGGCGGATCCAGAGAGGTGTAATAGTCACTTTCGGCGCCGTACGTGCGAAGCGTCTCGTCGCCATCGATCCAGTCGAGAATTGCGTCGGCGACTTCCTCAGTCATGTCCGGCAGGTACATGAGCATTTCGCGAGTCTGGTCTTCGTCGAGTTCGAAGTTCAGAAGTCGATTCACGTTGAGCCGCCCGGACTCGTCGATCAGTCCATTCCTCAAGGCAGTACCCGCTGGGTCTGTTTCGACAGGAGCAACGACAGAAAAGTAGCCTCGACCGCGAGCATTCTCGGACTCACTAAGCAGCACGCCGCGAAACCGATTCGGGTTGTGGTAGAGGCTGGCATCTTCTTCGGACTCCGGCACGGCGATCACCGCTGCGGCCAGCTCGATGCCCGACTCAGCGAACGAGCGACTTTCCGCCTGTCGGCCGTACATCGCCGTCGCTTCGGATTCTGAAATCATGATCTCGGAAAAGCTGTACGCTCCCAGCGTCAGCATCGCGATGACAACCATGACCAAAATCAGCACGCTGCCTGAGCGCTGCTTGTCGCGTTGCCGAGAACGCCATCTGAGAGAACTCCCTCTCCCCCGAAAGCAGGCGGCGGAGACGGAATTTGTTTGGATTCGGGGGAGAGGGTCGGGGTGAGGGGGACCACATTTCTGCGATCGATTAGACAGCCCCCTCACCCTAACCCTCTCCCCCATAGGAAGGTGAAAGCCGCACTCACCGGCCATTCGTGGGGGAGAGGGGACTTTTGAGACTATTGACAGTCGATCCTGAGGAATTCTGCGGTTCAATAGACCAACCCCTCAAAAGGACTCGATACGACAATGGGAACGACGATCCGGTACGTGTCTGTCGATTCGCTGGGCTGGTGATAAAGGATTGAGCCTTCGGGATGATTAGGCTCGCGAAATCCGATGGTGACGCCAATCGCGTTGGGAACGCGTTCCTGGACGTCGCTGTCCCATTCGGTCAGCCACTCGACGCCGTCGTGGTACTCGAAGGAAAGCGAGTTGATTTCTTCTGCCAGGAGTTTCGTCTGCGATGCCAGCTGAACCATGTCGCCTTGCTGGTCAGCCAGCGTCAACGTAAACCGGTCGCCAGACATTCGAGCCAGTCCGTCGATCCCGTCGTCGTACACCTGTTCCGTTTGAAACTGGCCAGCAACCATCGAAGCCAGATTTCCCTCGCCGCCCGCTAGAAAATACGAGATAGACTTCTGACTGCTTTGGGATTCGGGATTCAGCATCTGCTCATCCGAATTCGCGCCAAGGCGGTACGGACGATTGATATGCAGAACCACCGACACGGCATCGCCGAAAACACCGATGCTGCTTCCCGAGTACGCTTCGGCCGGATCGGTCACTTCGACAATGGGCTCAACGAGGAACTCGTCAGCGTCAGTGGTCGACGAACCGGTATCCGTGTCATCATCGGTGTCAGAGTCTGAAGTATCTTCGGGCACGAATTCGTCGACCGGTGGCGCATACATTGTCGATCGAATGTCGGCTGACATCTTCGTGAAGACCGCACGCGCGATCTGGGCTCGTTCAACTTCAACCTGCCCCAGCGTTGAGAACCGCCAGTGAAGTTCGAGTGCCGAATAGACGGCCGTCAATAGCGTTGCTGTGAGGCCAAGCGCGAGCATCAGTTCCAGCAGCGTAAATGCCGCGCGGTCAACTTTTTGCGCGTCTGGGTGCGAGTTTCCGCCTACGTCGTTGATCTTCGACGCGGAATGATGGAATGAGTGAGGCTGACGATTGATCACAGACCATCCTCCTCAAGTGCCGCTTCTTCTTCAGCGGCGGCTGCTACCGCAGCCATTTCATAAACGATCGGGTCACGCATCAGTCGCGACATGGAGAAGTTGGTCGCAGCCTGCTGATTGCCACCGTCGTAGTTGACGGTGACTGTTACTTTCTGAAGGTCAGCGTGCGGACCGACGGCTGTCTGCATGGACCACGTCCACGATTCGTCGTCCTCAAATGGCTGGTCTGCCACGTCTTCAAGGGGCTCGACGGCGGCGACGATCTCAGCGAGTTTCGACTCGCACCGCATGATTGCCTTTGTCATGAGTCGAGCGTCAACGGCGGCTCTCATGCCGTTCGTCGAAAGCTGACTGAGAGCGACGAAGGCGGTCAGGAAAATCCCCAGTGACAGCAGCACTTCCAACAACGAGAACCCTCGCCGAGCCTTGACGCCCGTCGCAAGAGTCCTCGCATGTTTCGTAAATGCCGATCTCATTCGGTCGCTACCTGGAAGTTCCCATCCCTGACCGTCACTCCGCCTGTCAAATCCCGCACCGAGATTGTCCGCGAGTTTCCGTACTCATCGGCGATTTCAAAATCCGTGTCCGACGATGTTCCGTCTGAGTAAAACAGGATGGGTGCTGACCATGAAACACTGCTCAGCGCGCCGGCGTCTGCCAGACCGTTCAGAAGTTCTGACGACACTGTCGAGGCCGTCCCGCCGCCTGTTTCTCCGAACGTGATCTCCGTTGGCAGTGTCTCGGAGTGCTTTCCCTGATTAGCCTTTTCCTCCGAAGCACCTTCTGTTGGAGCTGACAGTGGAACTCGCAGGTAGTTAGTTCCGCCTGGCTCGTACACAAACTGCCATGTTTCGTCCTTGTCCAACGCCAGCAGACGAGTCCCCGCCAGCAATGCTCTGACATCTTCGGTTGCCGAACCGGTTCGCTGATCCCGCCAGCTCTGCATCAACGGTGAAGCGGCCAGCGAGGTCAGAATTATCATCATCATCATTACCAGCATGACTTCAATCAGCGTGTAGGCGCTGCGTGAAGTCACTAATTTTCTGGCAATGAAACGTTGCATCGTTACGCACTTTTCACACGAAGCAAAGTAGGCTGGAACAAGCACCGCGCAGTTCCGGCATGACGATATTCCTGCCGGAACTGCGCGGAGCTTGTTCCAGCCTACAAAACGATGCCCTTACAGATCCTGAGCCCAGTTGATGACGTCGTCTTCCGAACCTTCCTGCTGGTCAGGACCCGCTGACCAGACTGCTGGCTTGTCGATCAAACCCTGGCGGTTCCCGCTGGCTGGGTATTCGTAGTAGAGCTGATTGCCCCAGGCGTCCTTTGGAATCTCGGCGATGAACGGCTGCAATTGGCGGCCCGACTTGTCGGTACCAGGCATCATCAACATCTCGAAGACCGTTTCAGAATCGCCAGTTGGATACACGCCATCGTGCTTAACGGCGTACATCTGCACGTTTTTCTCAAAGTCGCGAATATGGATCTTGGTGGCGTCGACCATCGCGCCCTGTTGCTGGCCAAGCAGCTGAGGAACGGCAAACGCAGCGATGACGCCGATGATCGCCAGGACGAGCAGGACTTCGATCAGTGTGAAGCCGCGACGAGTTGGTTTCTGGTTTCGTTGAGATCTCATGGGGACTTTCTCCTTCGGTAGGCAGGCCGAGACTCGCTCGGGGTGGGGTAGCCAGTTGTTGTGGTGGAAACTTTTTTTGGTGAGCCGAAGGCGCTAGCCTCGGGCATTGACAACAAAACTGAGGAAGCGTCAGAACCCGAGGCTAGCGCCTGCGGCTCACGAGTGTTTGTTCTAATTCCGAAATCTACTTCTAAAATCTTAAAGGACGGACGAACTCTGCAGGACCGGCAACAGCAGTCCCAGCATCACAAACAGAATTAACATGGCCATAACCAGCAGCATGGCCGGTTCGAGCAGACGCACGAACAGTTCGAGGTAACGGTACGTTCGCCGTTCCATACTCTCGGCAATGTCGACCAGAACTTTTTCCAGGTTGTTGGCTTCTTCGGCGACAGCGATGATCTCGACAGCTTCCTCGGGAAATTCGCCGCTGGCCCGCAATGGCTCTGCGAGTGATTTCCCGGCAGAGATGAAATCGCTGGCTTCGTTGATCGCGTTGGACAGAACTTTGTTACCAGTCGCATCTTTGGAGATCCGCAATGAGTTGAGAATCGGCACTCCGTTATTCAATAGCGTTCCCAGAATTCGGCAGAAACGGGCAATCGCCAGACTGCGATAGATCTTGCCCGCTCCGGGGACAGTCAGCTTCGCCCGGTCAAGAACCAGTCGGCCCTCTGTCGAGCTGAAGTATTGAACCGCGAAGAACGCAGCAGTCGCCAGCAGACCCGCGACGGCGAGCCCGTAATTCGCCAGCGTGTCACTGATGGCGACAACGGCGGTCGTTGCCCAGGGGAGTTCGCCGCGAGTTTCGAGCCGGCTGAATACCGGTTCAAACTTCGGCACGAACCAGACCATCATGACCGTCAGAACGGCTCCGCCGACGACGATGAGAAACATCGGATAAACCGTCGCTCCGACGACGCGGCCCTTCAGGTCTTCCTGATGTTCTGTGAAGTTGGCGATGCGTCGCAGCACGTCTTCCAGGAAGCTGCCTTCTTCGCCGGCCCTGACCATACTGACGGCCAGTTCGGAAAAGACGTTCGAATGCTGCCGCAAGGCTTCGGCCAGTCGAGTCCCGTTGGAAACCTCGTCGCGCACTTCCTGCAGGACGACTTTCAGCACTTTGTTTCGCGTTTGCCGCTGGAGGAGTTCCAGAGACCTCAGCAGTGGAACGCCCGAACGCAGCAGGTCACTCAGTTGTGAATAGAACGTGGCGAGGTCGCGAGGTTTGACCCGCCGTCCTCGCAGTCGATCATCGCTCTTTGCAGATTCAGCGAGTTCGATCTTGAGCGGAAAGAGTTCGCGCGAAGAGAGCGTCGAGACGACTTCCGTCTCAGTTCCGGCCGTCAGAAGCCCTCGGACTTCCTGACCAGACATGGCTCGCGCTGTGTATTGAAATTCTGGCATGGCGAATGGAAAGGATGAATTCAGAAGGCGGAAGGCAAAACATCATTCAGCCTTTTGCCTTCATCGTTCTGCCTTCAAACAATGTCTCCCTTGGTGATTCGGAGGACGTCTTCGATACTCGTCGTACCGTTGATCGCGTGCAGCCATCCACACTGCCGAAGAGTGACCATTCCATGTTCGATGCCGTACTGGCGAATGCGGGTCGAACTGACTCGCTCGCCACACATCTCACGAACTGCGTCGTCGTTGATGAGTAGCTCGTACGCACCAATTCGACCTGAGTATCCTGTGTCGCCACATTCACGGCAGCCGACGGAACGGAAGAGTTCTTCGATGTCTCGATTCGGGAAGTCTTTCGGCAGATCGTCAGGCGACGGCCGATAGGATTCGCGGCAGTGCATGCAGAGTCGGCGAACCAGTCGCTGAGCCATCACACCTTCGACAGTGCTGGCCACGAGGTACGGTTCGACGCCCATATCAACCAGACGCGTGAACGAACTGGCCGCGTCGTTGGTATGCAGCGTGCTGAAGACAAGGTGACCAGTCAGCGATGCCTGAATGGCTGCTTCGGCCGTTTCGTAGTCTCGAATTTCGCCGATCAGGATGACGTCCGGGTCGTGACGCAGGATGGATCGCAAACCGGCGGCGAACGTCAGGCCGATCCGGCTGTGAACCTGAATCTGGCTGATTCCGTCGAGCTGGTATTCGACCGGATCTTCGACGGTGATGATCTTCGTGTTGGGGCTGCGAATTTCGTTCAGGCCGCTGTAAAGAGTCGTCGACTTACCACTACCCGTTGGGCCTGTTACCAGCACGATGCCATGCGGGAGGCTGATCAACTTCTGGAACGGCTTATAGATCGGGTCCGGCATCCCCATGCTGCTCAGGTTAAAGACCATTCGGCCCTTATCGAGGATTCGAAGAACGATCCCTTCACCGTGCAGCATCGGGATGATTGAAACTCGAACGTCGATGTCGCGTCCGGCAACTTTCAGTTCGATACGACCGTCCTGAGGCAGTCGCTTTTCAGCGATGTTCAGTCGAGCCATGATTTTCAGACGGGTCACGATCGCGGCGTAGAACTGGTTGATCTCCGGCGGCACCGACTGAACTCGCAACATGCCGTCGACACGATACCGGACCCGCAAGCCTCGCTCGCCCGGCTCGATGTGAACGTCACTCGCCTGCTGCTGCAGAGCTTCGAGCAGCAACTCGTTTACGAGCCGAATGACCGACGCCTGCTGAGCCATCTCGGCGAGTTCGCCGTCCGCTCGCGAGGCTTCCGCGAGGTAGTCATCGTCGTCGTCCGTCTTCTGTTTGACGAGTTCGTTGATCGTGTCGCCGCCGACGCCCAGCTTGTTTTTGATGTACTGAACGACGTCTTCGTGTCGTGCGAGAACCGGCTCCAGTCGCAGGTTACTCAGCGAGCTGAGTTCGTCGAGCGCTTCCAGATCGAAAGGGTCACTCGTCGCAACTTCGACGCGGCCGTTTTCACGGCGTAGTGGCAACAGCGAGTGTCGATAGATCGTCGACGTCGGGAAGAGATTCAGCAGCTCGGGGTCGATCTCAAAATCTTTGAGTTCGACGTACTGCATGCCCAGTTCGTCGGCGAACGCTCGCAGAGTCTGCTCTTCGGTCAGCAGGCCCATCTCGATGACAGCCTTGTCGAACCGATGGCCGTTCATCTGCTGCCGAACCTGATCTCCCTGATCAGTCGTCAACAGGCCGTGCCGGATGAGTACTTCGCTGATTTCCATGAATCATTGCCCGCGATAAATAATACAGGTCTACCGTTTCAGTCATCGACCGTGATGTCTGGCAAACGAGCGAGCCCGGTGAATCCTGGATTCACGTCCTGGACGATCGCTCCTAACAGGGTAGTAGATCCCAAAGGTTACGCAATTTGTTTCAGAATATTGACAAACTCGTCAGTCTGTCGGCCAATCACTCGACATCTTAGAAAGTCGTTCGAGCCCGGCAATTCCCGCAGGTCGATGCCTGATCGCTCGACAGAATCACAAGTTATTTAACGTCCGCCTGGACGACCACCGCCACCGCCGGGTCGACCTCCTCCGCCACCGCCACCGGGACGACCTCCGCCACCGCCGGGAAATCCGCCGCCGCCACCAGGACGTCCTCCACCGCCGCCGCCCTGGATGGCACGTTGAATAAACTGCTGACGCAATTGCTCAGCAGCCTGCTGTTGAGCATCGTTGTTCGAATTGGAGCTGCCGCCATTTGAGGAAGAAGCACGACCGCTGGTTGAGCTTGAACTGACCTTTACGCGTGGAAGCAGCGAACCGATGGTCTGCTGAATCATTGCCGAACTGGCGTGCTGAAGCGGGACGACCCGAATCGCTCGTCGAGCTTCCAGCGCGGCCGAGTCGATCTCTTCGACCATTGCCTGAACCTGCTGATACGTCGAATCGTTTGTCGACACGTAGAGCCGGCTGTTCTGGTAGTCGATCCCCATTGTCATCTGAACTTTCGGAGCTGATGCGGCACTGCCTCCGCCGCCCATCAGTGCCGCGAACGGGTTTCCACCACTTCCGCCGCGTTGCTGTTGAACCGGTTGAGGTGGCGTCAGTTCTTCTTTGAAGACGTCGCGAATGATCTCGGCAACTTCGTCGACCTGAGCGTGCTTGACCGCGATGTATCGTGGAGCTCGATCTCGAAGTTGCTCCGGCAATTCCGAAGCGTCGAGAATCCGAAGCACGTCTTCCACTTCGTCGATCTGATGCGGAGGACCGCTGACGAAGAGCGAGTTTGAACGCACGTCAGGAATGATTCGCAATGTCTGCGGCCCCGACAAAACGGAATCGAGCCCGCTCATCCCCATGATGCCTCGCCCCATCGATGAGAGGCCGCCGGACAGCTCGCTCATGAATCCGCCGTCAGAAGCGCCAGCCGAAGTCGACACCGAACTCGTCGGAAACAGCCGTTCAAGGATCGACGCCGTCTGCGTGGCGTCTGCAGAGCGAAGATAGAACACAGTCCACTGAGTCTTCGGCGGCATGGCAGACGCCAGTGTCGCGATGACGTCTTCGAGTCGATCGAGAGCAACCTCGTCTTCAGAAACGATCAACAGATTGCCACCCTGAATCGTGATGGCGATCGGAGCGTTAGTTTCCGAAGGTTTAGCATCGCGTTCGGCTTCCGCCGCGTTGAGGTCGAGAAAAAACTGTTGCAACTCTTCGTCGGTCGCTGCATCGCTGGCGTTGTCATCGCCCGCCGACTCGTCCTGCGGATTGGCAGCGAGTGAGACTTCGCTGAATGGATCATCGGCAAACGCAAATGCCAGGTCATCAGGCAGCGAGCTTAGCAGTGCAGTATCGAGTCGAGCGGCAACTGGCGATTCATAAGGAACTCGCGATGCCGACTTAGCTGGTTTGTCGCTGGCGTCAGTTTTCGGAGGACTCGCGGGAGCTGGCTTCGCTGGCTGAGAGCCAGTTGGAGCAGCCGCCTCTGGTTCTTCCGACAGGAACGGCGAATTCGATGACGGCACGCGTCGATCGCGGATCGCTCCGGTCGCCGACGGAATCACCGTGCGAATCGGGTTAAGACCGCGGACATTCCAGATTCGCTCAAGTGCCTTCAGGAAATCTTCTGGATTGCGTCCGCCAAGCGGGATGGTTCGAAGGTTTCCTTCGCCGCCGTAGCCGCCGGCTTCGCCCGGTTCCAGCTGAGTGACCAGCAGCTTGATCTGAGTGACCTGCTCGTTCGAGCCGCGAACGATCAAAGCATTGTCAGAAGGATGCGGCTGCACGACCGGAGCACTTTCTCCGTCCGCATAGAACAACGATTGTATCGAAGACGTCGCGATGTAGGCATCCATTCTTCCGAGCGGAATGACTGCCATCTGAGTCGCGCCGGCTCCCATTCCGTCGAGCTGTTTAATGGTCGTCGCAATTTCCCGGTGCATCTCCTGAGTGGCTTTGATGTGAATCCGTCGCGTGCGGCCGTCCTCATTCAGAATCGTTCCTGGGTAAAGGACATTCAGCGTCTTCGTGACTTCCATCGCGTCTGCGGTTTCGAGCTGGTAGACCTCAAGGTAGGGCTCACGATTCGACCGTCCGTATTCGCCGTCCAGCGGCGGAAGATCGACCGCTTCGATCGCCTCTTCGATAATCTTAATGTTGGCCGGGCTGGCCGTAACGAGCAGCGAATTGGTTCGTTCGTCGAGTGCGATCGTGACTGCTGCGTTTGGATCGGCGGGAGCTGGCGAGCCGTACCGAGGATCTCGCGACGACGAGCTGCTGCTTCCGTAGCGGGATCGCGAGTCGTAACTTCGTGACGAACCGCTGACGTTCTGAACGCCGCGTGCGCCCAGTCCGAACAGGTCTCGCACGACGGCATCCGCATCCAGAACCGAAATGTGTTCGAGCTCGAACTTGCGGAAGACCTTATCTCCATCCACTTCGAAGCCGGTAATCAGCCCGTGAATTCGCTGAAGGTTGCTGCCGATATCCGTCACAACAATCTTGTTAGCTTTGTTAAGTGGTACGACTTTGCCCTGCGGGCCGAGTAGCTCGCGGCTTTCGGTGGCGGCTTCGTCGGCGGTCATTCCATCGAGCGGAATCAGGACAGTCATCAGCTCGTTGCGTCCGCGAGTCGGCAACTCTTCAACGGTGACCGTCGGAACGAGATTCGGCGGGATGCCATTGTCGATGTTCACAACGACGAGGAATTCATCCCTCCGAACCAGAACGTAGCCCTTCTGCAGAAGGTAGCCGTTCAGAACGTCGAGAGCCTCCATCGGAGTGTATTTGCGGTTGTCGCGATAGTTGAATGATCCTGGCGGAACGGCATTCAGGTCGAGCGTCAGACCAGCGGCTTCGGCGAACATCGTCAGCACGTCGTTCCACGGTGCGTACCGAAAGTTGAACGACAATTCTTTGACCGGAGCTCCGCTGTCACCAGCACCTGCTCCGAAGGAAACAGTCGCTGTTTCACCTTCCGGCGGTTCAGTCGGGGTCGGCGGCGCGACGGCTGCTGGTGTCAATGCTGTTGACGCGGGCTGCGTGCTTCCGGTTGTTCGTGGCGCGCCCGGAGGGCCGCCCTGAGTATCAGCAAACGCAAACGGCTTGCCTTTCTTTTGCTCGAAAGCCTGCCGCTGCTGCGACGACAAAATTGCGGATGTGTTCTTTTCGAATTCGGCGCGAAGAGCGTCTGACTTCGCGTCGCGTTCTTCTTCGCTCATGTCTCGATTGGAGCGAATTTCGCGGCGAGCCTCTTCATATTTTTGATTCAGTTCGGAGATCTTCGCCTGCTGGTCAGACGAAATGTTGAACTGTCCGGCCATGTTGGGATCGGCCAGCGCCCTCATTCCTCGCCGCTGAAGCGAAAGCTGGTCGAGTCGCGACCGCTGTTCCGGTTTGATGATCGCGTTGACTTTCTTATCCATGACGGTCCGCATCTCGCCAAAGATGGCTCGACGCTCTTCGTCGCTGCCGGCCGAGCGTGCTCGATCCATGATCTCCCGGAATTCAGGACTGTCGCGCAGTCCCGACTGCATTTCGCCGAGCGACTTTTCCTGATCTTCGGTCAGGCCGA
>Ga0316208_1001633_pt1 | contig 20399 bp, 16 predicted proteins | sample 3monopyrite_MG_FD_204944 | JGI IMG/M metagenome (GOLD analysis project Ga0316208, IMG submission 204944) | Microbial mat bacterial communities from mineral coupon in-situ incubated in ocean water Damariscotta River, Maine, United States -... | ecosystem: Environmental > Aquatic > Marine >...
CTGAATGGAGTGCCGTTGATGTTCGATTCAACAAAATACTGTTGAATTTCAGGACGGACATCTTCCATCATGTAACGACCATGCCCAATAACGGGGTAGATTCGTAAAAGGGCATGCCTGGTTTGAATCACATCGTACAGGCCAAGCAGAATCAATGGCCCAATAACCAAAAGCAGCCACAGCACTGATGGCCACCAAATTGAAAGCAGCGCAACAAGCGTTGGCAACAGGATTGCCAACGTAAAGAATATCTTTCGAACCATGTATCATCTACCTTATTGTTTTACAGAAGAGGAACGATCTTGTATGGAGCAGGAGGGCTGCCCGCCAACCTATCCTCTCCGCTGTATTCTCTTGAATAGAGGTTCACTCTATTAATCGCTTGGAACCGACGTGATATGCTCTGGTGTTATTTCCTGTGCCTGTAAGGCGAAGTCGTGTAATTTTTTTCGTTGGAATTGATAGACGCTGTCGGCCAGCCAGGGGGAAAGTCTTTCCAGATAGTAACCGAATTTTGCAAATGCGGTTACGGTGGTTAGCCTGCGGTTTTTTTCGATAGTGCGAATCGATTTTCTCGCTACGACTTCTGCAGAAGTCGTCATCCATTTGGGTGGTTCTTTTTTTTGACGACCTTCGGGAAGTAACATGTTTTCAAAAAGATCTGTTCTTACAAATCCGGGACAGACCACACCGACGCCAAGCCCGTAGCGTGCATATTCTGCACGCAATGCAAGAGAGTAACCAACCAAACCGTATTTTGTTGCGTGGTAAATTGTGTTTCGATTGGAAGGAAGCAAACCGAAAACACTTGACACATTCAGGATGCGAGATTGTTTATTTGCCAGCAGCATCGGGAAACAGGCATCGCAAAGGCGAATTGGTGCCAGGAAGTTAACAGCCAGTAATCGTTCGCGTTGCTGGCTGCTCATTTGATCGGTTGGCCCGTAGTAAACCAGGCCCGCGTTATTTATTAAGATATCCAGACCGCCCAGTTTGTCTGAAACTTCATCGGCGATGCTGGTGATTGTTTCTTCTTGAGATAAATCTGCAACAATCGTATGAACATAGATGCCCTGTTTCCTACACGCGGCAGCTGTTTCTTCAAGTCCTTCAGGTTGAATGTCGATCAAACAGAGATGCGTATTCCGGCGAGACATTTGCAAGGCGATTGCTCGCCCGATACCTGAAGCTGCCCCTGTTAACAAGGCTCGTTTTCGTTCAATATTGAACATAAACCGTATCCATATTACTAAGGGTAAAAGTTTACGAACGGCTCGCAAATTTTAGAAAATCAGTTTTTTGTTATGGCGGTCAGAACAGACCAGCCGTGCTGGGAATATTTGTTTGCAGGGGAAATACTTTTTTTTTTGCGTATCCTTTGATCTTTAGTGACCAATCAGGATAAACTGATCCTATCACAACTATCACTTTAATGCCCCGCCGAGTTTGTCGAAAGGGGAATATGTTTTCATCTATGGGAGTTCCTTCGATCATGTCCGACAACCAGAATAAATCTCGTCGCTCTTTCCTTAAAACTTCAGCCGTGGGGACTGTCGCAGGTGTCGTTGCTGCTCAGGTCATCTCTCCACGGGCTTTTGCTGACGAAAAAACGGTCCTCAAAGTTGGCCTGGTCGGCTGCGGCGGACGCGGAACCGGGGCGGCTCGCGATACCCTTTCAGGAGACCCCAACTGCAAAATCGTTGCGATGGGGGACTTGTTTCGTGAAAAAGCAGAAGCATCATTAAAAAACCTGCAGGCAACCGAATACAAAGACCGGGTTGATGTCGATTCCGATAAAATATTTGATGGTTTCGATGCGTATCAAAAAGTGCTTAACTCAGATATTGACATTATTCTGCTGGCAACTCCTCCAGGTTTCCGACCGCTGCAAGTAGAAGCAGCAATCAACGCAGGAAAACATGTTTTCTGCGAAAAACCGGTCGCTGTCGATCCTGCTGGATGTCGACGCGTTCGAGCAGCCGGGGAAGTGGCGAAAGAAAAAGGGCTGACACTCGTTTCTGGTTTATGCTGGCGATACGAAGATGGCATGAAGGAAATGATGAAGCGGATTCACGATGGAGCAATTGGCGATCTGCAGGCGATCTACAGCACTCGCTATCTTGGTCCTGTTGGAAGGCGAACACCTCGTACCCCCGGCATGAGCGATATGGAATGGCAGATTAAAAACTGGTACTTCTTTACGTGGCTTTCTGCTGATTTTTTTGCGGAACAGTTCGTGCATGAAATTGATAAGATTTCCTGGTTGATGAATAACGAATATCCCAAACGTGTATTGGCAACCGGCGGACGTGAAACACGTATCGGCAAAGAAAACGGCAACATTTTCGATCACTTTGCTGCAACCTACTATTACGAAAATGGGCTTCGCTATTCTGCTACAACTCGTCAGCAGGGCGGGTGCAGTAATGAATTTCAGGATTTCATTGTCGGAAAAGAAGGAACAGCCGATTTGATGAAGTACAAAATCGAAGGCAAGAACGCCTGGCGAAAACGAAAGAACGTGAATCAAATGTATCACAACGAACATGTTGCGATGTACGATTCGATCCGCAACGCAAAAGCTCTCAATAACACCGAATATATGGTCAACAGTTCGTTGATGGGAATTATGGCGAGAATGTCTGCCTACACCGGCAAAGAAGTGACCTGGGAACAGGCACTGAATTCGAAACTCGACCTCAGCCCCAAGTCTTACTCCTTCGACGCAGAAGCCCCTTCAGCAGAACCGGCTGTCCCTGGTGTGACACCGCTAATCTAAAAATTGTAGGGTACGCTGTGCGTACCAATTTGTGGTGTACTATCAATAAATAACAGTTGCCATTGTGGTTATATCGAGTCGATGATCGGTACGCACAGCGTACCCTACGCAACTTCCAGGCGAGCCGGGAGTTAACACCCCCGGCTCGCCTTTTAATTGATGAATGTGAACAGGAAATCCCCATGAAAGGTCCCGGCTTACGAATCCATAACGATGTAAGACGCCGTTGGAGATGCCCCGAAACCGGGAATATTTTGAAAACCCCTGGCTCGGTCACACACCTCTATTCACCATTTGTCAAACAAGCCCGCTGGATGAAGCTCGAAGAAGAATTTTCCTTAGCCCGCCAACAAACTCCCCTTCAGGAAATTTTGGAAAAAATGGTTATCGATGCTCCTGAGGAAGATTCTCCGCCCAAAGCGGAACAGGAAGAACCAAAGACAGGCGATGAGGAAACGACCGACAGCGAATCAACTTCGGAATCGTAACTTCAACAGTACACACTGCAATATTCTTCCCTGGCCTGGTATTTCAATTCTCAGCTTGCTTTTAATACGTCATGCTTTGATGACTCGTTCGCACTTTAGCTGTTAATGGTTACAATTGTCTCAGTGATGAAATGTGATAACATTCTTGACTAAAACTGCATTTGGTAAATGATCGTATCCATATGCTAAGGGTGGTTTGAGAACATTCAATACGTGAATGCGTATTACTTTAACTCGGCTGGTAGAATGCAGACAATTACGCAATTGGATCAGATCGCTTCTTTTCAGGGAGGGGTGCTGTCGATTGGAAATTTTGATGGGGTTCATCGTGGACATCAGGCGATGCTGCGCAGATTGAAAACACAATCGCTAAAACAGGGCGTCCCATCTATAGCGATGACATTTGACCCTGCTCCTGTCGCTTTAATTGCTCCCCATCGCGTACCACCACGTTTAAGTTCCATTGCCCGCAAAGCAGAATTGATCGCTAAAATTGGTATCGATTATCTTTTTGTTTATCCAACCAATACCAATTTTCTGAATCAAACAGCAGATCAATTTTTTCAAAAAATTGTTATTGAGCAGTTCCAGGCTGCCGGGATGGTGGAAGGTGAAAACTTCTTTTTTGGAAAGGATAGACAGGGAGATATTCAGCGTCTTAAACAGTTAACCAGCAAACATCATCTCTTGTTGCAGGTAATAGATGCAGTCAGTGCAGCAGGGGGGATGATCTCTTCCACTCGTATTCGCAAGTTGATTTCCGCAGGAGAGATAGAAGAAGCTGTCGAATGCCTGGGGCATCCGTATCGAATTACCGGAACCGTGATTCATGGCGACCAAAGGGGAAGAGGCCTTGGTTTTCCCACTGCAAACCTGGCAAAAATCGAAACGCTCATTCCCGGCGAAGGTGTCTACGCAGGAACCTGCCTGTATGAGGGGAATCAGTATTCCGCTGCAATCAACATTGGAAGTAATCCGACTTTCAGTAATCGGCAGAAGAAATTTGAGGTCCATCTGATCGGATTCAATGAAGATCTTTACGGTCAGGAACTTTCCGTCGATTTAATCGCTCGTTGTAGAGACATCAAAAAATTTGTGAATCGTTCGGATTTGCAAGAACAACTCAAAGTCGATATTCGGCTGGTTCAGCAAATAACGATTGAGCAGTAAACCAATTTAATTACCTTTATCGCGATCAGGTCGATGTCCGTTTATTGGTCGTCCGTGTTTACCAGTACCAGGTCGGTGGTGTCCATCTGGTCTGGGATCCATCACTTGCAGCACTTTTTTAGTGAAATTGTCATCCGAGAAGATGCTTTTTGTATGATATTTCTCCCAGATGTATGTCCATTTCAAAGCCTCTGCCTGATAATCAAAAGGGCTGTTCAGTAGCGCATGTTGCTTGGAAGTATCCAATGTTTTGAAAAAATTCAGTAGCTCCTTATGACTGACAGGATTTTTTCTCGCAAATTGCTGCATTTCATAGACCATCATACTACGAATAAGAGTTCTGCGAAAAACGAGACGTTGGTGTAAATCGTTTTGTCGAGAGCCTCCCGCTTTGGGAACACCCCGATCATCAGTCGGTTCGTCTTCGCCAGCATCATACATTTTAAGCGACAAGGCTTTTTCCATTGTTTTTACTGTCGCAGGCGAGGGCCAATATAATTTAGGATTATTTGACTGGGAAAGAGAGGCTTCCAGAATATGGATCATTTTATCGATTCCCTGTGATGAATCCGCTTCTAGTTTTCCCCTCTGTGAAGATGACAATTGCTGAAGAAGGATATCATCGAGAATTACTTTTAACTGGTCTTCCGAAAAAACATATAAATTCGCGTAATCAAGTTGGGGCCGATTACTGAAAAAGAAATTTAATATTCGGTAGGCAGAACGTTGGGTATTAAATTTATGACCAAGTTCTTCCTCTTTTTTTTGTTTAATAATTCTCGCAATAAGTTCTGGGAGACGGTGTTCTTTCAGCTTGCGTTGTGCTTTCAGGATTTTTTCAACTTCTGCAATTTTCGCTGCTGGTTCGGTGGTCGTCCTTAATAACTGTCTATCAAAGGGAGAAAGAGTGCTGAGCCATTGTTCATAATTATCCATGAGCGGGGTAAGGTGATGTTCTTCGACCTGTTGGTGCATCTCCCAGTATCGCGACTTGTCTGCTTCGGAAAGTTTAAGATAGTCGTCCAGATTTCGTTCCAGTCGAAGTCTTTTGCTTTGAGGTAGTTGCCTGAATTCCTTAATCGAGATGTGCGATTTAACGCTTGCACCGCAAAAACCAATGACTACTGCCAGCGCAGCCACATAACTCCAGAGATATATTTTGGGAGGCTTGTTCATACTACTAACAGTCAATTTCTCGGTCAATTTCTTTGCGAGAATCGCAAATTTCTAACAAAATACAATTTGATGTCAGCTCTCAGAATGAACCAGTCGTGCCTTGCCTGGCTGGTTCAGAATTTTCCGATGAACGTTTTACCCATTCACCATTTTTCTGAAGTCGAGTTAAAAAGTCAGCTGAACCAATTTCTTCATATCCATCGAAATGTTCTAACAATTCATACTCTTGAAGCATCGCATCGGCTCGAGATGGTGGAACGGTACGGGCAACAAGAAATCCCGCGACTCCACAGCCAATAACAAGAAGAACTCCTGCAAGAAGGCTGCCGTATTTGGTTACCTGTTGATACCACAACCGCTCATGCAGGGGCGTTACTTGCTCCTCCATTTTCAATGTGGCGATTGTTTTCTCTGCAAAATCTTTTGGCGCATTGGTTCGGGGTAAGTCATCAAGAAGTTCCCACGCAGTCGCCAGTGATTCCATATCGTGACGGGCGACCTCATTACTGGCCAGTAATTGTTCAATGCCGCGCGTTTCCTCTTCGCTCAATTCGCCATCTAAATAGGCAACGAAGTTTGAACGCTGGCTTGCGGATAATCGTACGAGTTTATCGACCATAATGGACGCTAACTAAAAATTCTGAATGGTGTCGCAGGGTGCATTGTGACGCACCTCGATAAGTAATTGGTATTTGTATAAGGAATTTGGTGCGTTACAACGCACACTAAGTGAATTCATTTTTCAGGCTGAAAGGGCTGACCTACATTTTTACATATTTTTCGAGATGATCTTTCATGTTTTCTCTGGCTCGCGATAAAAGCGATTTCACTGCGGAGGGACTTAATTCCAGCGTGGTCGCGATGTCTGCATAACTCATTTCTTCAAATTTATTGAGTAATACCGCAATACGTTGTCTTTCATTCAAAGACTCCATCGCCTGATGGACAATATTTAACAACTCTGCTTTATCAAGCATTCGAGCGGGCATCAATCCCGATTTTTCTGGTAGGTTTTTTTCAGGAGGTCGCGTGCTGAGCGGACCGGTTTCACCGCTGCCAAACTGAACTTCTTTGCGTCTTCCTTTAGAACGTTTTGTGTTACTGGCCAGATTATTCGCAATACGAAATAACCAGGTTGAAAACTTTGCCTGTGGTTCGTACCCGTTTCTGGCACGATAAATTCGCATAAATGTTTCCTGTGCCAAATCCTCGGCTGCTTCCTGATCACTCAAGATGTTGGCAAAAATACTGATCACGCGATCCTGATAATGTTCAACCAACTCTGCAAACGCTTCCTCATCTCCTTGCTTAACGCGCAGCATCAACTGCACATCGGGATCACTTAAATAAGGATTGATTTTGGTTTGAGTAGTTGCCACTATCAACATTTTCCGTGTGATGATGATTCGATGTCGAGATTATCTGCTACAAATCATCTCGCCTGATTAAACCCCGAACAAGTCTCGAAGTTCCGTAAAAATTGCCTCTTTAACTCGTCACATTTGCTCATTAATCACTCACAGAGTATCTTCGTATCTTACAGCGTTGCAAGAGAAGTTCCTACACGTCTTACGATTTACTTTGCATCGCAAAAATATACCAGGAGTTTGAATGTCCCTTACAAGCCTGCCTTTAAGTTACTGCTGCAACGTACATCCTTCCAGCAATGTTCAGGAATTATTGCAGATTCTCACTGAAAAAACAGCCTACGTGCAAGAATTGACCGTTCAACCGATTGCAGCCGGGCTTTGGCTGGCTGATTCGGTCACCCGCGAACTGGCTGATTCTGTTGAACTTCTGGCTTCCTTGAAGGAAAAACTGGCTCAACACCAACTCCCCTGTTATACATTAAACGCATTCCCCTACGGCAATTTCCACACAAAGCGGGTAAAAGAAAAAGTTTATCTTCCAGATTGGACCTCTACTGACCGTTTGGAATATACAATTCGATGTGCAAAACTACTTGCAGAGCTTCTTCCTGAAGGTGTTGAGGGGAGCATTTCGACAGTCCCGCTCGGTTTCAAAGAATTATCTAACGAACCCGATTTCACCATTCGTTGTTGCGACCGATTGATCGAACTGGCCCAGCAGTTAGATATTCTGCATGACGAAACAGGTCGCCTCATTCGATTAGCGATTGAACCGGAACCGCTTTGCGTGATCGAAACAACAGCCGAAGCGATCACGTTTTTTGAACAACTTCGCCAACAGGCACAAACGGTTCTTGCAGAAGATGTTGTCAATTCGCATATCGGTCTTTGTTACGATATTTGTCATCAGGCGGTTGAGTACGAAGATGTCAAACAATCGATTCAAACTCTTACCGAAAATAATATTCGCATCAACAAGGTTCACATCACCTGTGCGATTGAACTGAATGATCCCGCGAACAATATCGAAGGGCGTCAGTTTCTTGCTCAGTTTGCAGAACCAAGATATCTGCATCAGACATTCACGAAATTGAGTTCATCATCAAAAGAGACAACACACATCACCGACTTGACAACCGAATTCGCGACCTGCCCGCCGCAAGATTGGTTGAATGCAGAAAGTTGGCGAATCCACTTTCATGTCCCGGTGCATGCCGATTCTCTCGGACCACTTTCAACAACACGCAAATCTTTGCAAGAGGCGATGCAGGCGGTACGTGATCTGAGTTATGCACCTCACTTGGAAGTTGAAACCTACACCTGGAACGTGATGCCCGGCGAAACCCCAACCGATGTTTGTCAGAATCTAGCCGAAGAAATGCGTGCGACTTACAAATTATTGGAACTGCTTTAATATCACATCAATAGTATCTGTCCGAAATTGGATAGGCCATCCAAGATTTATTATAGAGGAATCATTCGTATGATATTGAATAGAATTGGTGTTGGCTCTGCCGGTAAGATACTGGGTTGTTCCTTTGCTCCATTTGGCATGATATACGGTTTATTTTTCGCACTCATGATGTTACTTGAGCCTGATAATAATCTAGGAAGTCATATAATCTTTGGCTTGCTGGCAATGATTATTTTACCAATTGCATTTGTTCTGGTTGGCATGATTATTGGCCTCGTGACAGCAACGTGCTACAACTTTGCAGCATCGATCACAGGTGGAATCGAATTTGAATTCATACAGATACTGAACACCACTGACAAAATGACAGAATAACTTTATTATCAAAATACAGGCCGAATCAATGAATAAAGAATCAGGGAACACAGCCACTTCGCCCGTGAGCAATCGTTTAATCAGTCTCGATGCGTTACGTGGTTTTGACATGTTCTGGATCGCAGGGGGCGGAGCCGTCATGCACCAGGCGGCTAAATTGACTCAATGGGAGGGGCTGGTTTGGATATCAAACCAAATGGAACATCCAGAATGGCACGGGTTCACGTTTTACGATTTAATTTTCCCGCTGTTTCTGTTCATTGCTGGTGTTTCGATGCCGTTCTCTTTTGATAAACGATTAGAACGGGGCGACAGCAAAGCGAAACTTCGTGGTCACGTTATTTATCGCGGGTTGATGCTTGTTTTTCTCGGTTTGATTTACAATGGTCTACTTCAATTCGATTGGGAAAACCTGCGTTGCGCCAGTGTGCTGGGCAGGATCGGAATGGCGTATCTTTTTGCGGGATTGATATTCCTCAACACTGGTTTACGTGGGCGATTTCTCTGGTTCACCGGCTTGTTGATTGCTTACTGGGCTGCCCTCAAATTTATTCCGGTGCCTGGTTTCGGGGCCGGGGATTTGAGCCCCGGTCATACACTTACCGATTACATCGACCGCATGCTCATGCCAGGCACTCTTTACAAGGGAGACCGCGATCCCGAAGGTTTACTCGGCATCATCCCCGCGATTTCAACTGCTCTTTCCGGTGTGATGACCGGTCAATTATTGAAAAATGAAAACCGAGGCGGATACTTCAAAGTGGCGATGATGATTATCTTAGGATTCATTTCACTCGGCCTGGCTTATTTATGGAATTTCGATTTCCCGATCAACAAAAACCTCTGGTCAAGTTCATTTGTTTTGAACTGCACCGGTTACAGTCTGCTGGTTCTCTCGCTGTTTTATCTGGTGATTGATGTCTGGAAGCTTCGTAAATGGGCTTTCTTTTTTGTTGTGATTGGGAGTAACTCAATCCTGATTTACATGGCTCCCGATTTTATCGATTTTGGTTATACTGCCAATGCAATCTTCGGCGGCGTCTTCAAACATACTGGCGATTACACTGCGTTTCTGTCTGCTCTTTCCATTCTTGCGGTTCAATGGGGAATGCTTTATCTCTGTTATAAATACAAAATTTTCCTGAAAGTTTGATGCCACTCAATAGAAAAAAAGTACGTACCAATTTCGAAAAGGAATAGTTACGAATACGCATGGATTATCTTTCACGCAACAAAGCTGCTTATGATCGCCTGGCGAGGCAAGGTTCAGTTTTCGCCAAATGTGCGAGCGATGAAGAATGTCAACGACCGCTTGCTACACTCGATTCTCGTGGCTGGCTGCCCGCATCGGTGGCAGGACTCAATGTGCTTTGTTTAGCTGCGGGAGGTGGTTGGCAAAGTATTTTGTATGCAGCCGCCGGGGCGAATGTAACCGTTGTTGATCTCAGCCCGCAGATGCTCGCGCTCGATCATCGTGAAGCAGACCATCGTGGCTATTCGCTTCGATTACTTGAAACATCAATGGATGATCTTCATGAGGTGACAGATGAGTCGTTCGATATCGTCCATCATCCGGTCAGCACCTGTTACGTTCCGAAAGTTGCACCGGTGTTTGCAGAAGTCAGTCGAGTATTGAAGCCGGACGGACTCTATATCTCTCAGCACAAGCAGCCAGTCAGTTTGCAGATTAGCGAACGTGATTCGCGAGATCGATACATTATTGGTATCGAATATTACCGTGAAGGACCGCTTCCGAAATTGGAGGACCAATCGTATCGAGAACCGGGAGCATTGGAGTTCCTTCATCGCACCGAAGAAATACTGGGCGGCATCTGCGAAGCGGGCATGGTTATCGAAGCGTTCAGTGAACCGAAACGAGCCAACAAAAACGCAACCCCCGGCGACTTCCGCCACCGGGGTAACTACATCGCTCCGTACTATCGCATCAAAGCAAAAAAAGTAATCTGCCACAATAAAAATAGCTCAACTTCCTCTCATCTCTGGATTCCATAGCCCGTTTATTTTTAGTTACCGTTGAGTCGAATAAGCGTTGCTTGAACACGTGATTGCTTCGCTTGGTTTTTATTGCCTGCTGACTGGACAGCGAGTAATTTATTAAAGTACGATGTTTCCACCTGTTGGGTAATGTCAACAGTTATTGACAATTTTATCCTTGAATTCCCCGCTACACACCTCCTATGGATCGAAACGATCATGATTCAAGAATTAAGAAATGGTTTGCTTGGCGCCTGTCTGCTTATTTTCACCTCTTCATCAGTGAGCATGGCAGCCAACTGGGAAGTCGGCTTGTCTCGGGTAGATATTACTCCGACAATGCCACTTCGCCTTTCGGGCTACGGTTCTCGTACCAAACCTTCCGAAGGAGTGGATACACCGCTGAATGTGCGCTGCATGGCGATGCGAACCGCCGGGCAAGAGGGCAGCGAAGCGGGAAAAATCCATCTGCTGCTTTCTGTCGATACGATTGGCTTCCCCGGAGTGTTGACCTCTGAGATTTTGAAACTGGTGCAGAAAAAGCATCCTGTTTCGCGCGAACGTTTTGTCATTTGTGGCACGCACACGCATACTGCCCCTCATATTCCAAGAGGGTTAATCAATCTTTTTTCAATCCCAGTGACGAAGCAGGAAGATAAAAACCTGGCAGCCTATACCAATACGGTTCGAGACCAATGTGTTGCAGCGGTTGACCTTGCGATTGCTTCGTTAAAGCCGGCTCGTATTTTTAATTCGATTGGCGAAGTGACTTTTGCGGATAATCGCCGCGTCATAAAAGATGGTGTCTGGAGAGGTTTTGGAGTCAACCCGAGTGGACCTGTCGATCACACCTTGCCCGTGCTGAAAATTACCTCTCCCGATGGGAAATCGATTCACGGACTCATTTTCAATTATGCCTGCCACTGCACCACGTTTGGGGGAAATCATAATCGCATCAATGGAGACTGGGCGGGATTTGCGGCTCGTAAACTGGAAAAAGAACATCCGGGAATTGTCGCCCTTTGTACAATTGGTTGCGGAGCCGATGCGAACCCGCCACGCGATCCGAAAAAAGCGATGGAATACTGCCAGATCGAAGGGGAAGAAATTGCGGAGGAAATTCACGATCTGTTAAAGAAAAAATGGTCGGAAATTACTGCTCCGTCAACGCCTCACTTCGGTTTCGCCGGGCTTCCGATTGATCGTCCCTCTGTTGCAGATATGCAAAAGGCATTGAAAAGCCCACGGCTGCAAGTACGAAATCATGCCCGGGTCATGCTCGATATTTACAAGAAAAAAGGGCGTATGGCGGAAAGTTATCCGATGCCGATTCAAACCTGGCGATTCGGCGATCAATTCACGATGATCTTTCTGGGTGGCGAAGTTTGTGTCGATTACGCACTTCGTATCAAGAAAGAATTCGGTGCGAACACCTGGGTGACGGCATACGCGAACGATGTATTTGCCTACGTTGCCCCGGAACGGATGCGAAAAGAAGGGGGCTACGAAGTCGACTTTTCGATGATCTATTACCTTCAACCAGGGCGTTGGTCTTCGGGGACCGAAGAAGTCATCATGAAGCGGATTCATGAATTGTACGAGGGGAAGAATTTGGATGAACCACTTTCGCTTGAAGAGTCGCTGAAAAGTTTCACCGTGCCGAAAGGTTATCATGTGGAAGTTGTTGCGGCGGAACCGTTAATTGTGGATCCAGTCAATTTTGCGGTCGGGGCAGATGGGCGTTTGTGGGTCGCGGAAATGAGTGATTATCCACGCGGCAAACGGGATCAACAACTTCCCAAAGAGAAACGAAAAACATTCTGGGACGGACCGGCTGACGGAAAAATCAAAGTGCTCAGCGATACCAATGGCGATGGAAAGTACGATAAAGCAGTCGTCTTCGCCAAGGATCTCGGATTTCCAAATGGTGTTTATCCCTGGAATGGCGGCGTGTTGGTGACGGTCGCGCCGGACATCATCTTTTTGAAAGATACGACTGGCGACGGGAAGGCGGATCATCGTGAACTGCTTTATACCGGGTTTGCAGAAGATAATCCGCAGCATCGTATCAGTGGGTTTTCTTATGCACTGAATCATTCGCTGCATTTGGGAAATGGACATGCTGGCGGTGTTGTCACCTGTTTGAAGACAGGTGACAAAATAAATATGTCCGGGCGAGATGTTTGTGTTTATCCGGATAGTGGCAAGCTGGAAACAGTGAGTGGTTCGAGCCAGTACGGTCGTTGCCGGGATGATTTTGGCAACTGGTTCGGCAACTCCAACAGCACCCCTGTGTATCAATATGTGATTGAAGATCGCGATTTGAAACGCAATCCGTTTGTCGCCTCTCCCTCGCCAAGAAACATTCTAATAAAACCTGCTATTGCCCCACCGGTTTATCCGACAAGCCGTACCGCTGATCGATTTAACGACTTGTGGGCTGCCAACAGGTTTACATCTGCTTGTAGCCCCTGGTTTTTCAGAGATTCCATCTGGGGAAAAGAAGCTCACTCCTCTGTTTTCATTTGCGAACCGGTTCATAATCTGGTCAGCCGAGTTGTGGTTGAATACCCTGGAATTACAGCAACTGTCCATCGCGCCGAAGGAGAAGAAAAATCGGAAGTATTCTGTTCAACAGATTCCTGGAGCAGACCATCCTGGATTATAACCGGTCCAGATTCCAGCTTATGGATTGCAGATATGTACCGCAGAGTGATCGAGCATCCGCAGTGGATTCCTGAAGCGTGGCAAGAACGCGTTGATCTTTACGCGGGCAGTGATAAGGGGCGTATTTATCGTCTCGTCAAAGATTCCGTTGGGACAAAACCGATTCCGAATCTGAAAAAAATGACGGACGAACAACTCGTCGCTCAACTGCTGCAACCGAACGGCTGGCTGCGTGATACTGCCCAGCGACTACTTATCGAAAGAAAACTCGATCCGAAAAGTAAAGCGTTTTCGCTATTAGTTGCACAACTAAAGAAAACGGATACTTCTGTCGAAAGTCGCATTCAATCCCTTTGGACCGCGACAATTCTTTCTCCCAAATTACGCAAACAAAAAGAAATTCGAGAACTGTTTTTGAAGAGTGATCAGATAGACTTGGTGCGACACGGCGTGAAGGTCTTCGGTGCTGTACCTGCCGAGCCGAAAGATGATTCGCTTGAACAATTGGCATCTCACGAGAATATCCGTGTGCGATACGAACTCGCTTTGGCAATTGGGAATGCACCGGTTGACTCACGACGGGCAATCCTGTCTCAACTCGCTGCACATGACGCCGCCGATCCTTGGATGCGAGCCGCGATCCTTTCATCATCCGTCGGGGTAGCAGGTCAAATTCTTGTTGATTTATTCAATAATCAGTTGAATCAACAAGGACGCGTTCAGATTACTGAAGCACTGATCGCAACAGCGCTCGGGAATGATTTTGAAACGCATTTGAAAACGCTCCTCTCATTATTTGCCACTCCGAAAGTGCAAACCTGGCAACTCTCTGCCCTGCGAACGCTTCTTGATTCTCTGGATCGTAAAAAAGCATGGTTGACCAAATTGATGGCAAGAGATGATGCCGAATTGCAGAGAGCAATCAAAAAATTAAATCCGCTGTTTGAAGAGGCTCGTCATCTGGCGAGTGGTGAGAATTCTGTTTCCGCTCAAACGATCCCCAATCGCCTCAGAGCACTGCATTTACTGGGCCGCGGGATTACTCATCGTCAAGAAGATATTGAATTGTTGTCACAGTTTCTTACCGCAGCCGAGTCGCCCGAACTTCAAATTGCTGCAATCGAATCGTTACAACGACTGGGACGTTTGCAGGAAATTATCGAAGGGTTGCCGAACCTGGCATCTCAGCCGCATCAAACAGCCCAAGCCGTTTTGCTCTCTAATACACAAGGCGTCAAACTTTTACTTGCCGCGCTGACAAAAAAAGAATTGAACCCAGCCGATCTTTCTGCCGCCAGCCGGTCGATGCTCATCGTCCATAAAGATGCCGCGATTCGCAAGCAGGCTCAGCAGTTACTTTCAAGCAGTCCAAATGAAAAACGAGCAGACGTCCTGCAAAAATTCGAGAAGGCACGCACACTTGCCGGCGATGTTGCCCACGGTCAGGAAATCTTCAAAAAGCAATGTGCGAACTGCCATAAGCATCAAAATATCGGCACCGAATTCGGCCCGAAACTTTCGGCATTGCAAGATAAATCGGTCAGTTTCCTCTTCCCCGCGATTCTCGATCCGAACCGCAGTGTTGATGCCCGCTATCGTTCCTGGACCGCAGTCACCAAACAGGGTAAACAAGTCGTCGGCATGATCGCAGAAGAAACCGCAACAAGCATCACGATTGCCCAGGCAGATGGTCGCAAAATCACCATCTTGCGAAACGACTTGGAATTTCTCAAATCCTCCACTCTTTCCTTCATGCCCGAAGGATTAGAAAAAGATATCACCCCACAAGACCTGGCGGATGTGATGTCGTTCATTCGTAAGAATTGACAGCAAACTCATGACTACACACTGATGGAGGCCCGGGGCCAGCAGAAGATGAATCACGAAGTTTTAGACTTTTCGTTTTCAAAAATACGTATTGTGTACGCATTTTTGATCAGTGCTACATTTCCGGTAGTAACTCTTCTGGCGAGATCGCGGATTATCGACAGTGAGATTGATTCATCATTTTCATTTATGATTTTCAGCTATCTCATTGCATTTCCTCTCTCCATATTTCTGGCAATTTTGTTTTTCTTGATACTCCCAGTAATTTATGTTGAAAATGGTATCGTTACCGTAAAATCATTCCTCTTTCCTTGGCTAAGCCGTTCAATAGAATTGTCCAGACTGATTGATGTAAAAAGTTGCATTGAAAGCACTGGTGTATCGAAAATACAATTTATTGTAAACGAGTCTGATATCAGTTACCTGACTAATATTCTGATCTGGAATGGTGGTAGAAAAGGAAACGTTTTTTCAATAGATTGGACAATTGAAAAGAGTCTGCTGAGAAAGTTGCTCACTGCATTTCAAAAATGATCCCCTTAGAGGTACAGAAAAATGATGAACCAACCGATTAATCGCAGAGCTTTTTTTAACTCGCTGACTGGTGCGGTCACTCTCGCTGGTGTTGGTGTGCATTGCTCAACTGTTCAAGCCGGAATTGCTGGTGATCGTTACCAAGAGGCAACTCGTCAAATTCCAATTGCGGGACGGTTTGATGTTGTTGTTTGTGGAGGGGGACCGGCCGGAGTATCCGCGGCGATTTCCGCGGCTCGGTCTGGTGCAAGCGTAAAGTTGATTGAACTGCATGGCTGCCTGGGGGGCGTCTGGACAAGTGGAATGCTTTCTTATGTGATTGATGCCGAAAAACCCGGCTTCAATACCGAATTGGTTTCAAAGCTGGAGGCGTTGGGAGGGACCATATACGACAAGCGAAAACCAAAAGGGAGCAAGAAGAATTATGTGTACGATGTCGAAACGATGAAGTACCTGCTGGAAGATCTCTGCCAGAAAGAAAAAATTCAAATTCAATTACATACACGAGTTGTCGATGCTTACAAGAATGATGCAGGACGGCTCGAAACAATTGTGACAGAATCGAAATCTGGCCGCGAAGCCTGGCAGGCAGATGTTTTTATCGACGCAACAGGCGATGGCGATTTAGGTTCGCTCGCCGGGTGTGAATGGGAATTCGGTCAAAAGAAAGATTGCCCCTGCCAGCCAATGTCGCTGATGGGCGTCATTACCGCGGCTCCTGACGTTTTGGCTGATTTTGCAAACACGGCTTCGACTAAAAATAAAGATCGTCTCTTCAAGGAGATGGCTAAAGCTGGTTATGAGCCGACTTATGCAAAACCGACATTATGGCACATGGGCGGCGCGACTGCAGCGGTTATGTTCAACCATGAATACAGCGTAAAACCTTACGATGCCGTTGCAGTCACAGAAGCAACCATTCGTGCGAGAAGAGAATTGTTCCTGATGTGTAAAAGCCTCAGAAGTTTGGAGGGTGGCTGGAGTGGTACGCGTTTAATAACCACAGCGGAGCAAATCGGTATCCGCGATGGCAGACGAATTAAAGGGCGTTATTTTGTCACGGTTGATGACCTCATTAAAGGGGCCAGGCACGAAGACGCGATTTGTCGTTCCACCTTTGCCGTTGATGTTCATGCAGCAACTCGCGATTCCAATCGCAAAGCTGCCTACAGCGGTCATGGTTATAAAGCAGTCCCTTATGATATTCCGCTGCGTGCGTTAATCGCAAATGATGTTGATGGATTATTGATGGCAGGGCGTTGCATCAGTGGCGACTTTTTTGCCCATGCCAGCTACCGCGTCACCGGCAATGCGGTTGCGATGGGAGAAGCAGCCGGAGTAACCGCCACGATAAGCGCCAAGAAAAAACAACTCCCACAACAACTTGAATTCGCAATGATCAGTAAAGAATTGAACCGCATTCGCAAGAATGCCAGTGTCTCTACTAATCACAGTTAGGATCGCTCGAACAATTACGGTCTTTCATCTGTTTTTTTGACCAAAGGCCAAGAAAACAGAATATCAAGGTTACAAGAATTATTGTTCGAGTAACCTTTAGAGATCTCGCAATTCTTAACCCGGATAAACCGAGATTGATGATCAGGGTAGCCCGACCCCTTCAGTGGTTGGGTGCCGCCAGGCACAAGATGCTCGCGCCATGTGTATTCGATACCATTGGCATCTCCAATTAAAAAAGGAACCCGCATGGCGCGAACCTCTTGTTGCTACGCAATCCAACCGCAAAAAGCGGATGGGCTACCCTGATTAAACTGGTTCTATAATCGTCCGGAGCGGAAGATGCCGTAGATTAGCCATATGCCAAGGAAGCTCGAAATGACATAAATCGGAATACTGAACCAGCTATTTGCCGAGCCACTTCTTACAAGCAGGCTGGAGGCGACAATCGATGCGGAAATGACCATGCCAATCACAATGCGGTTACTCGAACGGTCCACTTCGGTAATTAAATGATCCAGTCCGGTGTGCTTGAGTTTGATCGAAGTTTCATCCCGATTTAATTTTTTGAGCAATGTTGTAAATTCAAAAGGGACATCGTGTGCGATCCGTCCAAACTCTTCTGCTTCATTGCGAAAGCGTTCCCAGAGATGTCCCGGTTTATATCGCTCTTTCAAAAGTCGTTTCACATACGGGACCATCTGTTCTGCAAAATTAAAACCGGGATCAATTTTCCGTGCAGATCCTTCCAGATTAACAATCGCCCGAATAAGCAGCATTAAATCTGCAGGACAACGAATTCCATGGATCGCAAGAATGGAAATAAAATCAGCCAGCAGTTTCCCAATGTCAACTTTTTCCAGCGAGTAGCCGTAATATGTTTCGACAAAATCGCGATAATCGGATCGCAGTAACCGCTCATCCACTTCGCGAAAAGGTTGCCCCAAAAGCAGGATGGTACGCAATCCTTTACGATCATCTTTGGTGGCGATGGAAACGAATAGATCGACAATGCGATCCCGTGTTGCTTCGTCGAGAGTACCCACCATGCCATAATCGAGCAGACAGATCGCCCCATCTTTCAAAATACGAATATTTCCCGGATGAGGATCGCCATGAAAAACACCAAACTCGAAAGCCTGCTTCATGAACAGCCTGGCACCGTTAGTGGCAATTTGTCTTCGTTGGGAGTTTAACGATTCGACCGTACCGATTTCATCTATTCGGTAGCCTTCAATCTGTTCCATGACAAGAACATCTGGAGTACACAATTCTTCGTAAACAGCCGGCACATATAATGAAGCATCGCGAGCAAACAATCTTCCGAATTCCTGAAGGGATCGTGCTTCTCTTTGAAAGTTAAGCTCTCGCCGAATGGTTCGATCAAAATTGCGAACCAGACCAGGTGGATCGAAGATGGCAGATTCCGGAATATGGCGTTGAATAAGAATGGCTAATTCAGTCATCAAAGCCAAATCACGTTCGACATGCTGCACAACTTTGGGGCGGCGTATTTTTACAACAACGGGCTGTCCATCAAGAAGTATCGCCTTATGAACCTGCCCCAACGATCCGGAAGCCAATGCAGCGTGATCGAACTCTGTGAATAGATCGCTGATAGATGCTCCCAATGCCTTTTCAACAATCTCAATTGCATCGTCGGAGTCAAAGGCGGGAACGGCCTCCTGAAGTTTACAGAGTTCTTCAGTAATATCAGGAGGAATTAAATCGGGCCGTGTGCTGAGAACTTGCCCGAACTTAATAAACGTGGGTCCAAGTGATTCCAAAGAGAGGCGAATGCGTTCGCCACGGGTTAAGCTGCGAGTTTCTGCCTCAGAATGTTTAAATATCTTTCGGCGTCCCCAGTTGAGATATTTCCTCAACCCGATTCGTTCAACCAGATCGCCAAAGCCATGGTTGATCAGCACGGCTGTAATTTCTCCCGTGCGTCTCAAGTTTTTTAAAAATCGTAGAGGATGTGTTTCCAACGAATCGACCATTCTTGTCTTTGACTACAAATGTCAGGTTCTGTCAAATAAGTATGACTTTTCTTAGTCACCATTGCGTTACAGGCTGGTGGAGAACTCTTTCTTCCCAATAGCGGATAGAGAAATGCGATTACTAAATATTCCTTACTATTATTCCTTGAGATGCAACTGCAGAAATTCAGACATTCGCAAAACACAATAATCATTGACAACTTGTGCCAGATCCATGCTATGCGGCCAGCCTTCGAGCCGTTCGTATTGGACGGGGATGTTTTTTTCTTTCAAGCTGGCTGCGAGTTTATCTGCCTGACTGATTGGAACCAAATCATCGATTGTGCCATGCATAATCAAAGTGGGAGGATCGTCTTTGGTGATGTGAGTCAGAGGTGATGCCTGTTTATAAATCTCCTGATCTTCTTCATACCTCTTTTTGAGAAATCCGGTAATCAAACTGTGATTGCGTGCATACTGCGTTGTTAAATCAACCGGTCCATACAAATTGACAACCGCCTGAACGTAGCTGCTCACATCCGAGTTGCCTCCTTCACCTTCGAACGACTTCACGTCCGAGGAGTAGCCGATCATCATGGCCAGATAACCGCCAGCCGAACCGCCGATTGCAGCGATGCGGTTGGGATTGATATTCAATTCTTTTGCATTGGCCCGTACCCACCGTACCGCACACTTGGCATCTTCAACAGCAGCAGGGTAGGGGGCAACATCACGCAGGCGATAACTAATCGTGGCGACCACATATCCCATTTTTGCAAACTTGACACAGTAAAGATGATAATCTTCCCGCTTGCCACTTTTCCAACCGCCCCCGTGAATAAAAATTAAACAGGGAGCCGGACCATCAAGTTTTTTGGGAGAATAGAGATCAAGCTTCAAAGAGGTTTCGCCACCTCGTCCGTATTCAATTCCTTTTTTTACTTCAATCGTGTCAGGAACAGGTGGTTCTCGATCAACCAAAGGTAACTGTCTGGTGATAATCGCCAGCTTAATCAGTTCCACCGAAGAATACCCTGCGGGCGGCTCGTCGCCGTATCCTTTACGTGGTTGCAGCAACCACAAACCGACCAAACCACAGGCAAGCAGCAGGCAGGGTGTGATCAGCAAAATACGCAGAAAACGACGTTTGAAAAATGAAAATAATTTCAT
>Ga0316208_1001634_pt1 | contig 20390 bp, 24 predicted proteins | sample 3monopyrite_MG_FD_204944 | JGI IMG/M metagenome (GOLD analysis project Ga0316208, IMG submission 204944) | Microbial mat bacterial communities from mineral coupon in-situ incubated in ocean water Damariscotta River, Maine, United States -... | ecosystem: Environmental > Aquatic > Marine >...
CGTAGATCCGACACATTGTCTCTCTCTACTTAGTTTTCAAAGATCATCCAAACTAAACTCCGCTTCCTGAAACTCTCAGGTGGTCTTCGTTTGTGGACGGGAATTATAGAGAATGTTTACTTAGTTTACCTTTAAGTTGCAAAATAATTTAAATATTGCAAAAGGGCACTTTTTAGGTTATAATCTCTATACATATACATTAAAAGGACAAAAAATGGGTCTGTACGACAGAGATTACGCTTCTGGAACATATCAAGGTGCGCAAACAACACAACATGACGAAGCTCATATTGTAACATTTGTTAAAGAAACCTATAAACTTTTTGCAGCGTCTATGCTTGCAGGAAGTGTTGGTGCATATGTAGGTGTTGGCATGGCAGCAGTAATTGCTCCCATTAAATGGCCACTATTTTTTGTAGAAATTGGTCTATTAATCGCTCTACATTTTGTAAAACGCAAACCTGGCATCAATATGATGGTACTTTTTGCTTTTACATTTATGACTGGCTTAACACTTGGACCTCTACTTAGTATGGTTCTTGGAATGAGTGGTGGAGCTTCTATTGTTGGTAACGCATTTTTAATGACTACGGCAATATTTGGTGGGCTTAGTTATTTTGCCATTAATACAGCAAAAGATTTTACTACTTTTGGTAAACCATTAATGATTGCACTCGTTGTTGTAATTGTTGGATCATTACTCAACATGTTCTTTTTCCAAAGTCCAATGTTACACATCTTAATTCAAGGTGCAATAGTAATGGTATTTAGTTTCATGGTTCTGTTTGATACACAAAACATTATTCGTGGACTATATGAAACTCCAATAGATGGTGCAATTGCACTTTACTTGGACTTCTTAAACCTATTTACTGCACTTTTGCAAATAATGGGTATTTTTGGTGGGAATGACGACTAACTTAGATGAAAATGGTCTCAACCGTTTGGTTGATGCCAATCTAAACCGTTTAAGTGAGGGTATCCGCGTCTGTGAAGATGTGGCTCGCTACCTTCACAACAGTAAAAATCTTTCTAAGAATTTAAAAGAGTTAAGACATAAATGCCGCCTACCAAATGCAAATGAAAGACTTAATACAAGAGATTCTATTAACGACGTTTTACGCCCTACAATAGAGAGTGAAATGAAGCGAGATTCTCTTACGACACTACTAACTGCAAACTATCACCGTGCTCAAGAATCTGCTCGAGTGCTTGAAGAAACATGTAAACTTTTATATCCTGAACATTCTGAGAACTTTAAAACTATTCGTTACACGCTTTATGCCTTAGAAAAAGAGCATCAGCTTATATTAGCTTAGTTCAAAATGTTCCATTATGACTTTTTCAAAAACTTTGTGAGCAGAACAATTTTTGTGCCATTAACACGACCTTCAATCTGCTCAGGATTGTCTGTAAGTGAAATATTTCGTACAGCAGTTCCACGCTTTGCTGTAAATCCTGCGCCTTTAACTTCTAAATCTTTAATAATAGTTACAGTATCCCCATCTTGAAGCGTTACACCATTACTATCTTTTGTATCAACTTGCGACTGTTCGCCAACTTCAGCATCAGCCCATTTTTTAATATCATCCTCAAGATATAACATATCTAATAAATCTTGAGAACCAAGTTTTTTAAGTAGACGATATGCCATAACTTGAACAGCAGACTCTGTACTCCACATGCTATCGTTTAAGCATCTCCAATGATTATCATCCATTTTATCTACATCTTTAATCTGCTCAGTACATATCGCACACACTAAAATTGACTGTTCTGCACTTCCATTTGATGGAGACACCTCATAAACACTTAAACTTGAATCAGAACCACATAACTCACAAACTCCATTACTACGTTTTAATAAATCCTCTTTTACACTCATGCACAATCCTTTAAACTTTGCGTGTATTATGCCGTTTTCACACCAATTAATCTAGTTAATTAGCATAAGAATCATAAATAACTAATTGCATAATGTTTAAACTCTTCCTTATCGCTTGACCTAAGATAGGTACCTATTAGTTTATAATACATCATTCTGTAATATATATTATTTTCTAAGGAGTTAGATAGTTTTAAAAATTTATCTTTTTGACCTATTTTAAAATAAATTTGTGAAATATAAAATAGTATTTGTGCATCTTTATCATCTATTTTATTAAATAGGCTCAATGCCTTTTCGTATCTATTTAATAATTGATACTGCCGAGCCATATAAATTGTACGTGAATTTGCAGTAGAATCCATATTAGTTTTTAATTCACTATTTGATATACCTCTCAAAAAAATATCTTGTAACGAACTTGATAATGCTTTTTTATTCTTGACTATATTCAATGAATAATTTATATTTGCAAGTATGTAATCTGCTAAATATTCAGGGCTTCTTGTAATATTTAAATCAATATTTTTATCAAGAAGAAAATTTTTATACACATAATCGTATGATTTATTAATATACTTCTTTGTACCAATAGAGTACTGTTTTTGTTCTCCAAATGTTGTAATTCGAAGTTTTTCTTGTGGTATCTGTTTTTCCCACAACTTCTCATCAAATAATTTTAAATACTGTTCAACTCTAGGAGTCAGTTTTTTTGGTAATTTCAATACATTTTTTTTACCATTAACATATTGTTGAATATCTTGAAAACTTGCTATTTCTCCATTTCTATTTTTGATTCTCATATCAGTATAAGGGTCAACTATAGTCCAATGATTATCATTTGTAAGAATTTCAAAAAATGTATGATGACGAACATCTCTTCTTGCTATATTAAAGTCTTGAAAGAATGCGAGTGCTACAGCAACAGCTTGCTCAGAACAGAATAAATTCCCACTTTTTAACATGTTACTACTATTGTCTTGAAATAGGGCTTGTGTACCTAATCCGTTGTATCTTTCAAACATTCCAGGAGTTGAATAAAAATTAATATGCTTAACCATCTTTTCTATCTGAATTTGAATATTATCAGTTGGTTCAACTACCGTATATCTAATTAGTATTGGCAATATATAGTCATATGCATCTTTAGTAGTATTCATCTTATTAAAAACCGGTTGAAACCTAGCATGTAAAGTTATTGAATAGAATATGATTAAAATACTTATAGTGATAAATTTCATTATTCTCTCCAAAATACTATATCTGTATTATGCCGTTTTCACACCAATTAAGCTAGTATTATAAATTAATTTTTTGTGGAGATGTAATAGTGGCTTATGACTTAATTATTTTTATTATTGGTATACTAGTAGGTATATCTACTGTGTGGTTGACAGCTATTAGATCTTTGCAAAATAGTAATAAAGAAGTTACGCTTAGTTTTCAAAATGAAAATCAAAAGGTTTCCAAGCTTACAAGTGAGATTGCTGTTTTAAATGAGCGCCTATCTGGACAACATTTAGCAAATGAGCAAAAACTTCAAATGCTCCAAGAGAATAAAGAGCAGACGAAATTAGAGTTTAAAGATTTAGCAGACAAAATTCTCAACTCTAACTCTGAAAAATTCTCTACTCAGAATAAAGAACACCTCTCAAAAATGATTGATCCCATTAAAGAGCAGTTTGACGCATTTAAAAAGCAGATAAATGATGTCTATATTAATGAAGCCAAAGACCGCTCAATGTTACAAGCTGAAATAAAAAATATTAAAGAGATAAACCATCAAATGAGTGCTGAGACTAAAAATCTTACAAATGCACTTAAAGGCGAAAGTAAAAAGCAAGGCGTCTGGGGTGAGATGATTTTAGAGAGTGTTCTTGACAATTCGGGGCTTAGACTTGGAGTAGAGTATGAACGTGAAGTTAGCCTAGAACATGGAAGTGACAATAATCGCTACCGTCCTGATGTTATAGTTCATCTTCCTGATACTAGAGATATTATTATCGATGCAAAAACTTCATTAACTGCATATGAAAAGTACATATCTTCTACAAATGAAGAGCAAAAAGATACCTTTGCCAAACAGCATTTAGCCTCCATGAAAAAACATATAAAAGAGTTAAGTGACAAAGATTATACTAAATTAAAAGGTGTTGAGACTCTTGATTTTATATTTATGTTTGTACCGATTGAAAGTGCAATGCTTATGGCAATGGAGTATGATACATCACTTTTTGACTACGCATTTAAAAAGAATGTGATTTTAGTAGGACCTACAACACTCATGGTTTCACTTAGAGCAGTAGAGAATAGCTGGAAATATGAGCATCAACAACGCAATGCTCAAGAAATTGCTTCACGTGCAGGACTACTATACGATAAATTTGTTATTTTTATAGAATCTATGGAGAAACTTGGCAAACAAATAGGAACAGTTCAAAAGACCTATGATGAAGCTTACAGTAAACTTCACTCTGGCACAGGAAGCATTACAAGTAGATTTGAAAAAATAGAAAAACTTGGTGCAGCAACAAGTAAAAAATTACCCGAACATATAAAGAGGCAGATTGAAGAGTAATATAATTTGTACGGCTTCTAGTCTTTATTGTCAAGACTAATAAAGCAAATTTTTTATTTCACTCTTTTGTAACGTCTACTATTTAATAATTTTAAAACGAACGCGCTTAACACTCTCTTTTGCTATTTCAATACCTTGAATACCATCAAGAGATTGACCACTGTTTGCATAAATTTTTCCATCGCTTCGCTCAATAACTTCGTGCATATGAGTATGACCAAGAACAACACATGAAACATTTAAAGAATCAAGAAGATTAAATCCATAATTTACATAACGTTGGTTCATTCCAGTTGCCGCAAAGATAATTTTTGCTATAAAAAGTTCAAATTTTATTTTACTTATTATCATACCAGTAGAAAGCATCCCACTAAAATTATCCCACAACCAATCTATAATATGATTTCTAAAACCACCATTTCTCATCAAGCGCTTATTTGAAAAGCGTGGATCGCCATTATTGCCATGCTCTATATGTGTATCAAACTCTGGGATATATATACTCTCAAAAGTCTTAAAAGGCAAGTCTAATGCCCATCTAACTGAAAAATCATGATTCCCTGCAATGTAATGTACATTACTCTTTGTTAACAACTCTTCTAATCCAGGGTAATCTTTTAATATATGATTTATTTTTTTAGCACGCGATTTAATCGACCATCTTATAAAACCATATTTCCATGTCTCAAAAACATCTCCATTTAAAATAACATGCTCATAAATAAAACTCTGTTCATATATTTTATCAATTAATTTATTATAAAATTTCTTATTTGATGTAAGGCCAATGTGAAGATCAGATACTATTAATACTTTATCTTTTGCATTAACAATTCCGTGTGGTATAAAGTTTGTATTTTTTTTACTCTTTTTCATTCTGAAAAACATAGAGTTTGCCTCAGTATCTCGCCCCAGTGGGACGAATATTTATACTCTTGACTCTTCGCGACGTTGCAGATATTCCCAATTAGAATCAATTCGTTTTTGCCAATCTTCAATCAAGTACTCATTCTCTTTTTTGAAAAGATGTTTAAAACGTCCCTGTGCGCCTAAATAGTCACGTACTGGGATAATATTTTTAGGACGATAAGTAATGTTCCACTCTTTACCATCAATAATTTCATATAATGGAAAAACTAGTGAATCAGTTGCTAAATCACTAATATCAATTGTATCCTCAGGTGCAAACTTCCACTCAGTTGTACATGCACTCATCGCATTAATGAATACAGGACCTTCAGTTTGGAAGCCTGTCTGAATTTTTTTAATCATATCTTTCCACTTATTTGGAGCAACTTGTGCAACATAAGGAGAACCATGTGCAGCCATAATAGCTAACATATCTTTTTTATTTTTCTTCTCACCATAACTTACACGACCAGCTGGTGTTGTTGTTGTACTTGAACCAATTGGTGTAGCACTTGAACGCTGTCCACCAGTGTTTGCATAAACCTCATTATCTAAGGTTACATACATCATATCATGACCACGCTCAAAACATCCAGATAACCACTGAAAACCAATATCATAAGTTGCACCATCGCCACCAAAAGCTACAAACTTTGGAGTACGATCGGGTTGCATAAGGCGACCTTTACGCTTTAGCGCTTTATACATTGCCTCAGCTCCAGCAACAGCGGTTGAACTGTTCTCAAAACCGATATGAATCCAAGATGCATCCCAAGATGTATAAGGATAAACGGCTGTACAAACTTCTAAACATCCAGTAGATGCAGAAATAACTAAATCGTCATTTGTAGCATTTAACACTTCACGAACAATAATTGAGTGAGCACAACCTGGACAAAGTAAGTTTGCGCCCTCAAAACGATCTGCTGAAGTAGAAAACTCTTTTAAGTTTTTAATTTTTTTAATTTCGCTCATGTTGACCTCTTAATAAAACGACAGCTTAGGTCCACGAAGACCAATAAACTGTTGTAATGGCTGTTGCAATGCACCAGCTTCTGCATTTGCGATTAAATCATCGTAAATACTTCTGATATGATCCATAGTTAAATCACGTCCACCTAAACCATAAATATAGTTGTTCATAATTGGATTATCACTAGCGTTAATCATAGCGCCAGATATTTCATTAAATAGCATACCAACTGTTCCGTTTGGAGAGCTTCTATCTAGTGTAGCAATTGCCTTAACGCCAGAAAAAACCTTTGTTAACTCTGTTAAAGGAAATGGACGTAGTACGCGAATACCAACAACACCAGCTTTAATACCTTTTTCTCTAAGTTCACCAGCGATTATACGAACACTTTCAACAGATGTTCCCATTGCAACAATAGCAACATCAGCATCTTTCATATCATACTCTTCAACAATTCTATATTTACGTCCGGTTAATTTTTCAAAACCATCAAAAACACTCTGAATTTGTGGGAAAACTTTTGTCATTAAATCGTTATGTTGACGAGCTTTATGTTCAAAATGCCAATCTTCTTCAGTTTGAACACCATATGAAGCTGGTTTTTCAAAGTCAAGCATTGCATTAAAGGGCTGAAATTCTCCTACAAAATTGTATACTACATCATCATCAATAGTCTTAACACCTTGTGCTGTGTGTGAACAGATAAAACCATCTTGATGAACCATAACTGGAAGTCTTACATTGTGATCTTCACCAATTTTAAATGCCATTATTGTTAAATCATATGCTTCTTGAGGACTAAAAGTATCTAACTGAATCCAACCACTATCACGTCCTAAATACATATCAGAGTGATCACCATTAACATTTAATGGAGCAGCTAGCGCTCTGTTAACAACCTCTAAAACAATCGGTAAACGCATACCGCTCGCTTGGTAAAGTACCTCTGTCATTAATGCAAAACCTTGTGAACTTGTTGCAGTCGCGACACGTCCACCAGCAGCAGATGCACCAACACATCCACTCATTGCAGCATGTTCTGATTCAACCATAACATATTCACCATCAACATAACCATCTGCTAGAAAACCAGCATAATTTTCCACAACAGGAGTAGAAGGAGTAATAGGGTAAGCAGCGACTACATCAATTTGTACTTGACGAAATGCCTGACTTGCAGCCATATTACCATCCCAAACTTCTACTTCAAGCAAATCCATTTTATCTGCCATTATTTCTCCTTACTCTCTTTTTCAGGCCAAGCCGCAAGCTCAGTCTCTTCATCTGCTAATTCATTAAACATTAGCAACGACTTAGGATTTGTAGGACAAACTTCCACACAAATTCCACAACCTTTACAGTGATCGTAATCAACACCTACCATCTTTTTGTCACGCGAAAGAATCGAAATATCTGGACAATAAATCCAACAAAACTGACAATCTATACAAAAATCTTTATTGAAAATTGGTTTTGCAACTCTCCAATCGCCAACACTTGCTGTATACGAATTTGATTTTGAATATGGACGATCTTCTGCATGCGTAGTAGCGATGTTATCAACTTTATCATTGAACGAAAACAGAATTGCTCCTGCATCAAACTGATCCCAACCATTATTTTCTGCCATAACTTATCCTTCTACCTCATCGTATGCGCGTTGGATTGCTGCCATATTTGCATCGATAATTTTTTGTGGAAATTTTGAAAGAACTTTTTTCATACTCTCTAGGAAAAAATCCATCTCATACATTTTTGATACTTTCATCAATGCTCCTAGCATTGGAGTATTAGGAATTGCACGCCCAATTGTCTCTTGAGATATTTTAATACAATCTACAACATATACCTTTTTACCCTCAAGCTTTGGTTGGCTTACAATAAGCTCCTCTTTATTCATGTGAGTAGTAATAATATAAACAGTATCATCAGTTTCATTTCCAGTAATATCAGCACTATATGTAAGTGCTGGATCAATTACCAAAACGAAATCTGGATTCATATGTTTTTCATGATTCATAATAACTTTATCATCAACACGATTATACGCAGTCATTGCCGCACCACGTTTAGCAGAACCGTAAAAAGCAAATGCTTGTACATGTTTACCAGTAGTCGAAACAACTGTAGCAAGTCCTTTTGCACCAGTTACAGCGCCTTGACCCGCACGTGAATGCCATCTAATTTCTAGCATTGAAGTCTCCCTAAATTAGTTTGTGGCTAATTCTATATAAGGTGCGCTTAGAGGAAACTTTGTTCTTCTTATAGTTTTTATTACAACTTGTCCAAAATATACTCTATAGCATCTTTGAGACTATCCGTGACATGCTTATTGTGCGTTTGTAGTATCTCTTTAGAATCGTAACCTGTGGTAACGGCCACGCACTTTATACCTGCATTTTTGGCTGAAAACAGGTCTAATCGCGTATCTCCTATCATGTAACTACTGTTACTTTTTGCACTCATTGAACTCATAGCCTTTAAAATTGGTTCAGCATGAGGTTTAGGGTTCTCTACATCTTCACGACCAATTAAAACCTCAAAATGGTGTAAAATTTCAAAATGCTCTAGCAACTCTTTAGAATATTTAGCAGTTTTTGTAGTTACTACACCTAAACGTGCATGAAGCGCTGCATACTCTATTGCCTCTTTTGCTCCATCTATTAGAAAAGTTTTTTCACGCGATATTTTTCTATAATGCCTTTTGTAAGAGGCTACATAATCATTAACTTCATGTTCAGATACACCTAAAGAGCGGTACATATCATCTAATGGATAACCAATTAATGCCTTAATGTCCTCATCTGTTGGTTTTTCAACATTAAACTCCCCATAACTCACAGAAAAACTCTCTAAAATTGCTTCTGTTGAATCAATAACAGTCCCATCTAAATCAAATAATATTACTCTACTCATTCTTTATCCATTCATGTCTATTGTGCATAATTCCTATAATAGATGGCTCAACTCCCTCTAGTTTACGACTAATCGCATACAAATCTTTTGGTATATACAAAAATATATAAGCGTAATCTTTCACAATTAACTCATAAATTTTCTTGTACATAATTGAAAGTTTTTTCTCACTTGTCTCTTTTTGTGAACGCTCTATTAGGTCATCTACATCACTATTTTTATAACCTATTAAATTAAAACCACCTGGCTTATCATTATCGCTATGCCAAATAGAGTATGGATCTGGCATAAGAGACAACGCCCAACCAAGAAGCATAGCATCAAATTTACCTGGTAAAATTACAGTATTTAAAAATGCTTGCCACTCCATAATACGTATGTCCATCTTTACACCTATTTTGGCTAATTGGTACTGAATAATCTGCGCAGCATATCCTCTGGTGTGATTATTTGAACTTGTTACCAACTCAAAATTAAATGGATTTTTGTCACTAAACCCCGCTTCATTAAGTAGTTTTTTTGCAAGTTCTAGGTTGTAGGGAGTTGTAATATCTTTATTATAGGCAAAAGTTTTAGGTAAAAATGGACCCTCACAGACTCGCGCGTGTGAAAAAAAGAGTATATCACTTAACTCTTTTCTATTAACTGCTAATGTAAGAGCTCGTCTTACTCTAACATCTTTAAATTTTTCACTCTTTAAATTAAATCCAACATAATCATAAGCATGAGAGACTAACTCTTCAGTAATGTAATAGCTTTTAAACTCATCATCTAATTGACGTTCAAGTTGCAATGCACTAAGAGCGCCAACATCAAGCTCTCTAGCTTTAAGCATTAAAAATTGTGCATTAGAATCTGGCACAATATGATAAAGTACTTTTTTTATACGTGGTTCGCCTAAGTGATAATTCTTAAATGATTTAAGAGTTATATCACTACCAGCCTCAAATGATTTAAGAGTATATGCACCAGTACCAACTGGATGGCGATTAAACTCACTTGTCATCAAACTCTTTTCATCTTTAAGTAGATGATATGGCAATATCCCCATCATCCAAATATGAAGCGCTTTATAATATGGATGTTTATATCCTATTCTTAAAGAGTAAGGGTTAATGACTTCCACAAAAGAGACCATGCGAAACTCATCTTTATATGGAGTAATAACCTCTTTTGAATTTATTAAATCAAACGTAAACTTAACATCTTTAGCAGTAAATGTCTCACCATCATGCCAAGTTATTCCCTCTTTTATATCTATTATAAGCGTTTTATTATCTTCAAAATAGAACTTTTTCGCCATATCTCCAACAATAGTACCATTTTTGTCATACTTTAATAGTGAGCTAAATACCCAATCGGCAATTTCACCACTTGATGAGTCGGTTGCAAGTATCGGATTAATACGAGATGGTAGGTTTGTTAGGCTTAAATGCAGTGTTTGTGGATACAAAATATTTAAAAAGACAAATAAAAATAATATAATCTTAGTCATTTTGTACTATATTTTTATAAAAGTCATATTTTAAGACTTTTAAAACCTTCATATTTTTCAAAAGATAATAGATATAGACTTTTTAGCATATTTTTATCTATCTCTTTTAATTCATCAAAAACACTATTTTTCATCTTACTTTCTTCTATATCCATAAGCACATCATCCATCACTTTAGGCAGTGCCTCTACAAGCTGCCTAAATGCCTCTTTTTCTCCTGTAACTATTTCATAAAATTTATCGATTGATACTCTTCTAATATTTTCGTTTGAAGTTGATGTACCATCTAATGAAACTTGCCAAACAATATTTTGACTATTTTTTGCGATTACTTCAACCAAATAGCACTTGCTCTGATTATCTTTTATAAGTTGACTTTGCATTCTCATAAAAGTCTTTTGTGAAGATGATGAGCTCATAGTATTATGTTTATTTTTCATCTCTACATATATTTTATCTATGTCATTAATAATATCAAAACCTTGTTTTGGAACACTCCAGCTAGAAATATCTTTGCCTTTTTTATAAATATATTTAAATATATTTTGCTGAAAATATCCTATATTATTACTATTTGATTTATCCATTTGTCTAATAGATTCCAAATCAATTATCTCTTCTATAGTTTTACTATAAACTTTTGCATCAAAAGTTAGCTTGATAGGATCAATTAAATTTTTATTAAACTCTTTTAAATTAATATTAAATCTATATTTTTCAATCGTCTCTTTAACATGATAAAATAAATCTTTATCGCTTATGAAACTCAAATTATATTTTTTCATATTATCCTTTCAGTTTATCTAAATATCTAATTATTGAAATACCAACCTCTTTAGCTAAATTAACAGGAACAGCATTTCCAACTTGTTTATATTGTTCCGTTACCGAACCCTCAAACTTCCAATCATCTGGAAATGATTGGATTCTTGCATTTTCTCTAACACTAAATGGTCTTAACTCATCAGGGTGACATCTCTCTGTCTGCTTTTGTGCAGGACTGCAAAGAACTGTTAAACTAGGCTCATCCCAAGATAACCTTCTAGCTATTCCAGTTCTACCACCGCTCATAAAATATGTTGTTTTCATATACTCTCTTGCAATATCATCTGGAAGATCTCTCCAACATCCACCAGGACTAACATATTTTAAAACTTCTTTTTTCTTATCATTATATGTAGCACATTCAGATTTAGGAACATCTTGCAATACATCTTTTAAATTTAATCGTTTTGAGTGAGGTTCAGGGTAAGAGTAATCTTCACCTATCTTCTTTCTTATATCTTTTCTCGTGCCTATAATTACAACACGTTGTCTTTTTTGCGCCACTCCATAATCAAGAGAATTTAATACTTTGTAATCAACTGCGTAACCAACATCTTTAAATATATCTATCATAACCTTTAAGGTTCTACCCTTATCATGAGTTACAAGACCTTTTACGTTTTCTGCAAAAAACATTTTTGGCTTCAAATCATTTAATATCTCTGCAAAATCATAAAAAAGTGTACCTCTGGTGTCTTCTATTCCTAATCTATTTCCAGCATAACTAAAAGATTGACAAGGATAACCCCCAGATAACAAATCTATAGTTTCTAAATCTTTTAAATAATTTTTTATCCCTAGTTGAGATATTTTTGTTATATCTTCTTCAATTACATTCCAGTGAGGTCTATTTATTTTTAATGTTTTTGCTGCCCATTTATTAATTTCTATTGTAGCTTTAGTTTTAAAACCAGCATTCTCTAGTCCTAATGCTAATCCACCTGCACCAGCGAATAGCTCTACAACGTTATATTTTGTATTTAATTTTTGTGATACTTTTGAATAAAGGTCAAACATACCTTGCTTAGCAGGCTTTGTCATAATTTTGCCTTGTTGGAAATCTATTTATTTTACTTTAACAAATATTATTGCCATTGGTAAATTATATTTCGCTTTGCAACATTTTAAGAAGTTTATCGCCAAATAGAATATTTGACGATAAATTTGAAGATTAACGCTTTGAGAACTGACGAGAACGACGAGCTTTACGCTTACCGAATTTCTTACGCTCAACAACACGTGAATCACGAGTCATTAAACCATGTGGTTTAAGTAGAGTTTTAAATGTTTCATCAAATGAAACTAAAGCTTTAGATATACCATGTCTAAGAGCATCTGCTTGACCTGAAAATCCGCCACCTAAAGTTACAGCTTCAATATCAACACTTTGCTCTTGTTTTGTAATTGCAAGTGGTTGCATTACACGTTTTTTCTTAGCTTCTAATCCACCTAACCATGCGTCCATTGAAAGACCATTGATTGTAAGCTTTCCTGTTCCGCTTGTTAACCAAACTTTAGCAATTGAAGTTTTTCTTTTACCTGTTGCATATACTTTTGCCATCATCTATCCTTATTTGCCGACTTGTGCTGTATGAGGGTGTTCGCTACCCGCATATACTTTTAGCTTCTTAAGCATCTCTTTACCCAATTTTGTTTTAGGTAACATACCGCGAGCAGCAAGTTTAAACAATTTTTCAGGATTTTTAGTACGTAGCTCATCAGCTTTAACGCTTTTTACGCTACCAAAATAGCCACTATGTGTGTGGTACTCTTTTTGAGCCATTTTACTGTTACCATTAAAAACAACTTCTGAAGCGTTTATAACGATACAGTAATCTCCACAATCTAAGTTTGGAGTAAAATATGGTTTATTTTTCCCACGTAAGTGTGTCGCTATTTGTGTAACTAAACGACCAAAAGTTTGACCTTTAGCATCAAAAACAATCCAGTCATGCTGAATCTCTGATGGTGTTGCAATTTTTGTAAATTTCATATACATCTACCTTTCTAAATATTAGGGGGAATTATACGCATAAAAACTTTAAACAAGCTTAATTTAAGTTAATTTAAAGTTTTATAAAAATCTGTTTCTGGAGTTTATATAGATAAGTTTTTTACTCTATATTTATGTACGAAAGTTGAATTAGTTTAAAAATAAAAATGTTTATAGTTACGTTTTAAAACTATAGCAACCATTGTCAAAAAGCTAAATGCTCCTCCAATAATTACTGAAAAAATCATTAATGTAAGCATATCTACCATATCATAAATAGGTATAGAAAAAATATTTAACAGTATAGCAGAACCTAAAATAGCATATACTCCAAAAAGCGATAAAACAAATGATGTATTTGTAGATAAAAATTTTAGAAAATTCATGGATTCCTCCTTATATATTAGTTACACTATTATCTTCTAGCAATAATTATACCATTATTTATCATATGTTATATTTAAAATAATCTCTAATTATTATATTTAAAAATTAAATTAATTATATAATTTATAATCATTTTTATACACAAGAATAATCTCAATGTTACCAAAATATTACAAGTAATGACTATAATACTCACACTAGTTAAAAGGGCATAGAATGAAACCATTGATAATGATTGTAGAAGATGAAGAAGATATGTTGGAACTTCTTGAGTACAATCTAAAAAACAGTGATTATGAAACTATTGGTTTCACAAATACAAAAAAAGTTGAACAATTTTTACAAGAAGAGATAGTAAATTTAATAATAATGGACAGAAATCTCCCAGGTGTTGAGGGAAGTGAGTTTATAGCTAATCTAAGAAAAAATGGTATAGAGATTCCGGTTATATATCTAACGGCAAAAAGTAGTTATGAAAATGTTGAAGAGGGCTTTTTAAGCGGAGGTGATGACTATATTACAAAACCTTTTAATATGAAAGAGTTTCTTTTGCGTGTTGGTGCGATGCTAAAGAGAACACTAAAAAATAGCGAAACTATAGCTTATAGAGATATTATTATGTCACTAAAGAGTAGAGAAGTAGTGATTGATGATAAATATATTGAACTTACTAAACTTGAATTTGATCTTCTTAAAACATTAATAGAGAATGAAAATGTTGTACTTGATAGAGATTTTTTACTTGAAAATGTATGGAATAATGACATTGGTAACCAAAACCGTACTGTAAATGTTGGCATTAATAGGCTAAAAGAGAAGATTGATCCAGAAAAGAGTAAAAACTATATCAAAACAGTTAGAGGAATTGGATACACAGTGTGTTAAGACTAAACCAAATATTTCTAATTCACTTTGTTATAATATTTTCAGTAACACTAGCTTTAACTGCAATTGTAAGTTATCTTACTATCAGACACCTTGAGATGAAGCAGCATAAAGAGCATCTTATGAATAGTATTGAGTTAGTAACAATGCAACTACGTCATGGTGAAGATTTAGAAAAACTAGTAATTAATATAAGAAATAGAACAAATTTTAGAGCAACAATCATTAATCAAAGAGGTAATATACTAGCAGAGAGTCACCATAGTAGATTAAATATGGATAACCATTCAAGAAGAGAAGAGATAATAGAGGCACAAAAAAATGGTATTGGTATCTCAGTGAGATACTCTAAAACAACAAAAGAGGATCGACTATATGTAGCAAAAAAGATTCTTTTTGATGATAAAATAATTTATTTAAGACTCTCAAGCTCTATTCGCATCATTTTAGAAAAGTTTTATAGACTTTGGTTAAACATAACTCCACTTTTTGCTATTTTTATCTTTATTGGTATGGCAATTAATTATCGAGTGAGCCGCCGTATAGCCAATGACCTAGGAGTATTGGAGAGTCATTTAGAGCAGATAGCACAAAAAAATTATAAAATTATCCCTACTAAAACTTTTTCTAAAGAGTTCTCTGTGTTAACAAAATATTTAGAAAAATTAGCACTAAAACTTCATAAACGTGATAGACAAAAACAGAAATATACAGCAAAACTTAGACTCATGAATAAACAGAGAAATATGCTTGTCTCTTCACTCTCACATGAGTTTAAAAATCCAATTGCATCAATGATTGGTTACGCTCAAACTCTTCACAATGATCCTGGCTGTCAAGGTAAGACAAGAGAGAGGTTTTTACAAAAAATTGTAAATAATGGTCAAAAAATAAATACTATGCTAGATAGAATATCTCTATCAATCTCACTTGATAATGATGATTTCAAACCAAGTAATGACTCTTTTGATTTAGATGATGTTGTAAAAGATGCCGTACAAGATATGGAAAAGAAATACAGAGATCGTAATATTGTATATAATGGAGTGAGCAGACAAGTACATGCAGATAAAACACTATTAGAATTAGCGGTTATTAACTTAATCGATAATGCACTAAAATATTCACAAGAAGATATTGAAGTTAGATTAGATCAAGATTCATTTAGTGTTAGAGATAATGGGATAGGCATAGCAGAGGCTGAAGTCGATAAAATCACTAAAAAGTTCTATAGAGTTGATAAAAATCTTTGGGATAACTCAATGGGACTTGGTTTATCAATTGTAAGCTTTATACTAAAAGCACACTCTCTAAGTCTTAAGATAGAGAGCAAAGAGAATAGCGGCTCAACTTTTAGTTTTGATATAGATGAGATTATGAATCAGAAAGCCAAACAATAACATCGCTACGTAGATTATTCATTGCACTATCAAAAGCTTCAACTGCATTTTTAGCATTACTTGTAGTTACATTTATGGAGTATGAAAAAAGTTTGGCACGAACTAATTTACCACTGCTTTGATCTAATAGGGTTAATACAATTTGAACTTCAACTCTATTTTTATCTACTTTATGAACAAACTGAAGAATTTCACTCTCTAAGAGTAATCTTGATTCTACATTAGAAGTTGAACGAACAACTGCTGTAAATAGATTTGCAGCTGTAATTGTCCTCAAAAGCATATTTTGTAACAAATCAGCTGGTGTGTCAACCCATTGACTATACGCATAACTTCCAATTTTGCCATTATCTGTGCGAAATATAATATCTCGCCTTGTTAGGGCTGATGAGGTGTTTGGTAAAGATATTTTTAGAACCTCATTGTACTGTTTATGCTTAGCTGTTTCAATCTTAATATCATCACATTTAAAGGCATAATTATTAACTGGTGGTACTGTAGTGCCGATACAGCCACTAAGAAAAGATATAAAACCAAATGAACCTATAATTTGTCTAAATTTTAACATATCTACTCCCCCGGTCCTAATTCTCTTGTCTGTCTTTTAAAGAATATATCACTTGGACTTCTTTTTAATTGCTGTAGTACCTCTTTCATATCATAACCTAGAGTTTTTATCTGAAAGAGTACATCATTTAACAGTGTCCTACTTTGTGCTGTCATCTTCTCAAAATTATAGTCACCTCTACTAAGAGTGGTATTAAACTCTCTAACAGTAGAATCAAATGTTGTTAAAAAAGTTATTGCTTTTTTTTCGGTCTCTTCTGCTCTTTTTAGCAGTGATGCAATCTGCTTTTCATCAATTGCGCTACTAATCTTATCTAAACGCTCAACTACATGTGTAATTTTATTTATGTTATCTTCGCTTAAAAGATTATTAGCTCTACTATTTAACACAACCGTTAACTCATTAAGATTTGTCAAAATATTTTGAAAGCTCTTTAAATTTTTATCGTCCATTAAAATTTGAACTCTTCTTAATGTATCTTCCATTCTATCTGTCATACCAAAAGCAGAGTTTTCTAAACGACTAAACAAAGAGGCTTCAGACTTAATTATAGAAGGCTCTTCTTTAGTACTTATTAGACGTTTTGATACATTTGAACCACCCTTTAACTCAATGTAGCTAAGTCCAGTAATTCCAAGTGAGCTAAGGATAGCAACACTATCTTTTTTAATAGGAGTATTCTTCTGAACTCTTATAAGTATCTCCACCTCTTCAGAGTTATCTTTATTAATTTTAATGGTTTGAACCTGCCCCACTTCAACACCCCTAAACTTAACAGGAGATTCTTTATTTAAGCCAGACACTGAATCCTTCATTAAAATCTTATACCAATCGTGTTCAGCACTCTGTGAACCATATTTACCCATCCAAAAAATAAATGCTGCTAAGAAAAAAACTACCGTAAAAACAAAGATTCCAACAATAGTATATTTAACTTTACTTTCCATAACTTCCCCCTAATGTGTCGTAAAGAAGTGGTCGAGTGCTGGGTGGTTCATACTTTTAACATCTTCCATGCTTCCCTCAATTAAAATTTTCTTATCATAAAGAATAATGAACCTATCTAGTGCATTTTTTATTGTGTCTAAATCATGTGTAACTATCACTATTGTCAATCCAAACATATGTTTTAGCTCAACAATTAATCTATCAAATGCTCTAGCGCTTGCAGGGTCTAGCCCACTTGTTGGCTCATCTAAAAATAGTAATTTAGGATCCATTACAAGAGCGCGAGCGAGTGCCACACGCTTTTTCATTCCACCGCTAAGCTCTGAGGGATTTAGTTGTACCACATGATCTGGAAGCCCCACCATCCGTAGCTTTACTTTTGCAATTGAGTACATTTGCTCTTTATCTAAATTCGTATACTCTTTTAGAGGGACTACAACATTCTCTAAAACATTAAGTGAAGAGAAAAGCGCACCAAACTGAAAAAGTACACCCCATTGAAGCCTAAGCGATTGTGCAGACTCAACACTAATACCCTTAATTTTCTCACCTAAAACATACAAATTACCACCTACGAACTGCTCAAGCATAATCATTTGGCGCATAAGTGTAGATTTTCCAGCCCCACTACCACCTAAAAGCCCAAATATCTCACCCTCATTAATAGAGAAATTTAATTTATCATGAATAAGTACATCACCAAAGCGAGTTACAAGGTTTTGCGCACGAATTAATACACTCATATTCTAAGTTCCGTAAGCATTACCGAGATAACTGCATTTACAGCTATTACCCAAAAAATAGCATTTACAACACTTACTGTTGTTTGTGTACCAATGCTATCAGTACTACCAGTTACAGCAAAGCCTCGAAAACAGCCAATAGCTGCTATTAAAAGTCCAAAAATTGGAGCTTTTGCAAGACCTATAATTATATTTTTAAGTTCAACTTCTGCATGAAGGCGTCCTATAAATTCTGCAAAACTTAAACCTAATTGCATTTTAGCAACTAACATGCCACCAAATACACCGACAATATCTGCTAAAAAAACAATCAAAGGCATTGCTAGCATTAGAGCTAACATTCTAGGTAAAACTAAAAAATCAAATGGATGAAATCCAAGTGTGCGCATTGCATCTATCTCTTCAGTTATCTTCATTGTTCCAATTTGCGCTGTATAAGCACTAGCACTTCTACCAGCTACAACAATAGCAGTAAGCATAGGAGCTAGTTCTCTAAATACAGAAATTGAAACCATCTCAACAATAAAAATATTTGCACCAAATTTTTGCAACTGCATAGACCCCTGATAAGCCACAACAAGACCAACTAAAAAACTAGTGACAACAATTATAGGAATAGCTTGAAATCCTGAAGAGTATAGGTGTTTAACCAAAGCATCAAATCTAAACCTTGAGGGGAATCTAAATATAAGTAGTAGATGCCAAACACTCTGTCCAATGAACTCTATAAAAGCATTAAAGTTATTTAAGCTGTCATATATAGTTTTACCAATTTTTTCAAAGAAATTTGGAGTACTTATATTAGGTAAATTATTTGAGCTAACATAATGTTTTCGGTAGAATACTAACATTCGTTGATGAATAGGAAGCATATTTATGAATGTTACCGCCGCACCATGTGCAACGTTTTTATTTATAGTCTCAACAATAAGTAACATTCCAGCAGAATCAAAAAGTTCAGCACCTGTAAAGTCAAAGAGTATATCAGATAGATTATTGTTTTCGTTTAAAGATAATAGTTGTTTTTTGACTTCACCAATAGTATCATGACTCCATGCACCACTACAATGAAGTTCAACTGAAACTGAATTTTGAGAAATAATTTGTAAAAGTGCTTTTTTATCTAACATAAAGGAGATTATATCGCAATGAACAATCGATTCCAAGATTTTTTAATCAACCTTGAGAGTGTATTAAACAGTAATGTAGACTTTGTTCAAAAAGTGCATTATCTATCTGAAGAGTTAAAACGCTATATTGGTGCGGATAGATGTACAGTCTACATTCACGACTGTAAAAGTAAAAGTTTTTGGAGTGCATACATCGATGGTATAAGCTTTTTAGAAATCCCTGATTCTGTAGGTATTGCAGGTCATGTTTTTAAAACTGGAAAATCTGAAATTATAAATGATGTTTTAAACCATCCAATGTTTTTTAATAAAATTGATACAAAAACAGGTTATGAGACAAAAACCATGATGACAACTCCTATTTTAGACAAACGACAAAATAGAGTGGGTGTTATTCAAATCTTAAATAAAATTAATGAACCATTTGGATTTACCAGTGAAGATGAGGATTTACTACAAAGTGTAATGAAACACTTTAGTGAATTAATCTCCTATATGCGCCACGACTGTCAACAATAACACATACCTTCCCATCAAACCACCACAAACAAACATAAAGAAATAAATATAATCTATTGACATAAGATATTAATATTAATTATACTTCTTGTGTGTGAAAAATCAAAGTAGAGTAAGGAAAGAGTAATGAGTATAAGTAAGAAAATAGCACTAAGTGCTACAACGGCGTTAGTAATAGGAAGTAGTAGTTTGTATGCTGAGAGTAATACAACAATACCACAAATTCCAAATGAGAT
>Ga0316208_1001635_pt1 | contig 20387 bp, 20 predicted proteins | sample 3monopyrite_MG_FD_204944 | JGI IMG/M metagenome (GOLD analysis project Ga0316208, IMG submission 204944) | Microbial mat bacterial communities from mineral coupon in-situ incubated in ocean water Damariscotta River, Maine, United States -... | ecosystem: Environmental > Aquatic > Marine >...
CGGCGTCTCGGATGCCCTGCATGATTTCGAAACGTTCGCCGGGTTGTCCGTCCTCGCGAATTACCTGGTAAACGTAGAGTGGCATCGCTGAAAACTCCTCGCAGAATCATTGGACACACAGAATCAAGGCTGATAGCCGTCTTGCTCGATCGATCGTAGCAACGGTCAGTTTCGACAAGCAAGCACCGACTTTGCGGCGAACTCGACTATTCGGGAACGTTGGCGGCTTCTGCAGCGCGTCGTTCGTTCAGTCGTTCGAGAACTCCCGAAACCGCATTCTCGACCGGAACAAGTTCGGGACCATCGCCGGTTCGCCATTTCATTTCGACATTGCCCTCTTTCAGGCCTTTGCCGCCGATCACCAGTCGCAACGGAATTCCAATCAGGTCGGCGTCTTTGAATTTGAAACCGGGCCGAGCCTTTCGATCATCCATCAGAACATCGACGCCGGCGGCTTTCAGCTCGTCGTAACATCGGTTGGCGACACCCATGACTTCGTCGTCGGCGATGTTCAGCGGAACGATCAGAAGCTCGTACGGAGCGATCGCCAGCGGCCAGATGAGACCGTTGTCGTCGTAGCACGTTTCGCACAGCGACGCCACGATCCGGTTCACGCCGATTCCGTAGCAGCCCATGATGATCGGATGCTTCTTTTCTTTCTCGTCGATGTAGTTGGCATCGAGCGATGTCGAGTACTTGGTCCCCAGCTTGAACACGTGTCCGACTTCGATGCCGTTGACAATTTCGAGCGTTCCGTCGCACTTCGGACACGCGTCACCGCTGCCGGCGTTGCGAAGGTCGACGGTGGTCGAGAGTTCGTAATCCCGACCGACATTGACGCCGGTATAATGTTTGTCTTTTTCGTTGCCGCCCGTGACAGCGTCGACGATCTGAGCGACGTCGTGGTCAGCGATGATGTCACACTTAATGCCAACCGGTCCGGCAAAGCCGGTCGGGGCACCGGTGACGGCGAGCACCGTCGCGTCGTCAGCCAACTCGACGTTTGTCGCGCCGAGGGCTCGGCGAATCTTACCTTCGTTGGCTTCGTGATCGCCTCGGATCAGCACGGCGACGGGTTTGTCGTCGGCCTGGTAGATCAGCGTCTTGATCATCTGCTGAGCTTCGCAGCCGAGCATCTTACTGACCTGTTCGATCGTCGTGGCTTCCGGCGTGTCGACCTTCGTCAGTTCACCGCACGTTTCCGGCTGAGCGATTGCGGCGACTTGCCGGCCCGTGTCAGCTCGCTCGAGATTCGCGGCGTAAGAACACTTCGGACACCGAACGATTTCGTCTTCGCCGTTACCAGCCGGAACCATGAACTCGTGCGAAGCGTCGCCGCCGATCGGGCCGCTTTCGGCTTCGACCGGCAAGTACTCAAGTCCGCAACGCGCGAAGATGCGGCAGTACGCGGCGTACATGGCGTCGTACGCTGTGTCGAGTTGCTCGACGCTCGAACTGAAGCTGTAAGCATCCTTCATCAGAAATTCGCTGGTTCGCAGAACTCCGAACCGCGGCCGCTCTTCGTTGCGGAACTTCGTCTGAATCTGAAACAGCGTGAACGGCAACTGCTTATAAGACGTCACGACTTTTGAGATCAGGTCCGTGATGACTTCTTCGTGAGTCGGCCCCAGAGCCATGTGAATCTTGCGGTCTCCGCGTTTCACTTCGAAGTTGATCAGCACGTTGCCGAACGCTTCCTTCCGTCCCGTTCGTTCAAACAGGTCGATCGGCTGCAGCGCCGGCATGTGGATCTCGACGGCTCCGGCACGTTCCATTTCTTCTCGAACGATCGCCTCGGCTTTACGAAGAGCTCGATAACCCAGCGGCAGGTACGAGTACGCTCCGGCCATCAACTGCTTGATCAGACCGGCTCGAAGCATCAACTGGTGCGAAGGAACTTCCGCGTCTGATGGAATTTCCTTGAGGGTCGGGATGAGAGTTTGGCTCCAGCGCACGGCGGATTCCTGTCGTCGTCTGAATGAAAATGAGAACCGCTCGAACGCATGTCGGGCGGGTGGTTGATCACGCGGTCGGGATTCTAGGCGGGCTGCTCCAACGCCGGAAGCATGGGCCGAATGCCTGTCTTTCGTGCCAAAATCTGTAGGCTGGAACAAGCTCCGCGCAGTTCCGGCAGACGAGGATTTGAACCTGGCTTGAAATGCCGGAACTGCGCTGCGCTTGTTCCAGCCTACATTCCAGCGATTCCGGAAGCCAAAATCTTCGAGGACCTACGCGTTGGCAAGAATGCCCGAAATGATCCACTGGTCGACTTCGCTCAGGGAGCGTGAGTTAACCAGTGATTCCGATTCGGAAGCGTTCACCGAGACGGACACGTCGGCACCGGCAGCAACCAGTCGCCGAGCACTGTTGCGGACGCTGCTGGTCGTCTGCCACGCCGATCTTCCGCCGGGTGCCCCGAGGAAGAATCGCTTCCCGGCCAGGTCGGCCTTATGAGCCAGCAACTTTGCAGCCGCCGGGAAGTTTCCGCCGAAGGCGACGCAGCCGCCAAACCACTCCGGCTGGTGCATGGCCAGCAGAAGTGCGACTGAAGCGGCATCGCCTGCTCCGGCGAGAAAAATGCGTTCGGTATGCACGTTCAAGACCTCCCGAACGGAACGCACGGCGGTGACGACCCGGTTCTCGACATCGACCAGTCGCTTCAGGAATTCGATGGGCATATCGAAGTCGTGCTGGTCGGAAGCCGGCATGTCGAACAGACACTCGTCGACCGCCAGTCCCAGATAGTTCTGAGGACTCATCGCGGCAATATGGTCGAGCGATTCGTCGATGCCACAGTCACCGCCGGTCAGCCAGACGACCAGTGGATACGCGTAACGAGGCTCGTAACTTTCCGGGATCGTTCCGGCGGAGAAGTCGTTGACCTGCCAGGACTGAACGTCGTTCTGTGGCTCGGCGGCCGGCGTCCACAAGTTTGCGGACGAGTACTCACCGTCGTGCCGAGACGGATTGCGGAGATCTCGCGATTGTGATGGCAACTCGTTTCTGGAATGCATCATCGCACGTTGCTCCGTTCAACGGTCACGATCTGAAAATCGGCGGGCGGCTCTGTAACGTAATTTCCGTAGCGACCTGCGAGAACTGGAAACACCGAACTTCGACTGATTTCGCCGATCGGAAAATTCTTCCCCGGACAGGCAGTCGCTTTGACGTCTCGATGAGCGATCACCTGAGAATCAGTCAGTTGGTATTCGTCCTTGAGAACACTGACCAGTCGTTTGACACTCGCAAGCTGAGCGTCAGAAGGATCACTCTCCTCAAAGTTCCCGACAAGGCAAATGCCGATGCCGTACTCGTTGTATTCGTTATTGGGACTCTTGGCGTGAGCACCGTGAATCTGCTCTCGCCAGCGAAAAGTGGATTGAATCTCTCCGTCATCCATCCCCTTCCCATTACCGATGAGAAAGTGATAACCGATTCCGTCCCAGCCGCGACCGATGTGTGCTTCGTGGACGCTTTCAACAGAACCAGCAGACGACGCAGTATGATGAAGCACGATGTGACGCCATTTTCTGGCCGACGCATCGGGCTTCCACGGGTTTTGAACGACGACAGGTGGGGTAGGTCGAAAAGCTGGCTGAGGGACCGTGGCTTGAACCGTCGGAACCGGGCCAACGGCGGGCTGCATGGGCGATGGCATACAACCGGCGAGAATACCGACAGCCATCAGCTGTAAAAATAATCGAACAATCGAAGTCATTGCGTCCTCCCTGACGCTCCTCATCAATACGCTTGGGCACGATCCCTCGTGCCTTCGCGGCGAGACTGTAGTCCCGGTCCGAATTGAGTGTCAACTTCTTGTCATCCGAGGCAAACAGTTACTCCGGAAGGAGTTGCTACTGTGTTCTGACTGTAACGATTACAACGATTGTTGAACCTTCGACATGCTCAACGGCGGCGGAAAACCGTCAAAATCATTAGCAAACGGCACATCAGTCGCTCTTCGCTCGATTGTTCAGAATTGTTGAAATGGACGCTGGATCACAAGCTGCTCATTGGGCCAGTCTGGCGTCTCCGCATGGAACCTGACACACATCAACAATAATGGATGGGTTGCGGGGCGGAATCCCATCCCGTACGACCATCGAGTCGGAATTTGCCGGCCTCTCAGCGGGCGATGCTGGCAGCGACAAACGGCGAGGACTTATTCTTGCCTCCGAGGTCAGGCCATCGTCCACGCCTTCGCTCGCGCGACCAACCACCATTACGCCGTCACTCCCCAGGAATTGACCTGCCATGCCGACATTCTCAGTTTCCGATCTTCAGGCTCTCGCACTTCGCATCCTCGACTCTGCCGGAGTACCCACTGCCGATGCGGAAGTCGTCTCGAAGGAACTGTCCGAAGCCAACGCGGTCGGGCACGACAGCCACGGCGTAATGCGGCTGATGCAGTATGTGCAGTTTATCGATGACGGTTTCGTGAAGCTCGGAGCGGAAGTCGAAACCGTAAGGTCCGGCGGCTCGTTCATCATCCTGGATGCCAATTTCAATTTCGGCCAGGTTGCTGCGAATCTCGCCGTCGAACGCGGAGTCGAACTCGCGCGAAACGTCGGCACGGCGACGGTCATGATCCGCAACTGCAACCATGTTGGGCGTCTGGGTTCCTACTCGAAGAAGGCCGCCGAGCAGGGTTGCACAACGACGATGGCGGTCAACGCTCCCGGCCCCGGAGGCGTCGCACCATTCGGCGGCATCGAACGAAAACTCGGCACCAACCCGATTTCCATGTCCGCTCCGTGGGGAGACTCTTCGCTGGTTCTGGACATGACGACGAGCGCTTCCGCCGAAGGCAAAGTGCGAGTCGCTTTGCAGAAAGGTGATCAGGTTCCCGAGGGCTGGATCATCGACTCCGAAGGCCATCCGACGACCGACCCGCAGAAGTTCTACGATGGCGGCGCGCTGCTGCCACTCGGTGGCCCGCTCGGATTCAAAGGCTCAGGAATGTCGATGATGATCGACGTCTTCGGCGGCATGCTCTCAGGAAGTGGCATCTGCCGAACCGATCTCCCTCGCGGAGCCAACGGAGTGTGGATGTACTTTGTCGATGTCGCACAGTTTATCGATCGAGCCGAGTACGACGCACTGATGGAAACCTACGTCGACTCCATTAAGAGTTCCCGTAAACAACCAGGCGTCGAAGAAATCCTGCTGCCCGGAGAAATCGAACTTCGCCGCGACAAGCAACGTCGATCCGAAGGCGTCCCGATTCCCGACGAAACATGGCGGCAGATCAACGAACTGGCCGATCGCCTGGGAGCCGACCTGTCGGAGTTCAATCAGTAAGTACCCTGTTTCATAAATCCTGGAAGTATTTTTGAAGAACTGTTTGACCCGAAGCCGCAGGCGAAGGCGTTTCCGAACGTAAACTGCACCTTCGCCTGCGGCTTCGGGTCAAACGACAAATCGGCAGGGTGGCTGGGGTCGAGCTTGCGAGCCCCCAGAGCAAGAACACCGGGGGCTCGACCGCCAGCCACCCTGCTTTGATTATCAGCCCTTCATTCGAGGGACGTGTACCAAGCGTCTGTTCTACGGAGCATTGTGGACCAACATTTTGTAGGGTGCGTCCCGACGCAACCAAAAAGTTCGTTGCGAGTTGCATTCACTCGACACAACTAAAGGAATCTGACCATGTCCGACAAACCGACGATCGCCGGTACAGCCCCCATCAAGGTCTCACTCGAAGCCGGAAAGAAATACGCGTTCTGCACTTGCGGACTTTCGGAAGGGCAGCCCTTCTGTGACGGCAAACACAAGGGCACGTCGTTTGTCCCGAACGTGTTCACGGCTGAGAAAGACGAAGACGCTCACCTCTGCGCCTGCAAACACACCGGCAACGAACCTCGCTGCGACGGCACTCACAAGAACCTCGATTGAGTCTCTATTTCGTCGAGTCTTAATCGCAGAGTTCGCTGAGGAAAGTCGCAGAGTTCGCGAAGGACTCTCCTTTCGCTCTGCGAGTCCTCAGCGATCTCTGCGTACCGTTCGTTTCTTTAATGATTAGAAAGAGCCACATTCGATGTTCAACAGATCTCTCATTGGCTGTTTCCTTACCGTTGTGAGTGCTGGTTCTTCCATTTCAGAAGCCGCCGAGCCCAGCCGAAACATCATTAGTCGAGGTTCTTACACGAACTCGCAGATCAAGTTCGAGCGTGAGCAGAAAGGGCACGTCGCCTTCATCGGTGGATCGATCACCGAAATGAACGGCTACCGCCCGATGGTCTGCGACGATCTGCAGAAGCGGTATCCGGACACAAAGTTCACCTTCACCGCGGCAGGCATCTCGTCAACGTGTTCAACGACGGGAGCGTTTCGGCTGAAGCGCGATGTCCTGTCAAAGGGCCCGGTCGATCTGTTCTTCATCGAGTTCGCCGTGAACGATGACCAGGACGCGGGACACGCTCGCCGAGAGTGCATTCGCGGCATGGAAGGCATCATTCGGCAATGCCGAAGCCACAACCCGAACATGGACATCGTCGTCACGTTCTTCGTGAATCCCGGCATGCTGGAAATGCTCCAGGCCGGCAAGACTCCAGTCTCAATTGGAAGTCACACGGCGGTACTTGAGCACTACGCTGTCTCGACAATTCACCTGGCTCGCGAAGCCGCCGATCAAATCACCGCCGGAACGCTCACGTGGAAGGAGTACGGCGGGACGCACCCGAAACCGCCGGGAAACCGCATCGGTGCGGACATGATCAAGACGCTGCTCGGCGACGCCTGGTCGAAGCCGTTGGCGAAGACAGCAAAACTGACGACCCATTCGATCCCCAGGAATTCGTTGGACAAAGGCAGCTATTCCAACGGGCACTTCCAGGCTTTGGAAACGGCATCAACCGACAGCGGCTGGAAAGTTCATCAACCCGACTGGAAGAACATTCCCGGCGGCAAGCGAGCACGCTTCTCAAACATCCCGCTCCTTTTCGCGACTGCGCCCGGTTCGGAAACAACGATCAAATTCAACGGCCAGGCCATCGGCGCATTCGTCGTCGCCGGCCCGGACGCCGGAATCGTCGAAGCAAGCATCGACGGCGGAGCCTTCAAAAAAGTTGACCTCTTCCACCGGTTCAGCAAGGGTCTGCATTATCCAAGAACCGTCATGTTCGCCACCGACCTTCCACCAGGCGACCACGTCCTGAAACTCCGTATCAGCAAGGACAAGAACAAAGACAGCAAGGGCCACTCTGCGAGGATCATTCAGTTCGCGGTCAACTAAATAAGTGTTCGCGAGGATCTAACCTTCGTTGTATGCTGGCGGAAGAATTCTCATCTACAAGGTGAACGACCATGTCCACAGCGACGCCACCCAAAGTTCGACAATTGGCGACGGCAGAATCGTTGCTGGAAAACCATCCGCAACAGCGATGCGAACTTATTGACGGAGAGGTTCGGCTCATGTCGCCAGCAGGCAGCGAACACGGATCAATCGTTGGTCGCCTCACTGTCCGAATCGGTCTTTGCGTTGAACAAGGCCAACTGGGCCATTTTTTTGGTGCCGAGACCGGCTTCATTATCCAGCGGAACCCCGACACCGTCCGAGCGCCCGATGTCGCGTTTGTCGTGGCGGATCGAGTGACCGACCGACTTCCGACACAGTTCTTTCCGGGACCACCGGACCTGGCTGTGGAAGTTCTTTCACCGAATGACACAGCATCCGAAGTTCAGGAGAAAGCGGAAGCGTGGCTCAATTCTGGGTGCCGCGAAGTTTGGCTGATCGATCCTCGCCGCAAGTCGGCAACGCGTTTAACGCCAGCTGAAGACAGCATCATTCAGCAGTCAGTTGAAACGCTGACCACTGATTTGCTGCCCGGGTTTTCGCTGGAAGTTTCGGAGCTGTTTAAGTAACCGGTGCTTTGATCACTCGTCCTGAACTCCACCGTTTGCTGAAGCCCTGCTCGTTCGCGGCACGACCAGGTAAAGGACCAACGCAGCCACACTCTCGGCGGCGAGCGATGCCAGGCGGTAGAGTCCTGCTCCCGCGACCGCGACGGGGCCTCCCAGTGACGGTGCCAGCATTGTGATGATCAGTCCCTCGCGAACTGCCAGGCCGCCGGGTGCGAAGACCGCGAAGAAGCCGATGGATGTTCCGGCGGCGGCGGCGGCGGTTGAGATTATCCAGGCGTCGAGGGTCAGGATGTCCGGGTTCATCGACCTCAGGACAAGCAGCAGGCTCAGCCCGTGCCCGGCCCACGACAGCGCGAACATCAGCGAAGCTACGACGAGAAACTGCCAGGTCAGTTTGCCGATGGTTGAGTCGGTCAACTCGTGGTCGTTTGAATTTTCGTCGTTCGCTGTTTCTGGGATTGTTGAGTTTTCTTCAGCCGTTTTCAGTTGAGCTCGCTTTTCGACGATGCGTGCTATCTTGACGAAAATCCAGTTGGCGGGAACGGCGACGATGGGCATCGCGAGGACCAGCACCACGACGGCGATCAGCAGGCTGCCCCAACTTGCCGACTCGCGCGGTACAGTTTTGGCGATCCATGTCGGAAGCGAGTCCGGCGGGATGATGGTTGCGGCGAAGACGACCGTCACCACGCAGCCGACAAGCATGACGGCTCCGGCTTCGACCATCGATGCGATGCTGGCTCGAACAAACGACACCCCATGCTTCCTGACGAGTGCCGACCGAATCAAAATCACCGCGGCCTTGCCAGGAACGTACTTGCCGAGCGAGCCGCAGAAGTAGGCTCGGATCAGCGGGTAGCGTTCGCACTTTTTTTCACCGAGCAGTTCGATCAGGCGCTGCCAGAACCAGGTCGACGGCAGCCAGCTCAGCTGTGAGATCACGCCGGCGGCAACGAGGTACTTCCAGTCAAACTGAACGTCTATCTCTCGGTTGGTATCCCAAAGCGTGCGGGCTTGCGAGGCGACGTACCAAAGCACGAGCAGAAACAGTCCCCAGCGAACCAGCCCGATACCCACGGACTTCATTCTGGATGCTGAATCTGGAGTCACCGGTTGCCTCGAAGCTGGAGTGCGACTGTGGGAAGTCGCGTGAAAATCGCCGGACGATTGCTCCGGATTGGCCACAGAATCGCAGGCGAAGGCTTGTTACGCCAGCCAGCTCGGCAGACGGTCCGTCCAACCAGCATTCAGAAAAAACCGCAGAGCAATCCGCAAGTCGAGATTGCGGACAACGGCGCAAGTGCCTTTACTGAAATGAGATGAGGCTGCTGACCGGTGAATCTCGTACGCCTCGCAGGTTTGCCGCCAGGATTCGCCCGGTGGAAGGGTCTAACCCTGCCGAATACTCGATTCTCGTGAAGAGGTAGTCGCCGAAGTGGTCAACACGCCCGACAAACAGCTCATCGAACTCTTCCGTGAAAACGGTCGACAGGAGGCGATTGACGAGCTGATGCGACGGCACCTCAGCCGTGTTCGATCAACCGTTTTCCAGATGGTGCATAACGATGCGGAAGCGGACGACGTCACGCAGGAAGTGTTTCTGCGAGCGATTCGCGGCGTCGAAAGTTTCGATTGCCGAGCCGAGTTTTCGACGTGGCTTTACCGAGTCACGATGAACACGACTTACTCATACCTCAAGCGTCGGTCACGATCGCCCGTCGATCTTCGTTCAGAGCTGCACGATCCGGTTACGTCGGCTGACTCAGGACCAGATCGAGCAGTGCTTCAAGCGGAACTTTCGACTGAAGTTGAAACAGCCGTCGCCAGTCTGTCGCCGACTCTTCGCGGTGCGGTCGTGCTGGTCTGTCTCCAGGGATTCAGTCCTGCCGAGGCAGCCGACATCGAAGGCTGCTCAGCCGACACCATTCACTGGCGAATCCACGAAGGTCGCCGGAAACTGAAACGTCTCCTGAAGGAGCACTTGTCATGAACGAGAATCTTCCCAGCGACCCGCTGGACAACATGCTGCAGCATTGGGCTGACGAGCGAGTTGCCAGTTCCGAGCACCTCGACAATCTGCAGGACCGCATCGTGGAAGCAATCGGTGATGAAATCTCATCGTCCGATCGAACTGTTGCCACGTCCCGAATACAAGTCGCCACTTCCTCAGTAAGCCAGCCGGAGCCGCCCTACAGACGTCGGCCAATCAGCCAGCGGCGAGTTTCGCTTGTCAGCAGGTTGGTCGGCGTAACGCTGCTCGCTCTGGTGACGTTTATCTGGTCGGCACAGATCCGAACAGGAATTCCTGACTATGCAAGACTCAACGAGGGCCAGCTAAGCGAACGGATGATCGTTCTCTCTGAAATGAAAGACGTATTCGGTGACCAGTTTAACTGGTTGGCAGAAACGGACTCGCGAATCGAAGTGGGATTAAGAGATGAGTCATCGACGAATGACCGATCGCTGACGCCCGGCGGCGCACTGGAAATCGCTGTGCGAGTCGTTGTCGAAGAACGATCTTCTTCGCGCGATCAATGGCGACGTGCCTGGGCTGCCGACGTGATTTCACAGAGCGAAGAAGTCGTTGAACTGGCCGCGAAGGATGATGATCAATCGACGATGATGATGTGGGCTTATGTGTTGCCTGATGGGATGATCGCGATTGATTCTGAATTGAGCTTTTCGGAAATCGGCAAGGCAGGCACCACCGAGAAAGCAGCTCCGTTTCGAGCAGCGTTCTCAAACGTGCAGAAAGACCGTCAGCCTTCTGAAGAACTTCTGACCGGTGACAACGGTGTTGAATATCGTGTTTTCCAGACAGTTGCCGTTCTCAATAAGAAGGTCGGCTGATTATGAAACGCTCTATTTCTTCCGCTATTGCAGGGGCGTTGTGCTGCGTGATTGTCTGCTCCGAGCCGGCGGCAGCGGACGACTTAACAGCGATGATCGTGCCGGTTGAACGCTGGTCGTCCCTGTTTGGTGGCCAGGAAACAACGCTTCATTTTCGCGTCTTGAAGCTGAAAGCTAATCCAGCCGTCGAAGGCCTAATCCAGTGGCACTATTCCGCAGATCAACGCATTCTGGATCGTGGTGAGTTCGAGATTGACCGCGATGACGGAGCGTTGGCGGAGATCAAACTTCGAATTCCCAAAGTACGCGACGGAGTCATCTTCAAAACAGAAATCCGTGTCGCTTACGTGCCTCGCGGAGCGAACGACGCAGCCGCCACGCTGACTAAATCGCTCTGGCTGTTTCCGGAAGATCCGTTTGCTGATCGGCGAGAGACATTGAAAAAACGCAAACTCTCGCTCTTCGATCCGGAGGGCCGGACGGCGGACCTGTTCGAGAAGATCGAACTGCCTCATCAACGAATTCGCAACGTTGCCGTTTTGGAAGATCGAGGCGAGCACTCGTACGTGATCGTCGGCGAGGGTACGTCGCTGATTCGAAACCGCGGACTCGCAGAACGACTGTTGAGCTTCGCTGCGGCTGGCGGAACCGTTCTGATGCTGGCTCCGTCGGAAGGCGTTATTCCGATGCCGGGCGAAGCATCGCCCAAAGGCGAACCCAACGACGCGCAACCCGGCGAGTTGCGATTTCGTCAGCATCACGTGATCCGCGAATTCGACAAACGACTGGATTCGAAATTTCTTCCAGGAACAGACGACTTCGCTGGTTCAAAGGTCACTCTTCGCACGCGACTAAGCCGCATCGGCATGGAAGTATCCGAAGACGGCGACTGGCCGTGGCTGACGATCGAGTATCCCGAAACTAACGGCCGTTTCATCTTCTGCGGATTCAGCCTGATCAAGCATTGGGACAACGGTCCGACACCGAGATACCTGCTGAGTCGCATCCTGACGCCTCGGGCAGAACACTGAATGACGGAAAGCGTTTATGAAACTACAGCAGATGTTTAGCCACAGAGAACACAGAGGCCTCAGAGAGAACTCTTGATGGCTGACTCTGTGACCTCTGTGTTCTCTGTGGCTGGTTTGATGAATATGAGGCAGGCCGTTCTGGATCCCATGCACATGATGAAACATCTTGTCGCTGCGCGACACAGCCATTCTGGCTGTGCCACCCAGTGACTCAAACAACACTCTCGTTTCAACCCGTAGTCGGCACTCACTCTTGTGTGTCCCAAGGAGCGTCTCATGAATTCCCTCAGAATCCTGTATTCGGCAACGCTGATTGCCTTGCTGATGACGTCAACATTGCCCGCTCAGAAGAAGGATAAGAGTGAGGAAGAATTCACCGTTTATCCGGTGGCCGTCTTCCCTTTTGCAGAACGAGGTCGCGATGCTGCGGAACTCGGCAACAAAGTCACGGACCTGTTGTTTGCAAACCTGGTCACCAATCCGGAGATGTACCTCGTCGAGCGGGAAGAGATCGACAAGCTGTTTACCGAGCAGGAACTCAATCGTTCCGGATTGATTGATCCTGGGAAGGCGACTCAGATTGGGTATCTGACTGGGGCAAAAATTCTGGTGACGGGATCGGTGCTCGTTGTCGGCGACAAGATGTACCTCGTCGCGAAGATCATCGGCACGGAAACCAGCCGCGTGCTGGGAGCGTCGGTCAAGGGAGCAGTCGACGATGAACTCGATGGCCTGGTCGAAGAGCTTGCAAAGAATGTCGCCTCGACAATCACGGAACGAGCGAAAGACCTCGTCGCCAAACCGGTCACCAAAGAAGACCGTCTCGCAGCTCTGGTTAAAAAAGCAGGCAAGGGCAAACGACCGTCTGTCTGGATCGACATTCCGGAACGTCACATTGGCCAGACAGCTTACGACCCGGCAGCCGAGACTGAGTTGACGCTTTTCTGCAAAGAACTCGGCTTCGAAGTCATCGATCACAAAGAGGGAAACCGTAAAGACGCCGACGTCGTGCTGATCGGTGAAGGGTTCAGCCAGTTCGCATCGCGCCACGGAAATCTGGTTTCCGTGAAAGCCCGACTTGAGGTGAAAGCTCTGGATCGAGCATCCGGCAAGGTGTTGGCGATTGATCGTCAGACATCCGTCGCCGTCGACCTCGCCGAGCACATCGCTGGCAAGACAGCTCTTCAAGAGGCCGCCGCCAGCATCGCCGAACGAATCCTGCCAAAACTTTCTTCACCAGCGAAGGCGAAGAAAAAGTAGCTGTCGGACTGTTTCCAGAAAGCTGCTTGTGGTGTCCGTAACTCGACTGCTCCTGTGAGGCCCGGCGATGAACTCGCGAATTCTGATTACCGTTTTCGGCCTGGCGACGCTGGCCTCGTTTCACTCGTCGGTGCTGATGGCGGCTGAGAAGCCGAAAGAAACGACGGTTGCCCTGACGATTGCCGTTGCGAAGAGTGCCGATGCTGAGAACCGTGAACTGGCGGCGGCGTTGCTGACGCTGCTTGAAGCGGAAGTCGCACAGGGCGGTCGCCTGTCGGTGGTCGAGCGGCAACAAATCGATCTCGTGCTTCACGAGCTTGCTTTGAGTGTTGATCTTTCGAAGTCGTCTGAGAAGAAACTGCGGCTTGGAAAGTTGGTCAACGCCGATTTGATCCTCACGATGGAGCTGCTGCCTGCCAGGAAAGACTCGGATGTGCAGAACGTGCTGGTGAGAATCGTCGAGTCTCTGACGGGTGCGATTCGCGGGGTTGTTGTCACACCCGTTGAGCTGGTGACGGTTGACGAGTCGGCCGCACATATCGCGAAGTATTTGTCGGCGGTCGCGGCGAGGCCGGTCGACGCGGTGGTGACCGTGGCGGTGGCTCCGTTTGAGAGTCTCGGACGGTTTGACCGCTTGAAGCCAATGGAGCTTGGTCTGCGCGACATGATCGCCACCCGGCTGCGACGGTGGGGCGATCTTGAACCGGCCGATCCAGACGGAAACAAAGCCGACGGCAACAAATCAGACGGAAGAGCCGATGCAGAGGGCAGCTCAGAGACAGCACCCGGTTCACCGTTTCTCGTTCTGCAACGTTCGAACATGACTCAGTTACTGAACGAGCTGGATCTCGTTCAGTCGGGTTTGGTCGATCAGTCGCGCCTGCCGAAGTCGTTGCCGACTCGCGCGGCGGCTTATCTGATCCACGGGACGATCGACGAGCAGAACAAAAACGGTTTTGAAATCATCGTGTCGGGAAAACTCGTACATGCCGCGTCCGGAAAGTCTGTTCGCGATTTTGAGTTCGTGTCGACACCCAAAGAGTTGCCGCAGAAGCTGGCAGCGAACGTCGACTTGATCGCTGGCTTCCTGCGACATCCTGACGGTTCAGTCAGTAAGTCGCCGGGGACGCTGCGTGAAATCAACGAAACGGAGTTGCTGTTCACGCAGGTCGTCAAGGATCTGCAACCGTACGCGCGACTGACGCCGTGCGACTTCAGCTCGCGAGGTTTCACCGTGCCGAAAGATATTCGGCGAGCTAACTATGGTGGCGGCATCATCCGGGTCGACACGCCGCAGCACCGGCACACTCTCCGGAAGTCGATCGACCGACTGGAGTCGACGCTGTTCATCATGCCGGACCGGGCAGACGTCTGTTACTCGCTCGGATTCTGCTACGCCTACCACCTGGACGGAATCATGAATCTTGAACGTGCCGACGAACTGTTGCGTCGAGCATTCACCATACACCCTCAAAGCCCGGTCGGTGTCACGGCACTCCGCGTGTTGAGCGAAGCCTGCTTCCACCACCAGAAGGGAAAATGTGAACCGGAGAACGCCCGGCTGGCGATTTCGCAGCTCCTGTTCTCCTTCCGGTCAATGCCCAAAGACGCTCGCAACAATCGCTGGTCTCGGATTCCCGGCCTGATTTTCGACGTCTACCCAAAGAATGATCCGGAAGGTCGGGCTGCAGTTGCCGAAGAAATCGCCAGCGTGACTGAATCTGCGGCGGGATTTCGATATTCGCTGGCCATGAACACGGCCTCGCGTTTGGCGGATGAGCGGCTTATCGGATGGGCAAACGGCGAGGAGCCGACGCTGGCTCAAGTGGCGTGCCGAACTCTCGGCCATCGTTCCTGGGGAAAGAAGGAATTCCGGCAGTCGTCCGAGTGGTTCCTCAAAGGGGCCGACGTCGTCAAAGAGACCAGCCCCGGCTTCTATGACAACTTTCGGATCCACGCAGGCCGCGCACTGATCGCCGGAAAGATGCATCGGGAGGCTCTCGAACTGCTCGATACTTTTCGTCCCGAATACAAACACGATTCGCCGAATATCGGGTACTGGGCGTCGGCGATCGGATCGTGTTACGAAGCACTCGGTCAGCCGAAGAAAGCTCTCGATATTTATGTCGACGTTGCTGACCGATCCAGAGACTCCGTCAACAACTCAGATATTGTTTCGCGAATCAAGCGGCTCGGCGGAGTTCCGCTTTCGGAAGATCGCGAAATCGACGTCCGCTATGTGAAGGGTTTTCCCGGCAGCATGTCCTCGCAGTTGGAAACGGACGGAAATCTGATCTTCGCAGCCGGAACGTCTTACAACGCCTCGACCCGCGAGCGAATTCCCGGACTCTTCTCCTTCGATCCGACGCGTGAGGCCTGGCAGAATCTTTCGCCAAAGAACCTGGCAACGGTCACGTGCCTGGAGTGGTCTGATGGCGTGCTTTGGGCCGGCACAACGGACGGGCTCTGGAGAGGCGACCGCTCGGGCAGCAGCTGGAAACGGATTTCGACCGAAGACGGGCTCCCCGACGCGACAATCTCCGCAGTGAACGTCTCGGAAGAAGACGTTTATGTCGGAGTCGGAAATCGCAGTTCAGGCGGACTTGTTCGGATCGCCGCCGATGGCTCCGTCGAGATCATGGAAGGCGAAGGCGCGCCGCGTTCTGGCCCGATCGACATTATCAAACGGGACGGATTTCTGATCGTCTCCAGCGCCGGCGTGATTCAGCAACAGAATCTCAAGACCGGCGTGTGGGAAAAACTCGGCTACTCCAGTGTCGCACGGATCTTTGACACTGACTCCGGAGCCGTGGCGTCAACTTACCAGAAAGAGCTGTTCACCCTCGACGAACTCAGGGAAGCTTCAACCGAGTGGCGAAAGAAAGCCCGCACAAAGAAAGCTCGAGAAATGGCGCCCCCATTGGGAAGTCTTAAACCTGAAAGCCGGTACGCGAAAGCCTGGTTCCCGCGAGGCATGGGCCGCTCTGGATATCTGGTCAAGTTCGCCGTTGAGTGGGGCGATGAAATCTGGTTTGGCGGCAGTCCCTGGAACCGATTTCGGAGCGTTGGCCTCTACCGCGTCCACAAAGGAACCGGCGAATTCACGATGTTCAAACCGCGAGACGGTTTTCTGACCAGCATCACCTACACAACCTTCGGTGCCGTGCTCAGAGGAAACGAACTCTGGGTCACCACGTCCGCCGGCCTTGCCGTCGTCACCCGCCGTGACTTAAAGAAGTAGCAGAGTACGGTCTCGCTGCTGCGGAGAAGCCGTGAGAACGGTCTAACCATTCATCTGCAAGATCGAATCGTTTCCAATCTTCTTCACGAGGCCGTCGCTAAGTTTGACAGTCTTTCGACAAACTGACTCCCGCACAGAAACGACTGCAATTGTCCCTGGACAACTCACCAGAATCTGAACCGCAACCATTGGTCGGCCCGAAACGCATCGTATTCATGGTGTTGGCAGGTTTGTTCTTTGTTCTCGGCGCTCTGGGAGCAGTCCTTCCCGTTCTGCCAACGACTCCCTTCCTGCTGCTGACGAGTTATTTCCTGGGCCGCTCGTCGCCGCGTCTGAATCAGCGGCTGCTCACGTCGCGATTCTTCGGACCGATTCTTAGAGACTGGCAGCAACTCGGCGGAGTTCGCCCGGACGTCAAAGTCAAAGCGATCATGATCGTCCTCCTGGCCGTGTCTCTGTCTCTTTGGTTAACCGATCTGTCTTCGACTCTTCGTTGGCTAGTCGCAACCTTCGCGCTGATCGGAATCGGAGTCATCCTGCGCCTGCCCCGTCCTGAAGCTGCCGAGCCCTCAGAGAAAACCTGAAGCGCCATCGTCTGCTCGCCGCGACGGCTTCCGCTCGCTGCAAATTCGCAGGGGCGATATGCTGGCTGCTCGTCTTCGCGAATTGACCGACGTCCGAACCCTTCAGTGAGCAACCACCATGCACCCATACGCTGCGGAGTTTGTCGGGACAGCCATTCTGATTCTGCTCGGCAATGGTGTCGTCGCTAACGTTGTCCTGCGGGAAACGAAGGGACACGCTGCCGGCTGGATTGTGATTACGGCAGGCTGGGGCTTTGCCGTTTTTACAGCGGTACTTTGCGTGGCCGATTTCAGCGGAGCACATTTGAATCCGGCAGTGACCATCGGTCTGGCTGTCGGCGCTGGCTTCGAGTGGAATCTTGTCGCCGGTTACATCATCGCCCAAATGGCGGGCGCGATCTTTGGAGCAGCACTCGTTTACGTGTTCTACATGCCGCACTACGCGGTCACCGATGATGCCGACGGCAAGCTGGCCACGTTCTGCACGGCGCCTGCGATCCGCAAACCACTGCATTGCCTTTTCTCTGAAGTCGTTGGCACTTTCGTACTGGTCTATGCCGCGCTGCAAATGTCATCTCCCGTCTTCTCTCTGAGTGACGCGGCTGAAGTCGAAGTTGGTCTCGGGTCGGTTGGTGCAATTCCGATTGGGTTGATCGTCTTCGCCATCGGCCTCTCGCTCGGCGGCACAACGGGCTACGCGATCAATCCCGCTCGAGACCTTGGTCCACGCATCGCGCATTTCCTGTTACCGGTTCCGGGCAAACGTGACAGCGACTGGTCATACGCCCCGATTCCGGTCGCAGGACCAATCGTCGGCGCCCTTCTTGCCGCGACGCTTTTCCTGTCACACGCTTGAAAGACCTGGAGTCATCGCATGAGACAGGCATTCGGACCTGCTGTGTTCGCAACGGCTTCCGTCGCGGCGACTCGCCTGACAGTTTTTCTGATCGCGTGTCTGTTTGCGACGAACAGCTCTGCACAGGACCAATCAACGTTGACGGTTGACGGCAACTCGGTCGTGCGGGCTCCGTTGGGTGATTCGGAGATCGTGATCAGGACGACATCCCGGCTGGCAGGGGCGATTGATTCTTTGACCTGGAACGGGCAGGAATTTATCAACAGCGCGGACCACGGGCGGCAGTTGCAGTCGGCGTCGAATCTGGATTTCGGTTCGAAGATGACTCCCGAGTCGTTTAACCCGACCGAAGCCGGTTCTCGACTCGACGGAGCTGGGAGGACTTCCACAAGCCGCCTGCTCCATCTCATCGCTGATGGAAACCGGCTTCAAACGACAAACCAGATGGCGTTCTGGCTGGCTCCGGGGCAGAAATCTGGCGGAGTCCACCTCGCTAAAAACACGACGACTCTTTCGAACCATCTGCTGACCAAACGCGTGCAGATTGGATGGAAGGATCTGCCGAACGTCATCTCGTACGACGTGACGTTCGGACTGCCGATCAACGAGCATCATCGATACGCCCAGTTCGAAGTCGTGACCGGCTACATGCCGCCGGAGTTTGAAACGTTCCTGAAATTCAATCCGAAGTCCGGCGATTTTGAACCGCTCACCGACGGCCCGGGCGAGCAGAAGTGGCCGGTCGCTCTTTCCACCGCCGACGGTCAATTCACCATGGGCATTTACACGCCGCATCGACCGGGGAAAAACTGGACCGGCCCCGGCTACGGACGGTTCCGCTTCCCGCCTCAGAAGGTCGTGAAGTGGAACTGCGTCTTCCGCTATCGAGTCAGCGAAGGTGCGCCGGCCGGAGACTATTCCTTCCGCACGTTCGTCATCGTCGGTACAAGAGAAATGGTCCGCTCGGCAATGCGCCGTCTTCACAAAGAACCGGTCTCGATTCTCGGCCAGCCTACCGGGACTTGATCGTCAGCGCCCAAGGATGGCGATCAGGACTTCGGTTCGTCGCGGTGGCACAATGAACGATTACTTCCGCGAGTATCCAGGTCCCGATGGCAGGACGGCTGCGGACGTCACATTCACGAACGACGGCCTGCGTCACCTGAAACATATGCCCAACTTGCGAGTGCTGTTTCTAAACGAAGTGGCCGTCACCGACGCCGGCCTGGCTCATCTGCAACACGTCGAAACTCTCGAAGTTTTAGCCATGCAGAACGCGACGATCACGGACGCCGGCCTGGTCTATTTGCGTGGCCTGTTGAACCTGGAAAGCCTCAGCTTCGAAGGATCAACAGTGACCATCGACGCCGCTGCCGAACTCCGCAAGCTGATTCCGACCTGCCACATCAGCGACAACTGGTGCTGCGGCTGCCTGGCGTTCTCCCCGATCCCGCAGGATCGTGAATGAGCTGAGTGAAAGCGGTCAGGTCTCGTTTTGTCTGCTCTCCTATATCGGTCGCCGGGGTTGCGATTAGAATCGTGCCCCGAGACCATGCGCTCCGTCGAGCGGCGATGCCACGCCTCCGATGCGGCAAGCTCAACGCACGAAAGGAATCACCCCATGCGATTCGGTCAAAAGATTATTGCGGGTTTGATAATGACAGGCGTCTTTGCCTTTTATGTCGGCGGTATTTTGTTGTGTTCGCCTTTCATTCTATTCTGGCCAGGACGGATCTCGGGACTCACGTGGACGCAGTCCTTCAAGTCAAGGTGGACGCTCATTCGCATTCTCATCAAGAGCATATCTCCCAGAGATAGCCCCATTTTTAATGAGCTGCGGTCGCATGAACGCGAGGAGTAGTACGTGCGACGTTGATCTGTTTCTTTTAAGGTCAGAAAACCGGTCAGGCCTCTTTTCTGGGCCTTCCCCGTGCTGCCCGTTCGGCACCGCTCGTCGGTACCAAACGGGCAACCACGTTGGATGCAGGTTCGCAGGGCGGTGAGGAGATGCTCGTCTCTTTTTCGGTCTCCTCGTTGCGGATCTCGCCACACCACGACGATGTGTCAGCTTCGGAAGTCCTCTACGATGCTCGGATCAGATCAACACACAACTGCGGAATCCTAGAATGCAGAAACTGACACAGCCGCTGAAGTGGCACGGTGGAAAGTCCTACCTGGCGAAAAAGATCATCGAGCTGATGCCTCCACATCTGCATTATGTGGAGACGCACTTTGGAGGCGGCTCAGTCCTGCTGGGACGTGATCCGAACCGAAACTGGCTGGAAGGACATCCGGACTGGACTGAGCGGTCGTACCAGAAAGGTTGTTCGGAAGTGGTGAACGACATCCACTCGGAACTCACCAACTTCTGGCGGGTCCTTCAGGGCGAGCAGACGTTTGACCGCTTCAAACGCATCGTGGACGCCATTCCGTTTTCCGTGACTGAGTGGGAGTCGCGGCGCAGCGCCGAGGATGACGATCCCGTCAATGCCGCTGTCAATTTCTTTGTGCGACACCGTCAGTCGATGGCCGGCCGTGGAAGGTCATTCGCGCCGTACTCGAAAACCCGCACCCGAGGCCGCCGCAACGAGCAGGCCAATGCGTGGTGGGGATGTATCGACGGACTGGCCGATATTCGCGACCGACTTCAGGGTGTCGCGATTCTGAATGCGTGCGCAACAAAAGTCATCGGGCAACAGGATGGC
>Ga0316208_1001636_pt1 | contig 20379 bp, 17 predicted proteins | sample 3monopyrite_MG_FD_204944 | JGI IMG/M metagenome (GOLD analysis project Ga0316208, IMG submission 204944) | Microbial mat bacterial communities from mineral coupon in-situ incubated in ocean water Damariscotta River, Maine, United States -... | ecosystem: Environmental > Aquatic > Marine >...
ACTGATTGTTAGCCTTTTGGACCAGTATCACGTGGTGACTTTTGCCGCCCAGGAGCAAGCCAAATTTCAGCTTGGACACCTGGAGCGATTGGCCAACCACTTCGGGGCACCGATTCCACACCCCAAGAACTACGCAAACTACGTCGAGCACAAGAAGAACAACGTGCCGCTAGAACTACTCCCTAGCGCCGAACAAACAAGCACAAGATGCAATCAAGCCTTTCCGCGCGATCTGCAATGCCTTGATGGGGCCAACAGCCCGGCCGTCTATATCGTCACGAACCTGGTTGGCAGCGGGCCTGACAAACAAGAAGAGGTAATCGGTGGCCTGCATTGGCATACCGACATTGAATTCGAACCCATCCCTTTGTCGACCAGTATGTTCTATGTCCAGGCGGCCCCAACAACGCGACACAGCCCGGAGGGTCATTGGGTGACGGACCCACCGCGCGAGCCCGGCTTCTATCACCCCGACTCCCCCGCTGAACTCGCGGAACGTCGTGAGGGCTTACCACTCAACGGCGAGACTGCATATGCGAATACAGCGGCCGCCTATGCCGATCTTTCAGATCAAGAGAAGGCTCAGTTGGAGGGTGTCTTGATGCGCCGACGATTACGCGCAAATGATGCGGGATGGCTTATTCCCTTGGTTCATACGAACCCGAGAACAGGTATTAAGTCTCTCCACAGCCCCGTATGGGCCTCGCGTGGCAAGAACGTGGCGCCCGCAGAAGTAGACGGATTGTCCGATGATGCATCACGGAAATTCTTGGATCGACTCGAAGCCCATGTGCTCAAACCGGAGTACCGCTATGACGACGTACACGCGCCGGGCGATGTCACGATCTGGAGCAACTTTGCGACCTTGCACAATGCGCCCCCGGCAAAGTCGATCATCAACACTCCTGAAGATGCTCGTCTGATGTATCGCATCAGCTGTAAAGGTGAACCATGCTACGACCTACCCAGGCAGGATGACCCGGCGTGGATTGACGCCAACATCGCCCCGCCCTATCGCAGTTCACGAGACATACTCTGAAGGGTTCCCATGACCAAAATGAAAGCATTGCAGTTCGTCGAATGGAAATCGGAACCGAAGCTCGTCGAGGTCGACCGCCCCGAGCCCGGGCCAGGCCAGATCGTGGTCAAGATCGGCGGGGCCGGCGCTTGCCATTCCGACCTGCACATCATGCATGACTTCGATGGGGAGACATCGACCTGGGAGCTGCCCTTCACGCTCGGTCATGAGAACGCGGGCTGGGTCGACTCGGTTGGTGAGGGTGTTACGAACCTCGAGCCGGGACTTCCCGTCGCCGTCTACGGACCGTGGGGATGCGGGCAATGCGCACGCTGTCGCTACGGCATGGAGATGTACTGCGAGAACCCCATGGCGGCGCCCATGCCCGGTGGTGGGGGCGGCGTCGGAGCCGACGGCGGAATGGCCGAGTACATGCTCGTCCCCGACCCGCGGCTGCTCGTCCCGCTGCCCGATGGGCTCGATCCCTCGCGTGCAGCACCGCTGACCGACGCCGGACTTACGCCCTATCACGCGATTCGCCGCTCATTGCCGAAGCTCGTGCCCGGCTCGACCGTGGTCGTGATTGGCGTTGGCGGACTTGGACACATGGCCGTGCAGATTCTTGCGGCGACGACGGCCGCGAAGATCATCGCCGTCGACCAGCGCGAGTCGGCGCTCAAGCTCGCGCAGGATCATGGCGCGGATATCGCGCTGCTCTCCGGCGATGCAACGGCGGAAGAAGTCCGCGCAGCGACCGGCGGACTCGGCGCCGACGTCGTCTTCGACTTCGTTGGGGTCGAAGCCACGCTCGGCCTGGCGGCCCAAGTAGCTCGGCCGCTAGGCGACCTGACGATCGTCGGCCTAGGAGGCGATGCCCTCCCCGTGTCGTTCTTCTCGGTGCCACACGAGGTCAGCATCCAGACGACGTTCTGGGGCTCACGTCCCGAACTCGTCGAGCTGCTCGACCTCGCCGCGCGCGGGCTCATCGACTCGCGCATCACGACGTTCCCGCTCGAGCGTGGCGTCGAGGCGTACCGGGCATTACAAGCGGGTGACATCGACGGCCGCGCGGTGGTCGTACCCTTCGCGTCGTACTGAGCGGAGTGGCGCTGGGGAGTCGGATGCGAAAGTGGTTGAAGGCCGGAATCGGCATCGTGATCCTGCTCGTCGTCGGCGTTGGATGCCTATCGTGGCTGCAAGAGCGCAAGGAGACGCACGAACCGTCCATGCTCGCGTTCGCCGAGAACTGCGCAGCCTGTCATGGCAATGCGCTTCAGGGCAGCGAACTTGGCCCCCCGCTCACCGGGGGTGAACTCCAAAACGGCGACAGCACCGCAGCGCTCATCCGCGCGATCGGCGGCGGCTATCCCGAACGCGGCATGCCCAGCTTCGGCCAAACCCTGTCGCCGGAACTCGTGAAGGGCCTCGCCCTTTACGTCAGTGAACAGCGCCAGGGATTCGGTCTGACCTCGCAATCGTGGGAGTCGCGCATCCCCGCTGGTGTGCAGGTTGCGCGCGACCATTCCTTTCGCGTCGAGGTCGTCGCAGAACTCAGCAGCCGCCCCTACTCCATCGCTCCGCTTCCGGACGGCCGCATCCTCGTCAGCGAGATCGTCCGCGGCCTATCCGTCATCGACGCGGAAGGAAACCAGGGGCCGCTCCTTACCGATACGCCGCGGGTCTGGGATCCGATTCTCAGCTCAGAGACCAGCTACGTCATGATGGGCGTCGTGCTCGATGTTGCGCTGCACCCAGACTACGACGAGAACGGCTGGATCTACCTCTCGCATACCCATCGATGCCAACTCGACTGCGGTTTTGTCCTACCCAAATCCATGGTGCAGGTGGTCCGCGGACGCATCCGCGACGGGCGATGGGTCGACCAGGAGATCATCTGGTCGGTCGACCCAGGTCTCTACACCGTCGTCCCTGACAACGTTTCGGCGGGCCGCCTAGCATTTGACCATGAAGGCCACATCTATGTCTCGATCGGGGGAAAGGCGACCTACGACTGGGTGCAGTGGCTCGACAAGCCCACGGGCAAGATCCATCGCGTGCGCGACGACGGAGGCCTCCCGACCGACAACCCCTTCCAGCCGCAAGACGAGACATCGACCGCGCACACCGTCTGGAGCTACGGCCACCGAACGCCACAGGGTCTCGCGACCCACCCCGTGACCGGCGAGATCTGGGGAACCGAGATGGGGCCGCGCGGGGGCGACGAGGTGAACCTCATCGTTCGCGGGGGCAACTACGGCTGGCCCATGTTCACCCATGGACTCGACTACGATGGTGAGCCCGTCACGATCGGCGAGGATCTCGGGCTCGACCTCAAGCTCGAAGACACGATCCAACCGGTCGTCGACTTCACCCCTGCGCCGGCGATCTCAAGCTTCGAGTTCTATCGCGGTACGGCCTTCCCCACGTGGGAGAACGACCTGATCGTCGGCAGCCTGAAGGCGCGGACGCTCTATCGCTTGCGAATCGAGGACGGGCAACTCGTCGAGGAGGAGAAGCTGCTGACCGGGCTCGCGCGGATTCGCGACGTGGAGATTGGAACGGATGGTTTCGTGTATCTGCTGCTTGAGCATGGAGAGCTGGGGACGATCGTGAGGTTGGTTCCGAGCGACGCGCGCGATTGACCTCACGGCTTGGGGCGATTCATCCGCCCCAAGTCGAGGGCGGGAACTAGAGCTTCACATCTACCGCCGCGCTGGCGCGCCGGGCCTTCTCGCGAGCTTTCTCGATCGACTCGTCACGGCCGAGCGCGACGCCCATCCGGCGCCTGCCCTTAACGGCGGGCTTCCCGAAGAGGCGAAGCTGGGTATCGGGCTGGCTCAGCGCCTCGCCAAGGTTGCCAAAGCTGACGTTCTCCGATTCACCCTCGACGAGAATGACCGCCGAGGCCGAGGCGCCGTGTTGGACGATGTTAGGGATCGGGAGTCCAAGGATCGCGCGGGCGTGCAGCGCGAACTGGGAAAGATCCTGGGAAATCATCGTGACCATGCCCGTATCATGCGGACGCGGGGACACTTCGCTGAAGATCACGTCGTCGCCCTTGATGAAGAGCTCGACGCCGAAGATCCCGCGACCACCAAGCGCATCGGTGACCTTCTTGGCGTAGGCCTGCGCGGTCGTGAGCGCCTGTTCCGACATCGGCTGTGGCTGCCAGGATTCGCGGTAGTCGCCATCGACCTGAATATGGCCGATCGGCTGACAGTAGGACGTGCCGTCCACGTGGCGCACAGTCAGAAGCGTGATCTCGTAGTCGAAGTCGACGAACCCTTCGATGATCACCTTGCCCTTACCGGTTCGGCCACCGGCTTGGGAGTAGTCCCAGGCGGCTTTGACTTCATCCTGGGACCGGACCGTACTCTGGCCCTTACCCGAAGAGCTCATGATGGGCTTCACCACGCAGGGCAGCCCTATCTCGGCGATCGCAGCGTTGAATTCTTCTTCGGTCTCGGCAAACTGAAAGGGAGAAGTCGTGAGCCCCAGCTCCTCCGCGGCCAGCCGACGGATGCCCTCGCGATTCATCGTCAGCTGGGTGGCACGCGCGGTCGGAATAATGGTCGCCACCCCTTCCTTTTCCAAGTCGGCGAGTGTGTCGGTCGCGATCGCCTCGACCTCCGGCACCACGAAGTCGGGCTTCTCGTCCTCGATCACCTTGCGCAGCGCATCTCCGTCAAGCATCGAAAAAACGTGCGAACGATCCGCCACTTGCATGGCCGGCGCGTTGGCGTAGGCATCCGCCGCGATCACTTCCACGCCATAGCGCTGCAGCTCGAGTACGACTTCCTTGCCCAGCTCACCCGATCCACACAGGAGCACCTTGACGGCGGAAGATTTGAAAGGAGTCCCGATCTTGACGTTCATAAAGGCTTATCCACTGTTGTTGTCGCATCGCTGCGTTGCTTCAGGTTAGAGAAAACGCTGCATTTTCCCGCCCCGGATACTAGAACGTTCTAACGAGATTTGGGCGTGGCGGCCAGCTCGCGGGTATCTGCGGAAATGCTGCATCTCGCCGACTGTCCCTACACAGGCCCAGCTCCGATTCGACCGGTTCGACTCAGTCTGCCAGGAAAGGCCGCCAACGCCGGCTCAAGACAGACCACGCTTCGCTCCGGTCTCCCGCAACCTACCGCGAAGCGCCTCCATTCGTCGCCTCGGCACGCGGCGTGCCAATGCAATAGATCGCGGGCGCCGGGGACGGAGGCATCGCGATCGTGCCGATTTCCCAGTCGAAGCGATCGCCACCCTCGAGGCCGGCGACCATTTCTCGGAGCTCGTCTTTCGAATAGACCCGCAAGCAACTGACGAGACCATCCCACATCACGAAGAGCGGGATGACGGGGAGAACGTAGGTGAAGAGCAACCAGCTCCAACGGAAGGGCCGAAGGAACGGAATCGAGAGCATCACGGGAATGAACACGGTGAGCATCATCACGAGTGTGACGGGATGGCGGTTCACGATTTCGAAGGCAGCGATGGGTTGGCCCGAATCGACCGCGCTCTGCAGGATCGCGCGAGCATCGGCCGGACGAAAATGGTGAAGCGCACTGAACAGGGTTCGCAGGCCGATGAGATCTTCGGGCACCTGCCGTGCGTCGACGGACTCGGCCTCAAAATCCATCGTGGTCTGAGACCTGGATCGCAGGCGCTCGAAGCCTTCGATATTCGGGTAGTAGTCGGTCAGCGTAATGCGAACGTCCGAGCCTTCTTCCGCCAATGCTTCAGACAGCGCGGGCAGTGGCCCTGCCCCACCCGAGCACAGGTCGACGACGCGGGTGGCGCCCGTCCGGTCGAGCGTTTCCTTGAGCTTCGGAACGAGGTTCTTCGCCTGCCCCGACAAGCCCACGGCGAAGCGGAGATAGGCGGTGCCGGCGTCGCGAATCACCGCGGGAAACCAGGGCTGGTCTTCGAGTTCGAAGATATGAAGCCTTGCCATGGCGAAAGTTTCGCCGATTGCCGCGATGACTACCAACGCAGCCAATCGATGCGCGCGGGGACTCCCCGGAGCAAGAGTTCCTCACGGCGCTCTGCTGCTCAGCTGCTCATCGCCGCCGACCGCATGTGTCTCAGCACCGCGATGGATTCGGCGACCGCTACTCCCGCCCGTCCCGCGCCGAAGACCGCGGGAACCTGTAGACCGAGCCGAGCTGTCAGCGAACTCAGGCTGCCGCTCTTGCCTTTATGGTGGCTGCAGTAGGCGCTCTTCAAATGCATGATCTGTGAAGGCGTCGCGATGGCCTGCTTAAGCAGTGTCAGCGCCACCTCGTTCCAGCTGACGATGATGTCGTCCTTACGGGTGTAGTCCAGCCAGGCGTCCTTCAGCTGTTGTTGCGAGCCCGATCGTTTGAGTTGCTCCTCCGAAAGTCCCATGTCCCGGCGAAGGCAGTCATTGGGAAATCGATCGACGGGCGGACAGCTGAACTCTTCGAAGTTGTTGTCGTCCGTTGCTGACAACAACCCTCGCGATGCCACCCACTGCAGAGCGAAGAACGGCGAAGACGGATCATCACCACGCGGAGCCGATTCGCCCGAAACCACCACCACGCGCTCCGGCTCATCGATGATGGCTTGGGAAATGCCGCGTCGAGTTTTCGGTGACTTTCGCGTGCGGTGGCCTGCGGACCGTTGCTGAATAATCGCTAGCTGTTCGTCGATCATTGTTTCAAACGATCGCAACAAACCATCCAAGTTCGCGGTATCCGGTTCCAACACCGATAGCGCCTGCACGATGGCTTCGATGGTCGACAGACAGTGAACTGCAGGTTCTTCGCGCAGCCGATAGCGACTGGGAGCGGTGGGCTGAAGGCCGTAGCGCGGCAACTTATGCAACCACTTATTGTCGCGGAACACGGTACGGGCGTGATGCCAGGTGCCGTCGATCGCAACTAAGGTGGAGGGTCGTTTCGCGGGTGCCAACTCCGCAAGCGTGGGCACGTCCTTCCCCGGATACAACAGCACAGCATCAGCGGGAAAATCCTTGGGGGCATCATCGCGCGCTGCATGGGTGATCGTTTGCGAGAAGTTACTCAGCCCGAGCCGCGCGATGCGTGCCGTCCCGATCGGGTGAAAGCGCTCGCGCGGATGCTGCACCAGCCACACCTTCGTGGTGTTATTAACGGTTGTTATGGAGTCACAGATGCAGGTGACCTGCGGCTTGTGACAGCGATAGCAAAAGGGGCGCGCAGGCACGTCGGTCGACACCGCGCGACTATAGTCACCGGCTCATCGTCTTCAAGTGAGACTCAGCCCCCCGCAGCGATTGAGGCGATGGGAGGGTCGCAACCCGAAGTTACCCCTCGATCAGAGGCAGCAAATCCATCCCCAACGCCTCGCGATACGTGTTGTGGTAGTGATGTAAAGCGGGTTCGTTCCGCCCGAAGACGTTGAACTCGGGTACACCGGCCTCGGCACCCAACTGGCTGCGGGCCGCAACGGCATAATCCTCGTCCCGGATGACGTCGGAGAATGTCTGAGAAATATTCCGGATCAGGTCTGCCGATTCTTCGAGCGGCTCGGGCCGTGAGTAGAATCCGATACGTGAAACCGAGCGGGCCGGGTCCTTCGGGTCCGGATAGGTCCGAACCATGACCAGGCCGAAGGGCGCCACGTTCAGCTGAATGTTCGGAAAGAGATAATAGACCGGGAACGCACCTTGGGAGATCTCCCAACTTTCCTCGGGCCGCTTACGCATCTCGTCGATCTCTCTGCGGACAAGCGTCATTCGGTGGTTTCGACCGTAGGTATCGTAGGCCTGGACGTTGCCGTGAAAGCTAAGCGCGAGGGAATCCTTGTGTAGCTTCGAAAAGTGATAGGTCTCCCCGAACGTATCCATCGCCAGCTTCCAGTTCAGTCGGACATCGTACGTGTCGTAACCCAGGTTGAGCAGCCGATCCCATCCGTAGGCCTCGAATTCGGGGACGAGTCCGCCTAGCAATGAGTCGAGGTCGATTGAGCCCTCGGGATTGGGATGAACCCAAAGAAGCCCAAAGCGCTCGACGGCCGGGAGCGGAATCAGCCCGTGGCAATCGGGATCGATCTTTCCGAAATGCTCCTTCTTCGGAATTCCTGCAAGGCTGCCATCGTTCTTGTACGTCCAGGCATGGAAGGGACACACGAAGCTGGATCGCTTGCCCGCAGTCTCCTTCTCAAGAACGACGCCGCGGTGGCGACACACATTCACGAAGGCTCGAAAATTCCCGTCCGCATCGCGCGTGGCGAGCACGGGGGTCCCGAAGTCGCTTGTCGTGAGAAACGTGCCGGGCTCCGGCAGATCTGAGCTCGCACCGATCAGCTGCGGGTAGTCGCGATAAAAGGTCTGCCACTCCTTTTCGGCAAGATCGGGACAGGTATAGACCCACGTCGGATTGTGGCGGATGCCGCCGGCATCGACGTTAGTCCCATCGTCGAGTCGCCCGATGACCTCCTTGAGTACTCGAAGTTGTTCTTCTCGCTGCATAGGGGGTGTCCTTTCCTTGTGAGGAGGGCGTGATTCCTCGGGCGTGCTTAGATGCGATTCCGGCGTTGGGCTTCTGTTTCGTGGGGTACTCGTGACGCTGAAGACATTTCGGCTTCGAGCCTCGCGAGCTCTGTCTCGATCTGGGGCCTCACCTTCCTGCTGGCTATGCCGAGCAGTACGACCTCTAGGCCGTAGCGCGCGCGCGTTTCGAACCCCTTCGCGTCGATCACGCCACGGGCCCACTGAAAGCTTGCGTACTCGTAACCGTGGTAGATCTGGCGTCCGAGCTGCTCCGGATCGAGCAGCCCCTTAAGCAATCCCTGATCGATCGCTGCGCGGATCGCGACGGCCTGCATACTCGCGGCTCGACGCGTGACCTCCCCCGCCGATCCCGCAGTTCCGACCTTCGACATCGCGCCGATCACCATCGGCCGAAAAACCGCTTCGTCCCCGGTCACGATTCGAATGCTGACCGTCACGATCGCGCGACAGCGTTCGATCGGATCGTCGAGTGGCGCTTCTTGCTCGAGTAGGAGGTCCATCTGATCGATCGCATCCAACACGAGCGCCTGCACGATCTCGTCCCGCACGCCAAAGAGGTTGTAGAGCGTCGTCACGCTGAGCCCCGCGTGCTTCGCCAACTTGCGCATCGACAGCGCCTCAAGCCCGCCCGCAGCAATCAGCTCCCGCGCCGCCGCAAGGATGCGCTGTCGCCTCGCTTCAATATTCAGCTGACGAAGGCTGGTCGGGCTCTCTGAGGAGTCATTCTGAGACATCGTTACAACTTGATACACCGTATCAATTCAGGGATCAAGAGAGAATACTCGCCCGCCGGCTTCCGGCGACAGAGCTGGGCTCAGGGAAAGGCCGCCTCTTGGGCTCGGCTGTTCGCCTTTCCCGTATTCCAGAATCACGACTTGTGTGATACTGGGTGCCAAGGGAAGGGACGGCACCCACTTGGAGCCTGCTATGCCCTTCTCCGCCTGCCGTCTACGAGACCGATCGATTGTCCCCAGCTCTGTCGCGATCCTTCTGATCGGCTCGTTGCTCGCGATCGCCAACATATCCCAGGCGGGCGTCCTCGATTTCGGCACGCGCAGCGGCCCCTACGGACCAATTCACGGCCCAGCCTACTACGAGGAAGACGGGTTCCGCCTAACACCGACGACGGCCTTCGAGATCGATACGGCCGGGGCCGCACGTCCTCAAACCGAGGGCAGTATGGTCGCTTTCCGGTTCAGTGACGAGCCCGCGGTACTCACGAACGACAACGCGAATCCGTTTCGCATCCTGTCCATCGATCTCGCGGAATACAGCACCGTGAGCGTGGCGACCCGGAGTGCCGTCACCGTCACGATGATCGCGACGAAGCAAACGGGAGACGTGCTCACAACGTCGTTCACGACGGATGGAATCATTGACGGCGGCGGACCGTTATTCGACTTCGAGACTGTCATCTTCGGACCAGAGTGGACGAACCTGGCCTCACTGTCGTTCGGCAAGCCGCAGGGCATAGGCTTCACCCTCGACAACATCGTGTACGCGATCGTCCCCGAACCAAGCACCGCAGTCTTGTTCGGACTCGGACTCGGAATGCTCGCGCGACGCTCCACGACTGGCGACCGACGCGCCTGAATCGGGGAGGAGCTCGCCCTTGAGAAAATCCGAACGACTAGCCTCTCGGGCGTTCGGAGTACGGACGCCCTGTGCCCAGGTAAAGATCGACGATCCGACGAAGACCGGGAACAAACAGTCACCCTGGGGTCACACAAGCCCCACGGATTCCAGACATCGATCGGCCCACAGCGAGTGGGCGGTTTGGCGGCGCAACCTACCATCTCGCCAACGTCCATTTCTGAATTTTCCGCATCCAGCCCCCTGCCCAGGGGGGACGGCCCGTATTCGGGACCACCCACACGCCGCGCACACGGTCGACCGCCTAATTCTCTTTCGTTGCTAGGCGTTAGTCATGCGGAAATGCACTATCCCACGCCTCGTGTGCGTCCGGAATACTACACACTCTGCCGGAATTCTCGTTTTTTGTCGCATAGCTGGCGACATAGCAGGCAAGGTCTGCTTGGATTCCAAAACGATCTCTATTGCTGCAGGGGTGCTACGTGTTTTTTTCCTCCTTTCGTTCTCGTCGCTCGATCGTTCGCGGTCCGAGGCTCGTAGCGCTCATCGCGCTCAGCCTATTCGCTTCGATTGTGATTTGCGAAGGCATCGCAGTCGCGCGGCCACACTCCGGCTCGACCGCGCAGGGTCAAGCGAAAAAGAAGCATCACGAGTACGGAGTCATCCGGCTGCATCACGAACGCCACGCGACCAAAATCGCGGCGGCACTCAAAGATTTTATCGATGTGGAGATCCGGGTCCCTTCGGCCGACACGCTGATCGTTTACGGCGACCACCAACAGATCGACAATGTGAAGGCGTTGGTCGCATCGCTCGACCAGCCACGATCTCAGATCTCAATTCAGGCTTGGAGCGTTCGGTTAGGCGCTAGGCACGGTGAGCGCGATCAGCTCACCCTCGACTGGTCGCACGAACAGCTCCGATCCCTCGTGGACGAGATTAGCGCCGACATGCAGGGTGCGATCTGGCGCGCCACGGCGTGCGCTCAGTCGATACTCCGGGTGCAGATGGGGCTAAGCACCGCACCGCAGACGCTCCGACCCAGCGACGAGCGAAATCAGTTTTTCGAACCGGTCGAGTCCGTATTTAAGAAGTGTGCGGAAGTGGCGGAGCGTCGGTGGAAGCGCGACGGAAATGGGAAGCGGACGAATCCAAGGCCGAATGAGCAGAACAGGAGCATTCGCGCCTATCGTGCGTACCTAACCACGCTTGATACCGACGAGGGCCGCGAGACGGCGTACGGCTTGGCGTGGAACGATCGTATGGCCGACGATGGCGTCGGACTCGGGTATCGCGACATTTTTCGACCCTCCCGTGCCTCACTCGTCAACCTGCTCGTAATGATCTCAGCGATCGAAGATCTCGATGACGTCGCCGATCTGATCGTCGCTGCGATGCGGACTGGGCTGATCTGCAGCTCGGCACCTCTCAAGACACTCGATCTTGTGAGCGTTGCGAAACCCAGCAAGGACGTGACAGGACCTTTGGACGGCGATCTCGCCTTCCAGCGGTTCGCGAATGCCCTTGAGAGCGTTTCGGCATACGACGGTGGTCCGCGACTTCGATCGGCCCTCGCCAGCTATCTCTTCAACTACAAGTGGAGCGTGCTGCACCCAATGGAGGTCGTGGGCTATGACCTCGGACGCTCCGCCGATGAGCTGGACGCGCTCCTCGCCTACTTCGCGCGCGAGTTTCAGTCCGATGTTGCGACCTATACGGGCGCGCTCATGCGAACACCCAAGCCGATGTCCTGTGTGACGCGTAGTCGTGTGGAGTTGATTCGGGAGAATTCAGAGAGTCCGATCCAGAAGATCGCCGGCTGGATGGGGCATGGAAAAAAGCTGGATCCAGCGGAAGTCGAGCTAATGGAGGGATTCAAGAGCTACGACGACAAGATCAACTACGCCTTTCGCAGTAGCGCATCTGTGACGACCCTCTCGGCACAGCAAGCGAGCGTGTCGGGCAAGACGACTCAGTTCTTCGAGATTTCCAAGCTTCCGGGGTTGGGCGATGTCCTGAAGGCCGCGAAGAAAGCCATCGAAGAGGACGACGAAGAGGACGACGACGGAGACGGTGCCGATCTGCTCGAACTCTTCAAGGACGATCCGCGGAAGATCGCCGTCGAGATGGCGCTCGAAATAGCAAAGGCCGCCGCCGACAAGCAGAACAAGGTTGTCGAGATCGGCGGTGGACTCTCGCTCAACGTAGGCGCAGTCTCGCTCGCGTCAGGCGCGAATGCCGAACTAGACGTGGTATTCGAGTACGGGGAGGACGCGCCGCCCAAGATTCGTGGGACCGAAAACGAGACGGAGCCGCTAGACCGAGTTCGCAATCACAAGGTCGACACGACGGTCCGGGTCGAGAACCTACGACTCTTCGAAATCTCGGGGCTCGCCACACAGGGGCAGATGTTCGCGAACAAGTGCGACATCAAGGGCTTCTGGGACTGGGCACTCGGACGTCCTGTAAAACGGTGCCCGTATCCAATCGTCGGACACGCGGCGGATCTCGTATTCGGAATGATCCCCGTACTGAAGGACGTGATCTACAAGCCGCTGAGTCACAACGTGGAGAACGACAGCAAAATTTCAATATCGAGCGCGATCATCGGCGCGCTGATCGTACCGACGTCGGTCGATCTCGCGACCGGCCAGCGCTTCAGTCGGGAGCGATGGGCAGACGGCCGGCCCGTCTGGTACGACAATCTGAGTCGTCCCGAGAACCACGCCCGCTTGAAAGAGTGTCGCTCTAAGAAACCGGCAAAAATTGCACGAGACAAGAAACTCAAGGAGATCTGCGATCTCATGAAGCGTAAGCGTCGGGTGGTTTGCGAGCACAAAACGATGGTGCGTTGGCTGCTCGATCCATTCGGCCTGAACCGCGAAAGCGCGCTCGCGGCATGCCGCCCAGACTCGAAGACCCGCGCCGACCGCTAGTGACGTGGTGTCACCTTTCGGAATCGGTCGAGCAGCGGGGCGAGGAACAGATGCTCCGCCAAGACGGCGCAAACCAGAGCACACTTTCGGTGCATGGCGGGTCATGCTTCGGAAGCTCTTCGGTGATTCCCTGAATCGTCGAAACTAGGTTGTCTCCCCAGAGAGCCCGCGGATCTCGCCTACGTCTACGGTGAAATCTGAGCGACTCGTCAGAGCAGCGAACGTCTCAACCAGCTTCGGTTTCGCGAGGCCCCTTAAGGATCGCCGAGACTGCCGGGACGTGTAATAGACTCGCACACGCTGTCGAAGATTCGCTCATATAGATGTAGACCTCTTCTTTCAGCGCACGAGATCTCGAATCGTCGAACGCTTGCAGGTCAACCGCAGGCACCACCTTACCGAGAAACGCGAGGTAGTTGAGTCGGGCTTCGTTCCGGCTGTCCTCAATCGAGACGCTGTCCAACACCAGCCCTCGAACCAAGTATGTGCACGTACCGGCGCTTCCAGCCTCCACGACGCTCGCGAGCGAAGCCGCTGATACAGTCGGCTCCGGCAGCACACGCATCGCGCTGATTGCACCGTGCGAGTCACCGGCAAATAGTCGGGCCAGCGACAAGTTCAGTGCGGAATTTCGATCGGGAACAAGATCAAACGCTGTCTGCATCTCAGTCAGCGCACCTCCCCAATCACTGCGCACCCAGTACGCAAACCCGAGATTGGAAGCAAGGTTCGAAAACGGCACGGGCTCAGAAAGAGCCTTTCCATTCTCAATCGCCTTTTCCTTTGCGCGCTTCCCCCATACGAGTGCCTCCGCAGGACGACCCAACAGAATCCGAATCGCGACTGCGTTTCCGCTCGCGCCGACACTCGTATCGTCCGCAGTAATCGACTCGTATGATGCAAGCGCGGTTTCCAAATCACCCACGTAGTAGTTTACGTTTCCGATATTATTCTGCGCGCTCCGCTTCAGAGCCGGGAGCGACCGAACGTCTCGCGAGTTGAGAACCTTCTTGTACAGCTCGACCGCAGAGTCACGCCACCGTTCGGCAAACGGTGTAGTGCTACTACTGGCCAGAGCCTGGGCATACATTGAGGCAGCCTCTGCGGCGGCGTGCAGCCTCAGAGGGTGACTCTCCCACTCTTCGTCTCGATCGGACTCACCGTTCAGCGTGAGGTACAAGAGCCGCGGAACCGTCGTACTCGGGACCTTGCTCTCGTAGCTCCACAGTCGACGCTCTGAGAAGACCCGCAAGACATCTTCCATATCATCCGCGTAGTCAGAGTTCCGTGTTCGGATCCGAGCGATCTCTTTCCGTACGATCAGTAGATCGTCCGATTCACCGGCCAAGAGAAGATGCACGAACCGCGAGTACTCTGGAGGAGCAGTCCTCGTGATCTCGACCACTGCGCCCAAACAAGCAGCGATTCCAACACTCGAAAACGCAAGTAACCACGCCGCCTCCTGAAAAAACCTGTTTCGCAGCCAGGACCAAAGTGCCTTCGGTGCATCGGTCAGAGGCTGGCTGGTGACAAGCGCGAAGAGATAGGAGCCTCCAAGTATCGCGAGTGGAGGCGCCGCGATTCGGAAGGATGCGAGATACTCAAGCCTCGGTAGGAAGTAGTCACTACTCAAGTGGTGGTAGAGCAAAATGGTGCACACGACGCTGGACCCGGCCGCCACGAGCGCGAGAATCTGAAGAAACGCAAGGCCGAGGTCAATGTTGCGGGAACGGGCCATAGCTCAATGTCCCTTCTTGACATACCACGCATTGGACCCAACCGTCGCGATAAGGCACCGGGCGCGCGTCGCGATCGCTCGCAGCGAGGCGGGATTGTCGCTATCGGCAACCACCAACGGCGTACTCCCGGGGGCACCGATCTCGTCGAGCACCGTCTCATGCTTATCGTGGCTCCTCGCGGCCATCGCCCAATCCACATCTCCGTCGACGCCGTGGCGCCCGACCAGACACTCGGCGACGAGCCGTCTGGTGAAGCCGCTGGCTCCAAAGACATTGACATCGAAGTCGCGATCTTGACTCAAGTGGATCTCCATGGGGACGCTTGGATTTGCGCTTGATAGGGCGGAGCTAGCGAACGTCGGCAGAGGGAAAGACTAGCAAGAGAGTTTCGATCGCCTCGGAGAATGGGGTACGAAGAGCAACCATGGACGCGCGCGCCAGCAGAGCGAGCGCAATTTCTATACACCTGTTTGCCGCATACGGCCGCGGGACGGCACGCCGGCACGGAAAGCTCGTTTGCCGTGTCGCAAGCCCAACGTCGCGATCAAAATTTCTCCAATTTCTTTATCCGTTTTCGAGCCCTACCCCGATCGTCCCTACACGAGGCAGGAAGCCTCCCGGGACTCAGGTCCCCCTCGAAATCAGAAGCCCGTCTCACGCTCACGAGATGGGCAAAGGAGAACAACATGAAATCGACACATCGTCCCGCTCGCCTTCGAAGGCTACTCGTCGCAGCGCTTTCGCTGCTGGGACTCCTCTCTGCGGGCGTATCCACGGCGGGAGACGGCAAGGTCTACTCGCCACTCGGGTGTACTCCGCGGTATCCGTCGCAAGCCCAGTATTTCACCCCTGAAGGCGCCGGCATCCGAAACAGTTCGGCGACCTACCTCTATTTAAATTGTCCCGTCGTAAAAGACCACATTGGGGGGACCAAGCTCAACTACATGAGCATGACGTACTTGTCCCCGGAGAGAAGCGGCTTCGTCTGCAACGTCTTCTCAATCTCCCCGTACGGTAATGCCGCGACCAGTCGCTACATGTACGGGAGCCGATCGACCAGCTACCGAACGATCACCTCAACCAACCTTTCGGCATACAGTGGCGGTGAGCTCTACCTAAGTTGCATCATGCCACCCGGGTCTACGTTCAAGGCTTACCGCGTGGATGAGGACTAACGGACATGGCGATTCGAAGAATCATAACCGGCATTCTCATGCTCGTCCTCGGGCTTGGGATCGGGCTCACCCTACGCCCCGCGGTCGAACCTAACCAGACGGCTCTGAACACATCGCTTCAGACAGTTGACCCGGCGCTTCAAGCGAAGATCGATCGCCTAGAGGCCGCGGTCGAAGGGCTGAGTCGCCCACCCGCCTCACGCCAGTCCGAGAGCCTAACGGCGACGGAGGCGCACGTCCCCCCCGAGCCCATCAGGGGCATCGAGGCCAGACCGGCGGGGCTCGATGATCCGTCACCGACGTTCGCCGCAACAGAAGAGGCAATCGCGGCGGAACGGGAGTTCGTCGAGCACGCCTTCGAATCACTCGCAGACACACTTCATGCCGAGCCTCTCGATGGCCCCTGGGCAATCGGACAGGAAGCCGAAATCACGGAGCAATTCGAGAACCGACCGGATTCGACGACGCGACTCGTCGATGTTCGATGTCAATCGACCTTATGCCGCATCGAGCTCGAACACGAATTCGACGAAGCCTTGCACGACGTCGCGGTGATGGGGCTCGCAGGTCCAACGTTCGCAGGAAGCGACATGCTCTCGCGGCGGGTCGAGAGCCCTCAAGGAGAAGTCCGGACGGAGCTCTTCGTGAGCCGAAAAGATCATCGGTTGCCGCGAATATCGGACGCGCTCGGGGGATAAGAGCACCCTGCATCAATCAGTTAGGCCGCCGAATCGCGCGTCTTGTGCTTTAGCATCGGCATGATCGTCTGATGATCGACCACGCGGCCATCCCGGTCCAACCCCTCAACCAGACTCTGATTCGGCGCGTATAGATTGAAGAGTACGAGCGCGCCTTCCGGCCCGCCGATTTCGACGTGGACATCGCCCGGCGCTTTGTGGACCCAAGTCCCGGCGGCCTTGACCACTCGGCCGGCCTCCTCGCCGGTCTCAAGATCGATGTCGATGACCGTGAGCTCGCCTTCGAGCACAAGCGAAGAGATCGCCGCCGTGTGCCGATGGAGGTGGCAGGCGCTATGTGGGTCCCAGCGGTAAAGCAGGTCTACGTGACCGTCTTCACGGGCGTCGAGGACCGCGCCCCAATAGCTGATCGGATGATCGAATTGAGTCTCGCCTGTGTAGTGCTTCCAGCGGAGGTCGTTGTGCTTGAACAGATTCAACGTGTTGTCTCCTATCAGAATTGGGTGCGACTCGATTGGGCAAGCCTTAGTTCGCCGTCGCGTTCGCCAGCTTCGGCGCGATGGCCTCGCTCTGCCACCCGATCGCACATTCACGATCGCGCAGCTCGGGCTCGATCTCGTCGAAGACCTGCTGATAGCGATACCAGGGAATCGTGGTCCAAAGGTGGTGGATCAGATGATAGTTCTGCCCAAGCAGCAGGAGGTTGGCAACTCGCCCCGGGTAGATGCGCGTGTCGTAGTAGCGCCCCTGCTCACCATGCGGGTAGTGAGGGAGATAGTCGAACGCGAAGGCGAGCCAGAGCGCTGCCAGTGCCACGGGGCCGATCCACACAGTCAGGATCCATTCGGTCGGTCCAAAGCCGAGCCCCAGGATGAGAAACACAGCGAGGGCGACATCGGAAGCGACCGCCTCTCGAAGACTCCCCCGATCGCGCCACAGTCCGCGACGATAGAAGTGCCAGCGATAGGCGGGAAGCGTCATTGCCATCGACAAGGGCCGTAACCAGCTGGGCCCCGAGGCGACGACGAGATCAGGATCCCGTTCAGGGTCGTTCGTATGGCCGTGATGCTCGTGGTGGACTCCGCGAAAAATCGGCAGCGGCGCGAGAAGTGCGAACCCGCAGATACGCCCCATCGCGTTTCCGATCGCGCTGGAGCGATGAGCCGTTCCGTGCATGGCGTCGTGGAGCACCGTGAAAGAGAGGTAGAGGCAGATCGCATTCGAGAGGATCCCGATCGTGATGGGCACGAATCCCTTCAGCATCCCCACCGTTCCAAGAATCAGTCCGACACTCGCGATCACGAAGAGGGATATCGTGGGATTCCAGGGGCTGTCTGGCGCACCGACCCATTCTCGGTCGATCTTGATGGCTTTGACGGCGGGCATGGCGTGGCTCCTTTGTTTGGACCTCGACAGCCTCCTCTTTCTGGCACCCGCGCGGGAGCGTATGATGAGCCAATGACTGGACATTTTGCGCCAAATGTCGGAGTTGAAGCCGAGAGCCTTCCGATGCCGAGTGCCTACTTTCGCTTGGCGCTGCGCCGCTACGGCTCGACCCCTGAGAAGGTCGCGCAAATTCTGGAAGGCACCGACGTCGCTGAGGTCGCCGCATCGCGATCCGATGGTGCGGAGGAAGAAATTGAACTGTGGCAACAGCTTAGGCAGGTGAGAAACCTCAACGAGGTCGGCCCCCGCGGCTGGGCGCTGGACCTCGCCGCATCCCTGGGCGCGGCCGGCCACGGCACACTCGGTGCCGCGACCGCGAGCGCCGAAACCTTAGAAGATGCGCTCACCACGCTCGAGCGATTCGGTCATGTCAGGTCCCCCTATTTCCGCTTGAGTTCCGAGCGCGCAAGCGACCGATTTGTGCTGCGGCTCGAACCCCAGCTGAGGATCGACGCCGAGATCTGGATCCCCCTCGTCGAGGCGCTCGTGACGAGCATCCAGGGCCTGATCGAGGCATCGCTCGGTGGATCCATGACGGAAGGCCGCCTGGAGCTCGACTACGAGATTCCCGAATACGGCTCTCGCTACGCCCAACACCTCCATCCTCCCGTGTCATTCGGGTGCGACGCGGTCGCGATCGCCCTGCCCTCTCCATGGCTGGGCCTAGCATGTCCTTTCGCTGATCCAGCCCATCACAGAAGTTCAGTTGCTCGACTCGAAGCGAGCGAGGGGCGTTTGCGTGGCGCTCGATACATCGTGGCCCAGGTGCAACACGTCCTTGCCGGAGAAGCGGATTCGAGTCTCGATATGGATCGAGTCGCAGCCAGCCTCCGCCTTTCGCGACGCACACTCGTTCGCCGGTTAGGCGAGAGCGGGACGAGTTTTAGAGAAGTCCTCGACGCACATCGGAGTACGAGAGCGGCGGACCTGCTCGCGGATCCGGACCTGACGGCCGCTGAGGTTGGTGATCGATTGGGATACGCGGACGCAGCCAGCTTCGGGCGCGCGTGTCGACGGTGGTTCGGCGTCGGTCCACGCGCTTATCGAAAGAAGAACGACGGCGCATAGCGAGTTCACAGCAATAGCGGAGCACGAGACGCAGAGATTCCGACGATGAGATTCGCGTGGCGAACGCATGAGCAAGGCAGGGCCACGCCAAGACTTCGAAAGCGCGAGAACTTCGAAGGCCACTGTCTCCGGCTAATACAACGACCAGCTACATCGCGCCCTGGCCGCACGCACCGTCTCAACGGCCTGCTCGAGCAGTGATCATCGACGACTACGAGCGCTAGCTAAACCCGCAAGAGCGCCGCAATCGTTAACCCAAAGAGCACCAGCAACAAGACCATACTGATCAGGAAGGCCCGAAATCGAATCGGAACATAGTTCGTCGTCACGTGAACGTAGGCGTGAATTAGGCGCGCGACGACGAAGAGCCATGAGACCACAAGCACACCCGTCGTGACGGCGTTCAAGCTAGCCAGCAGAAGACACAGCACGTAGAAGACCACGGGGAACTGGAACTGATTCGCCAGGCTCTTCGACGTCAGAACGGTGGGTTTGCTCCAGGCCTCATTGTCCATCGCGGCCTTCTCACGATCGACATCGCCGGAGTTCACGTCACCTGCTTTTCGCTTGCCGTTCAGGATCAGGACGACCAGCGGTATTGATAGCTGGGCCAACACAGGCCAGTAGATGAGGTGGCTATTCACGATCTCTCTCCTCGTAGCGCAAGACGCGCAACTCTTCGCCCAACACTTCGACCGCCTGATTCATCGCCGCCTTTCGGGCTCCAGACCTACCGAACATATAGACACTGTCTATTTACACCACATGTGGACGATGTCAACATAGGTTCGTGCCCGCTCGCAAACGCAACACCTATCATCATGGAGATCTCCGCCAGGCGATCATCCAGTCCGCACTCGAGATCCTCGACGCAGAGGGAGTCGAGGCCGTCTCGATTCGCGCGGTCGCGCGACGCGCTGGCGTATCTCACTCTGCCCCGGCCAATCATTTTCGCGATCGCAGGGCCTTGCTCACGGCGGTCGCCGCCCAGCTCTTTCGCGCGCTAAATGAGTCGGTCGAGCGCAAGATGGCGAGAAGCCCCTCCAGCACTCGAAAGCGCGTTCAAGGCCTGATAAGAACGCTGATCGATCTCGGCCTCGGTCAACCGAACCGATATCGCCTCTTGTGGCGCCGAGATCTCCTGGATGACAACTCCGACGAGCTGCAGACGGAGATGGATTCGTTCTACAACCGCC
>Ga0316208_1001637_pt1 | contig 20374 bp, 16 predicted proteins | sample 3monopyrite_MG_FD_204944 | JGI IMG/M metagenome (GOLD analysis project Ga0316208, IMG submission 204944) | Microbial mat bacterial communities from mineral coupon in-situ incubated in ocean water Damariscotta River, Maine, United States -... | ecosystem: Environmental > Aquatic > Marine >...
ATAGGCGGTGACTAAGCCACCTGGCAAAGAACGCCGATGGAAGGTGCCCTCCACCGTCGACAGCATGCGCGGCAGGTCACGCCAGGAAGAATCCACCAGCAATAGCGGGCGCTGATCGTCGGCCGGGCTCAGCGGCTCCCCTTCCGGGTGTAGCAAGGTGACCTCGCCGACTTCGACCGGGTCGCCAAGATTGCAATGGAACCATTGGATCGGCAACTCCTGACGCGCACGCAAAGGCGTCAGCGAGCACTTCTTGGGCGACTCCTTGTTGAGTCGAATGATGAGGATTTCGAGCGGGTCCATCGGCCGGAAACGAAAGCGGGCCACCCACATGGTGGATGGCCCGAAGCCGGGTCAACCGGCAAAAGCAAAGAGATTGCTTAGAAGGCGAAGTGGCTGAAAGCCTTGTTGGCTTCGGCCATCTTGTGCACGTTTTCCTTCCACTGCACCGAGGCGCCGGTGTTGTTACAGGCGTCCACGAACTCGGTGGAAAGGCGGCGAGCCATCGGCAGGCCCTTCTTCTTGCGCGCGTTGTTGACCAACCAGCGGATGGCCAAAGCTTGTGCACGCTTGGGGGATACTTCGCGGGGGACCTGGTAGTTCGAACCACCAACGCGCTTCGAGCGCACCTCGACGGCAGGGCGCACGTTTTCGAGGGCCTTCATGAAGACCTCTTCCGGCTGCACACCTTCGAGCTTGGCGGAAGCCATTTCGCAGGCTTCGTAGAACACGGCGCGCGCGATGGACTTCTTGCCATCTTGCATCACCTGGTTGATGAACTTGGTCGCGATCAGGGAACCGAAATGTGGGTCCGGGGTCTGAAACTTCGCGGTCGACTTGTAGGAACGTGGCATGTTATGCGTTCAGAGACTACTTACGGCGGGAGCCGTACTTGGAACGACCCTGCTTACGGTCATCGACACCGGCACAATCCAAAGTGCCGCGGACAACGTGGTAACGCACACCCGGGAGGTCACGGACGCGACCACCGCGCACGAGCACGATGGAGTGCTCTTGCAAGTTGTGTCCTTCACCACCGATGTAGGCCGTAATCTCTTTGCCGTTCGAAAGACGCACACGGGCGACCTTCCGCAACGCGGAGTTCGGCTTCTTCGGGGTCATGGTGCGCACCTGAGTGCACACGCCGCGCTTGTGCGGGCAGGAATCGAGCACAGGGCTCTTCGACTTGCGCCGGATCGGCTTGCGGCCCTTGCGGACGAGTTGATTGATGGTGGGCATGCTATGGAAGCGTTTTGCCTAGACTCTAGGCAAGAATGGGGGAAAGATTTTACCCCAGCCGCGCCCACGGTCAAGCGGGACACGGCCGGAAGTCGAGAAAACAGCCTTATTCGGCCGCTCCCTCCGCAGTTTCACCGCCCTCAGGCTCGGTCGCGGCAGTTGCCACGGCCTCCCCCTCTTCGGCAGGTGCAAAGTCGCCAAACTCGTCACCGAACTGGCTGAAGTCAACCTTCTTCTCGACGCGCTGCTTGGTCAGGCCACGGAAGCCGGTACCAGCAGGAATCAAGTTACCCAGGATGACGTTTTCCTTGAGGCCACGCAGCTGGTCCGACTTACCGCGCAATGCGGCTTCGGTCAGCACCTTGGTGGTCTCCTGGAAGGAGGCGGCGGAGATGAACGATTCCGACTGCACCGAGGCCTTGGTGATGCCCATGATGATGGGCTTCGAGGTCGGTGGCTCTTTGTCGTTGGCGTCCATTTCTTCGCGCACCTTGCGGAACTGGTGGCGATCGATCAAAGCGTTCGGCAGAAGCAGCGAATCGCCAGGCTTATCGACCACGACCTTGCGCATCATTTGCGCGACAATCACTTCCACGTGCTTGTCGTCAATGATTACGCCCTGAGCGCGGTACACGTTCTGGATCTCGTGGGTCATGTAGGCCTGCAGCTTCTCTTCACCCTCAATCTTGAGGATTTCCAGAGGAGGCAGAGGACCATCGACCAGTGCTTGTCCAGCACGAATCGGGTCGCCGGTGTGCACGCGCAGGTGCTTCGACTGCGGCACGAGGTGCTCGACCTCGACCCCGGTCTCGGCGTTGGTGACCTTAATCACGCGCTTACCGCGACGCTTTTCGCCAAGTTCGATGATGCCATCGATCTCAGCCATGATGGCCGGGTTCTTGGGAATCCGTGCTTCAAACAGCTCGGTAACCCGCGGCAAACCACCAGTGATGTCCTGCGTACCGCCAACACCACGAGGCGACTTGGCGAGCAGGGTACCGGCCTTGACCTTGGCGCCATCTTTGACTTCCAGGTAAGCGTTTTCCGGCAGGGACAGGTAGTGCAGCACTTCGTCGCCGTCGCCAAGGATCAATACTTGTGGGTGCAGATCCCCTTTGGACTCGACAATCTTGCGACGCTTGACGCCCGTCTTCTCATCTTCTTCGATGGCCATGGTCTTTCCGTCGACCACGTCTTCGAAGCGCACCTTACCACCAAACTGCGCGAGCAGTGGCAGGAAGTGAGGGTCCCAAGAGAACAGCTTGGTGCCTTTGCGCACCTTGCCGCCATCTTCGACGTAGATGATCGAACCAAGCGACACGGCGTAGCGGTCCAGCTCGCGGCCCTTGGTATCGGTAATCAAGATTTCACCGGTGTTCGACAGCACCACCATGTCGCCGCTCGGGCTCTTGGTCGTACGTAGGTCGTGGTATTTCGCAACACCAGCACGACGTGCCTTGGTTTGCGATTCCACCAGTGCGCGACTTGCCGTACCACCAATGTGGAAGGTACGCATGGTCAGCTGGGTACCCGGCTCACCAATCGACTGCGCCGCAATGATGCCCGCCGCCAAGCCAAGCTCCACTGCCTTGCCACGGGCGAGGTCTTCGCCGTAGCAACCAACGCACAAGCCGTTATCGGCTTCGCAAGTCAACGGGCTGCGCACGCGAATCTTGGTAAAGCCCATCTGCTCAATCTTGGCAGCAGCTTCGCCGGAGATGATTTCGCCGTCGCGCACCACCAACTCGTCGGTAATGCGGTCACGGATGGTGTCGCGAGCGGTACGGCCACGGATGACCTTGCTCAGAGACAACACCAGCTTGTCGCCTTGGTAGACCGGAGTCTTGGCGATGCCGTTGAGAGTGCCGCAGTCATCGCGCGAGATGACCACGTTCTGGGCGACGTCGGCCAACTTACGCGTGAGGTAACCGGAGTCTGCCGTCTTCAACGCGGTGTCGGCTAGACCCTTACGTGCACCGTGCGTCGAGCTGAAGTATTCCAGCACGTGCAGGCCTTCACGGAAGTTTGCGCGAATCGGCGTCTCGATAATCTCACCGGAAGGCTTGGCCATCAGACCGCGCATACCGGAGAGCTGACGAATCTGGTCGACACCACCACGAGCACCGGAGTGCGCCATGACGTAGACCGGGTTGAGGTAAGGCTTGCCGTTGCGATGGTCGTTGGCGAGAGCCTTCAACAACACTTCGGAAACCTGGTCACGAGCGGTGGTCCAGAGGTCAATCACGCGTGAGCTACGCTCGTTATCGGTGATCGCACCCTCTTGGAAGTCCGCGCCGAGCTGGTCGACCTCTTCCTGAGTTGCGGCAATGATGTCCCACTTCGTTTCCGGAATGAGCATGTCATCTTTCGCGAAGCTGAGACCGGAGCGAGTCGCTCCCTTGTAGCCCAATGCCTTGAGGTCATCGAGCAGCTTCAGCGTTGCGGTGTTTCCGCACAAGGAATGGCAATCGTGGATGATGTCCTTGATCGCCTTCTTGTCCCACGGGTAGTTGTAGAACGGCATGCGGCAATCCAGCACCTCGTTGACGATGACTCGTCCTGGGGTGGTGGCGAGGATCTCCGGCTTCTTCAACGTGCGGAAAGGCTTGCCATGCTCTTCGGCGAGCAAGGTGCCTGCGGGGAACTGCGCACGCACTGCAGAGTGCGTCTCGAGGTGACCGAGGCCGTAGGCCAGAATCAATTCGTTGAGCGAAGAGTAAACACCTTTGCTGGTCGAACCTTCTTCCCACTCGTTCCGTGCACCACCGCGGTTGGCGGTCATGTAGTAGAGGCCAAGAATGATGTCCTGGTGCGGCGAGATGATGGGGAAGCCGTTCGACGGCGAGAACACGTTGTTGGTGGCGAGCATTAGGGTGCTTGCCTCGACTTGTGCCTCGTAAGAGAGTGGCAGGTGGACTGCCATTTGGTCACCATCGAAGTCTGCGTTGTAACCTTGGCATACCAAGGGGTGCAGACGGATGGCGTTACCTTCAATCAGCACCGGCTCGAAAGCCTGAATGCCCATGCGGTGCAGCGTTGGTGCGCGGTTGAGCAGCACCGGGTGACCTTTAATCACCTCTTCGAGGATGTCCCACACCACTTCTTCGCGGCGCTCGAGCATCTTTTTCGCGGCCTTGATGGTCTCTGCCAAACGCAGTTCCTTCAGGCGACGAATGATGAAGGGCTGGAACAGTTCCAGCGCGATGACCTTGGGCAAACCGCATTGGTGCAGCTTGAGCTCAGGTCCCACCACAATCACGGAACGAGCGGAATAATCCACGCGCTTACCGAGAAGGTTGAGGCGGAAGCGACCTTGCTTACCCTTAATCATGTCGGTCAAGGACTTCAGCGGCTGTCCGGAAGTGCTCATGACCTGACGCTTGCAACGGCCGTTGTCGAACAGAGCGTCGACCGACTGCTGGAGCATGCGCTTCTCGTTGCGAATGATGACCTCAGGGGCATTGAGATCGATCAAGCGCTTCAAGCGGTTGTTGCGGTTGATCAAACGACGGTAGAGGTCGTTGAGGTCAGAACTCGCGAAGTTGCCCGAATCAAGACGCACCAAAGGGCGCAGCTCTGGTGGGATGACCGGAATCACATCCATAATCATCCATGCCGGATCGTTTGGCGAATCGCGCAGCATTTCTACTGTGCGCAAACGCTTGATGATGTCGGCGAGCTTCTGCTTGCTGGTGCAGTTCTTCATCGCCTCGCGCAATTCGCGCGCGGTCGATTCCAGGTTCAAACCGTTGAGCAGTTCGCGCACGGCTTCTGCCCCCATCGAGGCATGAAGGCCGGCGCCATACTGCACGCGGGCGCGACGGTATTCATCGTCGGTGATGAGCTGGCAACGCTTGAAGTCGGAGTCACCGGGATCGATGACGACGTAATCCTGGAAGTAGATTACGCGTTCCAACTCGGTCTTCTTCATGCCCAACAAGTTGCCGATGCGACTTGGTGTGACCGAGAAGAACCAGATGTGCGCCACCGGAGCAGCCAGGTTGATGTGACCCATGCGCTTGCGACGCTCGCGCGAGGTCGTGACCATCACGCCGCACTTGTCACAAACAATGCCCATGTGCTTCTGCCCGCGATACTTGCCACAGGCGCACTCGTAGTCACGCTCTGGGCCAAAGATGCGCTCACAGAACAGGCCATCCTTTTCCGGACGGAAGGTCCGGTAGTTGATGGTTTCCGGCTTCTTGACTTCGCCGTGGGAGGCGCCGCGGAAGTCTTCCGGCGATGCCAAGCGAATCGAGACCGAGAGGTCTTCGTCAAGAGCGGTGTTGGTCACGCGAGGCTCGCTCGCGTTTGGATCCTGAGATTGGTAATCACTCATGATGACGTCCCCTACTGTTCCTTAGAGTTGAGCTGGATGTTCAGACCGAGACCGCGGATCTCGTTCATCAGCACCTCGAAGCTGACAGGCGTGCCAGGCTCGAGGATGTTTTTACCCTTCACCATCGATTCGTAAATCTTGGTGCGTCCGTCGACATCGTCGGACTTCACGGTGAGGAGTTCCTGCAGCAGATAAGCCGCGCCGTAGGCCTCTAGGGCCCACACTTCCATTTCTCCGAAGCGCTGACCGCCGAAGCGAGCCTTACCGCCCAGAGGCTGTTGCGTGATCAAGCTGTATGGGCCAGTCGAACGTGCGTGCACCTTCTCATCGACGAGGTGGTGCAGCTTCAGCGTGTACATGTAGCCAACACAAACTTGCTGTTCGAAGGGCGCGCCGCTGCGACCGTCGTACAGAACACTGGTGCCGGATGTGGAGAGATCGGCATCGGCCAAGGCCTTTTCGATGTCTGCCTCATGCGCACCATCGAAGGGCGAGGTGTAGGCACGGAACTGGCCCTTCATGGCCGCGAGGCCAAGGTGGGTTTCCAGAATCTGACCAACATTCATGCGGCTAGGCACACCCAGTGGGTTGAGGATGATGTCTACCGGCGTGCCATCGTCGAGGTATGGCATGTCCTCTTCTGGCATGATCGTCGAGATCACACCCTTGTTACCGTGACGACCGGCCATCTTGTCACCCACTGACAGGTTGCGCTTGGTCGCGATGTAAATCTTGACCATTTCGAGCACGCCGTTGGGCAGGTCATCGCCGCGAGACAAGCGGCTCGACATCTTGATGCGCCAAGCTTCTTTGTCTTCGATGCGATTCATGTGCGCGCGCATGATGTCCTCGGCCTTGGCACGCTTCGACGGGTGATCAAGGGTTTCCGGGAAGCCCTTGAGGAACTCCTGGATGCGCTGCAGATCGCCGAACAAGGTCGCTTCGGTGATGGCCATGGCCTTACCACCTTGCGGGTCCTTCAGTGGCGCACCGACGTACTCAGACAGCTCTTCGACACAAGCTTGCAGCTCGATGCGGAACAGTTCGTCGTACTCGGCTTCAATCGCACGAATCTTCTCGTGCGCTTCGCGACGCTCACCCGGGGTCATGTTGACCTTGCGCGTGAATTTCTCGGCGCCGATGACGATACCGCGCACACCGGCGGGCAACTTCAGCGACACGTTCTTGACGTCTTCACCGGCGCGACCAAAGATCGCGTGGAGCAGACGTTCTTCCGGAGTGAGTTCGGTCTTCGACTTTGGCGCGACCTTACCGACCAGAATGTCGTTAGGGCCAACGCGAGTACCAACGCGAACCAAACCAGCTTCGTCGAGATTGCGCAGCGCGCGCTCTCCAGCGTTTGGAATATCGCGCGTGAACTCTTCCTTACCGAGGGTGGTCTCGCGGATTTCTGCTTCGTACTCCTCGATGTGAATCGAGGTGAAGACATCGTCCTTGACCAAACGCTCGGACACGATGATCGCATCCTCGTAGTTGTAGCCTTCCCAAGACATGAAGGCGACGAGCAGGTTCTTGCCAATGGCAAGTTCCCCGTTATGGGTCGAAGGGCCGTCGGCAATGATTTGCCCACGCTTGACCTTTTCGCCCACGCGCACCAAAGGCTTCTGGTTGAGGCAGGTGTGCTCGTTGGTGCCCTGGAACTTACGCAGGTGGTAAGGCTCCGGGTCTTCCTTGATCCGAATCAGGCTGGCGTCGACGTATTCGACTGTGCCAGCACGACGGGCCTTGACCACCCAACCGGAGTTGGCGGCCACTGCTGGCTCCATGCCGGTACCGACCAAAGCCGGCTCGGTGCGGACCAATGGCACAGCCTGACGCTGCATGTTCGAACCCATCAAGGCGCGGTTTGCATCGTCGTGCTCGAGGAAGGGAATCAGCGAAGCGGAGATACCCAAGACCTGACCGGGGTCAATGTCGAGGTACTGCACATCGTCGATGCTCAACAGCGCAAACTCACCGTGGAAACGCGACATGACTTTGCCGTTTTCGTCGGGAACGAGGTTGCCCTTGCCGTCAAACTTGGAGTCTGCCGGTGCGAAGATACATTCGAACTCTTCGTCGGCGCGCAAGAAGGCGACCTCTTCCGTGACCGCACCTTTCTGAATCACGCGGTAAGGCGTGACCAGGAAGCCGTAGTCATCGACCATCGCGAACAAGGCGAGGGAAGAAATCAGACCAATGTTGGCACCTTCAGGAGTCTCAATCGGGCACAGACGACCGTAGTGGCTGATGTGCACGTCTCGTTCCTGGAAGCCCGCGCGCTTGCGGTTCAAACCACCCGGGCCCAGCGCAGACAAACGACGCTCGTGTGCCAGTTGCGACAGCGGGTTGGTCTGGTCGACCACTTGGCTCAGCTCACCACGAGCGAAGAACTGCTCAACCGAAGTCGAGAAGGGCTTGGCGTTGATGAGGGCACGTGGAGTCAGGGTTTCGGCGTCATCGCTTTGCGACATGCGGTCGACCGCAGCGCGAGCGACTTTCATCAGACCCTTGCGGAAGTCATCGTGCGCCATTTCCGCCAGGGTGCGCACGCGACGGTTGCCCAAGTGGTCGATGTCATCGGTCTCGCCCTTACCGGCACGCAGGCCAAGCAGGTAGTAGACCGCATCGAGGAAGTCCTCTGGCAGCAGGGTCAGCGGGCCCTTGTCCGCTTCGCTTGGGCGGTTGAACTTGCGGTTGATGCGGAAACGACCGACCCGACCCAAGCTGTAACGAGCGTTATCAAAGAAGCGGTCGTGAAGGAGCTCACGAGCCTTCTCCAGTTGGATGGGGTTACCTGGGCGCAACTTGGAGTAGATTGCAGCCAAGGCTTCCTCGTTGCTGGTGGAAGTGTCTTCCTTCAGCGAATCGAGGATCAAGGTGTCTTCGGGATCGACCAGAAGCTCGACCTTGTCGATGTCCGAAGCGGCGATGCGCTCGGCTGCCTCCGGCGAAATCAGGGAGCCAGCTTCAGCCCACACTTCGCCTGTGCGCATATCGCGGATTTGTCCGAGCGACAGGCGGTTCTCCAACATGCCAGCGAACTTGGCCTTGGTCATGCGCGCGCCACGAGTCGCTTCTTCCACTTGATAGAAGAGGCGCAAGATGGCGTCGTCGGTGCCCCAATCTTCCTGAAGAGCACGCAGCAAAGTGAGCGCGGAGAACTTGCCCTGCTGGTCAATCCGAACCTGCAAAGTGCCCTTGCCGGAGACCATCATTTCCACCCAGGAACCACGTTCCGGGATGACACGTGCGGAGTGAATCCGCTTATCGCCAGTCAGGCGCTCGACCGAGAAGTCGATGCCAGGGGAGCGGTGCAGCTGCGCCACAATGACGCGCTCCGAGCCGTTGACGACGAATTCGCCACCACCCATCATGACCGGAACTTCGCCGAGGTAGATCTCCTCTTCGAGAGCCTGGTCACCAGCACGCAACGCTAAGCGCACCCGCAATGGGTAGGCATAGCTGTAGCGCAATTCGCGACATTCGTCCGGCGTGTAGCGCGGACGGCCGAGCGAATAGCCGTGATACTCCAGAGCCAGCGTCTTATCGTGGCTCTCGATGGGGAAGACCTCCTTGAACAGGGCCTCTAGGCCCTGAACCTTACGACGCCCCGAAGGGGTGTCGAGCTGCAGAAACTCCTCATAGGAGCGGGACTGCAAATCGGACAGGCCTGGAAGAAGGGCCTCGTCACGATAGGCGAAGGAACGGTAGTCACGGAGTTCGAAGTCCGCGATTGACTTGTTTTGGATGGTCATTCCTGGTGCACCAGCGGCGGCGGGTAAAGAAAGGTGCGAAAGGGGTTGCTCTGCTGTTCCTTGCGGGGATGTCGGAACGGCAGGGCTAGACAGCAAGGCTGTCCATCTGTACACCCACTACGGGCGATACAGACCGACCCCGCATCCCGTGCTCCACCGAAATGGAGCACGTGAGCGGGGAAGAATCAGGTTGCAGGCGCGAACGCGTGCCAAGCAGCGATGCTAGGCAAGCTTGACGGTCGCTCCAGCTTCTTCGAGAGTCTTCTTGACTTCTTCGGCTTCGTCCTTGGAGGCACCTTCCTTGACAGGCTTTGGTGCTTCCTCGACCAGTGCCTTGGCTTCTTTCAGGCCAAGACCGGTGATGGAACGGACAGCTTTAATGACGTCAATCTTCTTCTCGCCAAACGATTCGAGGATGACATCGAATTCGGTTTGCTCTTCAGCAGCAGCGCCATCACCCCCTCCAGGGGCAGCGGCGACAGCAACAGGCGCGGCGGCGGAGACGCCCCAACGCTCTTCCATTGCCTTGACAAGGTTTGCGGCCTTACCAAGGGAGAGAGCATCGAGTTGGGAGAAGATGTTTTCCAGCTCCTCGTCGAGCTCAACAGTGGTGGTTTCTTCGGACATGGGTCTGATTCCTTATTGGAACGCGGTGATTTGGGAATGGGGAGGAAGTCCTATTCGGCGGACTCCCCCGCGTCCGCCTGGTCGGAACCCGCGCCACCCGCATCGATGCGGGCGTTTAAGACGCGAGCGGTAGAGGCCGGCACCTCGCTGAGCAAGGCGGCAATTTGACGCGCCGGGCCGACCAGGGCCCCGCACATCATGGCCCGCAAGGTATTCTTGTCGGGCATTTTTGCGATGCCGGCAGCTTCTGCTGCAGACATCTGGGAGCCATCCAGGACGGCTCCGCGGTAGCTAACTTTGCGCTCCGGGTTCTTACCCCAGAGATCTTCGATGGCCTTAGCGGCGCTAATCGTCGATTCGACGTCGCCGACAACCAAGGCGCACATGCCGCCCCAGCTCTCGTTGTCGAACTCAATGCCAACTTCCTTCAACGCCACGCGAGCCAAGCTGTTCTTGGTCACGCGCATATGGGCGCCGGTGGCACGAATCGAGTTGCGCAGTGCCTGCGACTCCTCGACCGAAAGGGATTCTAGGTTGACCAGCATCAGACCTTCGCGATCCCGGAATTCGGAATCGTAAGTGCTGACCATCCATTCGTTGATCGTACTGACCATGGTGTTTCTCCTGGTTCTCCTAGAACTAGTGGGCGAAGGCGATCTTGAGGCCCGGCCCCATAGTGCTGGAGACGGACACGGTACGCAGGTAAGTGCCCTTGGCCGAGGACGGCCGTACAGACACGATGAAGTCGAGGAAAGTCTTCGCGTTCTCGGCCAACTGCTCGGCGGAGAAGGACAACTTGCCTACGGGAACATGGACGTTGCCGCCCGAATCGACGCGGAACTCAATCTTACCGGCCAAGAACTCGGCAGTGGCCTCGGCCACGTTGGGAGTCACGGTGCCGGACTTCGGCGAAGGCATCTTGCCTTGCGGGCCGAGGACACGACCGAGCTTACCGACGTAGCGCATCATGGATGGGTGCGCGATGACGATGTCGAAGTCGGTCCAGCCACCCTCGACGCGAGCGGCGAGTTCTTCACTACCAACTTCCAATGCGCCAGCAGCCTTGGAGGCTTCGGCGGCATCACCTTCGGCGAAGACGATGATGCGAACTTCTTTGCCAAGGCCATGAGGCAGACTGACCGCGCCGCGGACCATCTGGTCCGACTTACGAGGGTCTACACCAAGGCGCGCCACCACTTCGACGGTCTCGTCGAACTTGGCAGGACGCAAGCCCTTGATGGCTTTCATGGCGCCTTGCAGCTCAAAGACCTCGGTGGGGTCGATGGCGGCGGCGTTTTCACGAGCGCGACGACTAGTGCTCATTCTTGTCCCTCCACAGAGATGCCCATCGAGCGGGCGGTGCCTTCAATGATGCGCATGGCAGCTTCCATCGAGGCCGCGTTGAGGTCAGCAATCTTGACCTCGGCGATCTCTTGGACCTGCGCTTTGGTGACGCTGCCGACCAAGTCTTTGCCAACCGTGCCACAGCCCTTGTCAATGCCAGCGGCCTTGAGCAACAACGTGGCCGCCGGAGGCGACTTGTATTCCAGTGTGAAGCTACGGTCCTTGTAGACCGTGATCACCACGGGGATGATCATGCCGCGCTTATCCGCGGTAGCAGCGTTGAACTGGTTAACGAATTCGCCAATGGGCACACCGACCGAGCCCAATGCTGGGCCCACCGGCGGCGCCGGCGTGGCAGCGCCTGCTGGGCACTGCAACTTGATTTTTCCTGTGATTTCTTTTGCCATTGTTTTCCCTCCCACTCTCCCTTTCGGGCCTGTCGGGGAGCGACGAGTGTCGCGAGACAGGATGTGGTCCAGACGGGTGGTCTTCCTTGCCTAAGCGCAGTTGACCGGGTGACGACGATGCTTAAACCGGTTCGACCTGCCAGTGCTCGATTTCAACGCTGGTGGAACGACCGAAGATGATGACGGAGATCCGCAGAAGGCCTTTGCCGTCTACCACTCCCTCTACCGTGCCGTCGAAGCCCTCGAAGGGGCCCTCTTTAATGCGAACAACATCGCCACGCTTGATGTTGACGGCCATGCGTGGACTGTCCGCGGTCTCGGCGATGCGGCCAAGAATGCCGTCGACCTCGTCTGGGGTCATCGGCACTGGAGGCTTTTGGCCGCCGACGAAGTCGCCGAAGCCTTGAGTCTCGTGGAGAGCAAACCAAACCGCTTGGTCTTCCGGCTTGCCAGGACGGTCTGCACCTTCCCAATCGCCGAGGTCTGCTTGCAGCAAGAGATAGCCGGGGTACAGCTTGCGGCTGACCACGCGCTTCTTGCCATTGGAAATCTCGGTCACCTTTTCGACCGGGACCAAAACCTGGGGCATACGTCCCTCGAGGCCATCGGCTTTAATCCGACGGTCGAGGTTGTCGCGCACACGATCTTCGCTGTTCGTGAGCACGCGAACGATATACCACTCAAGCGCCACCGAAGCCTCCCCAAAGGATGACCTTGAAGATCTCGCCGAGCACTAAGTCCGAGAGGGCGAGGAATCCGAGCAGGATGAGTACGGTGACGATCACCACGATCGAAGAGTTCGTGGCATCTTCGAAGGTCGGCCAAGTGACCTTCTGCATTTCCTCTTCCACTTCGATCAGGTGCTGCGCAATCTTGTCAGCGGCCAGATAGCGGAGATAGAGGAAGGAGCCCACCAAAAATACCGCCGCGGCGACCAGGAAACCCCCGGTCAGCGGAATCCCCAGAAGGGGCACGGACGGCATGGACTCCACCAGCGGGTTTGCCAGGCTATCGAAGCCAGACAAGGTTCCGCTGAGTGCGTAACAACCGAAGAAAAGCATGCCTTCACCCAACCAGAACGCGGTCTGGCGAGCATTGCGGCCTTCATCGGGCTTGAAGCGGTAAAGCATTTCTTGGCGTGTTACGGGGTGACCCTAATGGGATCAGAGCTTCTTCTCGCGGTGCGTGGTGTGCTTGCGACAGAAGCGACAGAACTTGCTCTTCTCAAGCTTGAATTCCGCACGCGCACGCTTGTTAGTCGTGTAATTGCGGTTGCGGCACTCGGTGCACTCGAGGAAGACGTGGCGTTCCTTGTTCTTCATGACAGTTGGGGTGGGTTTGAGTCTGCCCCACCCACACCCGAAGGCGCAGATGGGGCAAGCTCAGATGCTTACTTGAGGACCTTCGCCACCACGCCGGCACCAACGGTGCGGCCACCTTCGCGGATAGCGAAGCGCAGCTGCTCGTCCATGGCGATCGGGGTGAGAAGTTCCACGTTCATCTTGATGTTGTCGCCAGGCATGACCATTTCCACGCCATCGGCCAACTGAACGGTGCCAGTTACGTCGGTGGTACGGAAGTAGAACTGCGGGCGGTAACCAGCGAAGAATGGCTTGTGACGGCCACCCTCTTCCTTGGTCAAGATGTAGACCTCGGCCTCGAAGGTCGTGTGAGGAGTGATGGACTTAGGAGCAGCCAGAACCTGACCGCGCTCGACATCTTCCTTCTTCACACCACGCAGGAGGCAGCCGACGTTGTCGCCAGCCTGACCTTCGTTGAGGGTCTTCTGGAACATTTCGACACCGGTGCAAGTGGTCTTGGCGGTTTCGGTGATGCCGACAATTTCGATCTCGTCGCCAACGTTGACAATGCCAGTCTCGATACGGCCGGTCACCACAGTGCCGCGACCTTCGATCGAGAACACGTCTTCCACAGGCATCAAGAAAGGCTTTTCGGTGTCCCGCTCGGGCTCTGGGATGTCGGCGTCAACCGCGTCCATGAGCTCTTGGATGCAAGCGTAATCGGCGTCGCCGAGAGCCTTGCCATTTTGGACACCTTCGAGGGCCTTCAGAGCCGAGCCACGGATGATGCTGATGTCATCGCCCGGGAAGTCATACTCAGAAAGGAGCTCGCGGATTTCCATCTCGACCAGGTCGAGAAGTTCTTCGTCGTCTACCATGTCACACTTGTTCATGAAGACAACGAGGTTGGGCACGTTCACCTGCTTAGCCAGGAGGATGTGCTCGCGGGTTTGCGGCATCGGGCCGTCGTTAGCTGACACCACCAGGATGCCGCCGTCCATTTGGGCGGCGCCGGTGATCATGTTCTTGACATAGTCAGCGTGTCCGGGGCAATCGACGTGCGCGTAGTGGCGGTTCGCGGTCTCGTACTCAACGTGAGCAGTGGAGATCGTGATACCACGGGCTTTTTCTTCCGGAGCCTTGTCAATCTGGTCGAAGGCCATTGCCTTGGAGCCAGTAGCAAGAGAAAGGTAGCCAGTGATGGCGGCCGTTAGCGTGGTCTTGCCATGGTCGACGTGACCGATGGTGCCCACGTTGACGTGCGGCTTCGTACGTTCGAAGACTTCTTTAGCCATGGTCGTGAATGTGGTCCGCTGGAAGCGGTGTAAAACGTGTTGAGTGACAAGGTGCCCCGCGCGAATGCACGAAGGCGGAAGGCTGGAGCTGCTGTCGGGATTTGAACCCGAGACCTCTTCCTTACCAAGGAAGTGCTCTACCCCTGAGCTACAGCAGCGGGGAGACCCTCAACTAGAGGGAGAGAGTCTCCGAAGAAATGACAAAAATCAGGGCCTCAAACGCGGCGCCGCTGCGGATGATCGCGCGGCCGCCACAAGACGGGACTGGAGCGGGTGATGGGAATCGAACCCACGTGACCAGCTTGGAAGGCTGGGGCTCTACCATTGAGCTACACCCGCGGACCAGGCAAAGCTGGTGTTTGGTTCTGGTGGGGAGAAGAGGATTCGAACCTCTGAAGGCTGAGCCAATGGATTTACAGTCCATCCCTGTTGGCCACTTAGGTATCTCCCCGTGAAGCCCGAAGGCTTCGACCCTGATTTTTGTACTGTGAATGAGCGAAGGTGGCAGGCCGAGGCCTCCACCGATGTCCTGTTTGCGAGCTTGGAGCTAGCGAAGGGACTTGAACCCTTGACCGTCCGCTTACAAGGCGGAAGCTCTACCAACTGAGCTACGCTAGCTGTCGTCGGAGTGCGGAAAAGGGCAGAACATGATAAGTCCGACCTCTACTCCGTCAACCAAAGAACCGACGAAATTCGTCGCCTACCCCCATTTTTGCCCTGCGAGACCCCCGCAATTGGGGACCTCCACAGATGAGGGGCGGCTAGTCTAGCCCGGCGATGTCCTCAGGCCAATCCTTTGGTGACTCTTCCTGGCCTAATTGGGCAAATCTGGCGCGCATTTCGGCCAAACTGACCGCGCCGAGGCGGGCGCACAGCACTGAAGCCAGTTGCAGCGCCAGCAAGGCCTCGCCAACCACAGCCGCAGGCTCGACGACACAGACGTCCGAGCGCTCATAAGTGGCTCGCTCCGAGGCCATTTCGGTCAGGTTGACCGAGGCTATGCCCTGACGCAAAGTCGGAATCGGCTTGATCACGGCTTCGAGGACGAGGTCCTGACCGTTGCTGAGGCCGCCCTCAATCCCGCCAGAATGGTTGGATTCGCGGCCTAAACCGGCCCAAGCGCCCTTTTCGAGACCAATTGGGTCGTGAAACTGGCTGCCGGGCATATCCCCCGCCAGGTTGCCGCTGCCGATGGCAACCGCCTTGACCGCTGGAATACTGCCCAGCAGGCCCAAAAGCCGGCTATCGAGGCGATCTGCAGCTTGCGCAAAGCCACCTAGTCCCGGCGGCACACCTGTGGCCAGAAGCTGGAACTGCCCCCCCAACGAATCTCCGTCTTCGCGGGCGCGATCGACCGCGGCCTTCCACCTTGCTTCCTCCGCGAACGGGATGCCACCAATGGACAGCACTTGACTCCTGACCTCGATGCCGAAGATCGCCAAGAGTTGCTTGGCAATCGCCCCAAGGGCGGTGCGAGCAGCCGTTTCCCGCGCCGAGGCTCTTTCCAGAGGTGCGCGCAAATCGCGCGTCTTCCAGCGCAGCGCCGCCGGCAAATCGGCATGCCCAGGGCGCGGCGCTTTGAGGTTGGGGAGAGTGTCGATGCGCTGATCGCCATTGCCAAGCTGCAAAGCCAGCGGCGAGCCCATGGTGATGCCCTTCTTTAAGCCGGTGAGGATTTGCAGTTCATCCTTTTCAAAGCCTTTGCGCAGACCTCGGCCATAGCCCTCCCAGCGCCGTAAAAGTTCGTCGCGAATGAACTCTTCCGAAATCGCCAAACCCACGGGGAGCCCCTCTAATAGGGCGATTAGACAGCCTCCGTGAGATTCTCCGGCAGTGCGCCAGGACAGGCCTTCTTGCCCCGGAGACAGAGCGGGACTCATGCTTCGGCCTCGGCTTCTGGGCTGCTCAACAGCGCGGAAACTTCACCCACCAAGCGCATCACCGCGAAGGGCTTGGACACCACTCCCTGGCACTGAGGGTGCGACTTCGCCGCAATCACACCTTCGTCATCGGGCATGCCAGTCACCAACCAAAACGGAGGGATGGCCGAGGTCGCGCCCCAACGCTCCAGCAAAATCGTGCCGGAAACCCCCGCTCCAAGGTGGTAGTCGAGGAGCATGGCGTCGACCTTGCCGTCAGCGACTGCTTCGCCAGCCTGCTCCGGATCGGCGGTAGCCAAGACTTCGAGGCGCTGACTACGCAGGGCCAACTCCAGCATATGACGCATGGAGGCATCGTTGTCGATGACGAGGACGGTGGACATGGTGGGCAATGTGCGCACCGAAGCGCGCCGTGGCTAGTCTAGCTCCGGCGCTGCGGCCCAGCTCAAGTCGTGGAAGGGCAACTCCAAATCCATGCCCTCATATTGGACACGTACGCGTTCGCGCTTTTTGTCGACCTTCTTCACCACCACCGTGGCGCCGAGGCGCGGCACCTTAATGCGATCCCCCTTGCGCAAGCCCTTGATGAAGGCCAACCAACGGCGCTGCAATGGTTCTTCATCGAGAATCGCATGGAGTCTCTGCAACTGCTCCTGGAAGGCTTCTCGGGATTGGCCCGGCAAGCGCGCGCCGATGCCCTTGGTAGCCTGTTCCGACCATTGCCGCACCATCGCGTAATGCTCGCGAAAGGCCAATTCAGCCTCGTTCTCGCGCATTTTGGCACGAGCTAACACTTCGCCTTCGGTGGCGGCTAAATCGCGTTCGCGCTGCGCCAATTCACGTTCGACTTCACCGGCCTCGACGCGCATGACCTCGGCTTCGCGGCGCACTCGGCCGACGTCGGCCAAGAGGTGTTCGGTCTGATCGCCACGACTCACCAACTGCCGCGCGCGCTCGAGCAAGTCTTCGGTCAACCCTAGACGTTCGGCCACTTCAATCGCATGGCTGGCACCGGGCACCCCCACCAACAGGCGATACTTGGGAGCCAAGGACATCGGGTCGAATTCCATCGAAGCGTTTTCGGCACGCTCCAAGTTGAGCGAGAACAACTTCAGCGAACCGAGGTGGGTGTTGGCGATGGTCCAACAACCGCTGTTGGCCAAAGCTTCGAGAACAGCCTGGCCGAGTGCAGCGCCTTCTTCGGGGTCGGTGCCGGTGCCCAACTCATCAAGCAAGGCCAAGACTCCAGCATCGGCGACGGCGAGGATGTCCTGCAGGCGCACCAGGTGACCGGAGAAAGTGGACAGGTTGTCGGCTACCGATTGCGCATCGCCGACGTCGGCCACAATCGCGCGCAAAGTCGGCACCGCGCTGCCTTCCGCCGCAGTCACCGGAAGGCCGCGATTGGCCATCCAAGCCAGCAAACCGACGGTTTTGAGCACCAAGGTCTTGCCTCCAGTGTTGGGCCCCGTGACCACCAAGAGGTCTTCGTGGTCGCCCAAACGCAGGTCCAAGGGCACCACGTCATCTCCCATTTGCCGTTGCAGCAGCGGATGGCGCGCGCGGTCCAGGCGCAAGCCCTCCACCAGCGGCGGGCAGCTCGGGAAATGGGCATCTTGCTTGCGCGCCCAATGCGCGCTGGAAAAGGCCACATCGACCGCGGTCATGGCGCCGTCAATCTCTTGCAAGTCAGGTGTCGCGCGCAACACTTCAAGGCCAAGCCGACGCAGCACCTCTTCTTCCAAGCGACGCTCGCGGAAACGCGATTCGACGATGCGGTTGGAAAGTTCCAATACCGCGCCGGGCTCGACAAACGCGGTGTCTCCACTTTGCGAAGTCGCGTGCACCACGCCCCGGGCGCGGCCACTCGAAGTCGCGCGCACCGCCAACAGCAAGCGCCCATCGCGCTGCACCGGTTGACGCTGTCGCAGCAACCCTTGTTCAAACAGCTTTTCTGCAACCTCATCGAGGCGCTGCTGCCTTTGCTTCTCCAACTTGCGGATTTGCTCACGCAGTTTGGCCAAGGCGGGATCCGCTTCGTCGCGCACCCGGCCGCGAGGTTCGATGCAACGCCGAATCTCCTCGGCAAGAGCGGTTTGGTTGGGCAATTCGAGCAATAGGCCGCTCAAGGCAGGGAAATGCACCTGCTTGCGCGCCCAGCGCACCAGCTCTTGGACACGCTCCAGGCTCGCGGCCAAGGCTTGGAGCTCCTCCCCTTCCAGCACCCTTTGCCGGGCGGCCTGGGCCAGGTCCTCCAAAGCCACGACTCCCGCCAGCGAGGGCGCCTCATCGGCGGTCACGGCGCGCAGGGCTTCTTCGCCAAGGGTGCGGCGGATGTGAGCGGCCTCGGGGTCTTGCTCGCCCAGCAAATCCATCAACGCCGTCTGGCCCAAAGGGGTCATGGCATGCTCCGCCATCCACTCCAGCAGAAGCTCGATTTCGAGCGCCTCCTGGGTGGCGGTCAACGCGCGGTCCAGCGCGGGGTCGGGAGAATGAGAAGACATGAAATGCGCCGGCACGCTGCTTAGAATGGCGGCAATGGAAGCTTCCGCGACAGGCAGTCAAGTCGGCATTTGCGACTCGATTCTAGACGCTATCGGCAACACGCCTATGGTGCGACTCCCTCAGGGTTTTGACCCCGAGGTCCAATGCGAGGTGCTGCTGAAGTTGGATTACCTCAACCCCGGTGGCTCGACCAAGGACCGCATTGCGCTGCATATGGTACGCGAGGCGGAGCGCAAAGGCCTGCTGAAACCGGGCGGACGCATTGTCGAATGCAGTTCAGGCAACACCGGTGCCGGCTTGTGCATTGTCGCGGCAACCTTGGGCTATGACATCACGATTGTGATTCCGGACAAGATGAGTTCGGAGAAGATTGCTGCGATTCGCGCGCTTGGCGCCGATGTGGTGGTCACGCCGTGCAATGTCGACATCGAAGATCCCATGCACTACACCAAAGTGGCTGGGCGCATTGCCGAGGAAACGCCGGGCGCATGGTGGCCCGATCAATATCACAACCGCGACAACACCGATGGCCATTACTATTCCACTGGCCCCGAGATTTGGGAGCAGTGCGGTGGCAAGCTCGATGTCTTTGTCGCTGGAGCTGGCACCGGCGGCACGATTAGTGGCATTGCGCGCTATCTGAAGGAACAAAACCCCGAACTCAAGGTGGTCGGCGTGGATCCACCTGGCTCGATCTTGGCGCATTACTGGGAAACCGGCGAAGTCTGCGAATCTGGCCCCTATGCGGTCGAAGGCGTCGGCGAAGAAGAAGTGCCACGCGCATGGGACCCGCAGTTGATCGATGGCTACAAGGTCATCAAAGATGGCGATAGTTTCGCCATGGCGCGGCGTTTGGCTGCGACCACCGGAGTTTTCGCTGGAGGTTCCGGCGGCATGAACTTGGCCGCGGCTTTGGAAGTGGCGCGAGGCCTGCCCAAAGAGGCGCGCGTCGTCACCATCCTGCCCGACTACGGCAAGGCTTATCTGAGCAAGGTCTACTCGGAAGACTGGTTGCGGGATTTCCATTACCTGCCGCAGGTTCCTGCCGCCAAGGCCACCGTGGCGGACTTGGTTCACGAAAAGAACCGCGCCACTGTCTACGACGACGAAGCCTTGGCTTGGGCCGTGCGCCAAGCCGGCGAACGCGGTGTACGTCCTTTGGCGATCATGAGCCGCGCAAATGGCGATCTTCTTGGCGTACTCAACGAAGACGCGGCGATCGCCGCCGAGGTGGAAGGCAGCACTCTGGAAGAGCTGAAGGCTGGCGATTTCGTCCAAGCGGCGGGCACCATCTTGAAGCTCGATCAACCCTGGCAAGCCGCAACCGATGCCCTCGCCAACGCGGAGAGTGTGCTGGTGCAACTCGCCGACGGTTACACCTCCTTGAGTCGCCAAGACCTGATGCAAGGCCTCAAGCGCCTGAAGCACTAGACCATGCTGCTCACCCTCATTTTGACCGCATGGATGGGGGTGCAAGAACCGGCGCCCTACGCTCCCCTGGTCGTGGCACCTGAAGCCGCGAGGCTCAAGGTCTTGTTTATCGGCGATCGAGGGCATCATCAGCCCGCCATTCGCCTCGCCGAGGTCTATGGCCCCATGCTCCGTGCCGGTTTTGCGATCGACTACGAAGACGACCTCAGCATTTTGAATGCGACGCGCCTAGCGAGCTATGACTGCGT
>Ga0316208_1001641_pt1 | contig 20335 bp, 16 predicted proteins | sample 3monopyrite_MG_FD_204944 | JGI IMG/M metagenome (GOLD analysis project Ga0316208, IMG submission 204944) | Microbial mat bacterial communities from mineral coupon in-situ incubated in ocean water Damariscotta River, Maine, United States -... | ecosystem: Environmental > Aquatic > Marine >...
GAGGGAGATTCCACCGTCACCTGGTTTGAAGGTAACTACACGGATTATGAAGAAGACCGTAAACGTCGCTTAGGTGACGAAGCGATGAACCCTCATCGCATTAAGTACAAACCTCTTAAATAACCAATCTCTTATGCGGAACGCCAGCAGAATTTTGAAGCTCTCGCATCTCGATATAGTAATAGCATGTCTATCACTCGCTCTCAGATGGAAGACATTCTTGAAAATGCTCTCATCGAAATGGAGAAGTATGCTCAGCTGGTTAATTTAAACTTAGGCAGTAGCAATATATTCAAAAAAGCTAATGACTGGATACCTTCTGAAACAGATTTAACGCTAACTGGTGATTCGTCAAATAATGATGAATTAAATAACACCCTCGATCAGCAACAAACAATTTTAAATGCCATTCAGGAGATAACCCAGGCTATTTTAGATGGCGCACCACTAAACCAGATTCTGGTTATGGTTATGGAGACCATCTACTCAAATTTAAATTTTCACCGTGTCATATTTTGCTTTATCAATAAAGGACGAACCTCAATCAATGCACGCTATGGGTTTGGCCCTGACATTGAAACTATAGTTGAACGATTTAGTATCCCTAATGGCGGTGACGATATATTTAACCTGTCCTTAAAGCAGGCAAAAGATTTAATAATTGAAGACATACCCTCCGGTAAAGCAGATAATTTATTACCTAAATGGTACAAAGATAAATATACAAAAAAATCAATGATGGTTTGCCCAATCGTAGTAAAAAATATCCCCATGGGAGTTTTATACGCGGATTCTATTTTGCCCATTACAGAAAAAGACGTAAATCGATTAAATCAGGTTAAGACTTTACGCAACCAAATAATTCTTGCTATAAGGCAATCGAATTAATCTATAACTTTATTTAAAATTGAAACATAAACAGTTATATATTACTTCGTCTCATTATCTTCCTTATCTTTCAAATCACTGCTTATTTTTTTAATTTTACGCTCAACAATCTCTATATTTAAATCTATGTCTTGCTTCTCCTCTTTGGTTAATCCTTTTTTGCTTTGCGTTAGCTCAGTTACTTTATCGTTTAATTTGTCTATTTCTACTCGTAAATCCTCTGATTCTGCGGCCACTTCTGCTTTATCGAATATAATTTCCTCTGGTGTAACATCATCGATAGAAAGAGAATTAGACAGTTTATTTTTAAGCGGAATAGTTTTTGTATTAGGCGTTAATTGGCGTTGATTCATAAAAGAAGGTGAAACAATTTCAACATCATTCTCATGCAAAACATCAAGTACATGTTTTTTTAAATTAGATCGTGCAGTAATTAAGTTTTTAACCTCAGATAAAAAACCGGAAGCGCGATAAGTAATTGAAAAATCATTCAATGAAATCACAAGCACAAATGCATCTTTCAATCCTGCCTGAATAGCCGCTTGTTTTAATAATTCTTCAACTTTTGTATGTGAAACGTCGTAACCTAGCGACAAATCAGCCGAAATAATTGTACCCGTACTATGTACAACAGTGACCGGATTTGTTGCCAAGTGTAAATTAGGTATAGTAGTTAAGTCTCGATCTTCCGTTTGTATTTCAACATGGAATAAGCCGCGTTCTGTTACTCGACCCATGCGCTCACCCACGCGTATAAAGTCCCCGGGGTTAAAGCTCTTTACCACCTGTAACATAAGCCCAGCCATAACATTCGCCACAAACGATGTTGATGACAGTGCAATAACACCTGTTATCACTACACTCAATAGCGTAATAATCTGTCCTCTGGTTGAATCTGTCATTGGAAACAGTATTATCAAGATAAGCAGGGTAACCAGCGTTAAGGCAAGCATAAGAAGTTGTCGAGGTAATCTAGCCTGAGCACCTAAAGTTTCATACCGCGCCAATAACACCCAGTTCATTAACCAGAGGAATATAACTGAACCTGCAAGACCTATTGCAGCAGGCATATAAACTAACATCGTATCAATCAAGAAATACACTCCAAAAAATTCTAAAATCGGTATGGACTTTAAAAAATATAAATATTTTTATAAATACACTATTTATAATATAAACTCATTAATCATAATACACTCAGTTTTAAAAAAACAACACCTGCAAAAAGACATATGTGATGGGTTTTCATTACTGTTTACAGCACGTATGGCTCATAGCTATCAACATTATGATGGCATAACAAGCATATAGATAATATTCAAGATACGTAGATGATAACTCTTGATGAAATATATCTAACAAATAATGTTACAGGTGAACACGCATAAAAACACCAATCAAGACTGATATTTTGAGTGGAAATCGCATAATCGAAGACCATATCGTTAAAAACACAAAATCACTTAGCTTAGACAATTTATAGAATGCCAACAGATTAATGTAAGTGCTTTAATAGTCATAATCTATTAGCTTTATTTACTATTTTTCCTCACTGGTTCTCTCAATAAACCCAACCATGACGGTAATTTAAGCTTAGCGGTAGAATTAATTGAAATCATGATTAAAATTGATAACGTAATTAAATGAAATTCCGGATAACGAAGAATAAACTCACCTAGCCAATCCAGCTGTAATACAGGAATAACCATGAGCGTAAGAAGAATTGTCCAAAAGAGGCGGATAAATGCAATATGGTTTCCGAGCTTTTCCACCGTTGCATAAAAACTATCCATTAATGATGTAATTATCACAATCGGTAACAATATAAGATGACCATCACTTGCTAAGGAAAAATAGTCCAGAATGGAAACACCTATGACCATACTGGTAGCAACTAATGTAAAAACAATAGATAACCGCGGTGTACGTAACATTTTATGATCAAAAGTTGGCCTACCAAAATAAACAAGAAGCATAGTTATTATCAAAATAAGAGCTGTTGTTTCTATTTCTGCATATGTTACAGCTAATGCTAATATCGTAGGAGTAAACACCCCATAACTATGAATACTAAAAACATTTCTAATTCCAGCGCACAGCATTACACCAAGAGGCAATAACATTAAGAGAGATAGCTGATCTCTAGTATCAGATGGTAACCTGTCCAACATTAATACTTGATACCACTCATTAACTGATCCTTCAATACCATGAATAGATACAGGTTCACGCTCAATCATAATATCTGTACTCGATGAATAAGATTCAGCATTTAACAGAGCGTTATTAATTTTTGCTGAAAAAACACCATCTCCATGTTTGTCAATTGCAATAAAACTACCTGGTAATTCATTACGGTCGTCATGACCAGGATAAAAACTCATCCAACGACCATTAATATAAACCTCTACCCAATAATCAAAAGTTGAAGAAGGATCATCTTTAATTTTTAAACCGATAATTACTCTTGCAGGAATATTTAACAGACGAGACATTGCTACCATAACAGTAGAACGTTCTTTTGAATTCGCCTCATTAGACAGTAGAATATTTTTAATGTCTCGTAAAGACGATGAGTTACGATGTGACATTTTTGACACAAATTTATAAATTTCACTTACACGTTTCGCATCTTCAAATTCAGTTATGTCTAGTTCTGATAACTTCATATTGAGTGTCAAATCAGTTAGCTGTAGTTTTTCACTATCCGCAAGATAAATATATCTATTTTTATCACTTAGTGTTTGTGTGTTCGATTTATAAATATGTGGTATCTTACTATATTGAACTGAATACTCAATTTCAGTCGTATAAACTCCAGGCTGATTAGCACGTAGCCTCATTGCCCGTTTGGAAATGGTGTTTCGAGTCGGCGGAACAATATTTAATCCAGCATGATTAACATTTCGACCTAGCAGACGGATATTATTAGATTCGTAAGGAGGCTGAATACTAACAATAGTATCTGCTTGTTTAATAGTATGAATTGTTTCAAATGTTATTAACCAGTTTTCATCGCTATAAACCTGCTGATCTTTAAGAAAGAAATAGTGTAAAGGCATTAATACAATAGCCGCAATAAATAGTAATATTGAGAATCTGCGCATTTTATGTAAATGCTTATCATTAGAAGTCTTGCTTATTTTCATGTGCGCCTAAGGTTTTGATTAAGTGTATTGAGATATGATTATGCTGTATATTACTATTAATGATAAAAAACACTTAATACAATTATAGCCATTATTTAATAATGATAATAATAACTGAAATCATAATGCGACTTCTATTCATAATATACTTTATATGTTACTCGTATAGCTCAGCAGCTAGCGAAAAGTTGATGACTATTGGCTGGATTGAATCAGTGCGGATCTTACCTGAAGGGGTTAATTTTAAGGCCAAAATAGATACCGGTGCAGACAACTCATCTATTGGTGTCACAAAATGGCTAAGTTTTACAAGAAATGGTAAAGAGTGGGTTCAATTTAGCGTTAAAAGTGACGAGGGAAGGACAAAGTCTTTTGAAAGACCACTCGAGAGATATGCGTTAATCAAGCGCAAGTCTACCGGGACTCTAAAACGTCCAGTTGTTAAAATGTGGTTTTGTATCGGTAATAACAAGATTCTGTCACAGGTTAATTTGGCCAAAAGAAGTAATTTTAAGTATCGAATACTAATAGGCCGAAGCCTATTAAAAAATAATTTTTTGGTAAACTCAGCAACCAAACTAACATTAGATCCTGATTGCAAATAAAGTCACAATCATTAATAAGAGGCAATTTTTAAACATAATCAGACTAGCTAGCACCTATTCGTGCTTTATATCATAAGCTAATATATAAATAGCCCGCAGTAAAAACGATTAATCAACTTTTGGTATTTCTTGTTTTTTGTCATAGTAAAATCCAAAACCTATTCGCAACAATCCAAGCACTAAAAGCAATCCAGTTAGCGCATAGAGATCTTGTGCTTTAAGCTTATGTTCAAACAATCCAATCATAATATCTCGTAATACAAAGACAATACCTGCATCAAAAATAACCGGCAACCTGACTGTATTTTCCATGAAGTACTGAAATAATGCTCTTGATAATTCTAATAAGATAACCAGCGTCAAAACATCAGAGAATATCTTCATGTAGTTTCCTGTCACACCTGATGTCAGGACTAATTCATATAAACTATAAAACAGTCTAAATGAGCCAACGAGCAAAGCTAATGTAGTAAATAATAATATTACACCAAATATATATCCTGTTACTTTATTAAACAGCCATTCTGGATTTTTCCATTCATAAGTTTGTTGCGACATAAGTTGACACCCAATTTCAAATATATTTTTTAAGCTTGCATTAATTGTCGCAACAATATCACTACGAACAATATAACCAACTGACACATTAGTACAATAGCGAAAAGCTGAAATTTTTAATAAAATTTCTACATAACGTAGTGTAGAAACTATCCTCGCCCTACCCTGAAGTAAGATATATGACATGTCAGTTAAAGAATCTTTGCTAGACGTTTCCTAACCCAGTATTTTATCTTAAAGAATGATTAAGTTTATTGCTATTTAAAAAATAGCTTTATAATGTACGTACTGCCATCTACTAATATACTTAAATCATATAAAAGAGTTTAATTATAGTAGCAAACCGCAGCTAAGTGACTCATAATAAACTACAAAATGAAAAACATGTAAGGTTTTACTCATATGGCAGATTGGCCTGAAACAACTCAGATAAACACTATTATCACTGATAAATTAAACCTCTTACAATCAGCTTTGGTGTCTACTGATTTTTGGATTCAGCTTAGCGTAATTGTAACCGTCTTTATTTTGGCTCGCTGTCTCCTTACCCCTCAATTGCAGCAATCACTTATGCGCTTAAGCACTATCAGTGGTCGAGCTGCAAGTTTCAACAAACTAATTGTAACTCTCAATGAGTTTGCTAATACGTTAATGTGGTTAATATTACAGTGGATAGCTATAGCCACCTATGTACACCTGGGGTATTCACATAACCTTCTTGTGCCCGTTGCTAGCTTACTCAGTGCATGGTTATTAATACGCATTGCCTCAAAATTATTAAAAAACCGTACCGCCTCTCGCATATTTGCAAGCATTGTATGGACGCTGGCTATACTTAATATATTTGAATGGTTAGAACCTACACTCGCCTTTATCGACAGCATGTCTCTCACTCTGGGCAGCATACGAATTTCACCACTTGTAATTATTAAAGCAGGTATTTCTCTCTGGTTATCATTATGGTTAGCTAGCGTACTGGCTGCATTCCTCGATCGTCGATTGGAAGGAACAGATAATGTAACTCCGGCAATGCGTGTACTAAGCGTTAAATTGTTACACATTGGTTTAATAACAGCTGCTTTCTTAATTACCTTCTCCGCTGTCGGCATAGATCTCACCGCACTTGCTGTGTTCGGTGGCGCACTGGGTGTTGGTCTAGGTTTTGGCTTACAAAAAATATTTTCCAATTTAGTCAGTGGTGTCATTTTATTAATGGACCACTCTATTAAACCTGGTGATGTCATTGCCGTTGGCGACACCTTTGGCTGGATCAATCATCTAAGTGCACGCTATGTATCCGTTATTACCCGAGATGGCATCGAGCACCTTATTCCTAACGAAGTACTTATTACTGATCGAGTAGAAAATTGGTCATATAGTGATAATCTGGTTCGGCTAAAATTACCCATCGGTATTTCATATAAGTCAGATGTTCGCTTGGCAATTAAACTTTGTATAGAAGCAGCCACAGCTACACCCCGTATTCAGGAAAAACCAGAACCAAAATGTTTATTAAAAGGTTTTGGTGATAGTTCGGTTGATCTTGAGTTGAGAGTATGGATTGATGACCCACCAAATGGACGAGCAAATGTATTAAGTGAAGTATTACTTGGCATATGGGATCGATTCCACGAGTATGGTATAGAAATTCCGTATCCACAACGAGACCTTCATCTTCGTAGTGGCTTTGAACAGCTTAACGAGCTCGATAATCAAACAAATAAAGGAATATCGCTATGATGCAGTTCATGTTATGCCATGAAAATACTGCCCTTGTTGGTGGTCCTGAATTACTACAACAATGGCAGACTAAAACAGATAGCTGGATATGGCTTGACCTGTACAACGAAGACGCTGATACAGAACGAATGTTGTTAAATGAACACTTTAATTTGGATGGTAATGTTATAAGCGAAGCGCAACGTAACCGACATCCACCAAGCTTTGGAGCCTTTAAAGACTATATTTATCTATTACTTAAGCCGTTAGATGCTGAATCTGATTCACTCGATTTTAGCACCTTGCAATTAGCTATGTTTGCAGGCGAGCGGTTTCTAGTGACACGCCACTCCAAGAAATCACCCTACCTTTCAAAATTATGGAATAAATTGGAGCAGGATGGCAGTACTGACACATCACCTTTGACTGTTGTTGCAGCAATGAGCGAGCGGGTTGCGCAAAGATATGGCGGTATATTACTGGATCTTGAACAACGACTAGATATCATCGAAGATGAACTATTTGACAGCCCGACAGATACCTTAATGAAAGAACTAATCGGCTACAATACTGGATTGCGAAAAATGCACCGTATTCTTGCCTACTACGTTAATGTGTTTAATAGCTTGCGACAGCATTTTGCTAAAATTAACCATCAACAACATGACGAGTTTAATAACATCTACTCTTTAATTGAGCGATTCAACAGCTTATCTACAGTTTATCAAGATGTCATTACTGATCTCATTGAGGCATATATTAGTCTTAATGGCCATCGACTTAACCAGATCATGAAGGTACTTACTATCGTAACAGTTGTATTCGTTCCACTCACCTTACTTGTAGGTATTTACGGGATGAACTTTGAAAATATGCCAGAGCTTAAAAGTGAACATGGTTATTATATATTACTATCCGTAATGTCTAGCATAGCAGTCATTATGTTATATCTATTTAAACGAGTACGCTGGTTATAATAAAATAATCAAGTTTGAGTCGGCCAGACAATGTGACGTATATTGTTCTTGCCTGACTTCTTCATGCCATACATTAAATCATCTACCATTTTGATCATGTCTCGACTGGTATCCATCACTTGAGAAAAAGTCACAACACCGACACTGAAAGTAACCGGCCATTCTTTTGCTTGTATTTTTTCAAGCAATTAGACTTGTAATTTTTTCAATACCGATGTTGCAGCTGCTAAATCTAAACTTGGAAATAACACAGCAAACTCATCACCAACATCATACCCATGCTATTGCTTACATATTTAAAATTATCCAGGTCAAGATATACAATGGCAAAAGACTCAGGGTGACGTTATGCTTGAAGATGTTCTCGAGCAAGTTGCTCCTGAAAAAATGACGATTAGTTAAACCGGTTAAGGGATCTGTATCGGCCAGGCTTTCTTCCAGTAAGAGCTTTTCATGGACTAGCGTAAAAATCTTCCAAATAATGAGAAAAAAGCACAGTCTGACAAAAACACTCCAGGCAGGAATCCAAATACTAGAATATTCATAACTTGCAGCTAAATCAGCAAAAACCCAAATAGCCGTAGTTGCTACGACTAAAATAAGACCTGCACTTTTTCCACCATACCATCTGACATACATAATAAGCATTGTATAAAATACAGAAAGTGATAACTCAGCTCCTAAGAGATAATCTACAATACCCAGAAAAAGGCTCGTCACTAGCGCAATAACTAGAGATCTTTGCTGACCCAAGCCCTCAAAGAATCACTAAAATATTTAAGCATATTAAGCTTTTCCCCAAATATCTTTGCTAAAAATAATAATTAATAACTAGTATCTAGAATAGTGTAATTTACTGGATTATTTTATAATTCGAGCCAAACTATTCACTAAATATATAAATCAATGGCAAAATTGAAACTGCCTGACCTATTTATATATCACTCATATGAGAATCAGATATTTCCATGGCATCCATAACCCAAAATGTAGAAGAACACAATCAAATAGATTACATCATCGGTGGTTTAAAATCCGACGACAACACATTGGTAAGCACTCAACTAGAGCAACTACATGCCGCTGAAATTGCTGGTCTTCTTCAGTCGTTACCACCCGAATTACGCCAACATCTCTGGTCTCTTATAGCAAAAGACAAAGAAGGTGAAATACTAAAATACCTCGGCGATGAAGTTCGAGCAAGCATCATTGGTAAAATGGATGATGCTGATTTGGTGGCTGCCACTGTAAGTATGAACGTTGAAGATCTCGCCGATGTCATCGATAACTTATCTGATGATATGGGTGACGCCATACTAGAATCACTCAACGATGACCGCAGACAACGATTAGAAGCCACACTTTCGTTTGCAGAAAATTCTGCAGGTCGTTTGATGAACAGTGATGTAATAAGCGTACGTAAAGATGTCACGCTTTCTGTTGTATTACGTTATCTACGTCGCTTAAAACCATTACCAATCCATACTGACGCTTTAATGGTAACAGATGAAAACGGTAGTTACCTTGGTAAGTTAGTACTTGCTGATGTGGTGTCAGAACATCCCGATACAATAGTTAGCGAAGTTATGAAAATAGCCGCTGATTCAGTACAGGTTGATGCTGATGAACATGATGTAGCTATATTATTTCAACGACGAGATCTTATATCTGTTGCAGTTATAGATGAACAATCCAAATTATTAGGCCGTATTACCATCGATAACATTGTCGATATCATCGTTGCTGAAGCGGATAAAACCTTATTGGCCAGTGCAGGTTTGGTTGAAGACGAAGATCTTTTTGCTTCAGTTCTACCCAGCGCAAAACGTCGTGCTGTTTGGTTAGGCCTCAATCTTGTCACTGTTTTCCTAGCTGTCTGGGTCATTGGTTTATTTGAAGCTGTATTGGAAGAAATAGTCGTTCTCGCGATTTTAATGCCAATTGTCGCTAGTATGGGCGGTATTGCAGGTAGCCAAACCTTAACACTGACAATACGTGGCCTTGCATTAGGCCAAGTCAGTAATGCCAATTTACATTGGCTTGGAAATAAAGAGTTGCAGGTCGGTTTATTAAATGGATTTGGCTGGGCTATTGTTGTAGGTATGATTACTTTTATCTGGTTTCAAAACTCAGGAATCGCACTTATCATCGCTATTGCCATGGTACTTAATTTAATTGCTGCAGGATTATCGGGCGTATTGATACCTGTAATACTTGATCGCTTTGGCATAGATCCCGCACTATCTGGTGCCGTTGTTTTAACAACCGTAACCGATATAGTAGGATTTTTAAGTTTTCTTGGTTTAGCAACTTTATTCCTACTCTAAGGTAAAAAAATGTAACAGCTTATGCCAAACAGACTTATAATTTGGTAAGTGTTATGAGATTACTTATTCTTCATACAAAGGCTAAAAAAATGAGTCAAAATTTAATTACAGTAGGCTGGCGTGAGTGGTGCTCTTTACCAGAACTTGGCCTAACTCATATTAAAGCTAAAGTTGATACAGGTGCCAAAACTTCTTGCTTGCATGCATTTATCGTAGAAGCATTTATAAAAGATAATGAAAAATGGGTACGCTTTGGAATGCACCCCAACCAAAAAGACTCACTTAAAGAAATATATTGTGAGGCAAAAGTACTGGATGAACGAGATGTAACTGATTCAGGTGGGCATATTGAAAAACGTTATGTTATTTCCACTCAATTAGTTATTAATGACCAGTCATGGCCTATTGAACTAACATTAACGAATAGAGATAGCATGCGTTTCCGCATGCTATTAGGACGCTCTGCAATGTCAAACAAAATCATTGTTAATCCCGCGGCTTCGTATATGCTTGACAAACCGTCAGCACACACTATTTTCGAATAAAGGCTCTCATATGAAAATTGCAATACTATCTCGTAATAAGAAGCTCTACTCCACTCGCCGTTTAATAGAAGCTTGTGAACAGCGTGGACATGAAGCCATGGTACTTGATGTACTTCGTTCGTATATGGAGGTAGTGCCTAGTAAGCCCGAAGTACATTTAAAAGGTGTAGCACTTGAACCTTTCGATGCTGTTATCCCAAGAATTGGTGCCTCTGTAACCTTCTATGGCACAGCTGTACTTAGACAATTTGAAATGATGGGCGCCTTCCCACTAAATGAGTCAGTGGCTATTTCGCGCTCACGTGACAAGTTGCGTTCATTACAACTACTTTCCCGTAAAGGTGTGGGTTTACCGAGCACAGGTTTTGCGCATGACCCTGACGATATACAAGACCTAATTAAAATGGTTGGTGGTGCGCCGTTAGTAATCAAGTTACTTGAAGGTACTCAAGGTATTGGAGTAGTTTTAGCTGAAACTAAAAAAGCTGCGGAAAGTGTTATTGAAGCTTTTATGGGTCTAAAAGCTAATATCATGGTGCAGGAATATATTAAAGAAGCGGGTGGTGCAGATATTCGTTGTCTAGTCATTGGTGGTAAAGTTGTTGCTGCAATGAAACGTCAGGCTCTTCCTGGAGAGTTTCGCTCAAACTTACACCGTGGTGGCAGCGCCTCTTTAATTAAAATTACACCTGCAGAGCGTGCAACTGCTGCTAAGGCGGCTAAGGTTATGGGACTTAATGTAGCAGGTGTAGATATTCTTCGTTCAGAACGCGGGCCTTTGGTAATGGAAGTAAACTCTTCTCCTGGTTTAGAAGGTATAGAGCTTGCTACCGGTAAAGATATTGCAGGCATGATCATCGATTTCATTACAAAAACAGCCAAACCTAATAAAACAAAAACAAAAGGCAAGGGCTAATATTAATGTCGCAATCGCCAATGTCGCAATCGCCGCTCACAATTAATGGCACTACCTTTAAGCCAGGCACAAGAACAACCATAGATTTACCTGTGGGTAAATTATATACACATACACCAATGACTATGCCTGTTCATGTTGTTAATGGCAAAAAACCTGGTCCAGTATTATTTATTAGTGCGGCTATTCACGGTGATGAAATAAATGGTGTCGAAATTATTCGACGCTTACTAAAATTACCAGCAATAAAACGAGTGAAAGGAACAATTATTGCTGTACCCATAGTTAATGTTCATGGATTAATTAATCACTCTCGGTACTTACCTGATAGACGTGACCTAAACCGCTCATTTCCGGGCACCGAAAAAGGACCTTTAGCTTCTCGCCTTGCTTATATTTTCATGAAGGAAATTGTTTCTCAAAGTACGCATGGAATAGATTTACATACGGGTGCAATTCATCGAGACAACCTACCTCAAATTCGTGCAAATTTAGACGATGAAGAAACAAGTAACTTAGCTCACGCCTTTGATGTCCCAGTAATAATCTCATCTAATTTAAGAGATGGCTCATTAAGAGAAGCAGCTGCAGAGCACGGTATACCAATGTTGCTATATGAAGCAGGTGAAGCACTACGCTTTGATGAAGTATGTATTCGAGCCGGTGTTAAAGGCATTATAAATGTCATGCGTTTCCTTGAAATGCTACCACCAAGCAAGAGCTCTAAGAAAAAGCACATTGAACCAGTAGTAGCACGTTCTAGTTCATGGATTCGCGCATCTGACAGCGGCATATTACGCGCAATGATACCGTTAGGCAGTCGTGTTAAAAAAAACACTTTACTTGGTATTGTTGCCGACCCTATTGGAGATACTGAATCGAAAATAAGTTCACTATACAATGGCATAGTAATTGGTAGAACGAATTTGCCTTTAGTTAATGAAGGCGATGCACTTTACCACATTGCTCGTTTTGGAGACATTACTGAAGTTGAAGCTAAAGTGGATGACTTTCAGGAAGAGCATTTACCAGAACTAATGCCCTCCCCCAATCCAGAAAGCCCAATAATATAATTTTAGCAAGACAGATATAATTTTAAACTGTATAAATAATAGCGACTAAAATACAAAAATATTATTTTAATTAATTTATATTTACTCACTTACCAAACCATTGCATTAGTAAAGTGAAGGACAACAAATGAAAGAGGACAGAAATAATGATTTAACTTGGTGGGGAACATTTAAGTTAGACATTGAAAAAAACAAAGAATGGCATATAGGACCATTAAAGTTAATCATTAAACGCCTTAAAAACGAATGGCAAATAGCTCATGAATCTGCTGACATCTTTGATAGCATGGACTTTTCCTGGGAAATAAAAGACACAGAAGAACAGCCTAACATTTATAGTAATAACTCTCGTTATATTTTACATGATATAACCGGACAACTAATTGTCGCCCCAAGACTTGCAGACCGTTCAATAGTTTCACGCCCTCATATTCCTTTTAATTTAGCTGCAAATGAAGAAATAGTTTTGTATGTTAGCTCACCACTATGGATTGACTTAAATGTTGGCACAACACATTTGAAATCTATTGCCATTCAACGATTGTCTGATACATGGTTTGGCCCTTCTACACTTGAAGGTGAATTTTGCTATGCATCAACGACTCATTGCCGTTTAAATTATGATGACCTCCCTAGGCGCTCACATAAAGCAATAACACCCGTATTAATTAGAAACCAAAGTAAAACGACACTTTTATTAGAACGACTAAATCTCCCTATACCACTATTGCCACTTTATACTTCTTTGTCTGGTCAATTATGGACACCTCAAATAACTTTAACACGAGAAAAAGATGGCGACATGGCAGAATTAACAATAAATAATGAGCCGCCTACTGAAATAGATAGCGTTGAGCTAGTCAGCGAAGCGCGGGAAAAGTTACATGACAACATTTTATTTCGCGCCTTTAATACTGTATTCAGTTAAATAGATCGAGATACTTTTATGAACAATCTATGGTCAGATGTAATCAACTTTCTAAGTAGTGAAAACATATGGATTCTAATAAGGGCATGCATACTCGTTGTAGTGGGCATTGTCATTGCCAGGCTAGTTAGCAGCACATTAATTAAATTAGTCAGCAATAAGATAGACAATCATCGCCTTATGCTTATTAAGCGTGGTAGTTACTACCTTATTTTAATACTATTTTTCGTATCAGCTTTACGTGAACTCGGTTTTAATCTAACTGTATTACTGGGTGCCGCTGGTGTTTTCTCAGTCGCTATAGGCTTTGCCTCTCAGACATCAGCATCAAACTTAATTAGTGGTTTATTTTTAGTAGCTGAGCGCCCTTTTACGGTAGGTGATGTGATTCGCGTTGGGGCTACAACAGGCGAAGTTCTTACTATAGATCTATTATCAGTTAAACTACGAACATTTGATAATTTATTTGTACGTATCCCCAATGAATCTCTTATTAAATCAGAAGTTACGACACTTACGCGATTTCCTATTAGACGCTTAGATATATTAATAGGTGTCGCATATAAAGAAGACCTAAAAAAAGTACGTGCGACTCTAGACGATGTATCCAATAAAAACCCACTGTGTCTTGAAGAGCCTAAACCTTTGTATATATTTCAAGGATTTGGAGAGTCCTCATTAGACATACAGTATTCAGTATGGGCTAAAAGGGAGAAATATATTGATTTGAAAAACAGTATCCATGAAGAAATAAAAAATGCATTTGATGAAAATGAAATAGAAATTCCATTTCCCCATCGAACTATTTACACCGGCATTGAAACCAAACCCTTTCCAGTTAATATGATTGGCGATACCAAGTAATATATAATTTATATAAAATTAAGATATAACAATGCATAATATGCAGCTTAAGCTGCCTTTCATACTCACTTTATTTTATTCTGCAACGCTATTTGCACAAATTAATGTCGATGTTAAAATCATTGGCCTTACTAAAGCACTTGAAAATAACGTCCGTATGCTCTTGAGTATAGAACGGCAAAAAAATCACGCTTTAATGAATGAAGGACGAATGCATCGCCTGCACAAAAAAGCGCCGCTTGAAATATCTAATGCACTCCAGCCCTTTGGCTACTACAAACCATCTATACAGAAAAAACTAATCCAGTTAGACAACAGTAACTGGATAGCAACATATAATATTAATCCTGGACCTCCTTTAATTGTTGAATCATTTAATTATAATGCGAGCCAGGAAATTCGTAATGATAGTGAATTTACAAAACTTCTTAATGAACCCTCAATATCTGTCGGAGGAATTTCTAACCACATAGTATATGAAGACTTAAAATCCAGCTTAATAAAACTTGCCTCTGAACGTGGTTATTTCAACGCTCACTTCACTGAACACAAAGTTGAAATTAACTTAAGCACTAATACTTCTAGTATTGATCTGTATTTTGACGGTGGTGCGCGTTATCAATTCGGAGATGTTTCATTAAAGCAGAATGTACTCGATGAAACGTTTCTTAAACGCTATATTCCGTTTAAAAAAGGCACACCCTACACATTAAATCAGATGATCGAGCTTCAGCAAACACTTAATGACACCGATTATTTTCAATTAGTAGAGGTCTCACATGATCAGCCAACTACAGGTAATACTGAAATACCAGTTACAGTAAAACTTGCTGCCCGGAAACCACACCGCTTTAGCATTGGTCTAGGCTATGGTAGCGACACTGGTGCACGCACTAAATTTGGCTGGCAGATACCACGTGTCAATTCTAGCGGACATCGTTTCACTAGCGAAACTAATATGTCACAGCTTGGCTACAACATAGCCACCTACTACCACATCCCAGTATTTAACCCGCGAACAGACCAGATAATATACAACGCTGGTATCATTCACGAATCAACTGATAACAATGAGAGTACCATAAGAAATGTAGGTATCAGCCTTAATCATAGTCGTGGTGATTGGCGAGAATCTATATCTCTTAACTATCAGCAAGAAGATTTCAGCATTGCAGATATTAGTGATGAATCATCATTATTAATACCCAGTATTAACTGGAGCCGTACCTGGGGAAATAACTTCATATATTCTGTTGATGGCCTTCGCTTTGATATTACTTTGCGTGGCGCCAATAAGGAATTTGCGTCGGATACTGACTTCACACAACTTCAGGGTGGCCTAAAAACTATAAACTCTATCAATCAACATAACCGACTAATAGCTCGCGGTCGTCTTGGTAGCACATGGACTAATGAGTTTGATAAGCTTCCATCTTCAGTACGATTTTTTGCTGGTGGAGCTCAAAGTGTCAGAGGATATGCTTATCAATCACTCGGTCCCTTAGATGAAAATAATAACATCGTAGGCGGAAAGCTTCTCATGCTTGGCAGCTTGGAATATGAACATAGTTTCTCGGGATCATGGAGCTTCGCACTGTTTTATGATACTGGTAACGCCATTATTAACTTTAACGAAAAGCTCGAACGAGGTGCAGGCTTAGGATTACGCTGGAAATCTCCAGTTGGTCCTTTACGAATAGACTTTGCAAATGCCGTATCAAAAGAAGGAACCCCATGGCGTATTCACATTAATATAGGACCAGACTTGTGATACGTATTTTTACTCAAGGCTTTACCGCCTCACTACTCATAGCAGTTGTTGTACTTTTATGGTTAACGTTAACAGAAAGCGGCTTGCAGTGGACCCTACAACAGATAAATACATATTTACCTGAAAAGATAATCGCCGAAAAAATACAGGGAAAACTGATTGGTCCTATGACGTTTTCTGAAGTTCAATATCAAAAAGATGGTATCAACTTGCACGCTAATCAAATTGATTTAGACTGGAATTTAAGCAGCTTACTATCAAACAGTATTAATATTAACCAGCTACACATAAAGTCATTAAAACTTATTTCAACCAAATCAGATAATGATAATCCCTCACAGGTTTACAACCTTAATAAATGGGATCTTCCATGGCATATTATTCTAAGTAATGTAGAAATAGATAATTTCGATATTGAAGTTAACGGCCAACATAATAATTTTAAAAAATTATCACTAAATGTATCGAGTCTATTAAACACAATAAATATCAAATCTTTTTCTTTTCTTACCAATTCTTACAAACTAAATTTAAAAGGCAAACTCCTACCTAATAAAAATTATCAGCATGATTTGGGTATTAATTGGCAGGTTGAACTACCTTCAAATCTAACACTTACAGGAATTGGTCAACTAAAAGGTAACTTACAAAACACTAAATTAACACAATCACTAAGCGGCCCTGTACAAGGTTCCATTAATGCCAATATTTCTGACCTTCTTAGAAAAATTAAATGGCAAGCCAACATAAATATTAAAAAAATTGATGCTACGTCACTAAATATAAATTCACCTAATTTTTCTGGCGAGTTAGAGCTCAATGGCAGCGGTAGTTCAAATACTGCTACTCTAACCGGCAATCTCAAAGAGATTAAAATAACTTCATCACCCTCACTAAATCACTTAATTCCACAGAAGCACGATGCAAAGTTAAAGATACAGCTAAAATCATTCAATAAAACTTTAGATATACAACAATTTGAGTACACCTCGCCATATTCAGAATTTAATATTAAAGGACAAGTCACCAACTCACTTAATCTCGATTGGTCATTTTCTACAACTAATTTGAATGAATTTTATTCCAATGTTGATGGGGATTTCATAGCTCAAGGTAATCTTACCGGCTTAATAAATCAGCCTGTTCTCACTACCAGTGTCGCAGGTAAAAATATAAAAATTAAAGAATATAAAATAGGCACACTCAATATAGACCTTAAATCCAATATAGACCTTAAATCTACAATTTTTAACTGGCAACAAACAAACTTAAATGCGAAAGCTACATCGCTTGATCTGAATGGTATAAAAATAAAATCACTAGACATTAATGCCAACTCTAAAACAATAAATATAAAATCACTTTCTGAAAATGATGTAAGCGGACTATTTAAGGCAAAAGGACAATTCGTAAAGAATAATTGGCAAGGCCAAGTTATACATGGCGCTATTAATACCAAGAACCTTGGTGACTGGAAACTTAAAGCACCTGTTAGTTTAAATATTTCTGATAAATCATTTTTAATTGAATCTATCTGCCTAAACAATAACCAAAATGGAGAAATCTGCTCATCTTTACATCATGAAAATACAATATGGGTATCTGATTTTAGACTAAGCTCATTCCCCTTACAGCTATTTAGCCCATGGCTACCACCAGACCTTAAAATAGAAGGTGAAGTAAATTCAAATTTAAACTTTAAGTTAATGTTACCTAACAAACTATTAGGGCAAGGTAAGATAGTATTTCCTGCTGGAAAATTGAGCTACCCTCTTCTTGAAGGTGAAAAAGAGAACTGGAATTATACAGGTGGTTCTTTTGAGTTCTCCCTAACGGACAAAGGAATATATGCCCAATCTGGAATTACTATAAGTGAGAATGAACGCTTTCAATTTAAAGCCGAACTACCTGATGCTCAACTTCTTTCACTAGATTATAACCAGCAGACAATATCTGCATGGCTAAAATTCACAGCTGACAATTTAGGATTAATAGAAGCTTTACTGCCTGAATCTCAAGATATTAAAGGCAATCTTAAACTAGATTTATCTATTGCAGGTACACTAAAAAAGCCACTCTTTACTGGTCAGGCCAGTCTAAAAGATGCTGAAGTTAAAATTCCACGCTTAGGACTGTTAATCGATCAAATTAGTTTTAACGCTAAAACTAATAAAAGCCATATTGACTCTATACTTTCAGCACGTTCCGGTGAAGGTAAAATCACAATAAAATCTAATACTATTTTCGATGCACTTTCTGATTGGGTAACTAATATTAGAATTCAAGGTAAGGATTTTAATGTTTCTCAGATACCAGAAGCTCAAATCTTAATTTCGCCAGACCTTCAATTAAAAGTACAAAAAAATAGCATTAACGTTACAGGTGATATTGATATACCTTATGCCAAGCTTGAAGCAAAGAATATTTCCACTGTCGCTCGCGTTTCCGATGATGCAGTGATTGTGGGTACTAATCAACCAGTTCATCCAAAATGGTTAATTAACAGTAATATACGTCTTACACTCGGAGAACGCGTACATTTTTATGGTTACGGTTTTGAAGGTCGATTAGGTGGAAATTTATTACTACAGGATGAACCAGGTCAATTCACTAAAGCCATCGGTGAAATTAATATTCCAGAAGGTCGTTACCGTGCGTATGGTCAACGACTTATTGTAGAACATGGGAGGTTGCTATATACCGGTGGTCCACTGACTAATCCAGGCCTCGATTTACAAGCAGTACGCCGTATAAACCTTATTACTACAGGAGTTAAGGTCAGGGGAAGTCTTAATAAGCCAGAAATGGAATTATTCTCTATTCCATCTATGGGACAAACTGATGCCCTTTCCTATTTGTTACTCGGTCGACCTTTAAACGACACATCTAGTGAGGAAAGTGCCATGATGGCAAAAGCTGCACTAGCATTAGGCCTAAGTGGTGGTGATAAATTAGCGCGTGTAATGTCTGGTAAGCTTGGTTTAGACGATATACGTGTTGAGAGTAATGATACTCAGGATAATGCCTCATTAGTAATGGGACGCTACCTGTCACCTAAACTGTATGTTAGTTACGGTGTTGGATTAATTGAGGCATTTAATACTTTTTCCGTGCGATACCAAGTATCGGAAAAATGGCAACTTAAAGCTATAAGTGGTGAACATCAAGGGGCGGATATTTTATATACAATAGATTTCTAATAACAATTAACCAACACTACGTGTACTACCAATTTAAAACACTTTAAGAAGTAATAAAATTATACCCGCTCATTAAAACAAATCCGTTTAAACATTTACTTGTTGATCAAAATTAATCTCCGTATAGACCAGACTACATTAAGCATTCACTCTTTAGTATCTATATTATTTTTTCACTGCTGTCCCGTTAACTTGTCATTCCTGCGAAGGCAGGAATCTAGTGACGTTGAAAGGCCTGCAGACACTGGATACCTGCCTTCGCAGGAATAACGGAGTCAATTTTTTTGATTTCATGTCTATTGCAACATGAAATCAATATATAGATTGCTATATAAACGTATCAGCAGTTATTTCATTTTGTTAACGGGACATTAGCAGTGTTATTTTTTATTTAATTTCATTAGTTTCATTGTAAACGCTGGTAATTCAGATACATATATCAGCATATGCTATTCACAATATTAGTATAAATGCTAATTTTGCTTTATTAATATGCTTTTTTTACCAAGGGCGTCTAGCCTATTTTCCAGCTTAGTGATTTTTGCTGGGATGATTGCCTGACAATATGGGTTAGCTGGGTTATTGTTAAAATAATCCTGATGATATGGCTCTGCCTCATAAAAGGAATCCAGTGCCTCTACTTCAGTTACCAGAGGGCTATCCCACAAACTGGATTCATTTATGTCGTTGATCTTTTTCAGGATAATGTCTTTATCTTCTTTGTCGCTAAAAATGATGATTGACCGATACTGAGTACCAACATCATTACCCTGGCGATTCAAAGTAGTTGGATCATGAACAGTAAAAAATACATC
>Ga0316208_1001644_pt1 | contig 20319 bp, 7 predicted proteins | sample 3monopyrite_MG_FD_204944 | JGI IMG/M metagenome (GOLD analysis project Ga0316208, IMG submission 204944) | Microbial mat bacterial communities from mineral coupon in-situ incubated in ocean water Damariscotta River, Maine, United States -... | ecosystem: Environmental > Aquatic > Marine > Coastal...
CCACGCGTCGTCCCAGGACAATCCGTGTTCGTCCATCAGAAGCCGCATCAGCTCCGGGACGGCACACGCTGGGTGGGTATCGTTCAGCTGGAAGCAGTTGCCCTTGCCGAAGTCAGCAAAGTCGTCGCCGTGCTTCGCGACCCATTGAGCAAGGACATCCTGCAGACTTGCCGAGACCAGAAAGTACTGCTGCTTCAGTCGAAGCTCTTTGCCATTCTCGCTGGAGTCGTTCGGGTAGAGGACCATCGTGATCTGCTCAGCCTGATTCTTGGCCGCGACAGCTTCCGGGTAGCTTCCCGCGTTGAATTCTTCCAGATCGAACTCGTCCGTCGCACACGCCTTCCATAACCGAAGCGAATTGACCGTGCCGTTTCTATAACCTGGAACTGGCATATCAAACGGGATTGCGAGCACGTCGTTGCCATTCGCCCATCGAACGCGTGGCGAACCATCCTGATCGCGATAGTGTTCCGTGTGTCCGTAAAAGTGAACTCGGCGAGCATCTTCTGCACGCTCGAGCTCCCACGGGTTGCCGTTCCTCAACCAGTGATCGGGATTCTCGACCTGCTGACCGTTCTCGATCTGCTGATGAAACATTCCGTATTCGTATCGCAAACCGTAGCCAACAACGGGCAGTTGAAGATTCGCGCAACTGTCGAGGAAGCATGCTGCCAATCGCCCCAGGCCACCGTTGCCCAGTCCAGCGTCGTGCTCCTGCTCGGCGAGTTCTTCGAGCGTGACGCCAAAATCATGCAACGCCTTGTGAGCATCCTCGTCGAGATCAAGGTTTGCCACGGCGTTCGTCAACGATCGGCCGATCAGAAACTCCAGCGACAAGTAGTGAACCTTCTTCTGGTCGCTGGCCGCGAAGCGTGCGTGCGTCGTCCGCCAGTCTCGAATCAGACGGTCTCTCACGGCGGTAGCGAGTGCCCGGTACAGGTACTCGGGAGCGAATTTCGAATCGTCGTGCCCAAGCGTCAGCGCGAGATGCCTCGCAACTTCGCGATCGAGACTCCCCAGAACGGCCTGGGCCGCTTCTGGAGAAATTCCCGTGGTCGACAGAAACGCTTCCTGGTTAGTTGACGACTGCGTATCGACGCTTGCTGACATGAGAGGGTCTCTGTAAATCAATTGGGTAGAGCTGTAGCGAATGTTCCGAAAATTCCGTAAACAACCGGAGTGATCACACCAGGCAGGCGCAAGTCGGGCTGCATGAAGCGAATCTTAGTTTGTGAGTCGCCCGCAGGCGGCAAATCGCTTGAGCAAATCCGAAACGAAATCGTCGGTCAACGCGCCGAGCCCTTCTTCCGCTCTGACCTCACCAGCGAACTCACTCATCCGCTGCTCGTTATGCACAAGTTCAGCCGCATCATCCGGTAAATGCTTGAGAACGGCCAGCTGTGCGGCGAGCAACTCGCCCGCTGCAGTCTTGCCTGCTTCGACTCCCGGCTGATGGTACGAATTAATGCCGAGCATGGCTCCGTAGTAGCCAACCGCCCGCTCGAACAGACCAATCAGTGCGCCAAGCGTATGCTCGTTGAATCGTTCGACGGTGATCCTCATCGACGGCCGACCGGTCTCAGTAAGAGCCTTCGCCGTCCCTTCCTGAAACGCCATCAGGTAATCACCGGCCGTCACACCAGGTTCGACTTCCATCTCGTCGACTTCCGGATTCAGCACTCGCAGGAACATTGCAAAGAAGTCGCTGTAGCCGTCCCGCAACTGCTGAACGTAGGAGTGCTGATCGGTCGAGCCTTTGTTGCCGAAGACCGAAATACCCTTCCCTTCTTTGCCGACGGACTCCATCACAAGCTGCTGCAGATACTTCGACATCAGACAGATCCGATCGCAATACGGCAGCACAACCATATTTCGAAGTGATCGATGCTCAACGATGTGGAACCAGGCGGTCGCCAGCTTCAGCGCCGGATTGCTTTCCAACGATCCGTCACGAGTTGCTTCGTCCATTTCTCGAGCACCGGCCAGAAACGCGGCAGAGTCAAACCCGAGTAACGCAGCCGGAACCAAACCAACGGCCGAAAACAACGACGTTCGACCTCCAACCCAATCCCAAATCGCAAACCGCTTGAGCCATTCCGGGCCGGCCGTTTTCGAGTCGTCATCAGATTCAGGACCGGCGAGTTTATCAAGTGCGCTACCCGGCTGAGTGACAGCAGCGGCGTGAGTCTCAAATGAAAGCCCGGCTTTTTCGTAGGCCGCTTTGGCAAACTTCATTCCGTTGGCAGTTTCTTTCGTTCCGCCGGACTTCGAAACGATGACTGTCAGCGTCGAGTCCAATCCACCGGCCTGTTCGATGTCACCGAGCGTCCGCTGAAAACCAAACGGATCTGTGTTGTCGAAGAAGAAAAAGTTGGGAGTGACACCGGGCACTCGGAGTGAATCGTAAAGCAGCTGTGGACCAAGCCCCGATCCACCAATGCCAATCCACAGAATATTGGTGAATCGCCCTGAGAACACATCACGAGCAAACTCGTCAATACTCTTCTGCGTCTTCGTGATCGTGGCACCAAGGTCACCCGGAGCCAGTTCAGGATTTCGCAACCAGTAGTGGCCGACCATCCGCGCTTCGTCGGTGTTCACTTTCTCGCCAGCCTCAACGGCAGTCATCTCGGCGACTGCCCTGTCGATGGCCTGCCGATACACAGCGGCCAGATCAGACGGCAATTCCAAACGCGAAAAATCCAGCTCAACGCCAGCGGCATCCAGTCTGTTACTCATAGCCTGGTAACTCCTCCAATGTACTGCATCGATCGCGGCGGAACTCCGGCGCGACAACCGTCCTTGACAATGCTCGCAGTTTCTCCGTGAGTTAACGTGCCTGTGCCCCGGCAGCATGTAAACAGACGGACTTTTCGCTGGTCGACTCTTAAGCCAACGACTCAGCGGGATTTGTAGCGGCATCCCGCGAGAACGTCACGACTCTCCGCGAAGAATATACGCTGTAATGCGGTCCCGAATGTTAAGCAGATGTCGAATCGGTCGTTGGGACGTAACATCGACCGCGCAAAATCGAATTCTCGACTTGCGCCAAGGGATTCCTTAACGTCGCGCGAAAAGTTTCCGGCCAACCACAGCATCGTCACCAGTGTCTTGCCCGTAGACAAATCACACCAAACGAAAATGGGTTGGCCCGTTCGACACTCGCCGAGAAACGCTGGACGATTCAGTCCGCAAGGCGTCCCACGCGCCGAGTTGCCAGACCTGTGCCGGAGGTCTGGCCTTGCTCGGCGACTATGGCACCTGAAAGCTCTGAGCCAGATTAGAGCTTCCGGACAACTCCGACGACGACGCCCAGAACCGTCACATTTGCCGAGTGAACGGCCTTACGGCTGGAAGTCAGCGGCTCAAGACGAACTCCCTTGGAGTCCGTAAAGTGTCGGCGGATCATCGCATCGCGACCGTTGACAAGTGCAAGGACGCTGTCGCCATCCCGGCAGGTTTCCTGCTTGCGGACGACAACAAAATCACCGTTTTCAATCCCGTCTTTTGCGAAACTATCGTCGCCGATTTTCACACAGGCGTGATCACCAGTTCCAAAGACGTCCATGAAGTCGACCACTTCGCCATCCTTCGCTGACTTCAGTGGCTTGCCGGACGACACCTGACCGAGCATTGCAATGCTGGTCGCTCGGGTAGGCTTGTCTTGAAGCTGAATCGCTCTCGACATGTGGGACTCGCGTGAAATCAGTCCCTTCTTTTCGAGTGCCTTCAAGTGGCACATAACGCCGTTTGGAGAACGAATTCCAAACTCATTTCCGATTTCTCGAACCGTCGGGCCATACCCGCGGTTCAGGATCAGGTCCTTCAGAAATTCGAAAATGTCCCGCTGCCGGGGAGTCAACGTCGCTAGCTTCGTACTCTCACTCATCGCGATGCCCTCGCATTAAAAGTCATTAGTGCCTGGAACGACCAGCTACGTGCACTGAGTAAGCAACTGCCCTACGGTTGCCGCTCGACACAAGCGGGATTCAGCGTTCGCAATATGCTGGCGCCAAAGCACTACGTGAAAAACGTCACGGTACAGAACTTCACGCGATAGAGCAAGTGTCAAGGCACCCCGAAATGAGCTAATCGACTTAGTCGCGAGCCCTTTTGAACACAGGTGATCTGGATTCTGAAGTGACCAGAAAGCGGCAAACGAACAGCCTCTCGCGGAAACCGCATCCTGTAAAAATCAGTCTCTAACACCTACGACACGCGTCTGGTGGTTAAGCCATTCACAGGCAGGTTCTGTTAGCCCCTCATGCCCACCATCGAAAATCACCACTGACGCAGTTCGCGTCGATTGATGAAAAACGATCTCGCGCCCGAAAGCGGAAACGCTGCGAGCATCCAGAGGTGTGAATCCTTTGATGGGTTTACGAAGCGCGAGGTCACTCACGACGGAGTCAGGAATGCTATTCAATTTCTGAGCGCGGGCGATCACATTGAACGCCTTGAGCGAATGGGTGGTTGGCACTGAGCCGGAGTATCCATCGTTGATCCCAGCACAAATTTGCAGCGGTATGTCGATGGCTCGATGCAAGTGATGAATGGGTGATCGATCTTTGTAGTCCGCGTCAATCGCCGGACTACTGCCTGGAGCGCCGCCGAGTGAACCCAGAATCATTCGTGCGTACCGCTGAGGTTTCCCGTCTTTAACGTGGAAGTCGTACCACGCCGACAGGTCGCTGATCCCCACCCAGGCCGACACGGCAGAAAACCGATCGGGATGATGACCAGCCATCAACATTGCCATGTGGCCACCGCCGGAGGTCCCGGCCAGATAGATCCGCTTCGGATCGACGTTGAACTTCGCGGTCGCAAAATCAACAGCATCCAGAATGTCCTGACGAGCCCATTTCGAGCCGCACGCCTTCGGCGTCTGGTTCACGCCGCGGAAGTTGGGATGAAGATAGATCCACCCTCGCTTCACGGCTTGAGTCTGCCATTTGGCGTTGTTTTGAGTGTAGTCGCCGCTCCAGGAATGCAGGAAGACAAATAAGGGCGTTGGCTCGTTCCGTGCCTTCTCAGGTGCCCAGTAAAGAATCGGTTGGGACTCGCCGTCGAGCGAACTCTTCACTTCGACCTTAGTCAACTTCGGCAATGCTTTTGCAGGCTCCGGCTCCGGCTCAGCCAATGCAGCTGACGGGACAACGAATGCCGCAACAACGATCAACAAGCGGACGACAGGCATGCCGTGAAACTCCTCAAAACACACGACGATTGGAAGACCGACCTGGCTGCTCGCATCTACGTAGAGGCTGGCTGGTCGACGCTATTCTGCAGAGCAAGTTGCAAAGTTACTGATTCAATCAGATCCGTCGCCGACTCTTCAATCTCAAGAACAAACCGATTGATCACGCTTGAGAAATAATTGTAGGCCATAAAGGCGGGGATCCCGATAATCAACCCGAAAGCAGTTGTCAGCAACGCTACACTGATGCCCCCTGCTGCCGCTTCGACGATGTTGGTCTCTCCCATCTTTGCAACGATCTCTTCAAATGAAGTGACCATCCCTGCCACCGTCCCAAGGAAGCCCAACATCGGAGCCACGCTGGAAACTGTCGCCAGTACCGGCAGGTGTTTCTCGAGAGCCGCTACAACGTGGACTCCGTAATCATCCATCGCTTTGACGACCTGCTCCTCAATCTTGGCGGGGTCGTAGTTCAGCCGACGCAGCACCAGAAACTTGCGCAGACCTGCAGAGAGGATCGCCGGCACTGGCCCCTGCGAGCTGTCGCAAAGTTTCATTGCTTCTTCGATGCGATCTTCGCATAGAAGCTGTTGCACGTCCGCTCGGATTGAACCGGAATCTGACGTCAACATCTTCAGGCTGCGATATCGTTCGATGATCACTCCGGACGCGAGAATCCCAAGGAACAGGATCGGCCACATGAACAGGCCACCCTTCCTGATGAAGCCAATGGCTCCAGACTTCGAGATCTCGTCAAGTTTGGCGATCAATAGAACTACAGAACCGGGCTCAGCTCCGTCATCCTCGGCCAAACTATCGCTGTCACCATTCTTGGCTGCTCCGCCAGGAGTTGCTGATTCTGAATCCCCAGCGACTGCTTCAGGTTCAGCAGCGTTCGCTTGTTTGTCTGCAGAAACGGATTCCGGCACTGCCTCCTGAGGGGCAGCATCAGGGGCCTGACCAAGCAACAACGCGAGATAAACAATCGAAGACATGAGCAACTCAACGGCAGACGAATCGGGGTTGTATCAACATAAAATCGAAGCAGGCAGCCCTGGCAGAAAGCATTGGCCTTAGTTGTCGTTCTCGACAGCGTTGGCTTCCACCTCAAACTGCCGCAGCATCTCAGGCAGAGCCAGGCGACCTCGTGCGTACTTTGCGGCATCACTCGCCGGGAAGTCCCAGCGGCAGCGATTGTAGCGGCGGAACGCTTCACGATCGTTGTTGGCCATGCGGAAACTCTCGCCCGACCAGAACATACTATCGGCAGACAGTTCGTCGTCAGGAAACGTCTTGGCGAACAGATCGAAGGAGTCGCCAGCGGTCGTGAACTTTTCAGCCTTGTAGAAACACTGCCCGACGCGAAACGCCATTCGAGACGCGAACTGGTGGCCTTCGAACTTCTCGAGAAACTTCTTCCCCACTTCTGCGGCGATCGGATATTCCTCGTTCTTATAAAAGTGGTCGCTGATTCGGATCATGACGTTGGCGATCAACGGACTTCTGGGATAAGTCGCGGCAAGTGTCACGTAAGCTTCCAGTGCCTCGTCAAAATCTCCCGACTCTTCATGTGCCTGGGCGAGTTTGTACTGAGCATCGGCCGCCAATGGGTGCTCTGGAAACTGCGAAACAATCTGCTCGTATGCGGATGTCGCTTCGTCCGTATCCCCGAGCTCCTGCGCAAACTGCCCCAGCAGATACAAAATTCTCGGCTGGTATTTCGGATCAGGAAAGTCCTCGATGACCTCTCGCAGCACGCGACGCCCGGCGTCGAGATCGATCGTTTCCTCTTCTTTGCGGCCGAGATTCTTGTGACTCTTAAAGAGTTCAAAGTAACTCTCGGCGACGTGAAACTTGGTTTCGACGGCCAACGTTTCGTTGTTGAACGTTTTGCTGAACGCCGAAATCAATCCGTCCGTCCCAATGACCACTGGCAACTGAGTATTCCGTTCGAGCTGCCCCTCTTCAGTGCTGGCGGTCGGGTCGAGGTATGTCACCGTGATGTTGTCTCCGAAGTAACACTCGATGACTGGATCAGCCATGTCTATGTTGCCGGGCTTTGGCGCTTCGTTGGACTTAAGCGTCAACGATCCGTTGAAAACACCACTGTGTGCAAGCGTTTCGACCAGTTCGAATTCTTCTTTCTCTCCGAATTCAGTCGTCACCTGAATCTTGACGGTGTCTCGCGCGTCCGACGAATCCTGATCCGCATCCGTCACCATCAGGAACAGCTTCTCCCCGACATGCAGCCGTTCAATCGGCTCGTCATAGTTCCGGTCGAGCGACGCCAGCTCGCCGTTGGAGATAAGTCGCCCCAAAGACGATGGGCTCGCAAGAGCTCCCTTTGGCGTTCGTTCGTCACTATAAGTAGCCGTGATCCTGTCCTTGCCTGACAGATTGAGAATCGCGACAACAAGACCATCATCAAACGCTGACGTCTCCCCTTCTTCGTCATCACCTTCAATTTTGCCGCCGCCGATCAGATTGCGAGGCATTTCTGCCGTCACCGGAACGACAACGGGACTGCTCTTCGACCCAAGCTGCATGGCGATTTGCCCGATGAACCGCCCTTCCTCAAGAGCGTATTCCTCCGCCTCTTCGCGTGGAATGTTGAGAAACGCCGACGAAACGACACACCGAACATCGACGGTCGCACCGTCGCTGGTCGTCACTCTGGCAATGACTTCGCTGCGACTGTCTCGAGCGGCATCGGGGTCTGTGACTTCGATCGTCAGCGGAGCCTCGAACGCCACATTCGTGACTTCGGTTTCGCCGTCCGGAATCTGATAATCGAACCTTGGAGGTCGCGCCGAACCTTCACGAGCAGGGATCACTCGAGACTCAAGAATACGAACTCGAGCTTCCGTCGGGTGACTCACATAAACGACCGATTCACGAGGCACCGAATGTCCAGGAAAAGTGTTCTGCTCATCGAGATATCGAATATTGACTCGATCGCCCGCAGCCACGACCAACCGATCGCCCTCAGTCTTCGCTGCCGTATCGACTTCTTTCGTAAACACTCCCGAGTTCTCTTCAGTCTCCGTCGCTGAAAGTGTCACAGGTTCTCCGTCGTTGACAGAAACCTGAAACTGCAGCTTGTCACGAGTGACGCTCTGGTCTCGGTCATAGTCGGTAATCTCGACCACGAGTCGATCGCCAGGATCAACACGTTTAAGACGCTTCCGTACTTCCGTCACCGAACCATTGCGATTCCGCACGAATTCGTACGCGATCGGAGCAACCGTTCCATTGAAATAGGTTGCCTGAAGCTGCCCAGCGATCAACCGACTGCCACCGGAATTCGCCTGTGTCACTTCGTCCGTGTACGTTGCTCGAACGACGTCTCCTCCGGCGATTTCCAGTTGATCATTGTCTGACAGGGCCAACACATCCGTCGCCGTGGGGATGTACGGTTTCGAAATGTCGCTACCAGAAACCTCGACATGATTCACGGCGACAGCCTCGCCGAGGTACTCGTTGATCACGAATCGTGTGAACCGAACATTGATCGGGTCAAAGCGAAACTCCCAGGCTTTGTCGGACAGGATGACTCGCGATCCTTCGGCCGGCCGCAGCTCGACACCACGAAGGTCCATCGTCCCGCCACGCTGAATATCCAGAGGCCTGATCGCCAGCTTCGCTTTGCCAGCCTGATTGACCACGACGGTTCCAAAACGATCATTACGGTACGTCGTCCAGTTTCCGGTATTCGGGACGGTCGACGAGAATCTCTGGTCCCCGAACTCGACGCGGAATTGAGATCCGCCGCCCGCGTGGGCATAGTCCAGCCACACGTCGTAAACGCCGGGCGTTGCCGCTTCGAATTCCCAGAACGCAACGTCGGCGAGGTCTGCCCAGTTGCCGATCGACTTGGCTTCTTTCTGCTCACGAATTCCGAATTGCTCTGACGTCTTTTCAAACTGAACAGTTTCCACGCCGAGCGCGACGGATTCTGCTCCGCTTGAAGAACCTTCCTGTGCCGCATCAGTCGAAGGATCATCCGCCGTCTCAGCTGGTGGTCCAGCAGCAGCGACGATGGCTTCGTTAGCGCCGGCCAGATCGAAGTCACCCGACAGGAACGGACTGAGCACGACGCGCTGTCGATTGAGGTCCGCTCTTGCCCGCAAGGCAGAAAGTTCATTGGTATTGGTGTAGGACGCGGCGAAAATCGTCAGATCGTGAACGCCGGCTTCGAGCCAGACATCAGCAGTGCGATTGCCGGCTCCGACTTCCATCTCCAGCCGATCATTCACGGCCAGCGCCGTTCGGTAGCCTCGCACAGCGAATCTGACGGCTCCCGCGCGAGGCTGAACAAACTTGCCGAACCAGACAGCGCTGAAATATTTCGAACGACCTTCGTCTTCCTCCGGCCTCTGCCAGATCAATTGCCCATCGGTGACTTCGCCCTGCGAATCAGGTTCGCCCTGAGCCAGATTCAGGATTTGTTGCCAGGTCGTAAATCGGCTTCCGTTCTCTCGAAAAATGCGATACTGCATCGCCCCATAGGCTGCTTCACCAACTCGCGGTGCGGTGGGAATCTGAGGATGAGCAGCGACTCGGTACCAGAATTCACCGTCGTAACTAGCTTGAAGTTCGCCGCGTATGGGTTTGTTTTCGTCGGCGCTCGGGGTGTGAATTCTGACCCGAGAAACCGTCTGCAGGTTTTTCATGTCGACAGTCAGCAGCTTCGGAGTCGCACCGTCGGGCTCACTGAGCCAGAACGTTTCTTCCGACTTGTCGATGGCCATCAGCGGGCTGTGGTCGATAGCCGTGTCCGAGGCCAAAGCCCCCGCCGGCAGCTCTCCTGATTTCGCCGTTCCTTCGAAGACGCCGGAGTGCGGGTCCGTTTCCGTCAGTGTGACCTGAACCTGGTCCCCTGAATCCGCAACAAGCTTTGCGACGACCGTATCCTGCGCGTCGGAAAGGTCTCGGTCGCCGTCTTTGACGCGGAGGTAAATCGGGTTTCCCGGTTTGATCTGATTGGCCGGGCGTTGCTGAGACTGGCGTGTGTCGCCGAGTTCGCGTTCGCGGGCCTCGCGTTCGAGACGATCGCTGAAGGACTCCTCTTCTTCATCAATGATCTTGCTCGAAGCCACTTCGAACCGGGCGTCCGAGGCAATGCGAATTTCAACGTCGGACAATGGAACGCTCTTGAACTCCGACTTGAATTCGTCCGGATAGTCCGACCGAATTTCGTCGTTGCCTGTCAACTGCAGAACTTTGTCGCCCTTGTTAACCGGTCCAAGTTCCGTATCGATGTCCGTTCGAAATAGTCCTTTGCCGGCGCCGCCGCTGGTCAGGTAAACAAGTTCTTCATCGCCGCCGGGAATTGTTCGGACAATCACCGGAATCCGATTGTGTCCGCGGCTGATCCCCAAATCGCTGTCCTGCACAACGATCGAAAGCGGCATGCCGGGAGCGTGCAATCGTTTGCTGACTCGACCAAGACGACCGACTGTCATCAGCAACTGAAGCTGATCCATGTAGCGTTCTTCGTCACCGTAGACTTCCGATAGATTGAACAGTGCTTTGTTTGCAAGTTCGATGCTTGGCACTCGTTCGAGCACCGTTCGGAAGATGTCTCGAGCTTCGTCGTTATCGCCGCGACGATGTGCCAGCATCCCTCGCAGGAATTCAGCACGAACAATGATCTCCGTATCCTGGCTCCCTGCCAGCTTCTCGAAGACCTTCTCTGCCTGGTCATAAACCTTCTGAGCCATGAACGTTTCACCGATGCCAAACTCGGCTTCGACCGCAAACGAAGTATCGGCGTACCGGTTGATGACTGTTTGGTACTCGCTGCGGGCGACGTCGTACCGTTTGCTGCCGTAGTAGTTCTTCGCCAGCAGAAACTGCATCTGTGCTTTGAGGTCTTCTTCGACCGTTTTCGACTCGCTGTTCTTGATGATCCAGCTGCGGACGATGTCTTCGACTTTGTTGTGATTCTCGTCGCCGCTGGCCGCCATCAGGCTGTCACAAACAAACATCGTCAGGTCGACCGGCACTTCGTCACGATGCGTATCAAACAGCGCCGAATTAGCGAGGTACGTCTCCATCGCCAATCGCTCATCACCGAGTCGCAAGTACAGAGCCGCCTGTAGCAGCGGAGCGATCGGTGAGTTTTCATCGATCGTCAACCCGACCGTTCCCAGCCGTGTGTAACACTGCCCAACCATCGCCCGACCGGCTTGTTTTCGTGCGTCGGTCGCGCGAGTGATGTTTTCGAGCATCCCCGTCAGCAACGTGGCTCCGACGGCGTAGTCACTACGCAGCACGGCCTGCTGAGCAAACGGCATCAGATAGTCCCAGCGAGTCGAATCCGGATGCACCGTTCGAGTTACTCGCTGCCAGGCAAGATGTCGCTCCATCGGCGCCCGCGCGTCAGGCTTTTCAGCTTCCAGAAGAACAAGCTGCCCCTGCGAAGACGGCCAGTCGTAGTCAACGTCCCGGATAACGGTCGCCACTTTCAAAATTGCATCCTGAGGATTTTCCTCATCAGGATTCAGTCGGTAATCCTGATGATGCGATCGGAAGTTGTTGATCATGTAGTGCAGGCTGTAGATGTCCATGTCCCAGCTTCGGAACGGACGATTCAGCCGACGCGTCTTTGTTTCCTGAAGCGTTTTCGCGAAACCAGCGAGGTCGCCTGATCGAAGTTGAGCATCCGCCAGCCAACCGGCATAACGGCCGTGATAATCCGTATCGAGTGCAAAGAGCTTCTTCGCGAGAACACTCTTTTCTTGAGGAGTTTCCATTCGCTGGAGGAGTCGTGAAGCGGATTCGCGAGCTTCGTAGTGGCTGGATCCGGAATCGACGACTGTTCGCCAGAGCGCGACTGCTTCGTCCTCGAGTTCCCTTCGCAGCAGTGCGTCGCCCAGAGACGTCCAGTACTGAAAGTCCGGAGCAAACTTCGCGTGCGTTTTCTTTGCATACTCGATCGCTTTTCGAACTAGATCAGCGTCTTCGTTTTTGTCGGCAGCAATTGAAATGCGGCGCCAGACATCCGGGTAGCTGCGGTCGGGCTCGAACGACAGCATCAGCTTCGCTGCTTCTTTAGCAACTTCCGGCTGTCCGTAATCCGTTGCCACCTGCAGGTAACGGAACCGGTAGTCGAATTCGGTCGGAAACATCTGCGACAGGCGAGACCAGTAGGTCGCCGCTTTCGAGCGATCATCGCGAGGAGCGTAATGCTGGTAGTAGTAGCCGAGGTCGTAAAGCACCCATCGCTTTGTTTCTTCATTGTACGTTTTGAAGAGTTCCGGCTTCGCGAGCTGCTCACGAATGCGGGCTTCGCGAGCGTCCGAAGCACTGCGACGAATGCTTGACACAAGTTGCATGACCGGATCGGCATCGGCCGGGCCCAGCTTCGTCGATAGATAGCGAGCGCGATCAGCCAGCGTCTTGTGCTTCTTGTAACTCTTCACCCAGCCGGCGGGGTAATTCCGCAATGTCGTCCAGTGCGGATAGGCGCGTCGTGCCTTCAAAGCCCGGTCGACGTCGGCATGAAATTCGTTATCTGTTTCAGCCGTCGTAAACAACCAGGAAATCACATTCGTCGTGTGACCATCATTCGTAGGCGACTTCGCCAGCATCTCGCGTAAAATGGCCTTTGCCTTCGGAATGTCTTTCAGGCGGTCGCGGTAGAGCGAAAATCCGAGGTCGTAACGCAATCGCCAGACCTGCTTAGGATTGTTCTTTTCGCAGGCCACAATGGCTGCTTTCAGAGCCGTTTCCGAGTCTTTCAACTGGGCAGGCTCGGAGCCGTTCAGCTGAACGAAGTAAGACGACACGGAATGCGTCGCCGGCGAAACCGCAAGCAGTGTTCGGAACAGCTTCAACGCCCGCTCTGGATTCTTTTCGCGATTCCATGCAAGGCCGAGCAAGGCGATGCGTTCGTATCGGTCCTCGCGGTCAGCGTGCTTCTTGAGATACTCCTTAACGAGTGGTTCCATCTGAGCGGCCGGCGCTGCGGAGTCGTACATCGCCTGAATGTGGTAGTACAACGCGTATTGATCGTCGCGAATCGCTCGCGCCTGCTTAAGAACTTCGATGGCGTTGGAATGTTGCCCGAGATACCGATAGTTCTCGGCCATCGTCCGCAGAACTTCGCGGCGTTCCTCTTTGTCTTTGAGCAGTCCCGACTTCAGCAGCTTGTTTCCGACGACGCTGGCCTTCGCCCACTGCCTGATCCGTCTCCACTGGGCATACGACCTCAGACCGATGTGACGAGCGAATTCGTCCTTCGGCAGCTTGTCGAACATCTCTTCAGCAAGCTCAGACTCCTGAGTCACGCCGGGAGTTCCAGCCTGTGAAAACAGCAGGCAGGCTTTGACGCCAAACTCACGTCCGGACGGCTTCATCTCGCGCTGCCAGCGTGTTCGATACGCCTGAGCCGCCGGCAGTTTTTCGTCAAGCTTCTCCAGCGAATACGCCAGTCGTTCTTCAACACCCGCACATTGAGGAGCCGTTTCATACCGCGTCAGAAACTGCCGAGCAATGACGGTGAACTCTTTGTAGCGGGACAGGGCTTCCAACCCGTCCATCAACTTCAGCATGACATCGGCATGACGGGGATCGATTGAATGAGCAGCGACAAAACGGTGCGCCGCCCGCACCAAGCCAAACACTCGTCCGTGCTGGTGGTAAAGCACGGTCAGTTTATGTAATGCCTCACCGGCTTCCGGCGAGATGTCACGGTACTTGCCAACTTCGCCCTCAAGCCGACTGGCCTCAACACTGACATCGTCCATCGGCTCAGACGTCTGAGCGAACGCCGTCCCAGCGAAGGCGGAGAAAACACCGATCAAAGCAGCAATTAGTGAGAGCTTCATGACGATCGTCCTGAATTCAACTCGAACGTATTTGTGAAGTGGACAACTGCGGAGCGTTGAGGTGTGTCGTTAGGTGCCGGCGCGAGCGAGCGCTTCGGAAATCTTGCGTGCGTCTTCGGCCAGAGCACTCTCCGGATAGTCACCGATCAGTTGGTCGAAGCGCCGTCTGGCGTCAGCTCGCCGATCCATGCGGTAAAGGCAGCGGCCATAGTTAAAGAGGATCACATCGAGAAACTTGGCATCCGGATGATTGGCCAGAACCGTTTCAAATGTGTCAATCGCCCGAGCGTAGTCTTTCTGTCGGTAGTAGTAATTCGCCATTCTGGCGACGGCTTCACCGACGCGACCGCTGTCCGGGAACTGGTCAAAAACCTTCTTGAATTCCTGGAATGATCGATCGTAAAGCTGTTGAGCTCGGGCTTCCGTTGTGGCCTCGGCCATCTTTTCAAAACACTCGGCAACGCCAAACTGAGCCTCTCCGCGAAGCTGGCTGGTCTGCATATTCACGAGACGATTGTAGAGGCCAATCGCTCGATTCAGATTGCCCTGCGACACCGCCACGTCTGCAAGCTGCAGAAGCGCGTCGTCCACGAAGCCGCTGTTTGGAAACTCACGCTGCAGTCGCTGAGCCATGACGGCCGCGAGTTCCAGCCGGTCCATTTCGAAATAGATTTTCCACAGTTGGACGTAGGTTTCTTCCAACAGCCGACCACCCAGCTGACGAGCTTCCGTCATGATCTCTTCGCAAAGCACCAGTGCGGATCCGTACTTCGCATCCGCGTTGCGTTTCAGACCGAACTCTTTGTAACGAGTCGCAATATTCGTCAGAGCGTGAGCCGTCTTGAGCCGTGTTCTGACGCGAAGCTCCCGATCCGAAATTTCCGTCCGAGTGACTCGAACGCCGCCGAGATTTCCTTCGATGCAACGAGCCTCGCCCTTTACAAGAAGCAGCCCTTCGCTGGTGTTTCTCTCATCGCGATAGTTAACTCGAACCAAGTCACCGGGCATTGCCTGGAGAATGGCGTCTCCAGCGACAACTTCTTTGGCTCGCACAAGCGGCACCGCCGAACGAAAAACTCCAGAGTGAATCGTGTCATCTGCTGGCTGAGCTTCGGCGTTGGACACAGCATCGCCAGCAGCAGTCTCTGCTGCCGGGTCGGTTGACGCCGCCGAGTCAGACGTAGCGGCAACTTCGGTCGCAGCGGCATCGCCAACGGGAGCAACCTCATCAACAGGGCGAATTGTCTCAATCACAACTTCTGACAACTTGACAGACAGCTCGTCGACCTTCCGATACCGAGCGATTATCGGCTGCCCGTTTTCGTCGAGTTCTGCGTCCGAGTCGTCTGCTGCGAGTATCGCGACAGCTTCCTGCTCCATCTCGTCTTCGGTCTTGGCACGGTGGACTTCGACCGTCACTTCAATCTGGTCAGACCCGTCGGTCAGATCTCGATCCGGATCGTTCGTCTGAACGTTCACCGGCTTGCCCAGCACGACTCCCTGCAACGTCTCGGCAAAGGCACCATCAGTGATTGAGACAATGCCGTCGCCGACGACTTTTGCTTCGTGGAGAACCTGGCGATTGAACTGCTTGTCAGCGGTGTGCTCATCGATATAGACGACCTTCACCGTGTCGTCACCTTTCACTTCGAGACGACCGTTGTTCTTTTGCGGTACGCCCAAAGCCGTCACGACACTGCCCAGAACAATCCGAACGTTGCGGCCTACGGGAAAACACTTGACCAGCTCGACGTCGCCGCTGCTGGTTTCGCATTGAACGATGACCGGCGCGCCGGACTCGAGAGCGGCAAGATCAGCGTCTTCAATTTTGACAAACAGCCGCTTGCCAGCTTCGACCTTTTCGAGCTGGCTGTCGTCTTCGCCCATTGACGTGCCGACCTTCTCCAACGCGTCAATCGCTCGGCTGTAATGTCCAAGCTGAAAGTGGCCGAGGCCAATGTAGTAGTAAGCCTGGTTGACCTGCTTGCTGACAGGAAAATGCTCGATGACATCCCGCATAACGGAAAAGCACTTACCGAAATTGCGAGCTTCGTAAAAGCACATGCCCATCTTCAGCGTCGCTTCGGCTCGCTGATCCTGATCGCGGTTTTCCTCGGAAGCGACTTCGCCGAACTGAATTCTCGCTTTGTCGTAGGCTCGATCGCGTTCAAGGAAGTGATTGCCGAGGCGGATGTGAGCTTCAAACCGGACGCGACTGGTCGGGTAACGCTCGATGACCGACTGCCAGATTTCAACGGCCTTACTCGCTTCGTCCGCTTCCAGACGAGCGTCGCCGGCTTCAACGAGCTTTCGAGCAGCACGGTCTTCAATGATGGAACCACGCAGTGGCCCCTGAGCGATGGCAGACCGAAAACTGATGAGCAGCAGAGCGAGGCACAGACCTCGCGCGAGAAACTTGATCCGACTCATAAATCAAAACCAGACCGAATAGAGGCAGGAAAGTCAGGGCGGGAAAATCGCGGGGAACGATCCACGGTACGACGGCCAGTACGCTTCGTCAATTTACACGAACGCTGGCCGTCACGCGGTTGTTAGCTTCGCAGAAAACGCCTGGTAAAAACCAAGGATTCGCTAGTGGTAATTCATAAAACTAACCACAGAGGCACGGAGACTCAGAGAAAAGCATTCTTGAAAACTCTGTGCCTCAGTGTCTCTGTGGTTAACAAAATTAAAGTTCAGCTATTTTGCAAAAGAAGCCCGGCCTCAACGGAGACCGGGCTTCGAATTCTTCACGCTAATTCGGGCTAGCCGAAGAGTTCCATGACGGGTTTGCCGCCGTCGACCAGCTTCATCGGTCGCTGCAGCGGAGTCATGACTTCTTTCTCTGGATCGATGCCCAACGCGTGACACAGCGTCGCGTGCAGGTCCGGAACCTGGACTGGTCGATCTTTCGGCTTGTAGCCGTCTTCGTCCGAAGAGCCGATGACCTGACCACCCTTGATTCCGCCGCCAGCCATGAAGCAACTGAAGACTCCGGGGTAGTGATCCCGTCCGCCGTCTTTGTTGATCTTCGGCGTGCGGCCAAATTCGCTCAGCATGACAACCAGTGTCTTCTTAAGCTGACCTGACTCATCGAGGTCCTGCATCAGCGATGCCAGTGCCGGGTCCATGACTTCACCATGATTTCGCATCGCTTCAAAGTTGTCGCGATGGGTGTCAAAGCCGCCTCGGTTGACCTGGACAAATCGAACTCCAGTTTCGACCAGTTGCTTGGCCACCAGACAACCTCGGCCAAACGGTGTGTCGCCGTATCGTTCGAACTGGCTGAGCGGGAGGTGATCGAGTTCGAAAGCCTTGAGCGCCGGACTTCGCATCAAACGAACGGCGTCGTTGACGGACGTCCTGGTCGCATCCAGTTCGCGGCTGGTTGTCTTGCCGCTGAACCGACCGTTGAATTTCGCCAGCGTTTCAAGACGTTTGTTTCCGCGGGTCTGAGTGATCCCTTCTGGAAACGCGAGGTACGGGTCTTTGTCACCAGGAGCGCCGACGAAGTATGCCGCGCATGACTGGCCGAGGTATGAAGATCGCGGAGCCTGACCACTGATTGAAACGTAAGCCGGCAGGTCGCCGATCGTTTCCTTTTCGTGGACAACCACCGAACCGAATCCTGGGTGAATGACGTTCGGGGTTTGGTTGAAACTTGTCTGAAGCTGATACGTCGCTCGGCCGTGGGCCCCCTGTGTGCCGGCGATGGACCGAACCAAAGCAACGTTGTGCATCTGCTTGGCGAACTCTGGGAAGATTTCGCTGATCTGCATGCCGTCAGCTGAAGTCGCGATCGGCTCGAACTCACCCTGCGTCGGACGACCCGGTTTCGGATCCCACGTATCCAGATGAGTCATTCCACCGCCATTCCAGAAGAGAATGACGTTATCAGCAGTTGGCGTATGGTCTCGGCCTTTCGCAGCCAGCAGATCGCGAATCGAAAAGCCCATCAGCGTCGCGGCAGAGGCACCCATCATCGCTCGACGGGTAACGTGGTAATCTTTGCAACCATTCATGGCGGGATCCTTTTGGGGCGGTGGGGAACCGGGTTTGATTGAAGCTGAAATTGAGTAATTGTTTCCGAGAAGTCTCGGAGTCACGTACGGAGAGTTAACTATGGCAGGTATCGGAACTCGTTCGAATTCAGCAGTACCCATCGCAGGTCTGCCATTCCTTCGAGCGTTGTGCCGCCTTCATCAATGATCGACTTTGCGAGATCGACTTCTTCATTGGCCGGCTCACGAGTCAGAATTTCGAGGTAGGCAACCCGCACGGCTTTATCGACGTCAGGGTTCTTACCAACCAGCAATTTCTGGATCGGCTCGAACGGTCCGACTCGCGACGCTTCGTGAGTCATCTTCCCGTTAAGCATCATCAGCGCCTGACGCATACTTGGCGAGTGATCTCGCGGAACGCCGACCTGAGTTCGGTCGGTCTGTCCAAAGATTCTGACAAAGTGCTGTGGAGCGGCCGGAGATGCCATCCGGAACGCCGAACCAAAGACGGGGTTGTCGTCATAGGTTCGTTCGATCGTCTTGTAGACGTATCGGAATCGGCGGCGATTTCCACCCTCCATCTGCATCCGCTCGGCTTCGAGCTGCTCGGAGGACTTCACTTCCATTTTCTCGACGACGACCGCCTCGTTGGCTTTCTCTTTCGCCTGCTTGAGGATGTTGTCGAAATCGATTTCGATGCCGGACTCAAGGTTGTAGCCGGCACCTCGAGCAGCCATTGCTCCGTTCATCCGCCCCTGCATGCCAGCGCCCGATGCAGAAGCCAGCGACTGCGGAGTGATTGCTTCGCCTTCGCGGGGCACGGCGACACGAATTCGTTCGGAGACGGTCTTCATGTTCGCACCCTTTGGATGCTTGTACTCGAACAGGTGCCCTGCGGTGAGAATCGAATCGTAAAGCACCTCGCCCAGCATGCGGCGAGCAGGAGCGGCCATGAAGGCAGCTCGCAATTCTTCCTGTTCGGCTTCTTCCATGCCGACAGCCTGACCTCGCTGGTAAGGCTCGCTGGTGACGATCATTTTGACGAGCGGTTTGAACTGGAAACCGGTGGCGACGAACTCGTCAGCCAGGAAATCGAGCGTCTGAGGGTGGCTCGGAGCATTCCCATCGTTGAAATCGTCCACCGGCTCAACGATGCCGCGACCGACCAGGTCTGCCCAGACTCGATTCACCAGGTTCCACGCAAAGAATCGGTTTCGAGGACTGGCGATCATCTTCGCGAGATCTGTTCGAAGTTCGCTTTGCGATCGCATGTCAGCGTTGAGGTCGATGCTCTCTCGCTCGCGACGAGCTTCCGAAGCAACGTCGAACGAAGACTTCTTCTTGCCCTTGGCTCGGTCGAGTGCTTTATCAGAAGCCCCGAGGAGCAGATCGTCGATCGATACCGATTTGCTGGTCGCTGCCAGCGAGGCTTCAATCAAGTCCTGTTCGGACTTGCGTGTTGATTCCAAACGGGCGATGAAATCCGGTCGAGCCTTCGAGTCGATCAGGTCAACCAGGAACTTCGGCAGTACTGGCTTGCGATCTGATTCTTCCGCGTCACCTTCCGGCGGCCACAGCACCGTCGACGTCTTCATTTCCTGGGTATAGACCGTGTTGGTGAACTGGTTTTCGTAGCGGCGAGTCTTTCCGAAGTAAGCGGCGAATCCGTAGAAGTCTTCTCTGGTCCACTTATCAAACGGGTGATCGTGGCACTGTGCGCACGAAATCCGAATTCCCATGAACACCTGAGAGGTCACCCCAGCCAGAGCCATCGGGTCGGCATTGTCGCCCAGGACGTAGGCAACTTCGGGGACAGCTCCCGCCTTGCCGTTGGCCGAGATAAACCGTCGAGCGAGTTCGTCGTACGGCATGTCGTCTTCAACAGCCTTGTGAACAAACGCGAGGGCGGCTGCTCCACCGGGCGAGTTCGACCGAAGTCGCAACATGTCCGCGAGAAACGTCGTCCAGCGGTCGGTGAATCTCGGATCGGCCATCAGCCGGTCGATCAGTTTTGAGCGGCGTTCGGCAGCGGGCCAGGCAAGATATTCCTGGATTTCGCCGTGGTTGGGGATCCGACCGATCAGGTCCACCGACACCCTGCGCAGGTATGCGGTGTCATCGACCAGCGAAACCGGCTTCACGGTGACGCCCAGCTCGCCATTTTCCTTGTTAAGCACTTTGCTTAACCGTTTGCCATCCGCGGTGGATTCCGCAAAGGCAACGCCCGAGTTCACAGCGGTCAAAACCGCCAAACAAACGACTGTCCATGTTCGTGCCACGGTCAAAG
>Ga0316208_1001645_pt1 | contig 20306 bp, 12 predicted proteins | sample 3monopyrite_MG_FD_204944 | JGI IMG/M metagenome (GOLD analysis project Ga0316208, IMG submission 204944) | Microbial mat bacterial communities from mineral coupon in-situ incubated in ocean water Damariscotta River, Maine, United States -... | ecosystem: Environmental > Aquatic > Marine >...
TCAATCCGGTTATATCATTTTAAGTTGAGTTTAATAGTATAAACTCGACCTGTTTTCGTCAGGCACAGCCTGACCTACGACTTTATCAGCAAGTCCTAAATAAACCATCTGTGACCGTGCAGGGGATCGTACATTTTTTTTATTGAATGGGAATTGGCTGGAGAAGCAAGTGTTCTTTTATGTTGTGCTGACGAGGGGGGCGGGGACTGGTTGTGTTAGAATTCTTTAAGAGCAGGGAGTGCCTGGCTTGCTTAATTGTTTGTGGAGACTTGGCGACTTCGTACTGTTCATATAACGCATTTTGTAATGGCAGGTTGTTTGAATGATTCGCTCCGGGTTTTGCAGAGGGTACGGCGGGATTAGAGGAGTAAGCGGTTTTCATCGGTATCGCAGAGTTATCTTTGGCGGGGGCTTTTCGTGATATGCCACTAGCCAATTGAATTCCTCTTTGAGTCCGTTTATCAGCTAGCTCCATTCGCATTTCTTGTTTGAGCCGCTGGGCAACATCACTGTTCGGAGTGTTAATGAGTGCATCGTTGACCCGTAACAGGCCATCTTCTTCAATCAATCGGACATTCATCACAGAATTATTTCCGGCGAAGGTGACAAGAGTTTCTTGTTTATCGGTTGTGTTAAATTCGATAACAAGTTCTTGCTTTCCTTTTTTGTTCTTCTTGTTTTTACTGGAATGCTTTTCTGATTTCGGAAACGTAATTTTCGGATGCCCTGCAGAGACGTGAGTAAGGAACGTGTAGGCTGTTTCCGGCATCGTTTTTGTCATCGAAAAAACGCGGCTGTAAAAATCGTCCGTCACCAGGCGAACTGTTTGTCTGGGTTGGTCATTATGGATACTGGCTGCCAGTTCGTAGACAGGGACAATCGCAGCGAGATGATTTTTCAGGGAGAGTTGTTGGTTCAAATCCATGTCATTTTTTTTATCAATGAGTATATCATCCACCAGAACCCGTCCGCCCTGGTCATGCAGCACGACTGTGAATTGATCAGAACCGGCTGCAAAAAGAACGCGTGTTACTTCACCCTGAAATTTTGTTTCAAGTAGATGAGCATTCTTTAAATCGTTCAGCGGGATTGGCAATATCGCCAAGGTTTGTTTACTGGCTCGACTCCACGTTTTCCCATGAAAATCGCGGGTTGTGTTATGCTGAAGCATCTTGGCATCTCTCTGGGCAAGTGCGGCAACAAACAATTCAGCAACGGGACGGGCGGTTAATGCAGAAATGAGTGATAATGTCTGCTGTTTTTCCATGTTGTATAAGGTGACATCTGCAATGAAATATTCATCCGGATTCTCTTTATCCTGCTTCAGCGTCATTTGAATGGTCTGTTTCTGGTCATTCAGAATGACATCGGCTCGCAATTCAGAGAGTTTGACATCCACTTTTCCTTCTACTTCAAAAGATGAAGGCAGGGGGACATCACTCAATTTTGCAGGACCCAGTCCTGCGGTGTAAAACTTATCAAAAGTTACCTGCTTCAGTTTTGCTTTATCGTTTTGTTGCCAGGCTTCAAGAAATACCATCGCCTGGTTGATGATCTCCACTCGCTGCATTAACGAAGCAACACGAGATTCTTTATCTCGCCCGATCAATGCCAGGTCGCTTACCTGCCAACCGGCTTCGCTTTGCTCCATCGAAAATTCAATCGTGCCGTGCGGCCGATTCAATTTGACAACCGCTTTATCACCGTTGATGTGAGCTTCGGGTCGAAATGATTTCGTCCGTTCTGCTTTTCCAACAACCAGAGAGATATTATAGGCCAATACGGAAGGGGGCAACTTTTCCAATGCTTCTTTTAGTTTTGGACTGCTGCTGGCAAGCACTCGCTGGCGATCACCTTCTGACCAGGAATCGAAAAATTCACGGGCGGAAAGCAGGACATCCATCTGGTCGGTGATGGGCATCACGATGATCTTCTTCCCTTTTCGTTGACGCAAATAGATGTCGTCAACCTTCCATTGTTTCTTTTTCCCGTCGCTGAGCAGGCGATACATTATTTTGCGTTTCTTCTCTTTGCCGAACCCAACGGTGACTTTCTTTTCGGTTTCCGAAACGTCTTCAACATTCAGAATTTCGAATTCCCCTTCCGGCAATTTTAATTGAGCCAGCGCATCATCTGCCTGTGGATGCCGTAAAGCTTTGGAAGCAAAATGACTCGTTGTATTCTCGCGAAGCAATTCTAAATTACCCGCTTCCAAACCGGTTTGAAACGCGGTAATCGTTTGCTTTTCGTGTATATTGGCGCAACCACTACATACCAGCAGTCCCAGGACAACAGGCAATGTTAAATGATAAACTGACAATGCAATCTTCTTTTCAAAAAAGAATTGTTTGAAAGAACGTGCATCGAAACGTGTTGCGAACTGAAAAAGACGCATACGAAGTACCTGACTCGAAGGAAGGAAAGTGAGATAGGATTTCAGGTGGGATAGAAAGGAAGGGAGTGAACTCTATCCGGAATGGTTTTGAAAGGTCAAGAGGAGGCAGCTAAAAGTGAAATAGAGATAATTACAGGGAAACGGATGCAAGATTTACATCCTGTGTTCGTGTAACAAACGCTGTTTGTCGTTGTATCGTTGTGTAAGCAGGGGCGTAGGATGGCAGGCTTGCACCCATCAAATACGGTCTCCACTTCATAATACTAATTCGGGTAAAAATAATGCTGGTGAATCTAACAAGGCTTTACCTCAAGCCAATTCTTCCTGTATCAATAACAGTAGGGTGCGTCGTGACGCACCTTTAATACGCATGCCCTCGTTTGTCGTTTGGTGCGTTACAACGCACCCTACGGCAGGCATTTCAATTTAACAGTAATACTTGACTCAAATAGAACAACCTTGCCTCTATCAGGGATCTCATGCTGAGTAATGATAATTCTGGCTCATACCGGTTATCGAACACAACCCGGCACGCGATGATGGGTGCAAGCACGCCATCCTGCAAAATACAAACTGAAGATGTGACAGTTATTATTTCATCAATGCTCATTCATCTTATCGTGTCAGACCAATGTAGAACGAAAAGAGTTGTCTGGTGTCGGTATTTTCTTTAACCACGGGAAAGGCCCAATCCAGTGCAATGGGAACTGGTCCCATTTGAGGCACGGTAATTCTTAAACCACCTCCAACGGTAACGCGAAAGTTTTCCAGTGAAACGTTTCGTTCAATGGTACCGAAATCGGTAAAGGCAACAAAGCGGACGGTTTCGCTTGCCATGATCGGAAGCATATATTCTGCGGTGCCGAGCATTTGGAAGTTACCGCCGACTTGCGCTCCATTGGTTCCCAGATTAGGCGGTTCCAGCGGACCGACCGAACGGTATCTAAATCCACGGAAGGTTTGAAAGCCTCCTGCATAAAATCGCTCAAAAGCTGGCGTATCATTTGATGTCCAACCTAAATTTCCTCGAAACGAAAGCACATGCTTTCCTGCTCCATCGGGGCGCTGATAAGTTGTAAAGTATCGAGACCCCTGCAGTTCCGCCTTGGTGAAATTATAATCTGCAAAAGCTTGTTCGATACTACTTTGCAAATTGAAACCTTCAGTTGCCAGAGATGCAGAATCACGTGTATCGTAGCCGAGCGTTACCTTGCCGGTACCCAGGAAATTATCTCCCAGAGTCGGAACCAGTGAAGGGGCATTGAGCCTCAATCGGGAGATATTTACTCGCTCCAACCGAATGGCGGTATTGAAGGAAAGTTCGCGTGTCAGCAATTTACCAATGCTGATTCGCCCGCCGGTTCGCTGTTCGTTCCAGTCACGAAAGAACCGCTGATAATAGAAACCGCTGACGCCAAGGCTGTAATCGGTATCCAGAAAATGTGGATTAGTCCAACTTGCCAGATAACGACTGACCAGGTTACCGGGAGTTGCTTCCAAGCGAAATTGCTGCCCGTCCCCGCGAAACGCATAACCATCAACGACGTCACGCCAGCTTCTGGGGAAAGCAAACAAATCAAAATTCTGTTCTTCCAGAACAATGTTACCAAACACGCCGGAGTCACTATTTACACTGGCTCCGACCATGAAACGACCTGTTCTTGCTTCGGTCACATTCAAATCAAGATCGACATAACCAGGTGGCAGTTCAGGAGTCAAAATGGGAGGCCCCATTTCCCGTCCCGGTTGATGTTGATGCTGCATCAAATCTGGCGGAGCGGCATACTGATCCACATTCTGCCCTCTGATTACTGGAGATTCTGTCTTGCGTGAAATGATCGAGGTCAAGAATGGCTTGGCATTTTCAAAAAACACCTGAGAGCGATTGAAATCGAGTGGCTGGTACATCAGCAACTGGTCGAGTTCAGCTCGTTCTTTTCGATATTCTCGGAAGTAACGTTCTTGCTTAGTATTAGATTGAGGTACAGCTGGCGATTGTTTGACGTGTGATTGCAAGGTATGCCCAGCTCCGGGAATGGCGTTACTCACACGTACCCGTCCGGCTGGTTCCTGCTGTTTTTGCGATTTCAAGTTTGTCAGAACTAACTCGTTATAACTTTTCTGAATACGATTACCAGTCGGCAAATACGTAGAACTCGCCATTGTTGGTGGCGTTCCAAAATAGCCATTGGAACCACGAATGACTGGGGGATCGGGATCGGGATCAGGATCAAGATTCCTGGCTAGATAAGTCGGATTTGTAACGGGTCGGATATCAATTCCCGGACCGTCTGCCCCTGCACGTTCCCAAACGGGAGAACCGCCCAGTCGAGCACGCGATTTCCTGATTTTTTCCGGATCAGCCAAGTCGCCCGGTGCAACAAGCAATTGGTTCAACGCAACTGTTTCTTTTGTGTGAGTAAACTGCCCGCGAATATTAACGTTAATCATCCCGATACGATAAACACGGTCTTCATCAATATCGTAAACCAGATCAAGCACGCCCTGTTCTTGTGTAAACTTTGTTCCCGGATTAACCTTGGCGAATAACCGACCCAGCATGCCGTATTTATCCTGAATTCCGTTAACATCTTTGGCTAAATCGCGGGCGTTATAAAATTTCCCTTCTGTCAGCTTAAAATCTTCCAGAAGTTGTTCACGAGAATAAAGCTGATTTCCTTTCAGAATAATCTTACGAATTTTGTACCGTTCTCCTTCATCAATCGTAAAAGTGACAGCAACGGTAGAGCGATCTTCTGAAAGCTTTTTCTCTCCGGAAGCTTGAATATCGAAGTAGCCAATGTTGTGATAATATTTCTTTATGGCAGCGATATCTGAGGAGATGGTATTGGGGTCATACTGTCCGCCGAATTTCCAGAGAATTCTCTTTTTAGTGCTGAGGCGCATTTTAAGAACACCGGATGAAATATCTTTATTACCCTTAAAGGTAATGGAAGCGACTTTAACTTTCGGACCTTCATTGATACGAAAAATAACGTCTCGATCATCCGGCGAGTCACCTTTATCCAAAGTTACTTCTGCATACAGGTAGCCTTTCTCTTTATAGTGATCACGAATACGTCGTACAGATTCCCGATTGGCTGCCACCGAAAACGCGTGCAGTGGTTTCAGTCCGGTGATACCTGCAAGAATATTATCCTTGATTTTTTCATTGCCTGCATATTCGACGCTACGCAAAATGGGGAGTTCGGTGACTTTGAAGACCAGAATGGTTCCTTTTTCTGATCGTCGGTAAACAGGCTCGACCGTAAAAAACCATTTGGTGCTGTAAAGCGAGCGGATATCATCGCGAATCTGATCAATCGTCGCTGTCCTGCCGGGGCGTGTTTTAATGTATCGCGATAAGGCAGAAACTGGAATCGTCGCATTCCCCTCAATCAGCACATCAGCCAAAGGTTCATCCAGAGATGGAGTGGAGGCTTCCTTATTCTCATCCAAAAGCGATTTCGGTGCAAAATCAACCGCTTTTTTTTGATTCGAATAGGCTTCTTTCAAAAGCATGGGCGTTTCGTGCTGAGATTGCTGTTGAAGAGGATTCATCGAAGAATGCGAATGGTGTTGATGTTGATCAGGAACAATCTCCTGCTGAAGGGGCTGCTGAATGGGTGTAATTTCTGGAACTTCAGCCGAAACAGTTTTAACCTTTTCATCATGCCAGCTTTTTCGCTTTGACGAGGACTTCTTTTCCATCATTTGCATAAATGCAGGATCAACTCCCTCGGAAGACTGCGCTCGAACAATTTGCGTAGAATAATTCTGAACAGAGGAAATGCCCGAGGGAGTGCTACACCCTGCTGTTAAAATCATCACGGTTGCAATGAACAGGCTAGCTATAAAATTCTGCAAGGGGGTCTTCTCCCGAAGCCTGTATTTTACAAGCAGAGGTATTTTGCACTCATCATCAATCGACAAACTCGAACAGGAATAACGAGTTATCTCTCGATGATATTGTGAGTTTGGATTCACCATAAATTCGACCTGATGCTGATTCGCGTCGTCAATGTACCGGAGTGATACAATTTGAATGGATATTCTGTGGGGAAATTGCGCAGTGAGAGCCTCTCCACTTCAAAAAAGTGCAGTTGCACGGCGTAGAATTACCTCATAATGCAGGAATGAGGCAAGGGGAATTTCCAGCAGGTGCAATATGGGAGGAATGAACAGAAGAGGAAGGGGCGGGGGAATAGAGATATCTTTCCGGCGAGTAAAAAGAACGCCGCGTTCTTCCTAGCTACCCCAGGTTGATGGCGGCATTGTAAATTTGACTTGTGTCAAAAATCTGGTCATTTGCCTCGAATAACTGCTTGATCAACTGATGATGAATTTTCATTTTTAATCCACCCACACCAAGCGCGCCATAGCAAATGAGTTGTCCGATTTCCTTCGCTTTGTCTGTCGATTGAATTCCTTCGATCCCCAAGGGAGGAACTGCGTTAAGATCGATAACAACTTTTAGCGATTGGGAATGTGACAAATCTTCGCCATTCGAAAATTGCACTCCGGCTGCCCCGGCTGAAATGAGTAGATTGGCCCCTTCCAACAGAGAGGATAGATCACCATTTTCAGGAATAATGGCAGGCTCGTAATCGCCGGAAGTCCCATCAATCACAGAACAGATGTGCCTGGCTTTGGGCAGCGAGCGAGACGTGAGAATAACATGCGCCCCGTGAGATCCCAATATTTGAGCAACACGCCGTCCGACCGGACCGGTTCCGCCAAGGACAACGGCTTTTGTTTGCGAAAGATCAAGATGTTTTTGAGCGGAAATCACAGCAGCTACTGCCGTTGTGTTGCAGCCGTTAGAATCCATCATCGATGAAACGCGCATCGGTCCGAAAAAAGATTCCTGCACCTTGGCAAGAAGCTTTTCGCCAGCTTCCACATCGCTGCCACCAATAAAAATGGCCGTGTTATTCAGATCTTGAGGACCACGGGTAAAAATGGCTCCCTGAACCAGCGGCACAACATTCGAGGTATTCACCAAGCAATGCGAAAGAAGATGATCCACGCCAGCATCCAAAGCTGTCACCGCATCGAAACTGCTGGCGTGAGCATCAGTATCGAACTGCAATAAAATGCGTTTCATAATGATAGCCCTAGAAAAAACTCCCTATTGTTACTTCGTTTCCAGACAGGTGCCTGGGAATATACTGAACTGAACCGAACTGTACAGTGCGCACATTCGACTACATCGTATTGTTGGAGCAATGTCAAGGCTACCAAGACTTTTTGAACAGTTATTTACAAAAAAAGAACCCCTCTTTCTGCACAAATGCAAAAAAAGGGCTTCCATTGATACAGGCAGCTTACACACCAGAGAACGGATGCGAAGCGCTGTCCTTCTTGGCAACCATTTCGTCTGCAGATGGTTCGTCTTTCATCGCTCGTTCGATGGAGAGCTTTGTTGCTTCGTAGTTATATTGGAAGATTTTTTTGTCGTCTTCTGCTTCCCAGTGGATGAAGACACCACATACGATGACCAGGTCTTCAGCCTGGTCTTTAGGAATAATTCCTTCTGCAACAGAATCTGCAACAGCCTTGGCAACTGCGTATTGAGCAGGTCCAAACATCTGAACGGCTTGTTTGGCCCCTTTGATTGTTACTTTTGTCACCATCACGGTGGCTGGTTTGACAGCCAGATTCGGTTCCAAAACGGCAAGCAAATTGCTATGTCCCTGAGTTTGCTGAGACAGCGAGTTAGCAAATGCAGTCCCTACAGGTCCATCTTTTTCGCCAATGAGCAAGTCAATATGTGCAACTTCATTACCTTCACCAACAAGTGCTTCTCCAATACGCATTCCCATTGAATAAACTCCTCTTTCTTTTTTTCTGCTCTGTTAAAAAATTCTGATAAGTACCCCCGAAAGGTATTTCAGTCCCATGAGAAGAACGCGATAACAAAGGCTATCTCAAACCAAGACGCAGTGTTATCGCCTCCTATCTGCATTGTGAATATCAAATTTCAACAATAATTACCAGTATGAGAGTACTTTTGAACAAAAATAGAGCGAAGCAGGGCAATTGCCATGAAGTTCGTAATAGATTGCTCACACGGGCAATCTTGATCTGAATTATTATCCCGAATATTCATCAGCCATTGGGCACGAGCCCCGTGCGGCTGATCCCCTTACAGGCTTCAATAACAATTCGTAGAATAGTTACGAAAAAGTATTGAAATTACTGGCACATAGAATCAGGAAAAGTCAGGAATATTCATAGACTCAATCATTCTGTTTTCCATTACGTTCTGAAAAAAATGACCATTTCACAAATGGAGCTATTGGGCAGATTCTTGGCAAGGCACGGTTTTATTCAACGATAACTCTACAGTTGAGTTACGTTTATGCCACGTTATTACTTCAGTAGCACCTGAGCAATTCGGCGGCCCATTTCCCGAGCGGAGATGTCATCTTCGCCGGTGATGATGATGCCATCGACGATTACATCATCTGCAGCCGTGTTTGGGTGCCCGATGGAGCCGGCAGGAGACAGTCTGGCTCCATTCACTTCAGGATGCCAGCGACAAGAAGGCTGGGCTTGTCTGCCGTTGTATATTCCTGATGCCGCAGCTCGGGTGGGAGCAAAAACCCGTTTGCCTGTCAACGGACTTTTTCCGTTGACTCTCGCCCAGGCTAAAACAGATACGGCGTTACATAACGCACAAGTATATTTATCAGCAGCCAGGAATTCATTGATAACTCGGTTCGCCTCCTTTTTAATCGCAGGGTTGCCGTTGTAGCTGCGATTGTTGTAGCGCCCGGTAAATGCAAACTGATAAGAGGAAGAACCCCAGCCTCCGGAAAAAAGGATCGCGTCATAATTCTTTACATCCACCTGCGCAAGAGTTAAATCGGGTTGCACGATTCCAGAGCGACCACCCTGTCCTGAATTTGCATGAGGCCGACAAGCAGCTTTCGTGCCGGCTGCAACAGAGACGCGAATTCCTGCCCGCTCCAGTTCGGCTCGCGGGTCAGCATACTCCCGATAGAAAAAATCCTGATTCGCCAGAACAATCAAAACGTGTTTACTATTCTTGTTCTTTTTTGATGTTACTGCTGATTTGACTGAGGCTGGAGTTGGCATAGAATGCGTGGGGGTGACGCGAGTGGTTGAAGTTTTTTTTCCGCTGTTTGTTATACTGGTAAGCAATTGCAGGGGTTTATCGCTACGGGAACGAACTTCGACCGAATGGAAAGTTGTCTCACTATTCCAGGCACCAATCCCCAAATGAGTTGCCTGCGGCATTCGCCAGAAGGCTGACATGCTCAGGTCCGATCCATCTGTTTGATGGATGACCAGTTCGGTATCATCAAGCAAACAGCGAACCTGGTTTGTGCGAACCTCGATTGTCATTGTGTATCGACGTCCGTTTTCCAATGTCTGGTTTTTCTTTCGGGTTGGATTATCTTTTAAGTCTTTCCCATCAATATTCTGTATCCCTGCAAGATGCTGGCTCCAGGCGTCAATCTCGAATGTGGCTTGCTTTCCGCCATGTAGAAAAATTAAAGCAATTGAATGACTTCCCGTATGTCGGGTGAATGAAACGCGGAAGTCATATTCACTCGACGGGACAACAGGCAAAGCCAGCCGCGCCCCATTGGCAGCAGTCACTTTGAGCGACTTCTCTTGCAGCGTCCATGTACCAGCCACCGCGGTTGCCGTTTTTATCGCAGGCAAAACATCCTGCCAGGCGGGAGATTCTGCTAAAACATCATTCCCTAAAGAAGCCCCAAGCAACAATACCAGTAATAGAAGTCTCATGCGGTTTTTCCGGTCAAGAAAATGGAATATGGATTACTCTATAATGGCTTTCAGAAGGCCTTTTCTTTCACAAAAAACAGGATTTGTTGACAAATTCCGCTTTTTGAAATGAGTAAACCAACCGAATCAGAGGAGGAGGCAGCTTCATCAACTGACACAATTTCCGCTGCTGCTCGCTACTCGCGACGAATAGAATAGGTAAGTTGCTTGTTTGGATTTATATTAAATTTGAGGAAATCGTCGCATTTTAGTCTGTATCAGTTGAAATTCAGATTCTGTTACGTACTAATGAACCTTAGTGGCGTCACTACGTTATTAATGTGGATGACGCATACCGTCGGAAGAATGGATGGGCCATTTGGAATGTGCCGACGGGTTTAAGTGGGTCTTGAGGAATTACTTTCGAAGAAAGAGGACGGAAATGAATCTTACACAACTATGGAAAACTGGTTTGGCCGTTATGTTCGGCTTCACACTGACACTTTCAACAATCGGCTGCGACAAGCCTGCTGACGATGGTGGCGGAGCTGCTGCTGCTCCTGCTGCTGCACCTGAAGGTGGTAGCGGTACCGAAGGAAGTGGCGAAGAAGCTCACACCGAAGGCGATGGACACGATCATGCTGCTGAAGGCGCCAAAGCTGAAGGCGACAAAGCTGAAGGCGACAAAGCTGAAGCTCCTGCACCTGAAGCAAAAAAAGAGTAATTAGCTGATGGGATACATGTATTCCAGATGAAAATTCAACAAGCCGTACACGCAACTTGTGTACGGCTTGTTTTTTGAATGGACACTTTTTGCGGAGCGGCATTCTTGAATATCTCTTCCTGGACGGTGATTCTGCTTAGGATATTTATCTGCCTGGGAAGTTTTTCTTTCCTGGAATCCAGCCACCCTGTTTGCGGTGCAGAGCCGATGACGTGGCCTCGCTTTGACGGTCCACAATACAACCGGATTTCGCGAGAGAGTCGTTTCGATTTTCAATGGCCCAGGGAAACGCCTTCAACCCCCGATCTTTCTAATTTGCCTCTCTGGACATTGCCGCAGTTATCAGGCAATTCCACCCCGTTGGTTTTTAATAACAAACTCTATCTTGCTTTAACGGGTGATCATCAAAGTAGAAAAAAAAATAAACCGCCTTCTTCTTTGGTCTCCTGTTGGAATATTAAAAATCGGGATCCCGAATTTGTCTACCAATACCAGGTGCCAGAAAAGACAAAAGTCGAAAAGCGTGAAGATGGGAAGTTATTATTATTAACAGAGATAAACCAACCGCCACTTCTCGTTGGAGATCCTTTGCTTCGTCAGTTATTCTGTCTAACCAGCCAGGGAGAACTTCATGTACTTGATAGTGATCTGGGACATCTGCTCTGGAAAAAATCGCTGTCACAAATTGTCGGCCTGCAAACAATTCCCGTTTCCGTTGCAACTCCATTAATCTTTGAACAATGCTTGATTATCTCTGCAAGCTGGAGCGATCCTGATAAAAAAACAACAACCAACTGGCTACTGGCACTGGATCGCAGAAATGGCCAAGTTGTTTGGGGCATTCAAAGTCAACGGCAATCTCCTCAACAGAAGTTACCTGCTGCGATCCCCGCAGTCTATCGCAATCAAGTTGTCGTTGTTGCTCAATTAGAGCCGGGGAAAATCCGCCTGATACAAATTCGAACCGGGAAACAAATTGCTCAGTGGAGCCTGGCAGATCCGCAAGTTTTGGTTCAGGAATTACTTTTTGAATCTGGAGGCTTAGCCGTTCTATCCAGTTCACCGCAAAAGCAAACAGACAACAAAAGCGGAGAACAATCATTTCAGTGGTGGATCGATCTGTTTGATTTGCCTGCTGAAATCGGTTCAACGACTACATCACGAACAAAAATAGAAGGTAAAGCAGCCACACAAATCCCTTTGGGAAATTCGCAGCATACGACAGTTTTGCTTTATGAAAAAAGATTATTTGCCATCAACACCGAAGGCATATTACGTGAGTACAAGGTCTCTTCAGGAAAAATGCTTGGCGAAATATCCCTGTTAGACAGTCCTGTGATGCCTCCACTTACCGAAAAAGACATTCACGCTGAAAAAGCTGATTCCGTAACGAACAAAAAGGAGTCACAACCAGTCATTCATCATCTCCTGTTCGCAAATCAACAACTACTTGCAACATCAACGGCTGGGCTTTGGTGTCGCGTTGATGTTAAGAACAGCGATGATAAATCCGTGATGAAAGTTAAGTCTCGGCAACAAGTTGATTGTGTGCTGGCTGTCCCGGTTATCTCCAAAGGGAGAATTTATGTTCGTCAACCAGAGTCGCTTACCGCCATTGGACCGATAGATAATACCACTGCCGTTTCAACAATTCTCGAACCGTTATCGATTTTGGCGAAGGAAAAAGCGTCCACAACGCCTGGAGAAATAATTGTCTCTCCCGGTATGCAAGCATTACAGCCGGGCTGGAAGCAGAAATTTCAGGTACAACTTTATAACGACCGCGGTTTTTTCTTACGATTGCTAAAGCCAGAAGAAATTCAATGGAGCGAACCAGTGTTGGGGAAGTTTGAAAAGAAAACAGGAACCTATTTCGCCCCTCAAAAACTTACCAATAAAACGGAAAACGCAGAAAATCAAATCAAAGCGAAGTATAAATCGTTCTCTGCCCACGCAACGATACGAATTGACTCCCCGTAGATTACGGCGATCTACTACGGCGATCTACCCAAAAAGTTTGCTGATTACTTTTCCTTCATCAAGCAAATTGTACGGGCGGTTTAATTTATCGAATGCTTCAAGGTTATGAATTCCCATCGCATGATAGACCGACTTGGTGATATCGGCTGGGGTGACACGATCTGTCTTCGGGTACTCGGCTCGTTTATCACTCGAACCGTAAGTTTGACCGCCGCGTATGCCTCCGCCTGCCAAAACATCTGTTAAACAGTGTGTCCAATGATCTCGCCCGGCTCCAATGGTGCCGCCGCTGCGTGGATCGCCGATTTTCGGTTTGCGTCCCATTTCGCTGGTGACCAATAACATCGTTTCATCCAGCATTCCTCGATTGGAAAGGTCTTCCACCAAAGCAGAGAAGCAGCGATCAAACTCGGGCATCAGGTTTTCCTGCAAACATTTGAAGTTGTTACTGTGAGTATCCCATCCGCCCGCGCTGGCGCATTTCTTGGCCAGTTTTCGAGAGTCCTCTTTCCAGAAGACCGTAATGAACGGAACACCCGCTTCCGCCAGTCTTCTTGCCAGCAGCAAACTCATTCCGTTGATTGAGTCGCCGTACCTTTCACGTATCGCAAGCGGTTCCTGGGAAACATCGAACGCTTTGGTGGCTCCGGAAGACATCAGTAAAGAAATCGCTCGTTCCTGATGCTTCTTCAGCGTTGCTCCTTTCAAATCGTTTTCAAGAAGCCGTCGAGCCGCATCGACCTGGCGAAGAAGTGAATAGCGATCACTCAGCCGATCTGCGGTGATGTCTCCTTCCAGAACAAGTGAGGGGGCTTGAAAACTCAGTGGTTGCTTGGGATTCCCATTCACGTAAAGTGGATCATGTTCAACACCAATGCGAGCCGCAAATTGCCCAGGCCGCGTGTAAGGCGCTTTACTTGGTTTGTGAGGCAACGTAATTGCATTAGGAAGCACTGCATTCGGTTTCATTTTGGAGGCAATCACCGATCCCATAAAAGGCCAGTCATCGGGAAACGGAGTTCGATTATTACCCAGCCGAACGAATGATTGATCAGGAACATGCCCCGTCAAATTATAATAATAGCCTGCATGATGGTCGTTTGTGTTCACGCTCGCCCCGACACTGTTAACCACCGCCAGGTGATGTGCCTGTTTCGCCAGCATCGGCAGATGCTCACACAATCGCACGCCGGGAGCAGAAGTTTCAATCGGAAGAAACGGCCCCCGAAAATCGGCTGGAGCACCCGGCTTCATGTCCCACATATCAATATGAGAAGCGCCCCCGCACAGAAAAAACAGAATCGTAGACTTCGCCTTCGCAATTGAACTGGCAGCCACCGCGTTACGATGTCCCAAAGCAGCCCCAGCCAATCCGCAAGTTGAAGCAACTAAAAACGTACGACGAGAAACCGGTGATGAATTCATTACTGACTGAAGATTCATACGAAGTGTTCCCTTGAATAACATGTCGTTCAGAGGTTTAGAAATTTTTGGATCGAGGTAGTGGCATTCAGTCTGTACTCTACAATCCTAAAGTGGAAAGGCAATTATTAACAAGTCCAAACTTATGTTATTGCCTTATTTTGGCTCAAAGATGAAGTGCCGTATTCAATCTGATAGGAGAGCTAATTTAAATGCCTCGTGCTGACTGATTTGACCCAGATTACAAAGGTAACCTGGCCCTTAGGATCATCCGCAAACTCAAAAAAGTTGTTTGAAAATATCGAGGGAATAGCTGATTGGGTCGTTTTTCTCTAACTTGGACCTCATAATGGCTCCCAGAGAATCGAAACCTCAATGAAAGAATGCAGATGTCGATAACTACAGATTCAAAAGTCCAAAAACAAATTGAAAAATCTAATAAAACATCAGTTATCAACTTGGCTGACTACTTGCCTTCATGTCTTTCAGACGTCGAAAATCCTCAGTCCTCAATTCCAACGATAGCAAAAGATGGAAAGGTTATTGCAGCCATCGAGGAGAGTGTACGGCGAATACCAACGAAACACGAACTATTTAACAGAGACGCGCGTTTACTTGATTTTCCTGACAATTCGGTTCACCTGGTTCTTACATCTCCACCCTATTGGACCCTAAAAGAATATCGAGACGTAGCGGGGCAGTTAGGTCACGTTGTTGCATACGATACTTTTATTAAAGAACTCGACATTGTGTGGAAAAAGTGCTTCCGTTCATTAGTACCAGGTGGACGGCTCATTTGTGTTGTTGGTGATGTGTGCCTATCCCGCAGAAAGAATAAAGGTAGGCACACGGTTGTCCCGCTGCACGCCTCGATTCAAGATCATTGTCGCCAAATTGGATATGATAATCTTTCTCCAATTATATGGCACAAAATATCCAATGTATCGCATGAGGTCGAGAATGGTTCTTCTTTTCTCGGAAAACCCTATGAGCCGAATGCAGTTATCAAAAATGATATTGAGTTTATATTAATGGAGAGAAAACCCGGTGGCTATCGCAAGCCATCCATTCCTGCCAGGTTATTAAGCATTATTCCCGAAGAAAAGCACCGAGAGTGGTTTCAACAAATTTGGAGCGGAGTGACTGGAGCATCAACTCGCTTGCACCCAGCACCTTATCCCATAGAACTTGCCACGAGATTGATCCGCATGTTTAGTTTTGTGGGTGACACTGTCCTAGATCCATTTCTCGGAACTGGAACAACTTCTTTGGCAGCAATGCGTATGGGGCGAAATAGCATTGGCTTCGAGATTGATCCAACATATCTTAAGCAAGCTACAAGAAGGCTGAAGGGGGACTCAAATATCTTTACCAGCCGGGAAATTTCAGTTCATGATTAATGTCGATAAACGCGTGAAGGATGCAATTCAGAATTTTTGGCTGGTCCGAAATAGACAGGCTCAGAATCAAGGCACTCGAACTGGTCAACGGGATTCTGGATTACGAACGGCTGTTACAGGTGGCAAGCATTTGGTTGGGTTTGTCGAGCTGTGTAAAGACATCCTCATCAGTGCAGGTCTTCCAAGTGCAAACGTATTCTGGAAAAAAGGCCTAGACCTTCCGGGATTCTACCGTCCAGAAAAAAATTGGGATTTATTAGCAGTTATAGACGGACATTTGCTTGCAGTGCTTGAATTCAAAGCACAAGTTGGTCCTTCCTTCGGTAACAATTTTAATAATCGTACTGAAGAAGCGATTGGCAATGCAACGGACCTTTGGGCAGCATATCGTGAAGGCGCCTACGCCACATCACAACGCCCCTGGCTCGGTTTCGCTTTCATTTTAGAAGATTGCCCCAAATCTCGATCTTCCGTGCGCGTTAAAGAGACGCATTTCAATGTCTTTCCTGAATTTAATGAAGCATCTTACGCCAAAAGATACGAAATATTATTAACTAAACTGCTGAGAGAGCGGTTATATGACGGCGTGAGCTTGCTACTTACTACGAAAACTGGAGGTATAAAAGGAGAATACTCCTGCCCGTCTGAAGAACTCTCTTTTATTGCATTTGCTCGATCCCTGTATACTCACGCTTTGGCATATTCACAATTCAAAAAAGACAAGCGGTAGCATTGGAGTTTTTCATTGACAGCAGTCCTAATATCTCATCCTAATTCTGCAAGCGGACCCGCATCATTTTCTACAAGGTATTGCGGGCGACCGTTTAAGTCGTTGATGGTTGTTGTTCTGGTGTCGATTCCCATGTTGTGATACAGCGTTGAAAACAACTGCGGGAAAGTAACAGGGCGTTTGACTGCTTCGCCGCCAAGTCGGTCGGTTTCACCGATGACTTGTCCGGTTTTCATTCCGCCGCCGAAAAGAAACGCCGAATTCACTCGCGGCCAATGATCGCGCCCGACTTGCGAACTGATCTTCGGTGTGCGTCCGAATTCTCCCCAGATCGCGACCGTGCAATCGTCCGACATCCCCCGCTGGTGCAGGTCTTCGATCAGGGCGCTGACACATTGATCGAATGCGGGGAAATCGACTGCTTCGCGTTTGAAGATGGAATTGGAATTGTTCTTGCCGCCGCCGTGCCAGTCCCATTTACTGTAGTTGAGCGTTACAACACGCGCTCCCGCTTCGATCAATCGGCGAGCTACGAGTAAACTTTGAGGCACGCGCGGGGCTCCATTGCCATCCATGTGGATTTTCGGATCGCCTGTCCCGTACCGCTTCACAATCGAAGGATCTTCTTTGGAAAGATCGAGTGCATCTGCCAGTTTTGAGGAGGTCAAAACTCCCATCGCCTGTCGGTTGAAGGTATCCAATCCGTCCATCATGCCGGAAGCATCTGCCTGCCGTTTGAATAGATCGAGACTGCCCAATAATTCTTTTCGGTTACCAAGCCGTTCCAACGTAATACCGTTGAGAACCATATCTTGCTTGGTGTCGCCGAGTGGCCGGAATGGTGATTGCGAAACACCCAGAAACCCGGGGCCAGGTTCATTGTAAGGACCGTGCGTGCAAGGATAACACAAACTGACAAACGGCGGCGCGGTTCGATCAACCGCGCCTTGCAGTTTGGAAATTGTGGAACCGAATTGTGGCCAACCACCGCCCGGCTTTAACTTTTTGGGATCGTGCCCATTAAAACATTGAATCGCATCGTGACCACTTTGCGAACCGACAATCGAACGGACGATGACCGCTTTATCCATTTGTTTGGCTAACAACGGAAATGCTTCACAGATTTCAATGCCGGGAACATTTGTTTGAATTGGTCGCCACGGGCCTGCGATTTCTTTCGGGGCATTCGGCTTCAGATCGAACATATCTTGATGCGGAGCGCCGCCAACAAGATAGATCATAATGACCGATTTATGTTTTTTAGATTTCCCTGCCGAATCGGCTGCCAACAGTTGAGGCAAGTTCAATCCCGCCAGACCCAGTCCTCCACCAATTTGAAGAAAATTGCGACGCGAAAGACCATCGCACAGACCAGCACCAGTTTGTCGATTGCCAAGTATTGTTAACATACTCGAAGCTCTCTCATCAGAGGAAATGTGGAAGGTTGTTGCAAGATTGAATGAAGGACTTATAGACTGAAGCCGTCGCCGAAGACTTGCATCAAAGAACGCGATTGTATCACAATCGAACCTGTCAGTGGAATCTGAATCATCTCATTTTAGCTCAGATTTCTCGATATTTCGAGTCAATCAAAGCGGATGTAATTGTCTGGTATCTAGCTGCTTAATACCACAAGCCTGCTGTATCGCAGATTGTTTTTTGCTATCAGTTCTGACAGAATGGTAGCGTTGTAGGTCATTGGGTAATTAACTCAAGCGATGCCACAATAATATTTATTGCTTTTTGAGAATCGCAATAAATTCTTTGCGAATTTCGAATCGTAACCCGGCAGGTTTAATTAGTTCGATGAGTAGCTCTTTGAAGGAAACGTTTCGCTTTGAAAAACTGACTTTGAATTGGCGAATTGCATCATCAGTGGGGATTTGTTTTTGATCGAATTCGATACGTACGCCCATCATTGCTTCCAGTTCGATCAGTACCGTTTCCAATGGGGCAGGTTGCGTTAATTCAAATTGTAAGACTTTGCGAGAGAGTGCTTTTTCGAAATCGATCGGAGGAACCGGTTCAATCTTGGGAGCTTTTTTTACTTTTACTTTTGGTTTCGGGGTATTCAAGGGAGTTTTTTTGTCAGTGGGAGTAAGTGGTGGCTCTTCTTTTTTGGGATTCATTTTCTCCGTCGTATTACTTTTTGTGTTTGTTGCAATAATAATACTTTTGGTTCCCGGTTCCCCAGGTACGGAAGCATCCAGGGGTAACGCATCTGCAATCGCGGCCATTCTGCGGATGATTGTTGGTTCCGTTTTTTTGTTGAGAAAACGGACACTACCATCTGCCATCAATACGAACATTCCATTTTTTTGACCGCTGCCAAATCCATCGGGTCCGTTAATGTACGGCTCTAATACAACCGGCCTGAAAGAAGCGGTGCCGTCTGCCCAGGAAGAAAGTTTCCCGGTAACACCGGCTGCGAGCATGGTGTTACTCAGCCCGTCGGTGACGTCTTTCACTTTCGTTGATCGATTAATTCCAAAAATACCAGCACGGGGATCGCTTGCCGCCAAGCCAGGTGCATCGTGACCAACCCCCGCAATACCGACAATGTGCGAAGCAGGGTAACGATCCGGACTGGCTTGCAGACGAATCGCGGGATTCAGTAATTCTTTGCGACGCCTGCGTACAAAGCGATCATTCAGCGGGTCTCGCCAGGAAAGATTCCATTGGGGCAGCAACGAGCGATCTTCACTCAAGGCCGGGTCAAGCCCCGCAAGCCAACTGAATCGACCGTCATTTGAAGTTGTCTTCTCCTGGGTCATCCACAAGGCAGGAGGGAAATGACCATTTTGATGCTGATAAACATCGACCTGCTGCCCGAGCAATTTCAAGTTTTGAGCGAAAGGGGAATCCTCTTGAATCTCTTTTTTGTTTTGCGATTCCGGATCGCTTCCCGGTGGAGAATCGTTTTTTTCTTTTCGCTCTGGCGAATTATTAATGCCCTTCTTTTCTTCTGCTGAATCGGTTTTCGCAAGGGGGGAATTATTCGAAGAGAATCCCCACCACAAACCGAGCAGCATCAAACCAATAACAGCTATCCCGCCCAGGAGCAACGCAAAGTGATCAGGTTTCTTTTGACTCCAAAGTGGTAAATCTTCCTGACTGGAAGGAGCATTTTTTTCTCCTGGAAGAAAGGCGACGAGATTCCCGGTTGAGGAAAGCTTGACCTGTATCGGATCGTTGCATTCCGGGCAAACAATTTGTGCCGACTTCTTGCCACGCTCGTTGATGCGAAGTTTTGCCTGACATTGCGGGCAAAGAAATTCGCCTGTAAGAACCGCCATGTTCTTGCCTATTTCTTTTTCTTAAATTGATAGATTTCCTGCTTGCGGGATTCTGCAACGGCTTTCGTCAACACAAGAATTTTGTTCTCCTTTGCTGAAACATGAATCACCAGCGGGATATCTTCGTTTACATACTTTTTAATGATGCCATAAATCGCTTCACGGACCGGTACTTGATCTGCCTTAAAAGTTTGAGGCATGTTCTTTGTAAACCCGGCCAGTTTGAGAGCATCGCCATCGACTTCGATCTTTATTTTCGACTCTTCTGCAATGTAAGCAAAAGCCTCCTGCAGTGGGGTTCTGCGGAAATCGACATCTATTTTTCTTTCCAGCCGTTGCTTCATCGGTAGCGAGGCGATATCTGGTCCTTTTGATTTTGGTGTTTTGACAACAACATTCGCATTGAAGTCGGTGCGCGTCGATTCATCCCAGGCGAGCAGCGTTCCCAAGGCAAGATTTGGTCCGGCTTTTAATGGAAGTAACGTTCCCATGCGAACAAAACGCCCATCAACGACAATCGCGGTGGTCATCGCGACAACTTTCATCATCGCTGGGTATCGTCCGATAATTTGCCGATATCCTGATTGCTTCGGCTCCA